>ENA-ORCN01002049-ORCN01002049.1-human-gut-metagenome-genome-assembly--contig:-NODE-2049-length-11783-cov-5.387494_pt1 | contig 11783 bp, 10 predicted proteins | sample MGYA00242984_ERZ507984 | MGnify/ENA primary metagenome ERZ507984 (study PRJEB26167, sample SAMN06115395) | human gut metagenome | host: Homo sapiens | place: China:Hubei | collected 2016-05-19... | reverse complement strand
CAAATCCCTTGCGCCGCACGGCGCAAAATGCGGATTGCATCTTTTGGAAAAAACTGCTATATTAAGCATGGCTCCGCATGGGCACATTATTTCGAGGAGAATGTTTCCATTTGGTAACATCGCCTTGAGGTGATGCACATGGAGATCAAGCGTATGCGCGACCTGCGGGAGGACCATGACAAGACCCAGCAGGAGATCGCAGAGCTTTTGAATATGCACCGCAGCGTGTACCGACGCTATGAGAGCGGTGAGCGTGAAACGCCCTCATGGGTCATTGTCAAGCTCGCGCAGTATTATCGGGTCAGCACCGACTATCTGCTCGGGCTGAAGGACGAGCCGTGACGCGCCCGCTCTTTTGCTTCTGCGCCGCCTTTGCGCTCGGCTGCATCGCGTCGCAGTATTTTCTCGCGCCCGCGCTGTGGCTTCCGGCGGCGGGCATTGTGCTGGTGCTCGGGGCGCTCGGGCTTCTCCTGCGCGGCCCGATGCGGCGGCGCGTGCTGCTGTGTGCGCTGGGCATGGCGTTCGCCTTCGGCTGGAACGCCGCTTACACGCGCTTCATCGCCGCGCCGAACGAGGCGCTCATCGGCGCGACGGAGGACGTGGAGCTGGAGCTTTGCTCCTACGCCGTGGAGACGAATTACGGCGCGAAGGCGACGGTGCGTATCCTGGGCCGCGGCCTGCGCGGGAGAGCCGTCTACTACGGCGGCTTCGACCTGCTCGCCCTTGAGCCGGGCGAGCACGTGCGGGACACGGTGCTTTTCAACAGCGCGACCGATCCCTCGGGCGACGGCAGCCACATCCGCAATTTTACATCCAAGGGCGTTTATCTGCTGCTCTACAGCCGCGGCGAGCCGTCGTATGAGACGGGTGACGCGGGCGCGCTGCGCTATGCGCCGCAGCGCATCGCGAAGAAGCTCGGTGAGACCATCGAGACCGTCTACGGCGAGCGGGAGGGCGGCTTTCTGCGCGCCCTGCTCCTCGGCGACAAGCGCTATCTTGACGTGGAGGATTCGTCGAACCTGAGCGAGGCGGGCATCTATCACATCACCGCCGTCTCGGGCCTGCACTGTATGTTCCTCGTCGAGCTGCTTGACCGACTGCTCCGCGCGTCGCACCGGCGCACACGCTGCGCGGTGACGATCCCGCTGCTGTTTCTCTACGCGGTGATGGTCGGCGCGTCGCCGAGCATCCTGCGCGCCTGCGTGATGCTCTCGATGACGCAGCTCGCGCCGCTTTTCAGGCGGGAGAAGGACCCGCCGACGGCGCTCGGCCTCGCACTGCTGCTGATCCTGCTCAAAAATCCATACGCCATCGCGAGCATCAGCCTGCAGCTCTCGTTCTCGGCGGTGGCGGGCCTCGTGTGGCTGACGCCGAAGCTGACAGGGGCCATCCATACCGGAAGCAGGCTCCTGCGCTTCGCGCTCACATCGTTTGCGACGACACTCGGTGCGCTGGCGTTCTCCACGCCGCTGGGGGCGTACTATTTCGGTACGTTCTCCGTGGTCTCGCTCCTGAGCAATCTCCTGTGCCTGTGGATGGTGAGCCTTGTGTTCGGCGCGGGGCTGCTCGGCTTGCTGCTGAGCATGACCGTCCCGGCGGTCGGCGCGGCCTTTGTGCCGCTCGTGTCGCTTGGCGTGCGGTATGTGCTTTTTGTTTCGGGACTGCTGGAGGGCCTGCCGCTCCACGCGCTTTATTTCAACACCGCGCTTTCCGTGCTGTGGCTGTTCTACGTCTATGCGCTCTTCGCCGTCTGCGCCATCGCGCGGCGGGGGCGGTACCGCTGGTGGATTGCCGGCGCGCTGGCGGTGATGATGCTCCTTGTGACAGCGCGCTTCAACGCGCTGCAATTTGAGCGCGGGAGCCTGCATGTCACGGCGCTCGATGTCGGACAGGGCGAGAGCGTCGCGCTGCTCTCCGAGCGCCACGGCGTGCTCGTGGACTGCGGCAGCAGCAATTCCTACATCAGTGCGGGCGATGTGGCCGCCGATCATTTGCTCAGCGCCGGTATCCGGCGGCTCGACGCGGTGGTGCTCACGCACTATCACGCCGACCATGCCAACGGTCTGGCGCTGCTGCTTGCCCGCGTCGGCGTCGATGCGCTCTACCTTCCCGACATTGCGGAGGAGGACGGCGAAAAGTCCGAGGTTCTCGCGCTGGCGGAGCACTACGGCGTGGAGGTCCGCTATGTGACTGCGGAAACACAGGCCGTTGTCGGCAAGGCGGCGCTGACGCTCTATCCGCCGGTGGGCGAGGGCGGAGAAAACGAGCTGGGGCTGACGATCCTCTGCTCGGCTGGCGAATTCGATACGCTCATCACCGGCGACATGGACAGCAAAACGGAGCGGGCGCTTCTGGACGCCTACCCGCTGCCGGACATTGAGGTGCTGCTCGTCGGACACCACGGCTCGCGCTACTCGACGAGCGAGGAGCTGCTGGAGACCGTCACGCCGGAGGTCGGCGTGGTGAGCGTCGGCAGCAACAGCTACGGGCATCCGACGCGGGACGCGCTGCTGCGCCTGACAGACGCGGGCGTGACCGTTTACCGGACGGACCTGCAGGGAAATATTTATATCACAGTGAATTGAGGCGGATCATGGCAGAGAAGAAAACAGCCGCTAAGGGCTATCAGAAATTCAAGGCCGACCTGACGGCCGGCACGCTCGGCGAGGTCTATATTTTCTGCGGCGAGGAGAGCTACCTGCGCGAGTATTATCTCAAGGAGGTGCAGAAGAAGCTCGTCCCCGCGGGCTTTGAGGAGTTCAATTTCCACCGCGTCGCAGGCAAGGGCCTGACGATGGAGGAGCTGACGGAGATGACCGAGGCGATGCCGATGATGGCCGAGCGCACGCTCATCGTCGTCACGGACTGCGACCTCTATAAGCTCGGTGAGGAACAGCGGACGCGTCTCATCGCCCTGCTGGACGATTTTCCGGAATACTGCTGCCTGATCTTCGTCTATGATCTGGTGGAGTATAAGCCGAACAAGACCTATAAAAAGCTCTATGCCGCGCTTTCGGACAAGGCGCAGGAGGTCCGGTTCGAGCCGCAGGACAAAAGCGACCTGATCAACTGGATCGCCCGCCGCTTCCGCGCAACGGGACATGACATCGACGCCCGCACGGCGGAGCACCTGATGTTCACCTGCGGTAGCCTGATGACCGGCCTCGTGCCGGAGATCGAGAAGATCGGCGCCTATGCCAAGGGCAGGGCGGTGACGGTCGAGGACATCAACGCGGTCGCCGATCCGGTGCTCGACGCGGTGGTGTTCGACATGACGAGCGCCGTCACAAAGGGCGACTACGACCGTGCGAGCGAGCTTCTGGGGCAGCTTCTCAAAAAGCAGGAGGAGCCGATCATGATCCTCGGCGTCATTTCCAAGGAGCTGCGGCGGCTCTACACCGCGCGTCTCGCGCTCGATTCGGGCAAGGACAAGCTCTGGCTGATGGACCTGTGGAATATGCGCTCGGACTATCCCGCGCGGCTGCTGCTCGACGCGGCGCGGAAAACGACGCACGAGTGGTGCGCGAACAGTCTGGCGCTCTGCCAGAAGCTCGACCGGCGCATGAAGAGCGAAAAGGGCATCGACCGCGAGGGCGAGCTGAAGCTGCTGCTCATGCAGCTCGCGCAGAGGGCGTGACGATGGAAAAGCCGAAAATCCAAGAGGTCATCGTGGTCGAGGGCCGCTACGACAAAAATACGCTTTTGCAGGTGGTGGACGCCTCCGTTTTGGAGCTGGGCGGTTTCGGTATCTTCAACGACCGCGAGAAAACGGCGCTGCTGCGCCGTCTCGCCGAGACGCGCGGCATCATTCTCTTCACCGATCCCGACGGCGCGGGCTTTGTGATCCGCAACCGTCTCAAGGGAGCTATCCCGACGGGCCGCGTGCTGCACGCCTATGTTCCCGATGTGTACGGCAAGGAAAATCGCAAGCGCAAAGCAGGCAAGGAGGGCAAGCTCGGCGTGGAGGGGATGCCGCCCGAGGTGCTGCTTTCCGCGCTCCGCGCGGCGGGCGCGACCTTTGAGGGAGAGGGGACAACCGTAAAGGAAAATCCCGTTACACACGCGGACCTTCTTGACCTCGGCTTGATCGGCGCGGGGAGCAAAGCGAAGCGCGCCGCGCTGCTGCGCGCGCTGGCGCTGCCGGAGCATCTGTCCACCGCGGCGCTGCTCGACGTGCTCGGCACGCTGACGACGCGCGAAGAACTTGTCGAGGAATGCAATAAAATTGTTGCAAACAGGGAATAAAGGGACTATAATCAAACATTATTTTGCTTGCCGCAGGCAGGCGCGAAGAAAGGAAGGATTCAGTATGGCTGAGGAAGTCAAGGCCGCCGTCGCCGAGAGCGAAGGCAAGAACTTTATTGACGCCTTTATCGAAGAGGATATTGCGGAGGGTGGTCGCTTCCAGGGTCAGCAGGTCCACACCCGTTTTCCGCCTGAGCCGAACGGCTATCTGCACATCGGCCACTGCAAGGCGCTGACCATCGACTTCGGCACCGCCGAGCGCTTCGGCGGCCTGTGCAACCTGCGCATGGACGACACGAAGCCCACGAAGGAGGACGTCGAATTTGTCGACGCCATCAAGGAGGATATCCATTGGCTGGGCTTCGACTGGGGCGACCGCTTCTTCTACGGCAGCGATTACTTTGAAAAGGACTATGAGTACGCCGTCGAGCTGATCAAGAAGGGCCTTGCCTACGTCTGCGACCTGACGCCCGAAGAGGCGAAGGAGTACCGCGGCGACATCGGCAAGCCCGCTGTCTCCCCATACCGTGACCGCGACGTGGAGGAGAACCTCGACCTCTTTGAGCGCATGAAGAACGGCGAGTTCCCCGAGGGCAGCCGCACGCTGCGCGCGAAGATCGACCTGGCCTCCGGTAACTTCAATATGCGCGATCCGGTCATCTACCGCATCCGCTATATGCACCATCACCGTCAGGGCGACAAGTGGTGCATCTACCCGATGTACGACTTCGCCCATCCCATTCAGGACGCGCTCGAGGGCATCACGCACTCGCTCTGCTCGCTGGAGTTTGAGGCGCACCGTCCGCTCTACGACTGGGTGGTGAACAACGTCTCCGTGCCCTGCAAGCCGCGCCAGATCGAGTTTGCCCGTCTCGGCATCGACCACACGGTGATGAGCAAGCGCAAGCTGCGCAAGCTCGTGGAGGAGGGCATCGTCTCCGGCTGGGACGATACGCGGATGCCGACGCTCTGCGGCCTGCGCCGCCGCGGCTTCACGCCGAAGTCCATCCGTAATTTCTGCGACCGCATCGGCGTCGCCAAGAGCGCGAGCGTGGTGGAGTACGCCTTCCTCGAGCACTGCCTGCGCGAGGACCTCAATGCCTCCGCCGAGCGCACGATGGGCGTGCTGCATCCGGTGAAGCTCGTCATCACGAACTATCCCGCGGGCAAGAGCGAGACCTTCGAGGTCGAGAATAACCCGACCGACCCCGCCGACGGCACGCATGAGATCACCTTCTCCCGCGAGTGCTGGATCGAGGCGGACGACTTCATGGCCGAGCCGATCCCCAAGTATAAGCGTCTGTTCCCCGGCGGCCCCGAGTGCCGCCTGAAGGGCGCGTATCTGATCAAGTGCGTTGGCTACGAAACGGACGAAAACGGCAATGTGACCGAGATCGCCGCTGAGTATGACCCCGACTCCCGCGGCGGCGACCCCGCCGACGGCCGCAAGGTCAAGGGCGCGACGCTCCACTGGGTGGATGCCGCCACCGCCATCGACGCCGAGGTGCGCGTGTACAGCGAGCTGTTCAGCGACCCCTCGCCCGACGGCGCGGACAAGGATTTCCTTGCCTGCATGAACCCCGATTCCCTCGAAACGCTCACCGGCTGCAAGGTCGAGGCCCGTATGCGCGATGTGGCAGCGGAGTACGACAAAACCGAGAAGCAGGGCAAGACCGCGCCGAGCTTCCAGTTCATGCGCTTGGGCTATTTCTGCTTGGACAATAAGGATTGCTCCGCCGACCATCTGGTGTTCAACCGCTCCGTCACGCTCAAGGACAGCTTCAAGGTCTGAGCAAAATGCCATGAAAAAAATTCCGACCGCTCTCACGGTCGGAATTTTTTGCGTTTCGGAGAGCCGCTTAACCGGCGTTCTGCGCGAGGATGTCGCGTGCGACAAAGACGCCGCTGGCCGAGGCGTGGGAGAGGGAATGGGTGATGCCGCTGCCGTCGCCGATGACGTAAAGGCCGCGGTGCGCGGTCTCAAGGTGCTCGTCGAGCGCGACCTCCATGTTGTAGAACTTGACCTCCACGCCGTAGAGGAGCGTGTCGTCGTTCGCCGTGCCGGGGGCGATCTTGTCGAGGGCGTAGATCATTTCGATGATGCCGTCTAAAATGCGCTTGGGAAGCACGAGGCTCAGGTCGCCCGGCGTCGCCGCGAGGGTCGGGGTGACAAGACCCTCTTCGATGCGCTTGACCGTGCTGCGCCGGCCGCGCACGAGGTCGCCGAAGCGCTGGACGATGACCCCGCCGCCGAGCATATTGGAAAGGCGGGCGATGCTCTCGCCGTAGCCGTTGGAATCGTGGAACGGCTCGGAGAAGTGCTTGGCGACAAGGAGAGCAAAGTTGGTGTTCTCGGTCTGCATCGCCTCATCCTCGTAGCTGTGGCCGTTGACGGTCACGATGCCGTTGGTGTTCTCGTTAACGACGATGCCGTGCGGATTCATGCAGAAGGTGCGCACGTTGTCCTCAAACTTCTCGGTGCGGTAGACGATCTTGCTCTCATACAGCTCATCGGTGAGGTGGGAGAACACGACGGCGGGCAGTTCGACGCGAACGCCGAGGTCCACACGGTTGGACTTGGTGGGAATGTCGAGCGCGCGGCACACGCCCTCCATCCACTTGCTGCCGCTGCGGCCGACGGAGACGATGCATTTGCCGCACTCGTACTGCGCGTCGGCGCACACGACGGTGAAGCCGCCATCCTTTGCCTCGAGCGCCTGCACAGGGGTGTCAAAGTAGAAATCGACCTTGCTCTTGAGGTCATTATAGAGATTCTCGAGCACGACATAGTTGATGTCGGTGCCGAGGTGGCGCACGGAGGCGTCGAGCAGCTTGAGCTTGTGCTGGATGCAGAGCTTCTTGAACTGCGAGCCGGCGGTGGAGTAGAGCTTGGTGCCCTCGCCGCCGTAGAGCATATTGATCTCGTCGACATAGTGCATCAGATCGAGCGCCTGCTGCTTGCCGATGTACTCATAGAGCGTGCCGCCGAAATCGTTGGTGATGTTGTACTTGCCGTCGGAAAACGCGCCCGCGCCGCCGAAGCCGCTCATGATCGAGCAGCTTTTGCAGCCGATGCAGCTCTTGACCTTCTTGCCGTCGATGGGGCAATGGCGCTTTTCAAGGCTGTGGCCGGCTTCAAAAACGGCGACCCTGAGCGAGGGGACGAGCTTCGTCAGCTCGTAGGCGGAGAAGATGCCGCCGGGGCCCGCGCCGATGATGGCAACGTCGTACTTCATGGTAACAACTCCTGTTCTGTGTTTTGCTGTGAGCGGCGCGGCAGAGACTGCCGAGCCCTAAACATTCTACATGGGAAACGGAGAAAGTCAAGCGGATCGGCGATAGAAGCATTATTAAAAATAGCACAGCCTATCATAAGCTGTGCTATGGAGCGGTCAAAGATTCCTGCGGATGGTGCTGATGGCGTTTTTCTCCAGCCGCGAGACCTGCGCCTGCGAAATGCCGATCTCACCGGAGACCTCCATCTGCGTCTTGCCGTCGTAAAAGCGCATAGCTAAAATACGCTGCTCGCGCGGCGAGAGCTTGTCCACCGCTTCGCGCAGAGCGATCCGGTCGAGCCAGCTTTCGACGGTGTTGCGCGTGTCACGCAGACGGTGTCGCCGCCGTCGGAGTAGACGGGGTCGAAGAGGGAGACGGGATCGACCACCGCGTCCATGGCGAACACGACCTCCTCGCGGGGGATGTCCAGCTCCTTGGCGATCTGCTCGACGGTCGGCTCGCGCTGGTTCTCACGCTGGAGCTTTTCCCGCGCCTGCAGCACGCGGTAGGCGGTGTCGCGCATGGAGCGGCTGACGCGGATGGCGCTGTTGTCGCGCAGATAGCGGCGGATCTCGCCGATGATCATGGGCACGCCGTAGGTCGAGAAGCGGACGTTCTGCGAGACGTCGAAATTGTCGATGGCCTTGATGAGGCCCACGCAGCCGACCTGAAAGAGGTCGTCGGCGTTCTCGCCGCGGCTGGCAAAGCGCTGGATGACCGACAGCACGAGCCGCAGATTCCCCTGAATGAGCGTTTCCCGCGCGCACTCGTCGCCCGCATGGCTGCGCCGCAGCAGCTCCGTCATTTCGTCCGACTTGAGCGTCGGCAGCTTCGCCGTGTTTACACCGCAGATCTCCACCTTGCCGAGCATCGTACCGTCCTCCTTGCACTGGATGCTCTCATTATTTCCGCGGCGGTGCGAAACATACCGCGCGGCGGCGGAGATATTTTTAATCGTTCGGCACAATGCGATGGATTTCGCGCGGGAGGGCGGTTCTCACGGTGCGCGGAGGCGGGCGCGGGAGTTTTCCGGCTGTTTTTTGCCGGGGTTCGTTCAGGAAAGAAGTCCGATGCTCAGGGCGATGATGGCGGCGTTGAAAAAGTCGTTGAACAGACCGCCGACCATCGGGATCATAAAGTAAGCAGAGGGCGATGGCCCGTAGCGGCGGGCGACCGCCTGCATATTCGCCATTGCGTTGGAGGTCGCGCCCATGCCGAAGCCGATGAAGCCCGCGGTGATCATCGCGGCGTCATAATTGCGGCCCATGAGCGGGAAGAGGACGAGGATGGAGAAGAACACCATCAGAAGGACCTCGGCGGCAAGGCAGACAAGCATCGGCAGCGCCAGATCCACGAGCTGCCAGAGCTTGAGGCCGGAGAGCGCCATGGAGAGAAAGAGGGCGAGGAACATATTGCCCATCGTGCTGATCTCGGCGGCGGGGAACTCGATGTGCCCGGTGTGGTCGATGAGGTTGCGGACCGCGACAGCCACGAGCATGGGGCCGATGTAGGCCGGGAAATTGAAGCCGCAGAGCTTCGTGAGTCCCGTGGTGACATAGCTGCCGAGGCCGACGCAGAACGCGAGCATCAGAAAGCCGAGCACAAAGCGGTTGGAGTGCGTGGTGAAGTGCGCGTCGTCGGCGTCCTCCTCGTGCTCGCGACCTTCGGGAAGCTCCTCGCGCAGATGGTTTTTGACAATAAGATGGCGGGCGATGGGGCCGCCGAGGACGGAGCCGAAAATGAGGCCGAAGGTCGCCGCTGCAACGGCGACGGTCGTGCCGCCGACCGCACCCGCGGCGTCGAGGTCGGGGCCGATGGCCGCGGCGGTGCCGGGCCCGCCGATCATGGAGATGGAGCCGCAGCCGAGGCCGTAGAGCGGGTTTTTGCCCATGAGCGCCATCACGCCGCTGCCGACGGCGTTTTGCAGAAGGATGATGACGATGCTCAGTGCGAGCAGCAGCATCACGGATCTGCCGCTCTTGACAAGCATGGGGATGCTCACGGTGAAGCCGACGGTGGTGAAGAACAGGATCATGAAGACCGTCTCGAGCGTTTCGTCAAAGGTGATGACCGCAAGACCGGAGGCATAGAGCAGGGTGTTGAACAGCGCGAAGCACAGTCCGCCGACAAGCGGAGCGGGCACGCAGAAGCGCCGGAGCGCCGGGAGCTTTCGCGTCAGCGCCGCGCCGAGCCAGTACATAACGGCGCCGAGTGCGAGGGCATGGTACATATTGAGTTGGATCTCTCGCATGGGGTGGTTCCTCCGGTTCTTTGTTTTTTCGCTGGGACGGAATACGCCGCATTGCGGCGGAAGGTGGGATAGGACTTCCTGCGGTGCGAATAGAATGGCAGGGAACAGGGGGGAGCGCGATGAACTGCCGATTTACAGACCTGCGCTGCAAGGAGGTCATCAACATTTGCGACGGCTGCCGTCTGGGCTATGTCGGCGACGTGGAATGTCAGCTGCCCGAGGGGCAGATGACCGCGCTGATCGTACCGGGGCCGTTCCGCTTTTTCGGCCTGTTCGGCCGCGGCGAGGAATATTATATCCCGTGGGACTGCATCCGACAAGTGGGGGACGACATCATTCTGGTCGATAAGCCGTTCCCGCAGCGCGAGCCGCCGCGCCGCGAACGGCGCGCACGCCGCCGGCGTTTATGATGCGCAGGACGAGTTTTTTATTATAAAGAAAATGTTAAGAAATGCAAGAGCGGGATGCGGAAAATGAAAATTGTTTAAAATTTCTTCACAACCTGCCATTCCTCGCGGGAACGGGAATTTGAGAAAATGTGCGGGATACAAACATTTTCTTGAAAATAGTGCTTGCAATCTATAGTATTGTACGGTATAATGCTCGGGTATTCCGCACGGGGACCCGACTTTCTGTCTGTGCCAAAGGTTGGCAGGGGGGATGAAGGCTCCGGAGGTAAAACTAAATTTGAAGGAGAAACTACAAGCAATGGCAAACGTCGTATCCATGAAAGCCCTGCTCGAGGCAGGCGTCCACTTCGGTCATCAGACCCGCCGCTGGAACCCCAAGATGGCTCCCTACATTTACACGGAGCGCAACGGCATCTATATCATCGACCTGCAGAAGACCGTCAAGAAGCTCGAGGAAGCCTACAACTTCGTGCGCAGCATCTCCGAGAGCGGCCAGTCCCTGCTGTTCGTCGGCACCAAGAAGCAGGCGCAGGAGGCCATCAAGGATGAGGCTCTTCGCTGCAATATGTACTATGTCAACGCCCGCTGGCTCGGCGGCATGATGACCAACTTCAAGACCATGCGCACCCGCGTGGACCGTCTCAACCAGCTCAAGACCATGCAGGCGGACGGCACCTTCGATATGCTGCCCAAGAAGGAAGTCATGAAGCACCTCGGCGAGATCGAGAAGCTCGAGAAGTACCTCGGCGGCGTGAAGGACATGAAGAAGCTGCCCGGCGCCCTGTTCATCGTGGACACCCGCAAGGAGCGCAACGCCATCGCCGAGGCCCACAAGCTGGGCATCCCCGTGGTGGCTATTGCCGATACCAACTGCGATCCCGACGAGATCGATTATCCCATCCCCGGCAACGATGACGCCATCCGTGCCATCAAGCTGATCTCCTCCGTCATGGCCAATGCCATGATCGAGGGCCGCCAGGGCGAGCAGACCGAGGAGGCCGCCGCTCCCGCCGAGGAAACCGCCGAATAAGCAAATTCCTTTTACCGCTGAACGAACGGGGCAGGGCGTGTCCCTGCCCCTTATTTTGTAAATAATTGAACTGGAGGATATAAAAATGGCTTTTAGTGCTGCTGATGTTAAGACTCTGCGCGAGATGACCGGCGTGGGCATGATGGATTGCAAAAAGGCTCTGGTGGAGACCGATGGCGATATGGACAAGGCTGTGGAGTACCTGCGTGAAAAGGGCCTGGCCAAGGCCGCCAAGAAGGCCGGCCGCATCGCTGCCGAGGGCATGAGCTATGTGTGCGTGGAAAACGGCGCTGCCGCTATGGTGGAGGTAAACTGCGAGACCGACTTCTGCGCTAAGAGTGATTCCTTCGTGGCATTCGTCAAGGACATTGCCAAGACCGTCCTGGAGTGCAATCCCGCCGATGTGGATGCGCTGATGAACTGCAAGTATGCCGGGTCCGACCTGACCGTGGCTGAGACCATGCCCGAGAAGGTCATGTCTATCGGTGAGAACCTGCAGATCCGCCGCTTTGTTCGTATGGATACCAACACCTCTGTGGGTTATGTCCATGCCGGCGGCAAGATCGGTGTG
>ENA-ORCN01002032-ORCN01002032.1-human-gut-metagenome-genome-assembly--contig:-NODE-2032-length-11887-cov-8.417528_pt1 | contig 11887 bp, 9 predicted proteins | sample MGYA00242984_ERZ507984 | MGnify/ENA primary metagenome ERZ507984 (study PRJEB26167, sample SAMN06115395) | human gut metagenome | host: Homo sapiens | place: China:Hubei | collected 2016-05-19 | study... | reverse complement strand
GTCGGGTGAAAATTTTGCGGTGTAGCGGCTGAAGATGGCCACGATCTGCTCACGCGTGATGTTCTCCTGCGGGGCAAACGTCGTCTCGCTCATGCCGGCGACGATACCGTTCTGGCTTGCCCAGAGCACGGCGTCATGGTACCACGTGCCGGACGCAACGTCCGTAAACGGCATCTTGCCGCTCACGCTCGGACTGCCGGCCAGCCGGTGCAGCACAGCCACAAGCATGGCGCGCGTCATGGGGGCACCGGGGCTGAACTCCGTCTCGGACATGCCGACCATAAGCTCGTCCCGGAAGGCCTCGAGCACCGCGTCAAAATACCATGCGCCGGCCTTCACATCCTCGAACGGAGTCTTGGGTAGCTTGCTCAGATCCAGCGCGAACTCGACCGTGAGCGACACGGCGCTGCTGCCGGTGCTGTAGGTGTAACTGGGGGTCTCGACGGCGGCGCTGTAGCGTGCGATGCCGGTCTCTTTGTCGTATGCCGCACCCTTGACTTCGGTGATGCTGCCGATGTGCGCCTTGCCGACGATCTGGCTGAGGTCGAACAGTCCAACGCCGTTTTCCGTGCCGCTGAGCGTGTAGCTGCCGGTCAGCTTCTGCACGTGGCCGGTGTCGGTCTCGGCGTCCTTGATGGGCAGGCCGGTCAGATCGAGCGTGGCGAGCCGGTTGCCGCCGCAGTAGATCTCGCTCAGGTGTGTGTTTTTCGACACGTCAAGCGCGGTGAGCTCGTTGCTTTCGCAGTTGAGCGCCACGAGCTGCGTGAAGTGCTCGATGCCGGTCAGATCGGCGATGCCGAGACCGCTGCAGTTGAGCTCCGACACGCGGCGCGTTTCAAGCGTCGAGAGCAGGCTGTCGCCGTTGCCGTCAACGGTCTCGGCAAGCAGGGCACGGAAGGCCTCGTCCGGGAAGTTTTTCTCGTCGAGTGTAACGCCGCGCGTCAGATTCTGCATCTCAAAGTACACGCTCATGGCGGGCAGACCCTTGCGCCCTGTGTCGTAGCTGTAGGTGAAGTAGTCCGGCGTCTTGGCAAACTCCGCCTCGCCAGTCTGCTTGTCATAGTTTGCGTCGAGCACGCGCGTGATGCTGCCGAGGTTATCCTTGCCGACGATGACGTCGAAGTACACGGTGCACTTGCCGCCGTCCGTGACCGCGCCGGTCTGCTCCGGCAGATACTGCGGGCTGAGGATCGGATTTTCGGTCTTGCCGTCGCCCTGCGCGGTGGCGTTGAGGGCGGTGCAGCCCGAGAGGTCAAGCGCGGCGAGCGCGTTGTCGCTGCAGTCGAGCGATTCGAGCGCGGTGCAGCCCGTGAGGTCGAGCTTCGTCAGGGCGTTGAGGCTGCACGTGAGCACCTTGAGCTCCTTGTGCCCGCTCAGGTCGAGCGCGGTCAGGCGGTTGGCGCTGCACTCGAGCGTGGTCAGCTTCTCTGCGGCGGACACGTCGAGCGCCGTGAGCGCGTTATACGAGCATGCGACGGTTTTCAGCGCGCTGCAGCCCGTGAGGTCGAGCACCGTGAGCGCGCAGCTCGAGGCGTCGAGCTGCGTGAGCGCGCTGCAGCCGGCGAGCTTCAGGCTCTGCAGCTTGCCGCAGCCGGACACGTCGAGCTTTTCGAGCTTGGCCATGCCGCTCAGGTCGAGCGTTGCGATCTGGTTGCCGCACGCAATCAGTTCGTGCAGATTCGTGAAGTGCTCGATGCCGGTCATGTCGGCAACCTTTGTGATCTTCATTTCAAACAGGTCGATGCACTGCACGGCCTCGCACTCGGCCGCCGAGAGCTTGTTGTCCTTGTTCGTGTCGCAGTAGTCGGTCACGTATTCGCGCAGCACCGGGTCGGGAAAATGCGCGGCATCGACCGGGACCTCGCCCGCGGCCATCGCCGGAACGCCCAGCGCCAGCAGCATCATGACCGCCAGCAGCAGACACAGCGTCTTTTTGAGATGTTTCATCGCAGTTCCTCCTGTAAAAGATTCCAGAACGTGGGACTTGTGAATGTTTCTATTGTAGCAGGTCTTGCGCCGCGGGTCAATCTCCGGCTGCGGCGCGGCGGGCATGTATGGCGTGCTCTGCCACGAGCAGCATGGCGGCCATGCCCAGATAGCCGTACACCGGGTAGACGGTGCCGATCAGGTCGCCGAAGCCGAACAGGCTTCCGGCAAAGGCGGCGGCCGTGAGTACGAGCAGCACGAGCGTGCGGTGGGCCGACAGCCACGCGGATTTCTGCCCGGTATAGGTCAGCACGGCCACGAGCGAGGAGACGCTCGTGCCGAACATGCCGAAAAAGAGCAGCACGGCGTACACGATGCCGGCCGCACCGAGCCGGCACGCGAGATCGAGCATGGGCAGGGGCGCCGCGATGCTCACCGGGCTCGTCGCCAGTGCGCACAGCACGCCGAGCGCGACCGCCAGCAGCAGCACGCAGCCGAGCAGCGTGCCCCAGCCGGCGGTGCTGCGGCTTTTCAGATGCTGCGTCATCGGGGCGAGAATGCCAACGGTGGCAAAGAAGTTGTAGGCCGCATAGTTCACGGCGCTCGTGACCCAGCTGCCGAGCATGGGGTTCGTGCTCCCGCCGGCGAAGGCTGCGGCAGTCAGCCCGGTGCGCTGCAGCCGGATGCCCGCAATGATGAGTGCCGCGACGATCATGCACGGTACGGCCACGGTGAACACCGTCACCATACCGCCGACGCCGAAATATGCCGCCGCCGCGATGAGCACGCACACGATCGCCGAGCCCAGCCACACCGGCAGACCGAGCATCTGGCTGCCGAGCGCGCCGATGCCGGCCGCCATGATGCACACGACGCCGAACAGCAGCGCCGCCGTCAGCACGCCGACAAGTGTGCGCAGCCATGGGATGTCTGCGCGCACGATCAGCGCGTCCATCGTCTCGATGCCGGTGCGTGCACTCAGCCGCAGCAGCAGCACACCCGTGCCGCCGAGCAGCGCGATCGCAAGCACAAGCCCCAGAAGGCCGTGTGCGCCGAACGCGCCGAAATACTGCCACAGTTCCTGCCCGGACACATACCCCGCGCCGAGAAAGCACCCGGCAAAGGTCAGACCCAGCCGCAGAGTACCGATTTTCCGCTGCATACCATATTCCTCCCGATGACAACTGCCAAGATAGATGACACAGAGTATAGCATATATTGCGTGCAGTTCCAAGATGCGGCGGCGTGAAATTGACAAATTTCCGCCCACGGCCTATAATGGCTCAGACCCTTTGAGATATGGAGGAACGAGGAGTATGCATCAACCCTGTCTGGTCATCATGGCCGCCGGTATGGGCAGCCGCTTCGGAGGCCCGAAGCAGACGACGCCCGTGGATGAGTACGGCCATTTTCTGCTGCACTATTCGCTCTTTGACGCCTACCGCGCGGGCTTCCGCAAGGTCGTGTTCGTCGTCAAGGAGGAGACCGCCGAGGAGTTTCGTGAGAGCGTCGGCCCGGCCGTGGCTGCGGCGTTCGACGTGCGCTATGCCTATCAGAAGCTCGACACACTGCCGGAGGGCTATACCGTGCCCGACGGCCGCACGAAGCCGTGGGGCACCGCTCACGCCGTGCTGTGTGCCGCGCCCGAGATCGACGGGCCGTTTGCCGTCATCAATTCCGACGACTATTACGGCATCGAGGCCTACCGTCTGCTGTATGATTTTCTGGCTGTGCCGCGCCCCGAGCGGTCGTATGCCATGGTGGGCTTCCGCCTGCGCAACACTGTCACGGCAAACGGCAGCGTGTCGCGCGGTGTCTGCACGGAGCGCGGCGGTATGCTCGAGAGCATCACGGAGCGCACGCACATCGAGCAGCGCGGTGCGGATGCCGCCTATACCGAGGACGGTGAGCACTTCATCGACCTGCCGGGCGATACGACGGTGTCGATGAATTTCTGGGGCTTTTCGCCGCTGTACCTGCGCGAGCTTGCGCAGCGCTTCCCGGCGTTTCTGGATGAGAACCTGCCGCGCAACCCGCTCAAGTGCGAGTATTTCGTGCCGTCGATCGTGGATGCGCAGCTGCACGCCGGCACGGCGGACGTGACCATGCTGCACACGGACGATGCGTGGCACGGCGTGACGTATCACGATGACCTGCCGGACGTGGTCGCGGCGCTGCGCGCACTGCGCGATGCGGGCAAGTATCCGGACAACATCTGGTAAATCTCGATTTGCGCCTGTGGGGCTTTTCCGCAGGCGCTTTTTTTGGTATACTGATTTCATCTTTTATCTTTGCAATTCACGAGGTGCTTATGAAGCAACTGGTTCTGGGAATCCTGGCGCACGTCGACGCCGGAAAGACGACGCTGTCCGAGGCGCTGCTCTACCGCACGGGCGCGATCCGTGATCTCGGCCGCGTCGACCATAAAAATGCGCACATGGACACGCACGCGCTCGAGCGTGCGCGCGGTATCACGATCTTTTCGCGGCAGGCGCGCCTGACGCTCGGCGACACGCAGATCACACTGCTCGACACACCGGGGCACGTGGACTTTTCCGCCGAGATGGAGCGCACGCTGCAGGTGCTCGATTATGCCGTGCTCGTCATCAGCGGCACGGACGGCGTGCAGGCGCACACGCAGACGCTCTGGCAGCTGCTGCGGCGCTACCGTGTGCCGGTGTTCGTGTTCGTGACGAAGATGGATCTGCCGGGTGCGGAGCGTGCGGCGCTTATGGACGACCTGCGCGCACACCTGAGCGGCGCGTGCGTGGACTTTACAGATCCCGATCCGGAGCAGATCGCCCTGTGTGATGAAGCGGCGCTCGAGCAGTATCTCGACACCGGCGCGCTGCCGGACGAGACCGTGCGCGCGCTCATCCGCAGGCGGAAGCTCTTCCCGTGTCTGTTTGGCTCGGGCCTGAAGCTCGCGGGCGTGGACGAGCTGCTTGCGGCGCTTACACGCTACGCTGCGCCGCCGGATTACCCGTCGGAATTCGGCGCGCGGATCTATAAAATTATGCGGGATGCGCAGGGAAATCGTCTTACGTGTCTGAAGGTGACGGGCGGGCAGCTGCGCGTGCGCACCCCGCTGACGTATCTTCCGCGCGGCGCGGACACGCCCATGCAGGAGAAGGTGAATGCCATCCGGCTTTATTCCGGAGAGAAATTTGAGACGGCGGAGACAGTTCCCGCCGGCGGCGTGTGCGCCGTGCAGGGACTCACGCAGACATATCCGGGGCAGGGGCTCGGCAGCGCGGCCGCGTCCATGCCGCCGTCACTCGAGCCGGTGCTGACCTACCGCATCGGCCTGCCGCCGGATGTGGACGCGCGCGCGTTTTTGCCGCGCCTGCGTGAGCTTGAGGAGGAAGACCCGCAGCTGCACATCGTCTGGGACGAGGCGCTGCGCGAGATCCATGTCCAGCTCATGGGCACGGTGCAGATCGAGGTGCTCAAAAGCCTCATCCGCGAGCGGTTCGACGTGGACGTGCAGGTCGATTCCGGCCGCATCCTGTATCAGGAGACGATCGCGGCGCCGGTCGAGGGCGTGGGACATTTCGAGCCGCTGCGCCACTATGCCGAGGTGCACCTGCTGCTCGAGCCCGCCGAGCGCGGCACGGGGCTGACGTTTGATACCTCCTGCAGCGAGGACGTGCTCGACCGGAACTGGCAGCGCCTGATCCTCACGCATCTGGCCGAAAAGTGCCACCGCGGCGTGCTCACCGGCGCACCGCTGACGGATGTGAAGATCACGCTGCTCGCCGGGCGCGCGCATATCAAGCACACCGAGGGCGGCGATTTCCGGCAGGCGACGTGGCGCGCCGTGCGGCAGGGGCTCATGCAGGCCGAGAGCGTTCTGCTTGAGCCGTACTATGCCTTTCGTATCGAGGTGCCGGCCGAACAGATCGGCCGCGCGATCAGCGATGTGCGCCTCATGTGCGGCACGTTTTCCTCACCCGAGACGCACGGCGACATGGCTGTGCTCACGGGCCGCGCACCGGTGGCCACGATGCGCGATTATCCCGCCGAGGTCGCGGCGTACACGCGCGGGCGCGGACGCATCTCGTGTACCGTCGCTGGCTACGATACCTGCCACAACGCGCAGGAGGTCATCGCAGAGAGCGGCTACGAGCCCACGCGCGATCCCGACAACACGCCTGACAGCGTCTTTTGCGCCCACGGTGCGGGCACGGTCATCCCGTGGGACCGCGTGCGCGATTATATGCACCTCGACACCGGCTTCGGCAAGGAGCAGCCCGCGCCAGAGGATACGCCGCGGATGTTCCGCCGCCGGTTCGATCTCGACGACCGGGAACTCGAGCAGATCCTGCAGCGCGAGTTCGGTCCCATCCGCCGCGCGCAGTATGCAGCCCCCGTGCGCAACGCCGCGCCCGGCGCGGACGATGCCGAGCGCGCAGAGCTGTTCCATCCCCGGCGTGAGCGCGTGATCGTCGACGGCTACAATGTCATCTTCGCGTGGGACGAGCTGCGTGCCCTTGCCGACAGCGGTCATATCGACGCTGCGCGCGAGCGGCTCATGGATGCGCTGAGCAACTACGCCGCCTTCACGCACCGCGAGGTCGTGGTCGTGTTCGACGGTTACCGCGTCCCCGGCGGTCAGGGCGAGAAGTTCGACCGCAGCGGTCTGCACGTGGTCTTCACGCGGCAGGGCGAGACGGCGGATGCCTATATGGAAAAGCTGGCCGACGAGATCGGGAAAAACGACTCTGTGCGCGTCGTTACGTCCGACGCGCTCATCCAGCTCACGGCGCTGCGCGCGGGTGTGCTGCGCATGAGCGCGCGTGAATTCCGGCAGGAGCTGGCGCAGGTGGCGCAGCAGCTTGAGGCCGCCATCCGCGACCTGAACGGGAGGTGAGCGCAGTGGAGGAAGATCTTCTGCGGCGTGCAGCCGATCTGGCCGAGCGCTGTGAGCGCACGGCGTCGGTCACGTCCACGGCGTTTCTGCCCCCGGCGGAGCAGTATGCGCTCACAAACTGGGCGCGCCACCGTGACTGCACGCTCGTGCTGCACGGCGGCGCGGAGGGGTGCGAGCGGCGCTCGGCGTTTTTCCTGCCGTTTTACCTCACGCCGGCGGACTTTGACCCCGCGGAGCATCTGCGCGCGGTGCAGTTTTCGGCGCCCTTCGCCGCGCCCGGCCACCGGGACTATCTCGGCGCGATCCTCGGTCTCGGCATCCGGCGCGAATGGGTCGGCGACATTCTCGTGCAGGCGCACGGCGCGTTCGTGTTCTGCCTTCCGAGCGTAGAGCCGGAGCTGCGCACGCTCGAGCAGGTCGGCCGCGCGGGCGTGAAGGCGGCGGCAGTGCCGCTGTCCGCAGTGCCCGTGCCGGAGCGCAGGGTGCGCCCCGTGACGTTCACGGTGCAGTCGGCGCGGCTGGATGCCGTCGTGAGCGGGATGTTCCGCCTCTCGCGCACGAGCGCCGCGGCGCAGATCCGCGCGGGCGCGGTGCACCTCAACTATGCCGAGTGCCTGCATCCGGATGCGCCGGTCGCCGCGGGCGATGTACTGTCGCTGCGCGGTGCGGGCAAGGGCGCGGTCACAGAGGTCGGCGGCCAGTCGCGCAAGGGACGGCAGTTCGTCACGGCGGAGCTCTGGCAGTGAGCGCACAAATGTAAAAACCGCCGCACCGGAATTTGGGTGCGGCGGGATAAAAAAATCTCCGGAGTCTGACTCCGGAGATTTTTGCTGGATTGTCTTGTCTTACTCGGCGATCGGCTCGGCGACCGGAGCGGCAGCAGCGGCGGCCTGATCGGCAACGGCCTTCTGCGAACGCTTGTAAGCGCCGGAGACGACACACGCGATGATTGCAAACAGGATCGCAACGACGGCCAGAATGACGATCGCGACGAACTGGGTGTGACCCGTGAACTCGTAGGTGACAGGGTCGGGAGCTTTGCCGTAGCGGCAGGCGAACGTGTAGCCGGTGTAGCCGGTGAGCATGCCGATGATGTTGCCGGCGACGGCGATGACGGCAGAGATGATGCCGCAGACGGAGGCGGTCACGATCTTGCCCTTGCTGATGCGGATCACGGACAGGATGCCGAACAGGCCGGCGATGAGGCCGAGCACGGAGGCGAGGATCATCGTGGCGACGACGCCGATTCTGCCCATGACTTCCTTGGTGACGGCGCCGGTCTGGTAGACCTCGATGTAGTCCTTACCGGCCTGAGCGACCGCGCGGCAGTTTTCGAGGTTCAGGTACTGGCAGCCGTTGACGACGCGAACCTCACCGTTGTCGTCGAGCTCCCAGATGGAGAAGTTGTCGCCGCAGCGCTCTTTGAGGATGTCGGCAACGCTCGGGCACATGACCTTGTCGCCCTTGCCCTCGTTGTTCATGTAAGCGGGCTGAGTCATCAGGAGCTCACAGCCGGCGGCGACCTGTGCACAGCCGTCCTCGAAGGTGTTGAGCTGCTTCTTGCCGTCGGCGAGCTGGTTGCCGCCGGCCGCGAGATCGTTTTCGCCCTGCGCGAGCTGCTTCTCAGCGTCTCTGAGCTGAGCCTCGCCTGCGGCGATGGCCTTCTCGGCCTCGGCCAGCTGGACCAGACCGTCTTCGTACTGCTTGAGCTGGGCCTTGCCGTCCGCGACCATCTGCTGCACGTAAGCCGGCAGGTCAGTCACGTCGGCCGGGATATTCAGACCCTGCTTGGCCGCGATCGGACGCACGACGGAGACGAACCACGCCTGTGCGTTCGAGAAGCCGGCGAGGTTTGCGATGGTGCCGTCACGGAACTCGACATACTGGTTAACGTAGGGCATCAGAGGCTCGATCTTAGCGAGGGTGGCCTTGCCTTCATTGTAGGCTGCGGTGTTGTCCTCAATCTGCTTCTTGCCGGCGGCGTAGGCAGCTTTGCCTTCCTCGAGCTGCTTCTTGCCGGCGTAGTAGGCGGCGTAGCCTGCGGAGAGCTGAGTCTTGCCTTCGGAGTAGGCGATCAGGCCGGCGGTGTAGGTGTCCACGCCGGCGAGGTACGTGCCCTCGGCCTCCTGCAGCTGGTCCAGACCGTCGTTGAGCGTCTCGATCGCTTCCAGACCCTCTTTCGCGTCCTCTTCCTTGTACTCTTTGACATTCATGATGTCGCTGAAGCTGCTCACTCCGGCGAACAGGCCGAAGATACTCGCAGCGATCAGGCAGACGCTGATGATGGTGAGTAATACTTTTTTCATATCGTTCCTCCACTCATTTAAGCAAATTTCAGTCTAATACCGAACGCTTATCATAAACTATATCTTAAATTTCACAAAATCGCAAGAGAAACAGATTATTTCTTTTGCAAGTGCCAAAAAACCGTCTTTTTGCAACAAATATGAAAGGAATTGTTGTGCAGAATTTCCGTTTTCTTCGTTCGCGATTTGGCGGTTTTTTGCTGCTGGTTCAACATATTCGCGCGGGTGTGAAAACTTGTCTCGCAACGCACAAAGCGTGAAAAAACTCCGCGATCCGGCCCGGATCGCGGAGAAAAAGGATGTTTTTACAAAATGCCGAGGTGTTCGAGCAGGATCTTCGTGCCGAGCAGGATGAGGATCCCGCCGCCGGCAAACTCTGCCTTGCGCTTGAAGCGCAGGCCGACCACGCTGCCGAGCCGGATACCGGCCGCAGAAAAGGCGAAGGTGATCGTGCCGATGAGCGCCACGGCGGGCACGATGCGCGTGCCGGGCAGGAACGCGAACGTGATGCCGACGGCGAGCGCGTCGATGCTTGTCGCGACGGCGAGCAGGAGCATGGTCTTGCATGCGAGCGAGGCATCGAGCTGATCTTCGTCCTTGGACAGCGCCTCGCGGATCATATTGCCGCCGATGATGCCCAGCAGAACGAACGCGATCCAGTGATCGACGGAGGTGACGAAGCGCTCAAACTGCGTGCCGAGCAGGTAGCCCAGCAGCGGCATGAGCGCCTGAAAACCGCCGAACCATGCCCCCGCGATACAGCATTCCTTCCACGACACGCGCGGCAACGCCAGTCCCTTGCAGACGGAAACGGCGAACGCGTCCATCGACAGACCGACTGCCAGCACGGCCAGCTCCCAAAATCCCATGTCTTCACGACCCTTTTACGCAGGTTCCCTATACTATAAAGGAAAGAAAGGGAAAATGCAAGAATTATCCGCAGCATTCGCGCACAAAAAACCGGCGTCCGGAAGCTCCGGGCGCCGGTCCGACTTGTCAAAGAACCTCGTAGAGTTTCGCCGCCGGAGCGGCGAAAGAAAGTCCGATCATTTTCTCCGGCGACATGTGCGGCGGAGAAAATACCGCTCAGCCTGCAAACGCACGCGCTGTCCGCCAAAGGCGGACAGCGCGTGCGCTGCAGTCAGGCCGCAGACCCCTTTGTCAAAAAGTATTACTTTTTGACAGCATCAACCGGCGTCCGGAAGCTCCGGACGCCGGTCGGCAGATCGATTCAGCAGGCCTCGATGAGGATGACATTGCTCATCAGGTCCACTTTCTTGAGTTTGCCGGGGATGACCTTGCGGATCCCCATCAGGTCGGTCAGCGTGACGTTCTCGCCGTCGGCAGAGACGTTGCACACGCGCGAGCAGACGAGGTTTTCCTTGCCGTCCCGGATCTCATATGCATCGGAAAGACACATGGTATTCGCTCCTTTTTACCCGTTAGTTCTGCTTGGCAAGCTCGAGGGCTTTTTCGAGCTTGCTGTTGCCGTGGTCATATTCATGCAGCGCCTCAGCCAGCGCCGCGGCCGCCTCGGTCTTGCCGGCATCCTCGAGCGCATGGCAGATGTCGTGCAGCTCATCGGCATGGTGACGGTTGTGGTCGAGCATATAGGTCAGCAGCGCCAGCACCTCTTCGTGGCTCATCGGCTTGCCGCCGGTGTGCTCATGGCTGTGCGGGTGGCTGTGATGCGCATGATCGTGATCGTGTTCATGTTCGTGCATGGGAAACACTCCTTTCTCGAGCGGGGCGGGAAAATCATGTCAGAAATGATAGCTGCCCAGTATGGATTGTTCAAATTCTATCACATTTTTTTGTTGAAATCAACAATTTTTTTGCCATTGTATGCTGTGTGGGGGTTGTAAAACGCACACAAACGTGTTAATCTCTTGACGAGAGGAGGGCAAACCGCCCTCTGGTATGGAAAAGATAACAACATGGAAAAGGCAAAAAACACAAACAATCGGGAGGAGAAGTAGTATTATGAAGTATTTTGGCGGATGCGACGTAGGTTCCACCTACACAAAGGCAGTCATTCTGGACGAGAACGGCAAAATGTGCGCCGACACCACGATTCGCAGCAAGATCAACGCTGAGCAGTCCGCAATCGCGGCGATGGAAGAAGTCTGCAGCAAGGTCGGCCTGAAGGACTCCAAGGATCTCGCTTACCTGATCGGCACCGGCTACGGCCGCAACAAGGTCCCGTTCGCTGACGAGAACATCTCCGAGATCTCCTGCCACGCCATGGGCGTGCACGTCACCAACCCCGAAGTCCGCGCCATCATCGACATCGGCGGCCAGGACGTTAAGGGCATCAGCATCGACACCGACGGCACGGTCAAGAGCTTCGCGATGAACGATAAGTGCTCCGCCGGTACCGGCCGTTTCTTCGAGGCCATGGCCCGCTCCTTCGAGATGAGCCTGCCCGAGTTCTCGAACCTGTCCCTGTCTGCAAAGAACGTCATCCCCATCACCGCGCAGTGCACCGTTTTCGCTGAGTCCGAAGTCATCACCCTCGTGGGCGAAGGCAAGCCGACCGACGAGATCGCTGCCGGCATCGAGATGGCAGTTGCCAAGCGCTGCTTCGTCATGGCCAAGAAGGCCGGCGCCACCGACAGCATCACGCTGACGGGCGGCTGCGCGAAGAACGCCGGTCTGAAGCAGGCCATCGAGCACGTGCTGAAGTTCAAAGTCGTCGATCTGAAGACCGACCCGCAGCTCATGGGCGCTCTGGGCGCTGCCGAGTATGCCCGTCAGAAGGGTCTTGCCAAGAAGTAAGCCA
>ENA-ORCN01002031-ORCN01002031.1-human-gut-metagenome-genome-assembly--contig:-NODE-2031-length-11887-cov-11.545131_pt1 | contig 11887 bp, 7 predicted proteins | sample MGYA00242984_ERZ507984 | MGnify/ENA primary metagenome ERZ507984 (study PRJEB26167, sample SAMN06115395) | human gut metagenome | host: Homo sapiens | place: China:Hubei | collected 2016-05-19... | reverse complement strand
AGTCCCTTTATGGGCTGCAAAATTACAAATTCAAATCGTCGCACATGAAAAATTACTTCTAATAGACTATGTTTCAATTATTTCAAAGACCGACTTGCCCGCTTTTACGGGACAGTAGTGTATCGAAATATATGTTTCACATCCTTGCGAACATCAAAAGATTGACTCAGGAAATAAAATCATAGAACTAAAGATCAACTCGGAAGATGATATAAAATCAATCATCAATAGCCCCATCATCACAGAAGACGGAGATCTTATCAGATTATATAATTTCAAACCCAAAGGAGACTTTACCGGTCCACCTCAACATCCCAAGCAATTGGTGAAGTTTTCAGTTTTTGAAAGCTATAAAATGTATTGTGGAAATACGGACTGTCAGACATTCTCATGTCACAGAAACAAAGCTATCTTCGAGTTAACCTCCGACTTTCATCCCGACTTTCTCCCAGAATATTCTCTATATGATTATGGAATCGTAGAACTATACAATTTGGATCCTAACCTCAAAGTATGCAACCTCTGCCGCTATTATAGGCCCCGAGACATATTATTCGACGATCTGTTCGACATAAGAATCGATAAACGTCCAATTTTTTGCTGCTTATACAAAAAACTCGGGACTGATAAATATCGAGACCCATCAGATGCACGCACTTGCACTGCATTCCGGAAAATAGATGGAAAAACAATGGCAGAGATTAGACAAGAATATAAAATGGTAAAACCAATCATTTGGAAGAAACCAAATGATTAGAAGGCCTATTTTGCATCGGGTGGAATCCGATTACACGGCAGTGCCAACCGAAGCAAACAAATGCCAAAGCCCGGAAACGGGCGGTGGCATGTCCTCGGTGTGGCACTGGTTGGCGTCGGTTGGCGCTGATTTGTAACGCCATTCGCCGTTTTCGGGAGGGGTCCGGAAAGCCTTTCTTTGCGTCATCAACCAAATTCGAATCTTATGACCAAAGAAATCTTTCTGAGCGGCATGACCGCCGATCAGCTCTCGGAGATGATTCGCGAATCGCTGCGCGACGAGTTGCGGCAGCTCCACCCCGAACCCTCCGCCGAGACGCCGAACTATCTAACCCGCCGCGAGACGGCCCGCCGCCTGCGCATCTCGCTCGTGACGCTCAACGACTGGGTGAACCGCGGGCGAATCCGCGCCCACAAGATCGGCGGGCGCGTGCTGTTCCGCGACAGCGACGTCGAGGCGGCACTGCACCGGATTGTCCCCATCAAAAGCCGATAGCCATGAAGACGACAACAGATTGCATCGGCATCCGGGAGTATCTCCTCCGCCGGGGGCTGCAGCCCCACCGCGAAACCGCCACCCATGGCATGTTCCTCTCGCCGCTGCGCGAAGAGCGTACCCCCAGTTTCAGCGTCCGCTACGACAAGGGGCTCTGGTACGACTTCGGGCTGGGTGAAGGAGGCACGCTTCTTCAGTTGGTCATGCGCCTCGAAGGGTGCGGCATGGCAGAAGCCATCCGGCGCCTGCGCAAAGGGTCCGCAGATGAAGTCCCCTTCCTGCCCCTCCCGACCGCCTTGCCGCGCGAAGACTCCCCGCTGCGGATTCTCGGCGTCGGGGAGATTCGACACCCGGCGCTGATCGGCTATCTGCGCGAACGCGGCATCGACCTCGCCGTGGCCGGAGCGCTGTGCCGCGAGGTTCACTACGCCGTCGGCGAGCGGCGCTTCTTCGCCATCGGCTTCCGCAACGATGCCGGAGGCTGGGAGCTGCGCAGCCCGCAGTTCAAGGGGAGCAGCGCTCCGAAATCCATCACGACCTTCGACCGGCACGGCGACACGGCGCTGCTCTTCGAGGGCTTCTTCGACCTGCTCTCCTACCTGACGCTGCAGCACGAGCCGACACCGACCGCCGACATCGCCGTGCTCAACTCCGTGGTCAACCTTCCCCGCGCCCTTCCGTTTCTCGCACGCCACGCGACAATCCACGCCTTCCTCGACAACGACGAGGCGGGGCGTCTCGCCCTCGAACGGCTGCGCAGCGCTCTGCCCGGTGCGACCGTCATCGACCGCGCGGAGAGCTACCGAGCCCACAAGGATCTGAACGAATCGCTCCGACCGTCCGCGAAGGTTTCCCGCACGCCGCGTCGTCGCGGCCGCAAGTTGTAACGTCGCCCGGAATGACACCGGAACTGTCGCCCACCCATCGGCCGCTTCGCGACCGCGGCTTTTCCCCCAAGGAAAAAGCCATAGCCTATTAGGGCTTTTTCCGACGCATCGGCCCGCCGACGCTGAAAAAGCCCCAATAGGCCAAAGGGTCAAGCCCTCTGGACACCCCTGTCGTGCTGCGCACGCCGACCGCCGAGGCGGTCCCCTCTTCAACCCCCCCCCAAAAAACGACCACACCATGGGATATGCCGTCCTGCATCTTGACAAAGCCCCGGGCAACGAGGCGGCCATGACCACCCACATCGCCCGCACGAAGATACCCACCAACGCCTCACCCGAACGCACCTGCCTCAACGAGGAGCTCATCGAGTTTCCCAAGGAGGTGGCCGACCGCACGGAGGCGATCAACTACCGGCTCGAACACGCCGGCCTCACACGCAAGATCGGAACGAACCAGGTGCGGGTGATCCGCGTCATGCTGACCGGTTCGCACGACGCGATGAAGCGCATCGAGGAGGAGGGGCGGCTTCCGGAGTGGTGTGCCGACAACCTCGCCTGGCTGCGCGAGACCTTCGGGGCGGAGAATGTCGTCTCGGCCGTCGTGCACCGCGACGAATCGACCCCGCATATCCACGCCGCCGTGGTGCCGATCGTCACGGGCGAGCGCCGCAAGGCCCGCACCGTCGCATCCGAAACACCCGGCAAACGGCACTACCGCCCGAAATCCGCGGCACGTCCCCGTCTCTGCGCCGACGACGTCATGTCGCGCGTCCGGCTCAAGCAGTATCAGGACAGCTATGCCGCGGCGATGTCCAAATACGGGCTGGAGCGCGGCATCGACGGTTCGGAGGCGCGCCACATCACCACGCAGGAGTTCTACCGGCAGGCCATCGCCCAGCAGCAGGATCTGCAGGAGAACATCGACGCGCTGCTTCGTCTCGAAGAGCAGAAGCGGAAGGCCGTCGAACTGCTCAAACAACAGGAGCGGCAGGTGCGCACCAAGTATGAACAGACCGCCACGCTCCAGGCGCAGAAGAGTGCCGAGCTGAACCGCACCGAGGCCGAGCTGAAGAGCGTGAAGGGCGAGCTGAAGGGTGCCAGGTTGAAAAACGCCGCGGCGGAGGTCGGGTCGAATATCGTCGAGGGGATCGGAGCGATGATCGGCACTTCGCGTGTCAAGCGACAGCAGCAGGAGATCGACCGCCTCAACGCAGAGAACACCGCCCTGCACGAACAGATCGGGACGCTGAACCGCGCCAACCGCGAGGAGAAGGCCCGACACGAGCAGGCCGAACAGCAGCTGCAGGCAAAGCTCGACCGTATCGAACACTGGCTGCCCGACACGCAGACGCTCATCAGCTGGGGCGAATACTGCCGCGACATGGGGATCTCGGAATCGGGCGCCCGCGAGATTATCGCCATGAAGCCCATCTACGTCTCCGGTGAACTCCATGCCCGGGAGTATTCGCGCCGCTTCGACGTCTCGAATACCGAGATCCGCCTGCAACAAGACCCGAACGGTCCCGGAAGCTTCCAGCTGCTCATCGATCGCCAACCCGCACACGCCTGGTTCCGCCAACGGTATGTGGAGCTCATGACCCGCCTGGGCTACCCCGTCCGACCCGAACGCCCCGTCATCCGACGACATACCATCAAACGGTAATAATCTCAATGGGAAAGATTCTACTTTTTCATTGAGATTGCCATGTGAGATTTCGCAATTTATCACTACATTTGCATTATACGCCAATTTAATGCAAATATGGGAAAAGACATCAATAGGCTTAAAGTCGTGCTTGTAGAACAAAAAAAGACAGGCAAATGGCTTGCAGAGCAGCTCGGCAAGGATCCGTCAACCGTATCAAAATGGTGTTCCAATAAAATGCAGCCTTCATTAGAGATTCTTATACAAATTGCAGGCTTATTAGATATTGATGTTCGAGAACTAATTGTAAATACAAAATAGCATGGGAACCAACTTTTTCACAAATGAAAAAGAAAACACCTTACTCGAAAAAATAGAAGGCGTTTTCAAATATCGCAAAGTGCATTTTTTCGATGCACTTGTTGGTTATTTCCGTGCATCAGGATATTTTCGGATTAGAAAATTCATCCAACAGACACCCAAAATTCGCATTTTAGTAGGCATCAATGTAGACAAGCTTACCTATCAAGCCAATAGGCAAGGTTTATTATTTAATCCATCAGAAGAAAAAACCCAGGAAGAATTCTTTGATGAAATAAAACGGAACATACAAGAAGCAAAATACGACAAAGAAGTCGAAGATGGAATGTACCAGTTCATTGAGGATATCATGACTGGTCGGATCACAATGCGCATCCATCCCAAACAGAATATACATGCCAAAATATATATATTCAGAGAGGAAGTATACCATCCTCACGGCTATGGTTCTGTAATTACAGGTTCCAGTAATTTGACAGAAGCTGGACTGGAGAAGAACTTTGAGTTCAATGTTGAGCTTCGATATGACGATGACATACAATTCGCCACTGAAACATTTGAAAAACTGTGGGCAGAATCTGTGGAGATTGACATTTCACATATTGAAAAAATCAAGAGGGAATCCTATCTAAATCCAGATTTCACTCCATATGAAGTTTATCTCAAATTCTTGCTGGAATATTTCGGCAAAAGCATAGACTTTGATCCAAATTCAGTTTCCGATCTACCTAACGGGTACAAAAAACTATCTTACCAGATCGATGCTGTAAATGATGGATACGCCAAAATGATGAAACATAATGGTTTCTTCCTTTCCGACGTCGTCGGATTAGGGAAAACCGTCGTTTCTGCTTTAATTGCAAAAAAGTTTTTCTTTTCAAATGGATTTCCGGCTTATCGCTCGCACACATTAATCATTGTTCCCCCGGCAATGCAGGCCAGTTGGGAAGCAACCTTATCTGAATTTAAATTAGATAATTTCAAGGTTATTACCAACGGCAGTTTACACAAAATCCAGAATCCGGAATTATATGATTTGATAATTGTTGATGAGGCCCATAAATTCAGAAGTGATACAGCCTCAATGTATACCGAGCTTCAAAAACTTTGTAAAACGCAAGCCAAGCATTACGACGGAAGTCTTCACGATAAGAAAGTCATTTTAGTATCTGCCACTCCGTTGAATAACAAGCCGGAGGACATAGCAAATCTTGTATATCTTTTCCAAGACTCCAAGGATAGTACTTTGGAAGAAGGAAATTTACAAAAGTTCTTCAGAGAGCAGATTGATCGGTATAACAAATTAAAAAAGCAAAAGAATATTTCGCTTATTGCTGAAGAGATAAAAGCCATTTACGAACGGATTAGGGTAAAAGTTGTCGAGCCGCTAACCGTAAGACGAACTCGCACGGACTTAATGGAAAACGATGCCTACAAACAAGACTTATTAAAGCAGGGCATTCAGTTCCCGGAAGTTAAAGCTCCTTGCAAGATATACTATCAGCTCGATGACAGGTTAGATGATTTATACGACAAAACAATCATGTATTTAAGTGACCAGAATAACGGTCTTCAATATTATCGTTATCAAGCCATAAAATACCTAAAACCAGACAAGAAAAACAAATACAAAAAGGCCGACATGATATCTGTTCAATTGGCGAAGATTATGAAAACTCTCCTCGTCAAGCGAATAGATAGCAGTTTTTATGCCTTCAAGCAATCACTTAAGCGTTATTACAACGCCAATCAAATAATGCTCAACATGTTCGAAAAAGGGACAATCTACATTGCCCCCAATCTGAAAGTCAATGAACTATTGAGCGAAGATAAAGAGGAGGATCTCATCAAATTAATTGAAGAAGCCAGAGATACAGATCCAACTATTGAAATATGCACTCCTAATGATTTTGTAGAAGGATTCAAAGATGGAATTGAGGCCGATAACAAAATTCTAAAGGAGCTTGTTAAACTTTGGGATGAAGTAGATTCAGACCCCAAGTTAGACATCTTTATTGACTATCTGAAGACTCGACTATTTGATAAAGAGATTAACCAGGAAGGGAAACTGGTCATATTCTCCGAAAGCAAGGAAACGACAAAATATCTGTCAGACTCACTCCGCGAGAATGGGTTTGACCACATATTAACCGTTCAGAGCGACAATCGGGACACACAAATGCCCATTTTATTAGCTAATTTTGATGCTAACTATAAAGGAGAAAAGAAAAACGACTTCAATATTGTCATCTCCACCGAGGTTCTTGCCGAAGGAGTGAATCTTCATAGGGCCAATGTTATTGTCAATTATGACACCCCGTGGAACTCGACAAGGCTCATGCAGCGTATCGGTCGTGTCAACCGTATCGGTAGTTCAGCAAAGGCGATCTACATTTTCAACTTTTTCCCAACCTCCAAAGTCAATAATGACATCGAGTTGGAGAAAAAAGCCAAAATGAAACTCTTCGCTTTCCATGCCGCTTTGGGAGAAGACAGCCAAATCTATTCAACCGACGAAACTCCCGAAAGTTTCGGATTATTCGATAAAAATATAGATGAGGAACGCGATGAGAAACTTCGCTATTTAATGTGGCTAAGGCAACTTAAAGCAGAGAACCCAGATTTGATTAAACGCATCAACAAACTTCCATTAAGGGCTCGCGTAGGACGCAAAAGCAAATTGCTTCCCGGAAGTACCATCGTGTTTATTCGAAACAAAAGACGAGATGCCTTTACATTCATCCGGGCTAACGGAGATGTTGAAGACCTGACATTTCTGGAAGCAGCCAAAGAATTTGAAGCCCGAATCGATGAGAAATCTATTACATTGCATGCAAAACACCACGAGCAAGTAGCAAAGGCCATTGAAATATTCGCTTCAATGGAAAAAGAATCTCAAGTTGCCAAACGCAAAGTCAATCCGTCTCAAGGCCCGAATGAAAAAAAGGCTTTGATCTATCTCGATGGCTTTACAAACATTCCTGATATTTCAGATCAAGAACTTGACTTAATAGAAAAAGCCAAGATCGCCATTACAACAGGGAAGTTCCAGCAGTTACAACGGGATATTAACAACCTAAGAACCGCCACAAAAAAGACTCCGGTCAAACCGGTCGTTTTATTAGAGCTGTTAATAAAAATCATTTCAGCATACCCCTTGGAGCACATTCAGGATAATACTGGAGACAAATACACCCAACAGGGAAAGATTACAGATGAGTTTACTCCGGAGATTATTATTTCTGAAAGTTTCAACATTTAAATGAATGACTATGAATCAGACAGATCTGAAACACATACTATCAGCCCGATTTAACCTGGATGCCTGGAAGCCCATCCTCAATCAGATGTTCCCACAGGTGGAATATTTCATAAATGGGGTTGATTCCCACACCTCTTCAGCCAAGGAGATTCACGCCATAAAGAATGGAGGGCAAATCGGCACAGCCCGATTAAGCGATGGCCGGTCGCTGGCCGTCTTTCAGTTTGAAGTTGCAGATAGCGTACATATTGGACGCAACCGCAAAAGTTTGCGTGAAATCGCCGCCCAATATGTAGATCAAAGCCTTATCCATGGGGCTCTGGTATTCTATTATTCAAACAATCAAGACGACTATCGTCTCACATATATTGCCAAGCAGTCGTTCTTCAATGAAAATGGAGAATTCATCAAGAAAGAAACAGCCCCGAAAAGATATACATTCCTTTTAGGGTTCAATGAACCTTGCACCACAGCGGCAAGTCGAATTCTTGAATTGATTGACAAAAACAACTCTGGATCTGTAACTCTTGCCGACGTAACGGAGGCCTTTTCCGTAGAGCGTCTGAACAAAGAGTTTTTCTCCGAGTACAAGAAACATTATCAGACATTCCTTGCTACCCTCAGCGACGAAAAACGAAACCGAGATTATGTCAAAAAGTTACTTGGTCGTTTGGTATTCCTTCAATTCCTGCAGAAAAAGGGATGGATGGGGGTACCTGCCACCTGTTCGACCTGGGAGGGCGGTAACCGCAATTACCTGCAGGATCTCATAAAAAGATACAAGGGAAATTCGCGTCTGTTAAGTGATATTCTGGAGCCGCTGTTTTTTAAAACCCTCAATACAGAACGCCCTAATGATCTCGCCCCTTCAATATTGGGAGAGAACATTCGCATCCCCTATCTGAACGGCGGACTTTTTGAACCGGACGCTATCGATCAGCTTCAAATTGACTTCAGCTACGATCTGTTTGCAAATCTGGTAGAATTCTTTGGCCAATATAATTTTACAATTGACGAGAATGACCCCGAGGACAGCGAAATCGGCATTGACCCCGAGATGCTCGGCCATATCTTCGAGAACCTTCTGGAAGACAACAAGGACAAGGGAGCATTCTATACACCCAAGGAGATTGTACAATACATGTGTCGACAAAGTATTATCCAATATCTGAAGACACATGAACCCCGCGAAGAGTATGCCGAGGCCATCACGCTGCTGATTAATTCGGGGGTTGTGGATCCCGTATTGCAGAATAAAGAGGTTGCTCGCCGCATTACCAGTTTGCTGGAAAACGTCAAGGTCTGTGATCCGGCCATTGGTTCCGGTGCATTTCCGATGGGAATCATGAGCGTCTTGTTCCATGCCCGCCATGCACTCCAGGCTTTTGCCGACAGCAAAGGTGACTGGAATGCAGCAGAAGTCAAACGCGATATCATTCAGAACAATATTTACGGCGTCGACATTGAGCAAGGAGCCGTGGATATCGCACGTCTGCGCTTTTGGCTCTCTCTCGTTGTCGATGAGAAGACCCCTCAACCTCTGCCCAACCTGGATTACAAAATCATGTGCGGCAACTCACAAATCTATCGCTATCGCATTGATGTTCCTATCGAGACCGTTTTTGAAGAATACAATCTTGCCGGTCGGGAAAAAGCGCAAAAGGATAAAACGGAATGGACCAATTTAACACTTGAAAGCTATCGGGCTCTTGTATCTTCGTATACCGAAGAGCATGAAGACAAGAAAACTCTCCGGGATAAAATTCTTGAAATAAAGAATTATTTTAAAACGACGTTAGCTAAAGGCGACATTCATAAGCGCAAGGCTATTGAGGCAAAAATTGTCGAATATGAATCGATTCTCTTATTCGGTCCTCGAAAGGCAAATGAGGATCCCCAAGGTTACGCCCTCGCAAAAAGGCAATTGCAACAGGCCAAATCAAAAGAAAACGAGATCCTTAATAATGCAAAATATAAGGATTCCGTCGAATGGCGATTTGAATACCCTCAATTGCTCGATGACAAAGGCAATTTTATCGGCTTCGACATCATCATTGCCAATCCTCCATATATTAAAGAAGGACGTATGTCCAAGGTGTATTTTGAACCTTATAAGGATTCTCCATATTATCAGGGGAAGATGGACATATGGTATCTTTTCGCATGCAACAGCCTGGATTTACTAAATCCCAATGGGATCTTATGCTTTATTGCAACCAATAACTGGGTTACGAGTTTTGGAGCCCGCAAATTAAGAAATAAGGTCATTAAAGAGACCCGTATTTGCAATCTTGTCGATTTTGGAGCAGTCATGATGTTTGAAAGCGCAAGCATCCAAACAATGATTATGATATTTCAAAAGGACCGCGTAACAAACGATTATACCTTTGATTATCGTAAAATGACAGCAAATAAAGCGACGGAAAAAGACGCCATAGCTGTCCTGACCAAGAATGCGACAAACGCAGAATACTATACCCCCATCGTAAGAAGGGAAACTCTTGTTGATAAACCCTTCTCATTCAGCAGGAACGGCAACATATTGGAGCAGATTGCAAATGTAGATAACTGCATATATCTGAACAATAAAGAACTTGCCCAAGGGATAGTTTTTCCTCAGGATACTTTAAATAAACGGAATCAAGAAAAATTAGGAAAAGATTTTATTGTTGGAACAGGCATTTATTGTTTAACTACCGATGAATTAACTGCACTAAATCTTAGTTCGAACGAAGAAAAACTAATTAAGCCCTATTATACTACAGACCAGATCAAACAATATTATGTTGATCCCCAAAATACTAAATGGATAATATATACAGATTCTAGTTACAAAAAAGAAAATAGCTTAAATGATTTCCCGCATATTAAGGCTCATTTAGATAAATATAAATCAATATTTACATCTGACAACAAACCCTATGGACTGCACAGGGCGAGAGAGGAGCGTTTCTTCATAGGAGAGAAAGTGATAGCCGTAAGAAAATGCCCCCTCAAACCGATTTTTGCCTATTCCGATGGAACAGAATATGTTTCAGCCACATTCTATATCATAAAAACAGATCGAGTGAACCTGAAGTATCTTACAGGATTACTCAATTCTCAGCTGATTAAATACTGGTTGAAAAACAAAGGGAAAATGCAGGGTTCAAATTATCAATTGGACAAAGAACCTCTACAGCGGATTCCCATAGCTGTTCCTTCTGCCGAGACACAAAACTTGATCGCCATATTAGTCGACCACATACGATTATTACTTGGCACTAACGAGAGAGCATATGACCATACGCCCAATTCATTTATAGCCAAACAATTTGAATCGCTTATCAATGGTTGTGTATATGAAATATACTTTAAATCACACATGCAAGAGTTGGGGATTTCCATTATCGAGCATTTAACTGATTACATCGAAACATTGAAAGAATCACGAAATAATATCCAAAAAGTTTGGACTACTTATAAGCAACTTGACAACACTGGCATTCTGCATATATTAAATTCATTGGAATCGTTAAGTCCCAATTTACTTAATCCTATCATCCGAGAATAAGTATGACTGCTATTACCCGATTAGAAATAAATGGCTTCAAAGCCTTTCCCAAAGAATTTGTTCTTGATTTATGCCCGGATGAGCCCAAGAACCTGCTATTATACGGAGAAAATGGGAGCGGCAAATCGTCCATATACTATGCATTACATGTATTGTTGCAAAGTTCGTTCAAAGAAGATCATGGCGCAAAATATTTTAAGGCCGACGATGAGACAAATAACGAATATCTGGTAAACCTTAATCGTGTACAAGATGTTAAGGATAATACATTCTCCCCATATATTAAAATCACTCTTAACAATGGTGAGACATGGCGATTAGATAGAGATGGTCTGACATCAGAACATGGAACAAAAATCGAAAATTTTACCTCATTGAACAATGAGGCAATATTCATCAATCATTCTTACATATCCCGCTGTCGGACTGCTCGAAACTCGGAGGATATCAATCTTTGGGATGTCTTCAATAAAGATATTTTATCATTTTATCGTCCTGGAGGTGACTCTAATTTTTTGTCAGTTATCTATGATGAAATCGTAGAGGAGGCTAGTGGAATGCCAAACGTAAAAAACAAGGCTTTTTTACAAAAAATAGATAACTTTAATGATGCATTAAAGAACCTTATTGACAAGGCGAATACCAAAATATCGGATATATACAATCAAAATTTTCGATTTCAGGATGATAAAGAGTTAAGTATAGACTTGGTCTATCTGGGAGATGTTGATGCAAATAATATACACCATGAATCTTATTACTTATTTTATGGGAAAAAGAGGCACGGAAAAACAATACCCAAATCTCTGTATAAGCCTAAAATCGGATTATCAATCAAAGAAGGAGGACAGGTCATTCTTAAGCCACAGACCTATTTTAACGAAGCAAAATTCACGGTTATACCTCCTTTTCGGATTCCTTAGTTTCTAAGAAATCCTGTGTTGTATATTCAATCTCAATCCGATCT
>ENA-ORCN01002029-ORCN01002029.1-human-gut-metagenome-genome-assembly--contig:-NODE-2029-length-11888-cov-107.329185_pt1 | contig 11888 bp, 10 predicted proteins | sample MGYA00242984_ERZ507984 | MGnify/ENA primary metagenome ERZ507984 (study PRJEB26167, sample SAMN06115395) | human gut metagenome | host: Homo sapiens | place: China:Hubei | collected 2016-05-19... | reverse complement strand
TCCATTTGATAAGTCGAAATATTGAAACGGGCTTCTACGATACATTTATTGGCACCTTTCTTGATTGCTTTGATATCAGCCCTTTGTCCGAGCAGCAAGCCGATGGCGCCCAAAATGATAGATTTACCTGCGCCTGTCTCTCCGGTGATGACCGAAAAACCGGGGGTAAAACTGATATCGAGCGTATCAATTAATGCATAATTTTGTATATAGATAGATTGCAGCATATTCTTTTTTTAATTCCTTACCAGTTTATCTATAATGTCACACGCCACTTCCCGCTTGCTTTTCAGGGGATAGTCAGTGTATCCTTGGCGGTCGATGATCGTTATTTTGTTCGTGTCACAACGAAAACCGGCACCCTTGTCATTCAGTGAATTGAGCACAATGAAATCAAAGTTCTTGCGTTCCAGCTTTCCTTGTGCGTTCTGCCGTTCGTCGTTTGTTTCCAGTGCGAAACCCACCAGCTTTTGGCCCGGCTTTTTTTGTTTTCCCAGCGAAGCGGCGATGTCTTGTGTCGGTTTCAGTTGCAATACCAAATCGTCTTTTTCTCTCTTAATCTTATGGTCGGCCACACTTTCCGGCGTGAAGTCGGCCACGGCAGCGCATAAAATGCCTGCATCGGCATCGGTAAATTCACGGCTGGCGGCTTCATACATTTCTCCGGCACTTTCCACATCAATGCGGCGGATGTGCGGATGCTGTGTTTTCAGTGTGACAGGACCGCTTATCAAGGTTACATGGGCGCCTCGTGAGGCGCATTCCTCTGCCAGCGCAAATCCCATTTTTCCCGAAGAATAATTGCCAATGAATCGCACCGGGTCTATTTTTTCATAAGTGGGACCGGCTGTGATAATGATTTTCCTGCCCGCCAGATCCTGTTGCTGTTCAAAGAACTTTTCCAGTTCTTCTATGATTTTTTCCGGTTCTTCCATTCGTCCTTTGCCTACCAAATGGCTTGCCAATTCTCCTTCTCCCGGTTCTATGATATGATTTCCATACGAGCGCAATGTCTCCAGATTTCGTTGGGTGGAAGGATGTGCAAACATATCCAAGTCCATGGCCGGAGCCACAAAGACAGGTGCTTTCATTGACAGGTAAGTCGTAATCAGCATATTGTCGGCTATTCCGTTTGCCATCTTTCCGATGGTGGATGCTGTTGCCGGAGCTATCACCATGGCGTCAGCCCATAAGCCTAAGTCCACATGGCTGTTCCAGGTGCCGTCCCGTTGTGCAAAGAATTCACTGATGACGGGTTTGCTTGTCAGTGCCGACAAAGTGATGGGAGTGATGAACTCTTTTCCTGCCAAAGAAAAGTGTAATGTCCGTTGGAACTGTTCGGCTCCTATTATGGGGAAAACAGATCATTCATCCTCATATATAATCAATCCCGATTACAATATGAATTCATCGCAAATTACGATTGACTTAACAGATGTAACGGACAATTTTACCGTCGAAGCAATTGTTTCCATTGGGAATCTATCCATACGTCGATTCCAAACTATCCCAATTGTGACAAATGAGATTCGATGCGATGCATTTTATTACACCTTCGGGACACCACTCATGCAATTAGAAAATAATATAGACAATGAAAATACACTCAACTCTGATATATTAAAGGCGACCTATTATGCAAGAACTCGTCCGGTCAATTTTCTCGGATTTACGAATTTACCGGGACAAAGATTAGAAAAATTATACTGCACGGCCACAATTGCAGATCCGAATCCTCTACATGATTTACAATATGCGTGCAAGATATGTTTATCTCCTGAAGAACCGGAATTTGAATTACAAAGCGGATCGGAGAATGTATATCGCGTTCTGAATCCCCAACAGTGGGAAATCAACGGTTTGCTCTGCACACTCGAAAATACGACCTGGCAACAGTTAGGTGCTTCAGAAAATACGGACGATACAGAATTTGCATGTTTAACTATCAAGAAACTATAAAAAGAGAGGAAAATTTTCCTCTCTTTTCAGTGAATATCGTTATAGTTTGATACCTAAAGGGTAAAATTTACCAAATTGATTTTCTGCAAAAGGTTCATCTGTATTGATAAAAATATGATTAGTGGGTAAGGTTTGAATCCGAGAATCTTTAGGGCCGCCTTGTGGAAGATTATGGAGACGGATAACCGTGTATAGATTACCTAAAGTTGATAATTCAATATATGTAGTATTATCCTTTTTCAATACAATTCCATTCGCAGACAAATTACCTGCTAATGCGGGTCCTTTACAGGTGATTCCTTCTTGATTTAATATAATGTTTTTATCTTTCACTGTAACGGTATCGAACTCTCCATTGAGAGCTTTCACAGTCCCCGAAGCCGTAACGGTATTAACCTCCAAGTCATCCGGTATATCCATGGGGAAATCGCCCTCGATCTTTGAAGCGGTCAGGGTTCCCTTCGTCGTGATATTGCCTGTGGCGACGATGGTCCCCGCATCGATCCGACTCTTGACATTCAACGTATCGGTTTCCAAGCTATTTGCTCTCATATTTACGACATCGAGCGCTCCATTGCCGATATGGATGCGATCTTTTCCAGTCGTACTGTATGAGTTGACAGCATCGTACCATACAATTAGGAACTGTCCGCTCGATGCGAACTCTTGCACTATGGCCGACTGGCGTTTGACATCGCTGCGATTACCGAACTGGGCGATCCAGTCGCCCGGCTGGGGCTCGCCGGTTCCTTCGGAATCAGTACTCGAAAACTCGATCCAATCTTCTCCCGCAGCTGTTACCAGTTTCCAATATTGACGAATCGTACTTCCAGTTGCCGGATTTTTCTGCACAAAAAAGAATTGATCGTCTTCTGCGAATTCGTTATTGCCACATGGAAATTCCAAATCGGCATGCCAAATATTATCCTGGGCTTGCGGCGTATAGAGTGTCGGTGAAGAGGAAAACTCGACCTTCGCATTCCGGAAATATACAATGGCTCCGGCGGTATTATTATATATCTGAAAATTCCGCATACCGGTCGGTGTCAAAACCGTCGATATCCGAATCCATCGCCCCACTTGATATTCCGCAAGCTCGACGATACTTTTCGTTTCATCCGCAGCTCCCAGGCGAATCTGCGCCGGAGCCTCGGCGAAGACATCGACCGAAGTCGCCATCGGCCGTCCCTGGGAACAAAGCGGGGCATCTTCGAAATAGTCGAGCCAGACCCCTGCCGATGATCCGGCACCTACGGTTTTCATACACGATTTACCGTGAAAATTTCCGAACGAAAGGTTGCTGCCGTTCGTCGTTTTCCAATTGGCAGCCGATGCCAGCGAAGTGTCCGCACCCGGCTTCATCGCTGCGATTTTGTTTCCCTTTACCTGTTCCGCAGCGACGATCCGGGCGGATGCCGAAGAAAAAATCACGCGGTCGCTCATCATAGTACTGAATGTTCCGGGACGGGATGCCTGTTCGGAACGGTCGGCAGACAACGCCCTTGCACTTGCGTTCTCCAGTCTGGACGGATTTTCCGTCGCATCGATCTGTTTTTCCATAAACGATACAGGTTTAATTATTTATTTACTCGGGTCGGCAGCGGGAATCTTCGCCAGAAGATACCCTTCCGCCATTCATTCTCAATCGATCTTCACCTGCGGTCAAAACCCGAATCGGCCTGTCTGCCGGGATTTCGGCCTCATTCTTTTATAAAGACAGCAAATAATATTGCATTCCAAACGAAACGTGTGCTATTTTCGAAGATCGGGACAAATCCGTTCCCGTCCCTTTCCCGAACCTTCGAGATCGGCAATCCCCGTAATGGATCCGGCACTCTCACCCCGCCGCCGACATATCGCCGTACATACAGCGGTGAAAGCCACAATACGGTCTCGCGCCGTCCATCCGGCACGAAAGCCTATTCCCCTCAAGCATCGAACAGGACATAACGAAAAAATATCGGAAGCTCCGCCGGGAACTTCCGATACACATAAAAGAGGATATAAAAACCCGTATTTCTAATATTGCTCCGACTCATTCGGGAAATCGCCCGATTTGACGTCCTCAACATAAGACGTGACCGCACCGGTCATCACCTCGTGCAAATCGGCATAACGGCGCAGGAAACGCGGCGAGAAACCCTTATTGATCCCCAGCATATCGTGAATCACGAGCACCTGTCCGTCCACACCGCCCCCGGCCCCGATACCGATGATCGGAATCCGCAGTTCGGAGGCGACCCGGGTCCCCAGCGCCGCAGGAATCTTCTCGAGCACGATGGCGAAACATCCCGCGTCTTCGAGCAGATGGGCGTCCCGCACCAGCTTCTCGGCCTCCTCCTCGTCTTTGGCCCGCACGTTATAGGTACCGAACTTATGAATCGACTGTGGCGTCAGGCCCAGATGCCCCATCACGGGGATTCCCGCCGAAAGGATACGGTTCACCGATTCGAGGATCTCCTCGCCGCCTTCGATCTTCACCGCATCGGCCTCGGTCTCCTTCATGATGCGGACGGCCGACTCGAGCGCCACTTTCGAATTTCCCTGGTACGTACCGAACGGCAGATCGACCACCACCAGCGCACGGCGCACGGCGCGTGCGACCGAGCGGGCATGGTAAATCATCATATCGAGCGTAATGGGCACCGTCGTTTCGTAACCCGCCATCACGTTGGCCGCCGAGTCGCCCACCAGAATCACATCGACCCCCGCCGCATCCACGATGCGGGCCATCGAATAATCGTACGAAGTCAGCATGGCGATCTTCTCCCGGCGCTGCTTCATCTCCCACAGACGATACGTCGTGACCGCCCTCACTGTACTCTCTACTGACATAGCATTATATATTTTCAATTTTCGAATCGGGAACCCTCCGGGTATTCCTCCTTTTCCCACCGGTAACCCGGGGCAAATTTAGCGTTTTGGCCGGACTTGCCAAAAAAAGTTCCACAAAACGACTCCTCCGGCCACCGAAACGTTCACCGAATGTTTGGTTCCGGCCTGCGGAATCTCGATCGCCCCGTCTGCCGCATCCACGACCTCCTGCGCCACGCCGTCCACCTCGTTGCCGAACACCAGGGCGTATTTCTGCCCCGGTCGAGGCCGGAATTCATCCAGCATGACGGCTCCTTCGACCTGCTCCACGACGTAAATGAGATACCCCTGCGCACGCAGCGCAGCGATGCAGTCGGTCGTCGCGGCGAAATAGTCCCACGCAACGGTCAGCTCGGCTCCGAGCGCCGTCTTGTGGATCTCCCGGTTGGGCGGGGTGGCGGTGATGCCGCACAAGGCGATACGTTCGACGGCAAAGGCGTCCGCCGTGCGGAAAAAGGCCCCGACGTTCTGCATCGAGCGTACGTTGTCCAGCACGACCGCCACCGGCATTTTCTCCATACGGGCGAACTCCCCGGCAGAGGGACGCCCCAGCTCTTCGTTGGTAATCTTTCTCATCGTTACAACTTCCCTGTTTTCACGGCAAAAGTAAGCAAATCCGAATATTTTAGCTAACTTTGGCGACCTAAATACACGCAAAAGCGTCCCGTTCCGCAGACGGCTCCGCCCGGCGGACCGGCAACCGGACGGAACGCGCGACAAACGACTACGATCGCCTATGAAGCAAATCGCACTTATCCTGACACTTCTGCTGGCTGCCGCCGGCGCCTCGGCCCAGGAGGTTTTCATCGGAGCCGACTTCGACACCCGGTTCGACAACCGCGAACACTCGGACTGCAACATCGACGATTCGCACACGTTCTTCAGTATGCGCCTGACCCCGAAAGCGGGTGTTATCTGGTCCGAAAAGAACCGGCTGGTGGTAGCCGTCGATCTGTTGCAAGACTTCGGCGACAAGGAACACAAGTTCTTGAGTAAAGTGGACCCCCAGATCTACTACCAGTTCAACTCGAAGACGGCACAGGCCGTAGCCGGTATTTTCCCGCGCTCCCTGCTGCTGGCCCGATACGATCCGTTCTTCCTGGGCAGTGCCTACTCGTTCTATAATAATCGCATCCAGGGCCTGGCCGCCCACTATAAATCCCAAACGGGCTCCTTCATCGAGTTCGCCATCGACTGGGAGGGAATGCGCTCGTACCAGACGCGCGAGAAGTTCCGCATCCTCTCGGGCGGCGAATACAAGGGACGCCACTGGTACGGCGGCTATGTCATGACACTGCTCCACTACGCCAAAACCGACAATACGGAGCTGGACGAAGGGGTCGTGGACCACATCCTGCTCAATCCCTACGTCGGCTACCGCTACCAGGGAGCCTACACCTTCGATGCACGGCTGGGCTACCTGCAAAGCCTGCAGCGCGACCGCCGCACCGAAGAGGGCTGGAAAGCGCCCAAAGGCGGGCGCCTCACCCTGTCGGTAAGCCGCTGGGGTGTCTGTTTGCTCAACGAACTCTACGTCGGCGAGAACATGCTCCCCTTCTGGGACATCTATGGCACCGGACTCTATGCCAGCGGCCCCTTTTACGCAACCCCCAAGAAGATCTACAACCAGACGGCCGTCACCTACAACCGCCGCTTCTTCAACAACACGGTGGGCGTTTCGGCCGGATTCTATTTCCATTACGACGGCGTGGGCCTGGGCCTGCAACAGATCCTGAAAGTATCGGTCAATCTGCAAAAAACCGTTTACCGTCCCAAAAAATAGACGCAAAGGCGGAAAAAAGTTGTAATTTTGTGAAAAATATACCTGCTATGGCAATCGCAACCAACGACACCAATACCAAGGAGAAAGCCGCGAACTTTCTCGAAGAGATCATTCAGGAGTCCATCGCCAAGGGCGACACGCGCGTACAGACACGTTTCCCGCCCGAACCCAACGGCTACCTGCATATCGGCCACGCCAAGAGCATCTGCATCAACTTCGGCCTGGCCAAGAAATACGGCGGCAAGTGCAACCTGCGTTTCGACGACACCAACCCGGTGAAGGAGGACGTGGAGTACGTGGATTCGATCAAGCGCGACATCCGGTGGCTGGGTTTCGACTGGGCGTTGGAACGCTATGCGTCGGACTATTTCGACCAACTCTACGACTGGGCCGTCGTCCTGATCAAGAAAGGCTTGGCCTATGTCGATGACCAGACGCAGGAAGAGATCCGCCTCACGCGCGGCACGGTATCCGAGCCCGGCAAGGAGTCGCCCTGGCGCAACCGCTCGGTCGAGGAAAACCTCGACCTGTTCGAGCGGATGAAAAAGGGCGAGTTCGCCGACGGCGAGAAGGTGTTGCGAGCCAAAATCGACATGGCGCACCCGAACATGCTGTTCCGCGACCCGATCATGTACCGCATCCTGCACGCCGAGCATCACCGCACGGGTAACAAATGGTGCATCTATCCGATGTACGACTATGCGCATGGCCAGTGCGATTCAATCGAACGGATCACCCACTCGATCTGCACCCTCGAATTCGACGTGCACCGTCCGCTCTACGACTGGTTCATCCAAGCGCTCGACATCTACCCCTCGCACCAGTACGAATTCGCCCGTCTGAACCTCACCTATACGATGATGTCCAAGCGCCGTCTTCTGAAACTCGTGCAGGAGGGCGCCGTGATGGGCTGGGACGATCCCCGCATGCCGACCATCTGCGCCCTGCGCCGCAAGGGTTATACGCCGGCTTCGGTGCGCAACTTCGCCGAAATGGTCGGCGTAGCCAAGCGCGACAACGTGATCGACCTGGGCAAGCTGGAGTTCTGCGTGCGCGAAGACCTGAACAAGGTCGCCGAACGCCGCATGGCGGTACTCAACCCGCTGAAAGTCGTCATCACCAACTACCCCGAAGGCAAAACCGAGCTTTTCACGGCGATCAATAATCCCGAAGACGAAAACGCCGGCACGCGCCAGGTGCCTTTCTCGCGCGAGATCTATATCGAACGCGACGACTTCATGGAGGTCCCGCCCAAGAAATACTACCGCCTGAGTCCCGGTACGGAGGTGCGCCTGCGCTACTCCTACCTGATCCGATGCGAAGAGGTCGTCAAGGATGCAGAAGGCAACATCACGGAGCTTCGCTGCACGTACGACCCGGAGTCGGGCAACGGTTCGTCGAGCGACGGCCGCCGCGTGAAAGGCGTGATCCACTGGGTATCGGCGGCCGATGCGATCGAAGCCGAAATCCGGCTCTTCAACCCGCTTTTCACGACCGAAGATCCCGACGACGTGGCCGAAGGCGGCAGTTGGGAGGACAATCTCAACCCCGATTCGATGATCGTCACCCGAGGCTATCTGGAACCGTCGCTTGGGGAGGCTCCCATCGGGCAGCCGTTCCAGTTCGAGCGCGTAGGGTATTTCTGCGCCGACACGGACTCCAAGCCCGGACACCCGGTATTCAACCGCACGGTGACCCTCAAGGATTCGTGGGCCAAGATCAACAAATAGATATTTCTTCTACGGTAAAATGAAAAAGCCGGAGCTATCGAAGCTCCGGCTTTTCGATTGATAAATCGTGTTTTCAATATTCGCCGTAAACTCCATATCGGACATTCACGGAAAATTTCCGACGCCCTGTCGTTGCTGTATTCAGGAGTAAAATATATCTTACATTTTAAAATACAGAGGGGTTCTAATTTCCTTCATACTCCAATCGATACCTTTGGCCCAATAGTCCTTATGCGTCGCTTTCAACACAAAGCCTTGCTTCTGATAGAACTTATAAACCAACTGCGAAGTTCTGACGGTTATCTTGCGGACACGATCAATTGATTTCAACTTGTCGATTCTATATTCGAGCAGTTGCTTCCCAAGCGATTTTCCCTGATAATCGGGATGTATGATGTCCCAACTTATTTTGCCGACGGTTTTATCATCGGCAAAATTTATTCCGCCGCAACCAACGATCCTGTCATTCGTGACCAGCACATAATACAACTCTATTTCTCGATCCAGATAATCACTCAAATCAATTTCTTCTTCCGCCGCAAAATATTCTGGTGTATTCCGCCGGATCAATTCCATCACATCATCCTTGTCTGTCGTCCGATATTCCCTTATCGTAACCATTTCTCCGTTTTCCCTCTCAACACTCTATTTACCGCCCGCATAAGAGGAATACACTTCCCGGCAACGCAACGATCGTTATTTCTTCCGGGCGATCGTTCGAAACGGCAGGGCCAGCACCCCGAAGAACGCTTCGCCGAAGATACCGCCCGACATCTTGGAGGTTCCTTCGGTCCGGTCGGCAAAGATGATCGGCACCTCGCCGATGCGGAATCCCATCTTCCAGGCCGTATATTTCATCTCGATCTGGAATCCGTACCCCACCATCTCGATCCGGTCGAAATCGATCGCCGCAAGGACTTCCCGCTTATAGCCGACGAATCCGGCCGTCGCATCGCAGACGGGCATCCCCGTCACGATCCGCACATACCGCGAGGCGCAATAGGACATCAACAGCCGCGACATAGGCCAGTTCACCACCGTCACTCCTTTCGAATACCGCGAACCGACGGCGACATCCGCTCCGGCCTCCAATTCGGCGGTAAGCCGCAGCAGATCGTCGGGATTATGCGAAAAATCGCAGTCCATTTCGAACACGGCATCGTACGGGCGAGCCAGCGCCCAGCGGAATCCCTCGATATAGGCAGTGCCCAACCCCAGTTTTCCCGAGCGTTCCAACAGAAACAGACGATCCGGAAACTCCGCCTGCCGCTCCTTGACGATCGCTCCCGTTCCATCGGGCGAGCCGTCGTCCACCACGAGCAAATGGTAACCGCCCTCGAGCGACATCACCTTCGAGATCATCTTCGAAATATTCTCCCGCTCGTTATAAGTAGGTATGACAACCAATTTTTCCATCCAAATACTTTCTTCAGGGTAATTATGTATTTCAGCGTACCTTTATCCGACAGTCACAGCTCCGAATCCGGCAGCCGCTTATTTGCGATTCGCAGCCGCATTTATAATTCTGCCTCTCCGGATCTCCTCTCGGAGAGGACTTGGGCCGCTACACACCCCCAAAGGTACACAAAAGTATATTATCGCCAGCTTAAATCGCCCCCGTCCGAACATCGACACATAAGGCAGCGGTCGCATTCGAATCGCCGCCCCTTTACAGCAACTTGCCGAACCGTCTGCGACCTAATAAATAACGCAGAACGATCGACCCGCAGTATATGCCCCGGGGCTTTCCCTTCACCGCACCGCGAACAGCCCGCCGCTTGGCGGCCAGCGCCTTGTGCGCCCGCAGAAAATCCCGCCACGCACGTCCCACGGCCCGCACGTAATCCGGACGCCCCTGCATCAGGTACGACAGCGCCGCGCACGAGTCGAGCACCGGACGCACGACAGCCACGACGCTCCGCTGCACCGGCGACGCACACTTGTAGAGCATCGCCAGATTATTGCGATGGTTGTAAAACACCTTCGAAGGCGATCCCTGCGCCAGACTCCCCCCGCCGAGGTGATAAACCCGGCTCCGGGGCTCGATCCGCACCCGGTAACCGGCCAGCTGCATCCGCCAGCAAAGGTCGATCTCCTCCATGTGGGCGAAAAAATCCTCGTCGAAACCGCCCAATGCCCGAAATACTTCGGCCCGGCAGCAGAAAGCAGCGCCGCTCGCCCAAAAAACATCGCGGGCATCGTCGTACTGCCCTTCGTCCCGTTCGACACACTGCAAAATACGACCTCGGCAGAAAGGATACCCCAAGTAGTCGATGAAACCGCCCGAAGCTCCGGCATACTCGAACCGCGCAGGCTCGACGAGCGACAGCAGCTTGGGCGCTACGGCAGCCACGGTCCGATCCCGATCGAGCGTTTCGACGAGCGGTTCGACCCATCCGGCAGGCGTTTCGACATCCGAATTGAGCAGAATGAAATAGTCCGCATCGAGATACTCCAACGCCCGGTTATAACCTCCGGCGAACCCGTAGTTACGGTCCAGTACGATTCGCCCCACAGCGGGAAATTCGCGTTCGAGCACGCCGAGCGAATCGTCCGTCGAACCGTTGTCGGCCACGACGACGCCGACCCCTTCGGGAACCGATGCGAGCACCGAAGGCAGGAAACGGCGCAAATGCCCGGCACCGTTCCAATTCAGGATCACTATTTCTGTTTTCGTTCGCATTCCATGCGGGCCAGATCGGCCGGGGACTTGTGTTTCCACCGCTTGTGCGACCACATCCACAGGTCGGGGTATTCGCGGATCTTCTGCTCCAGACGCCGCACGTAGCGTTCCGTTATTTCATGGGGAGCGACCTCCTCTTCTCCGTCGTAAATCCGGTCGAAATCCATCTCGTAATAACCCGGTTTGACACGCCGCAGCCAACAGCAATATACGGGCAGGCCGCAACGCAGCGCCAGCTTCTCCCCTCCGTCGAAAAAGATCGTATCCCGATTGAGGAAGCGGAACCAATGGCTGTCGGGACGGCGCGGCGGATTCTGATCGGCAATCAGTCCCATCACGATATTCTTGCCGTCGATTCCCTTCTCCCGATTTCGCAGATAGAAGCGCAGGGACTCAGCCATCGGTACCGGACAGATATTCGCATGGCTGCGCAGACGTTTGTACAATTCGTCGAAAACGCGACTCCGCAGGGGATGATAGACCGCCACGACCACCTGCGAAGGGACGATAATCCCCCAGAACGAACAGTACTCCCAGCACCCTAAATGAGCCGTCAGAGCGATCCAGTCCCGGCCCTCGACCGCAGCCATCTGCTTTTCCAGATCCTTTACGACGACGACCTGACGGCATTTCTCGTCGGTGAGTCCGGCCAGACTGAAGGTATCCACGAAAATCTCCGCCAAAGTACGGTAAAAACCTCTCCGGATAGCACGCAACTCCTCCGGGCTTTTCTCCGGAAAAGAGTTCCGCAAATTCTCCGTCACGACCCGATAACGGTAACGCAACAGGCGCAACGCACCGAAAACGACCGGTTCCACCACGTAATAGCGAAACCAATACGGCAAAATGGAGAAAAACT
>ENA-ORCN01002027-ORCN01002027.1-human-gut-metagenome-genome-assembly--contig:-NODE-2027-length-11925-cov-24.898633_pt1 | contig 11925 bp, 10 predicted proteins | sample MGYA00242984_ERZ507984 | MGnify/ENA primary metagenome ERZ507984 (study PRJEB26167, sample SAMN06115395) | human gut metagenome | host: Homo sapiens | place: China:Hubei | collected 2016-05-19... | reverse complement strand
ATCGTTGACGGCGCTCCCAAGGCTGTCAAGGAGAAGGCTTCCAAGGCTGAGGCTGAGGACATCAAGAAGAAGCTGGAAGAGGCTGGCGCTAAGGTCGAGATCAAGTAATTTGATCCCTTCTGAACGTTCTTTCTTGAATTCTTATTCTTGAAACAAAAGGCACTCTCGCTGAAAGGCGAGGGTGCCTTTTTGGCTGTGCGCCCGCAGCAGGGCAAAAAGCTCCCGGAGCAGTGGCACTGAATGCCGCACCGCTCCGGGAGCTTTGGTTTTGCTTCGTTTATTCGTAGTCGATGGGCAGGGTGGGCAGACCGTTCAGATCGAGGCCTGCCGTGTGGCCCGCCATGTACTGGTAGTAGCCCTGCGCCGCGATCATTGCGCCGTTATCGCCGCAGAATTTCAGCTCCGGCAGGTAGACCTTGGCCCCCAGCTTCTGGGCACCATCGTTCACCAGCTGACGCAGGCGGCCGTTGGCGGCCACGCCGCCCGCCAGACAGACCTGCTTGGCCCCGGTATCGGCAGCAGCCAGCAGCAGCTTTTCGGCCAGAATACCCGCAATGCGCTCCTGAAAGCTTGCCGCCAAATCAGGCACGTTGATCTCCTCGTTCTTCATCTGGGCCTTGTTCACCTCGTTCAGCACGGCGGTTTTCAGGCCGGAGAAGCTGACGTTGTACTTGCCGTCCACATGAGGCACCGGCAGGCGGTAGGCCTTGGGGTCGCCTGTTTTGGCGGCATTTGCCACGCTGGGGCCGCCGGGATAGGGCAGACCCAGGGTGCGGGCAACCTTATCAAAGGCTTCACCGGCGGCATCGTCCACGGTGTGGCCCAGAATGTGGTAGTGGGTGTAGTCCTGCACCTCCACGATATGGCTGTGGCCGCCGGATGCCACCAGACAGAGGAAGGGCGGCTTGAGCTCCGGATGGGTCAGGTAGAGGGCCGCAATGTGGCCCCGCAGGTGATGCACCGGAACCAGCGGCTTGTTGGCAGAATAGGCCAGCCCCTTGGCAAAGTTCACGCCCACCAGCACCGCGCCGATCAGGCCCGGCGCAAAGGTGACAGCCACCGCGTCCACATCGTCCATGGTCTTGCCTGCGTCCAGCAGAGCCTTTTTGACCGTGGCGCTGATGAACTCGCAGTGGCGGCGGCTGGCGATCTCAGGGACCACGCCGCCATAAAGAGCCTGCTCCTTGACGCTGGTGGAGATGACGTTGCTCAGCAGGCGGCGGCCATCCTCCACAAGGGATGCGGCGGTCTCGTCGCAGGTGGATTCGATTCCTAAAACGATCATAGTTCAGTGGGCCTCCAGCCAGTTTTTGCCAGTATGCACATCGGTGCTCAGGGGCACCGCGTAGTGCACGCAGCCTTCCATTTCCTCCCGCAGGATCTGCGCGGCCTTTTCGGCCTCCGCCTCCGGGGCTTCCACGATCAGTTCATCGTGGACCGTCAGGATCAGGCGGCTTTCCATCTTTTCGTTCCGCAGCCGCCGCCAAACGCGCACCATGGCCAGCTTGATGACATCGGCAGCCGTGCCCTGAATAGGGGTGTTGCGGGCCATCCGTTCGCCGCTGGCCCGGATGTTGTGGTTGTTGCTGTTCAGCTCCGGCAGGGCGCGGCGGCGGCCGAACAGGGTGGAAACGTAGCCGCACTGGCGGGCATCCGCAATGGTCTTTTCCATATAACCGTTGATATTGGGGAAGGTGGCCAGATAAGTCTGCAGGAAGGCCTCTGCTTCTTTGACGCTCACGCCGATGTCCTTGGAAAGGCTGTAAGCGCCCTTGCCGTACATGATGCCAAAGTTGATGGCCTTGGCGCTGGAACGCAGGCGGGGCGTGACATCCTCAGGCCGGATGTTGTAGATCTTGGCTGCGGTGCTGCGGTGGATGTCGGCACCGGAGAGGAACGCCTCCTGCATGTGTGCGTCGCCGGTGACATGGGCCAGGATGCGCAGTTCGATCTGGCTGTAATCGGCATCCACCAGCACGCAGCCGGGCTTTGCCACAAAGTAGGCGCGGAGCTTGCTGCCCATCTCGGTGCGGATGGGGATGTTCTGCAGGTTGGGATTGTCAGAGGAGAGCCGCCCGGTGCGGGCCTCGGTCTGGTTGAAACGGGTGTGGATGCGGCCATCCTCGCCAATGACCTTGAGCAGACCCTCCACATAGGTGGAGTTCAGTTTCTGGCAGGCACGGTACTGGAGAATGTCCTCCACCAGCGGGATGTCCCGCAGCTTTTCCAGTGTCTCGGCATCGGTGGACCAGCCGTTCTTCGTCTTTTTGCCGTGGCGCAGGCCCATGGTATCAAAGAGCAGGGTGCCCAGCTGTTTGGGGCTGTTGGGGTTGAAATCGGAAGTGCCCGCCTCCATCTCGATGCGGGTCAGCACCTGGTCCAGCTCCTGCCGCAGCTGCACGCCGAAGGCCTCGATGCCCTCACGGTCTACAAGGATGCCGGTGCGGGTCATATCGGCCAGCACCTGTGCCAGCGGAAACTCGATGTTGTTGTAGAGCTCGTCCTCGCCGTTTTCGGTGATCTCCGCCTTCATTTTGGCGAACAGGTCTGCCAGGAAACCGGCATCGGGGTATTCCTCACAGGAGAACGCCGACCTTGCATGGTAGCTGGTGGCAAGGGTGGTGAGCAGATAGTGGGAAGCGGAAGCGTCCAGCAGGTAGGCGGCCAGCTTGCCGTCCCAGACGATGCTGCTGCCCCAGCTGCCTGCGGCCATGGCTCTGGCGTAGAGGGGGGCGGAATCGAATACATCCAGCGTCACCTTGGGGTCGTCCAGCAGGGAGACCAGCTCCTCCTCGGAGAGGGGATACACGGTGGTGTCCTGCACGGCGTACCAGGCCTCCGGCTGCACGACCGCGCTCTTTTTGCCCAGAACAGCAGGGCGCGCGGCCACCAGATAGTGGCCGGAAGGCTCTGCGGGCAGGGACGCAATGGCTGCGTTTACCTCCGGCAGGGTGTCGGGGTCCTGTTCCGGAACGATGCTGTCCAGCCCGAACCGGGTGATGAGGGTCTGGATCTCCAGCTCCTGCATCAGACGGACAGCGGCGGGCTTGTTGCCCTCGGTCACCTTGTAGGCCCCTTCCGCTGTGTCGATGGGGGCATCGGTGCGGATGGTGCCCAGCGTGTGGCTGAGGTAGGCATCCTCCCGGCAGGCCAGCAGGTTCTCCCGCTGCCGGGGCTTGATGATCGGGCTGTCCAGATGGTCGTACACGTTATCCAGAGTGCCGAAGTTCTTGACCAGGGTCATGGCGGTCTTTTCGCCGATGCCCTTCACGCCCGGAATGTTGTCGGAGGTGTCGCCCATCAGGCTCTTCACCTCGATGAGCTGCTTGGGCTCAATGCCGTACTTTTCGTGGATGGCATCCAGATCCATGGTTTCTGTTTTGCTGCGGCCCATGGCGCTGGTGGCCAGCAGCACGGTGGTGGTCTCGCTCACCAGCTGCAGGCTGTCGCGGTCTCCCGTGGCCAGAAAGCAGTCGTCCCTGCGGGCCTCGCAGGCAGCGGCCAGCGTGCCCAGAATGTCGTCGGCCTCCCAGCCCTTTGCCGATACCTGGCGGTAGCCCAGGTCGGTGAGCAGTTCTTTCAGGATGGGCATCTGCTGGGCCAGCTCGTCCGGCATGGCGTGGCGGGTGCCCTTGTAGCCGTCGTACATTTCGTGGCGGAAGGTGGGGTGCTTCAGATCGAAAGCAACGGCCACCTCGTCGGGCTCACACTCCCGGAGCAGGGAATTCATAATATTCAAAAAGCCGAAGATGGCATTGGTATAGCGGCCGTCCTTGGTGGTCAGCAGCTTGATGCCGTAAAAGGCACGGTTGGCAATGCTGTTGCCGTCAATGACCAGTAAACGCATAGTCAGTCTCCTCCATTGCATTATAACTCAATTTATAGTATAACACAAAATGGGGGCCAGCGGGGGATTTTTGCAGAAAAAACAAAAATGCCCTCCCGTGTTGGGAAGGCAGGTGAAGGTGTTACTCCGAGATGGTGATGGCACTCACCGGGCAGGCCTGTGCGGCTTCCACGGCAGTGGGTACGGTGTCGGGCGGCAGCTCGCCCGGCACAGCGACGGCCAGGATGCCTGTCATCTGGAACACCTCGGGGCAGATCCCGGTGCACTGGGTGCAGCCGATGCAGAGATCGGGGTCAACGAATGCTTTCATGGAAAGTTCCTCTCTTTCTGAAATGGCCCGCCCTTCGTTCAATCTCAGGGGCGGCTTGTGATAAAGCAAGTATGGACGGAAAGAAGATGAATTATCCCTAGGTTTTTTCCGGCAGATATGATACAATAGAGCACACAGGATCCAGGAGGAAAAACGATGAACATTCAGATCTTTGGCACCAGCAAGTGCTTTGATACCAAAAAGGCCCAGCGCTATTTCAAGGAGCGGGGCATCAGGTTCCAGATGATCGACCTGAGGGAAAAAGAGATGAGCCGGGGCGAGTTTGAGAACGTGGCCCGCGCGCTGGGCGGCTGGGAGCAGCTGGTGAACCCGGCGGCAAAGGATAAGCAGACGCTGGCCCTGCTGGATGCACTGGTGGATTGGCAGAAGGAGGATAAGCTGTTCGAGAATCAGCAGCTCTTCAAAACACCCATCGTGCGCAACGGCAAAAAGGCCACCGTGGGCTACCAGCCCGAGATCTGGAAAACGTGGGAATAAATCGCGCTTTCACAAAAAATCCACGCCCCGGGTTTTGCACCGGCGGGCAGTTTGTGGTATACTGAAAGCTGGTATTTCCCCAAAAGATGACCTGATTTAGGAGACGATAACGATATGAAGACCTATATGACCCCGGAAGAACACGCCCGGCTCCACCGCCGCCGCGCCCGGCAGACCCTTGGCCTGCTGATCGCCGTGCTGGCACTGGTGGGCATTGTAACGGTCGTGCGGGCCGGTGTGAAGGGTGTGGCCACCCTGTTTGACGACACCCAGCAGAAAGCGGAATATGAGGATCGGCTGGAAGGTCTGGTCCTGTTCGATCCGCTGCCCTTTAACGGCATTGAGAACATCGATGACCTGACCCTGCGCGAAGCCGCTGTCTGGGGCTGCGTGTACAGCATCCAGGAGACCCAGGGAGGCTTTGACAACTACAATACGGACCCCGACACCGAACAGCTGCTGCTGCCCTCGGTGGATGTGGATGCCTATCTGGCAAAGCTGGTGGGCCCCAGTTTCAAGCTGACCCACAGGAGCTTTGAGATGGACGATATGACCATCGAGTTTGACGAGACGACCCAGTGCTATAAGATCCCCGTCACCGGCAGCGTGGGCATCTTCCGCGCTACCGTCACCAGACTGTTCAAGAAGGACGGCCTGCTCCACGTTACCGTGGGCTATATCCCCACCCAGAGCAGCGATGACAGCATCCTGAACAACTTGTCCGACACGCCCACCAAGTATATGGACTACCTGTTCAGCCGCCAGAGCGGCAGCTGGTATCTGACCGGCCTGACCGACAGCGAGACCAAGCCCGAATCCGCCGACAGTGCAGCCTCTGCCGCGGAGCCCGCCCCGCTGGCTGAGAGCGAGGTCAACGATGCCATCCTTGCAACCGCAGGCGATTCTGCCGCCGCCAGCGTGGTGGCAGATTCTGTCCCGACAGAGGAAGCCGCCCCGGCGGATAGCTCCGCAGAGAGCACTGCGGCGGAAAGCACCCCGGCGGAGAGCACCGAGGCTTCCTCCGAGAGCCCGGCGGCATAACCGAAAACCGAAATCTGACAGAACACCCCTGCACGGAATGTGTGAAGCATTCCACGCAGGGGTGTTTTTGTTTCCTGATTATTTCAGATCAAACCTGACCACGACCAGACGATACCACAGGTAGGGCACCATGTTCCAGATCATCCACAGCTCCATGAGGATATAGTTGGGCAGATCCTTCAGGCGGAAGGGGCGCTTGCCCAGCCGCCCCTCTTTGAGCAGGGCGAAGGCTTCGTGCATTCCCTTGTCCCAGGCTTCGCCAAAGCCCTGCTTGTGGAACTTGTAGCACTTGAGCAGATAGCCCAGCGCCAGCGGGAGAAAGTTCAGGATGAGCATGAGCAGCGGCTCGTTCTTGAGGGGGAGCAGGATGCTGTTCCGGCCGCTCTGCTGGCTTTTGAAGGCGTTGTACTTCACCGCGCCGGTGCTGGCACCGCAGATGTGGTAGCATCTGGCGGTGGGGCAGAGGACGCACTTGTAGCCTGCATTGTTGGCACGCCAGCTCAGGTCCACGTCCTCAAAGTAGGCGAAGAAGTTCTCGTCAAAGGTGCCGATCTCCTCCAGAATGCTCTTGCGGTAGAGCGCCGCGCCGCCGCAGGCCGAGAAGATGCGCTTCTGTTTGGTGTAGCGGCTGGCCCGGCGGCCATCGCCGGTCTTGCAGGCAAAGCCCATCCAGGTGACGTAATCACCGGCATCGTCGGCCAGCTCCCGTTCAAAGTGGCGGAGCATCAGGCTCTGCACGGCAAAGATTTTGGGATCGGTCTTGGCGGTGCGGATGAGTTCGGCCAGCCACTCGGGCTCGGCAAAGGCATCGTTGTTGAACATGACCACATACTCGCCCTTGGCCCGGGCAATGCCCTGATTCACGGCGTGGGAGAAGCCGGTGTTGGTGCCGTTTTCGATCAGGGTGAAGTTGGGGCGGCCGCAGTAGCTGCGGGCCTGCTCCAGACTTTCATCGGTGGAACCGTTGTCCACGATGATGAGCTCAAAATCCTGTTCTGTCTGGGCATAGACCGACTCGATGGAGTCCTTGAGCCAGCCTTTGCCGTTGATGTTGGGGATAACGATGGTTGCTTTCATATATAAATGCTCCTGATATAAATGCTCCTGAAAATTCAACTTCAGGGCAGATTATACCATAATTGCGTTGAAAAAGAAACCGGCAGTTGAGAGAAGGCGTGGGAAGCACGATGAAAAACTTTTCCGGACTTTTGTAGCAAATATCCAACTACTTCACTGTACGATTGTGCAATCTGCCCTTGAATTGTGACCAAAGCGTGTAAATATTGAGAAAATGGCTGCAAAACTGTTTACAAAAGAGTAACAGAATGATATACTTTACACCAGTGAATGAAACGCTCTTTTGTGAAGAAAGGATACTGACGTGGAAACAGCCAAGCACTTTGGAAGCAAACTTCGGAAAACTCTCGCTGCCCTGCTTGCAACGATGGCCCTGATGGCCGTGCTGCTCCCCGGGGCACTGGCCGTGGACCTGAACGTTGATGTTGGGTTCTACTTCAAACAGAGCCGGGGCGGCACCTGCACCCTGGCCTCTGCCGCAATGATGCTTCGCCGCCGGGCCTATCTGGACGGGATGGACAGCTGGGTGGATGTGACCGAAAACGGCATCAAGAGCACGGCCTGGTCGGGCGGGCTCTCCCACAGCTTTACATACAACGATATGCATGTGGGTTATGCGACCCTGCCTTCGGGCAAGGCGGCCAAGACGGGAGCGCTGGTCTCCATTCTGGCAGAGCATCCGGAGGGCATTGTGCTGTACGACCGCACCAGACCCCATGCCGTGCTCCTGACGGACTACACCGACGGCGTGTTCTACTGCTCCGATCCTTCCAATGGCGTTGCCTCCGGCCGTGTGCCGCTGTCTGCCGCCAGCATCTCCATTGGCGGCGCGTCCTGCTACTGGTACATCACCGAGGATGGCAATGACGATGGTCTGGAGCTTCTGGAAGAGGCTGTGCAGGCGGAGGAAGCTGCCGCGGAAACTGAGACCACGGCGGAGACAGAAGCCGCTGCTGGCGAGGAAAGCAGCAGTCAGGATTGGTGGACGAGCCTGTTTGGCTGAATATTGATCTTTTGGGCGGCTGGCCGTTGGGTCAGCTGCCTTTTTTTGTCGCCTGCTTTTCCGGCTCCCCGGCCAGAGAAACCGGGACGGAGCGCTTGAGGGGGTTATCTCCGCAGCTCTGTCCCCGGGAAATAGTGTGCCAAAATTTCTTCCGCGCTCTGTCCCTGCTCGGCCAGCGCCTTGGCACCCCACTGGCTCAGCCCCACACCGTGGCCATAGCCCTTGGTGGTGAGGAGAAAGCTGCCCTCCTGATACTGCACCGTGAAGCAGGCGCTCCGCAGGCCCAGCGCCTTGCGCAGGGCCGGGCCGGTGACGCTTTGTCCACAGACGGGCAGGGAGGCTACATAGCCCGAAGGGGTAAGCGCGGCCTCTCCGAACCAGCTGGCAGGTGCGGCAGGGTCAGGGAGAAGGCCCAGCACGGCGAGAGCCTGCTGCATCTGCTCGGCGGTGAATTGGACGGTATAAAGGTAGTTGTCCGCATTGAGGTCGGTGGAGCTGTCCACGGCCACAAGATAGGGAAGGGCAGTGCCCCAGACGTTTTCGCTGGCCTCGGTCATGCCGTTGGAGATGGCAAAGTAGCTTGTCCCGGCGGGGGCGCTGCCATAGTAGAGCACATCGGTCAGCACGCTGTCCACCAGCGCCGAGAGGCGGGCATAGTTTTCCTCATAGGCGGTGCCCCAGTAGCTGCGGAGGACTGCATCTGTTAAGTATCCCTGCCGCCGGACGGGGTCCACGCTCAGCCAGCCGGAAGCAGGTTCGGCGGCATGGTCGCGGCAGTAGAGAGCATAGCTGTGGGCCGCGATGGCCTGCGCCTTGAGCGCCTCGTCCGGCCAGTTGATGGGCATTTCCGCCGCCACGGCACCGATCAGATATTCCCGCCGGGGTACCGAGACCACGGCCCCGGCGCTCTGGTCGGCCAGCAGAAAGCTCTCGCTGTCCTGATCGGAGGGCGGCACGACGGCGCTGTCCGGGGCGGCTTCCGAAGCCGCAGTGCCCGGCAGGGGAGCGGAAGAAGCCCCCTGTGCCGGGCCGAACACCGCCAGTGTCAGCCGGTAACCGGCGATCGGCAGGAGTGTGCCCAGCACCAGCAGCAGGGCGCAGAGGAGAAAGAATGTCTTTTTCATCGTGATTTTCCCTCCCGGACAGGCATTTTTCTGGGCATAGTGTACCAGCCCGGCGGGGTGAAAAAGCGCACATTTCATCCAAGACTTGAATTTACTTCACAAAAGCGCTATCATAAGGGTGTGCCATCATGGTGGATGGCCGGAAAGTATATAAGAGAGAAATAAGAGAAAGGGGAAATTCGCGCATGAACTATACCCATGCAGAAGTAGCGTCGCTGGACCCGCAGACCATGCGGACGCTGTGTGAAGAGTATCTGGCAAACAACTATATCGACCCGGAGACGAGTGAGCGTCTCGGTGTCAAGCGCGGCCTGCGCAACCCGGATGGCACCGGTGTGCTGGCAGGGCTGACCAATGTCTGTGACGTTGTGGGCTACAAAAAGGATCAGGAGGGGCATGTCATTCCCATTCCGGGCCGTCTGATCTATCGCGGTGTGGACATCAACGAGATCGTGAATGAGGCTTACCGCAATGACCGCTTTGTGTTTGAAGAGGTCATCTGGCTGCTGCTGTTCGGCAGCCTGCCCACCCAGGAGCAGCTGGACGATTTCTGTGAGCTGCTGGCAGAGCACCGCGCCCTGCCCGATGGCTTTATGGATACCATGAATGCTCCTTCGCCCAATATTATGAACAAGATGCAGCGGTGTGTGCTGGGCCTGTATTCCTACGACGAGCACGCCGAGGACCTGACGCTGGAGAATATCCTGAACCAGAGCATCAACCTGATCGCCAGTATGCCCACCATGATGGTGAACGCTTACCAGATGAAGCGCCGCTATTATGATAAGCAGAGCATGTTCTTCCACATGCCCAAGCCCGGCCAGAGCACCGCGGAGCACATCCTGAGCACCTACCGCCCGGACCAGAAATTCACCCACGAGGAAGCCAAGCTGCTGGATATGTGCCTGCTGGTCCACGCCGACCACGGCGGCGGCAACTGCTCCACCTTCACCGCCCGTGTGCTGTCCTCCTCGGGAACCGATACCTACTCGGCCATTGCAGCCGCCATTGGCGCGCTGAAGGGCCCCAAGCACGGCGGTGCCAACCTGATGGTCAACCGTCAGCTGCAGGATATCCTCAAGCATGTGGAGCATCCGGAGGATGACGATGAGGTGCGCGAGTATCTGCGCCGCATCCTGCGCAAGCAGGCGGGCGACGGCTCCGGCCTGATCTACGGCATGGGCCATGCGGTCTATACCATGAGCGACCCCCGTGAGGTCATCCTGAAGGAGCGCGCCAAGCACCTGGCCTACGAGAAGGGCTTTGAGGAAGAGTACAACATGCTGTGCAGCATTGAGCGGCTGGCTCCCGATATCTTTGCCGAGGAGAAGGGCAGCAGCAAGCCGGTGTGCGCCAATGTGGACCTGTTCAGCGGCCTGATCTACAACATGCTGGGCATCTCTGAGGATATCTACACCCCGCTGTTCGCCATTGCCCGTGTGCCGGGTTGGTGCGCACACCGGGTGGAGGAAGTCATTTTTGCCAACCGGATCATCCGGCCCGCCTATAAGTATCTGGGCGTGCGCCAGAAATATAAACCGATCGAGGAACGCTGATGAACGCTTTATTTGTGCTGATTTTCACCTGTGGTGGTGCCCTTGCCATTGGGCGCGGGCTTGATCTTGCCCTGTGGACGGACTGGAATACCGGCCTGTGCACAGCGGGCTCTGTCTGGCTGCGGTACGGCGGCCTGTGGGCGGCGCTGGTCGTTGGCATCATCGCCGCCCGGAAGCTGGCCCGCCAGCCCCTTGTTCTGCGCAGTGCGTGCAGGCCGGTGGGAGTTACATCGGTGCTGGGCGGCGTGTGTGTCGGCCTGGCCGGTGCGGTGCGTCTGGCAGTGGGCATGACCGGCGTTGGCGCACTGGTGCGTGCTGTGCTGGAGCTGGTGTGCGCTGTCTGGCTGATCCGACTGGGCCGCAGCTGGACGCATAAGGGAGAATACCGTCTGCCCGGCCGGAGCATGACCCCGGCAGTGCTTGGCACGGCGGTGTTCTACTGGGGGGTGCTGAGCCGCTTTATGGAGAACAGCTCCAGCTGGCACCGGGTGGAACCGACTGCCATGGTCTGGCAGATGCTGGCTACGCTGGTGTTTCTTTCGGCGATGGTCCGCGCCCTCTGGCTGCCGGAAACGTCCAACGGTTGCCAGCTGTGCGAGGCCGGGATCTGCACGTTCCTGCTCTGCTTCTGCTGGGAACTGCCCCGGGTGCTGGTGCTGCTGTTCCACGGCATCACTGCAGCCGACCTGCCCGAGGTGCTGTTTGACTTTGGCATGTGCTGCATCGGCGCGCTGGGCCTGTTCACTGTGGCGCGGGTGGCAGGAAGTGACGGAAGGCCTGCAATACCCCGACACGCCGTTGGTTGAATTGCTGAAAAGATTCCCATAAAAGCTGTGAAAATCGTTCAAAAACAAAAAAGTGTGAAATTACCTTGTTAATTTTTTGGCGGGCACTTGAAGGTTTCCGCGATTTGGTCTATAATAAAGCTACCGTGATTATTATCCGATAAAAGGGTAAGAACATTTAGGAGGTACTATTAACATGGCTGTTAGAGTTGCTATCAATGGTTTTGGTCGTATTGGCCGTCTGGCTTTCCGTCAGATGTTTGATGCTGAGGGTTACGAGGTCGTCGCTATCAACGACCTGACCAGCCCCAAGATGCTGGCTCACCTGCTGAAGTACGATACCGCTCAGGGTTCCTTCTGCGGCAAGATCGGTGAGGGCAAGCACACCGTCGAGGCTACCGAGGACTCCATCATCGTCGACGGCAAGGAGATCAAGATCTACGCTGTTAAGGATGCAAAGGACGCTCCTTGGGGCGAGCTGAACGTCGATGTCGTTCTGGAGTGCACCGGCTTCTACACCAGCAAGGAGAAGAGCATGGCTCACATCCAGGCTGGCGCTAAGAAGGTCGTCATCTCTGCTCCCGCAGGCAACGACCTGAAGACCATTGTCTACTCCGTCAACGAGAAGACCCTGACCGCTGAGGATCAGGTCATCTCCGCTGCTTCCTGCACCACCAACTGCCT
>ENA-ORCN01002018-ORCN01002018.1-human-gut-metagenome-genome-assembly--contig:-NODE-2018-length-11979-cov-6.135103_pt1 | contig 11979 bp, 11 predicted proteins | sample MGYA00242984_ERZ507984 | MGnify/ENA primary metagenome ERZ507984 (study PRJEB26167, sample SAMN06115395) | human gut metagenome | host: Homo sapiens | place: China:Hubei | collected 2016-05-19... | reverse complement strand
AAAGCGGATGACGGGATTTGGGGCGTTCACGCGCGGCAGCAGACTCTGCTTTTTGCGGTAGGCGGTGCGGCCGATGACCGCGCCGAGCAGGAACCAGCCGAAGCCCGGCAGCAGCGGGAAATAGTCCGCCGAGGCGAAGTCGGGCGTGGTGAAGCCGAAGAGCCACAGGTGCGGTGTCTGTGTGGTCACGCCGTCCGCGCAGGGCGCGGTGAGGAAGATGAGCGCGAGACAGAGGACCGGCAGCACCCAGGCGGGCAGCGCTTCCCAGAGCTTTCGCGTCAGGCCGAAGAGCAGCATACAGCTTGCAAGCAGATGCAGCACGCCGAACACGATGGTCATATCCATAAAATAGGTCACGAGCGTAATGCCGAGGGCGATCGCCATCGCCTTCGCGCCGCGCTTGAGGTTGCTGCGCGAGAAATCCGAGCTGATGCCGGAGAGAAAGATGAACAATCCCGCGAAAAAGTAGTGCAGCACATCGAACACCGGGTTGGTGAACAGCCACCACGGTGCGCCGAGAAACGCGCACAGGTCATAGAGAAAGTGATGGAGCACCATCAGGCACACGGCAAGGCCGCGCAGAGCGTCCATCAGCTCGATGCGAGCGCGCCGGTCACTTTGTCATATTCGCGCTGCACGGCCTCGAAGAGCGCGGGCGCGGAGGCGGGCAGCGTATCGCTGCCGCGCAGCGCCTCGGTCATCTCGGAGCAGACGCCCGCGAGCGCGGTCAAGCCCAGATTGAGCGCGACGCCCTTGAGCGTGTGGACCGCGCGAAACGCGGCTTTTGTGTCTGCGGCGTCCACCGAGCGGGCAAGCAGCTCCATGCTCCCGTCCTGCGGGAGCATGGTCAGAAAGCGCAGAATGAGCGCGTCGCTCGGGAAGCGCTCGGCGACCTCGTCATAGCTGCCGCCGACGAGCGTGTAAAATTCGCGGATGGTCATTGGAGGTCCTCCTTGTAGAGCACAGTACGGTTTTTGGCAGCCTTGGCATGGTAGAGTGCCTGGTCCGCCTTTTGAACGGTGTCGGCGAGCGGACCGACGGCGTGTGCACCGCCGATGCTCACGGTGATGCGCAGGCCGGGGTATTCCGGAAATTCAAGGCTTTCCACCGCGGCGCGGATGCTTTCCAGCTTCTTTTTCAGCGCGTTCCGCGGCATATCGTGGAAGAGCAGGAGGAACTCGTCGCCGCCGTAGCGGACCAGCTCGTCGCTGGTGCGGATTGCGGAGCGGATGGCCTGTGCCGCGCGGGAAACTGCGGCGTCGCCGGCGAGATGGCCATAGGTGTCGTTGATGTGCTTGAAATGGTCCAGGTCGAGCATGGCGAGCGTGAACTCACCGTCCAGATCGCGCAGGCGGTCGTCGAAGTAACGGCGGTTGTAAACATGGGTGGTCGAGTCGATGTAGACCTGCCGGTTGCGCAGAAGCAGCTGATTGAGCACGCTCGCGTCCTCGTCGCCGCGCAGGTCTTCCATGCGGATGGGGCTGACCAGCTCGAGTGCGTAGGGCGTTCCGTCCACCTCAACGCATACGGCGTGGACGTAGAACACCTTGTCGCCCACGGCCTCGACCTTTGTCTGGGCACGGCGGGTGCGGATGACCTCCTGCGAGATGCAGTGCTCGCAGCGCTGCGTCTTGTTCCAGATGGCATAGCAGTGCTCACTTTTTCCACGACCGCGCCGTCTGAGGTGTCGGTGAGCTGCATACAGATCTCCGGGTCCACAAGGCGGACGGTGTCGAACATACTGCGGCAGCTCTCCAGCACGCCGATGACTTGTTCGCCCGTGATGCGCAGCACATGGTCCGCGCCCACTGTGACCGGCGGGAGCGCCGGATGAAGCACAGGGGCGGCAAAGGCCTGCCGGTAATCCTCCAGCCGGCGGCAGCGCTCGCCAATGTCCAGCACCCGGCCGAAAAGGCTGCTGAAGCGGCCCGGCTCGTCCGAGGCCCAGGTGATCTGTACGGCGATCTGGCAGAGACTGGGATGGCCGTCGAGCGTCAGCTCGGTCTCAAACTCCAAATAGGTCTCGTCGGAGGCGGCGCGAAGCAGGCGGTCCCGCATGGCTTGGATCGTGTCTGCGCTCATGACCGAGCAGAGCTGCGTACAGCTGAGCGGGCCGACGATGACGCGCGGCAGACCGGTGCGGCGGGCCGCGCCGGCAGAGAGAGCGAGCGCGTCCGGATGGCGGGTATATTCAAACCAGAACTCCTCCGTCAGGTCGCTGAAAAAGCGCCGCTTGGACAGCTCCTGCTCCACCTGCTTCGTCATGCGCGCAGAGGAGAGCTCCTGCCGACTGCCGTCCGGCTTCCAGATGAGCTCCTTCGCCCAACGGTACGCAGGCGGCTCCACGGCGGCCTCGGCCCCTGCGCTGTGCTTGAGGGTGTCGGCAATGTCATTCAGGCATTCCAGCAGCAGCGGGTTGAAGCTGCCGCATTCGCCGCCGCGGATCATTTCGAGCGATTTCTCGTGGGAAAGCGCCTCCTTGTAGCAGCGCTTGCTCGTCAGCGCGTCGTAAGCGTCGGCAAGAGAGACGACCTGCGCGGCGATGGGGATATCCTCGCCCTTGAGGCCGTCGGGGTAGCCCTCGCCGTTCCAGCGCTCGTGGTGCCAGCGGCAGATCTCAAGGGCGTATTTGATGATCGTTTCATTCTGATAGATCGGCAGGTCGGAGATGATCTTCGCGCCCAGCCGCGTGTGCTGCTTGACGATGTCGAACTCGCCCGGCGTGAGCGCGGTGGGCTTGGTCAGGATGTCCTCGGGGATGAGGAGCTTGCCGATATCGTGCAGGCTCGAGGCGATGCAGACGGTCTCGATATCCTCCGGCCCGATGGGGCAGCGGTCCGTCCGTTCCAGCAGGCGGTGCAGCAGCAGTCCCGTGATGCGGCTGACATTTGTCATGTGCGTGCCTCTCTCGCCGCTGCGGTACTCCACCGCGTAGCCGAGAATGGCGGCAAGAATGTCGGTGTTCCGCTCGCGGCGGTAGAAGCGGTCGGCGATGAGTCCCGTCAGCTTCTGCGTCTTGGTGTGGAGCAGGATGGCGTTGATGACGCGGCGGCGGATCATATTGGGCACGAAGGGACGGCTGACATAGTCCGCCGCGCCGAGCTGAAAGGCGCGGTCGATGTAGCTGCCGCCCGTTTCCACGGAGATCATGATGGTGGGGATCTCGTCGATCCACCCGCGGCGGTTCATTTCCTCCAACACCTCGAAGCCGTCCGCCTCGGGCATCACAACATCCAGCAGCAGCGCGGCGATATTGCCCTCGTGCGCCGCGAGCGTGGCGATGGCCTCCTTGCCGTCGGCGGCCTCGAGAATATCGAAGTTCTTCTCCAACACGCTCACAAGGATCGCGCGGTTCAGCTCGGAATCGTCCGCGATCAGCAGCTTTCTCTCATCCATGAAAAAACATCTCCTTCTGGCCGCACAGCGAAGGGACAGCCGGCTCGGCGGCGCAGACCGCGCAGCGGGGTCCTGAACGTTTATTTGGTCTCGCAGCCTGCCGCGCGGATGGCGCCGAGCGCCAGCTCCAGCGTGGGGTCAACGTTGGGATAGTCGAGATGGTAAAGCTCGAACGCGGGCGGCAGCTCTGTGCAGCCGAGGATCAGCACCTCGGCGCCGCGCGCGAGCAGATGCTCGCAGGCCGCGCGGAACGCGGCGACGTCGTGCGTCAGGTCGCCGGCCTTGACGCCGTTGTAGATGACGTCCATCACCGCGGCCTGATCGGCGGCGCTGTCCGGTGTGAGCAATGCAACGCCGCTTTGCTCAAAGGTGCGCTGGTAGATGCCGGTCTGCACCGTGCCGTCGGTCGCGAGCAGACCCGCGCACTTCACGCCGCGCGCCTTCAGCGCGTCGCGCGTGAGCGCGATCATGTGCAGCACGGGAATGGTCACGGCCTCGCAGACCTGCTCATAGTAGTTGTGTGCGGTGTTGCAGGGCATAATGAGGAAATCCGCGCCGATGCTCTCGAGCCGCTTCGCGCTCTTGATCATCTCCGGCACGGGGTCCTCGCCGCCGTGGAGCAGCGCCGCCGTGCGGTCGGCAATATCCGTGTTTGAGTCGATGCACACGCGCGGATGCGCCTGGTCGCACGCGGCGACGGTGTGCAGCGTGATCTTCTGAAAGAGGTCGGCGGTCGCCAGAGGCCCCATGCCGCCGAGGATGCCGATGACTTTTTTGCTCATGGTACAGTCCTCCGGAAAGCGGTTTTACTTGTCCAGCAGCTTCTGCTCATGGTTCGGCAGCGCCGCGAGCTCGTGGTCGCGGCGAATGATAAGCTTGAGCGCCTCGACCGCGACCTTGACGGAGGAGCTGGTGTCCTCGCTCATGTCCTGATCGAGACCGGCCTTCTCGCGCTCCTGATTCCAGACCACATGGAAGCACGAGCCGCAGCGGCAGCCAAGCGCGTCGGCCACGACGAAGAGCGCGGCAGACTCCATCTCGCTGGCCTTGACGCCGAGACGCTTCCAGCTCTCCCACTTCTGCAGAAGCTCATAGTAGACGGGGCTTTTTTCCGGGCTGTGCTGCCCGTAGAAGCTGTCCTTGCACTGCACGACACCGGTGTGCGTGCGGTAGCCGAGGTTCTCCGACGCCTGACGCAGCGCGAGCGTCACGTCGAAGTTTGCCACGGCGGGGTACTCAATGGGCGCGTACTCCAGCGAGGTGTGCTCGTAGCGGATCGCGCCGGTGGCGACGACCACGTCGCCGGACTTCACGTTGATGTCGATGCCGCCGCAGGTGCCGGTGCGGATGAAGGTATCCGCGCCGAGCTGATGCAGCTCCTCCATCGCGATGGACGCGCTGGGGCCGCCGATGCCGGTGGAGCAGACCGAGACCTTCTCGCCGAGCAGCGTGCCGGTGTAGGTGGTGTACTCGCGGTTCTGCGCGACCTTGACGGGATTATCGAACAGCGCGGCGATGGACGGGCAGCGGCCCGGGTCACCGGGCAGGATCACATAGCGGCCCACCTCGCCCTGTGCGCAGTGGATATGATATTGACGTTCAAGCTCATGCATAAAAAACACCTCACGAAATGAATTGGAAAAAACAGTGATATGATTATAGCAAATCCCCCGCGGCAATGCAAGCGGAGGAAAAAAGAAAGAGGGACGCCCGCGCGTCCCTCTTCTGTGTTCGGTTTTTTACAGCATCTTTACCGTGTACCACACAGCCAGCACGAACAGCAGCACCGCCGCGCCCCAGATCACATAGTACGCGAGGCCCGCGAACAGCGACACCGCGATGGCGGCGATGCTCAGCACCAGCACCGCGCAGGTGAGCGCGTAATTGGTCTTGGCGGGGAAAATGACGGTCCCCTTGTAGGAACCCTCATGCTTCTGCAGCATCACGGTCAGCACGAGCAGAGCGGCAACGAGCACCATAGCGGCCCAGCAGAAGGCGGTCACCAGAGCGGGCATGGAGGAGCTGCCGTGATTGAGCAGAACAGCGGAGGCGATTGCCAGCGTCAGGGCGATGGCCTGCACGGCGAACTCGTGCTGATAGAGCAGGAACACGACGCTCAGCAGCATCAGCACGGGAACAAGAATGCACATGACCGTCGTTCCCATCGGGTAGACCCTGCGCATCAGGAGAGAGGACACGCCAAAGAACAGGCCGAGACCCAGCAGCCACTTGCCGGCCGCGGCAAAGCGCGTCCATTTCCGGCGCATGACCGTGAGCACAACGCCCGCGCCGAACGCGGCCGCGCCGACAATGGCCATGACCTCAAGATAACCTGCGATCGCAACGACCTGATCGACGGAGCCCTTGACAAAGTATTGGTTGATGAGCAGAAGGTAAAACTCTGCAATGAAACCGGCGGTGAAGAGCGTCAGGGCGCTGTTCAGGTTGCGGTTATTCTTGGCGATGCGCGCCTCACGCCTGGGATCGTTCTTTTTTGCTGCCATCTATCATGACCTCCGAAAGGCTTCTTTCGTTCTTGCGGGCTCAAGCAAAGACCCACAGACTGATATAATACCAGAAGTGTTCGCTTTTTGCAAGGTAAATTTTCTGTGCGGCGGAAAAACGGGAAAAAAGTGCCGCGATTTATCGGCTTTGTTGCAAAAGCTACGGCAATTCCACCACATTTAGTCTATACTTGTTTTCGTCTACCACAAGATATTGTGAGAAAATTTCAAAAACCTCTTGCATTGTGCGCGAGAGTATGCCATAATTTGAAATGCAGACGGTCAACTGCCACAAGATATTGTGTTGTAGGATAGATTTTATCGGATATTTTAGAGTAAGGGAGAGCTGCCAGCCATGAAGGTCATCAAAAGAAACGGCGCGGAGGTCGAGTTCGACATCGTCAAGATCATCGCCGCCGTCACCAAGGCAAACGCCGCCACAGAGGAGGACGCGCGCATGACGCCCGTTCAGATCCAGCGCATCGCCGAGAGCGTGGAGCTGGCCTGCCAGGGGCTGGGCCGCGCCCCCACGGTCGAGGAGATCCAGGATTTTGTCGAGCATCAGATCATGGCGCACGGTGCGTTCGAGGTCGCCAAGCGCTACATCACCTACCGCTACACCCGCTCGCTCGTGCGCAGGAGCAACACGACGGACGACAAGATCCTCACCCTCATCGAGTGCAACAACGAGGAGGCCAAGCAGGAGAACAGCAACAAAAACCCCGTCGTCAACTCCACGCAGCGCGACTACATGGCGGGCGAGGTCAGCCGCGACCTGACGAACCGCATTCTCCTGCCCGAGGACATCGTCAAGGCGCACGAGGAGGGCATCATCCACTTCCACGACACGGATTACTATGCCCAGCACATGCACAACTGCGACCTCGTGAACCTCGAGGACATGCTGCAAAACGGCACCGTCATCACCGGAACGCTCATCGAGCGTCCGCATTCCTTCGCCACCGCCTGCAACATCGCCACGCAGATCGTCGCGCAGGTGGCGAGCAACCAGTACGGCGGGCAGAGCATCTCACTCACGCACCTCGCGCCCTTTGTGGACGTTTCGCGTCAGAAGATCCGCAAGCAGGTGCTTGCCGAGATCGAGGAGCTCGGTGTCGCGCAGGACGAAGCGAAGATCGCCCGCATCGTGGAAAAACGCCTGCGCGAGGAGATCCGCCGCGGCGTGCAGACGATCCAGTATCAGGTCGTCACGCTCCTCACGACGAACGGACAGGCCCCCTTCATCACCGTCTTCATGTACCTCAACGAGGCGAGAAGCGAGCAGGAGAAGCTTGACCTTGCCCTCATCATCGAGGAGATGCTGCTCCAGCGCTACGAGGGCGTGAAGAACGAGCAGGGCGTGTGGGTCACGCCCGCCTTCCCCAAGCTCATCTACACGCTTGAGGAGGACAACATCCACGAGGATTCACCCTACTATTATCTCACGAAGCTCGCCGCAAAATGCACGGCGCGCCGCATGGTGCCCGATTACATCAGCGAAAAGAAAATGCTCGAGCTCAAGGGCGATGTGTATCCCTGTATGGGCTGCCGCAGCTTCCTCACGCCCGACCGCTTCACCGACGCGGGCGTGGGCAACATCGCCAACGCCGGCAACTACGAGCCGGGCAAGCACAAGTATTACGGCCGCTTCAATCAGGGCGTCGTGACCATCAATCTGCCCGATGTCGCGCTGTCCTCCGGCGGCAACATCGAAAAATTCTGGGATATTTTTGAAGACCGGCTCGAGCTGTGTCACCGTGCGCTGCGCTGCCGCCACGACCGCCTGCGCGGTACGCTCTCCGACGCCGCGCCCATCCTCTGGCAGTACGGTGCCTGCGCCCGCCTCAAGAAGGGCGAGCCCATCGACCGCCTGCTCTACGACGGCTACTCCACCATCTCCCTCGGCTACGCCGGACTCTATGAGTGCGTGAAGTACATGACCGGCAAGAGCCATACCGACCCCGCCGCCACGCCGTTCGCCCTGTCCATCATGCAGAAGATGAACGACAAGTGCAAGGAGTGGAAGACTGCCGAGAACATCGACTATTCCCTCTACGGCACGCCGCTGGAGTCCACGACCTACAAGTTTGCCAAGTGCCTGCAAAAGCGCTTCGGCATCATCGAGGGCGTGACCGACAAGGGCTATATCACCAACAGCTACCATGTCCACGTCACCGAGCCGATCGACGCCTTCACCAAGCTCAAGTTTGAGGCGCAGTTCCAGCACCTTTCGCCCGGCGGCGCGATCAGCTACGTCGAGGTCCCCAATATGCAGCAGAACCTTGAGGCCGTGCTGCAGGTGATGAAGTTCATTTACGACAACATCATCTACGCCGAGCTGAACACCAAGTCCGACTACTGTCAGGTCTGCGGCTGGGACGGCGAGATCGAGATCGTCGAGGACGGCGGCAAGCTCATTTGGCGCTGCCCGAAGTGCGGCAACACCGATCAGGACAAGATGAACGTCGCCCGCCGTACCTGCGGCTACATCGGCACCCAGTTCTGGAACCAGGGCCGCACGCAGGAGATCAAGGAGCGCGTGCTGCATCTATAAAGTCCATAATATTCCGAAATAACCGAAAAAGCGCAGACCCGAGCGGGTCTGCGCTTTTTGTGCCTTGGTTCATTTTTCCAGCAGCGCATGAAGCTCGCCTGCATCGGCGGCCAACTCGGCTGCTCCCGCTTCGAGCAGTTGTTCCCGGTCGCGGAAGCCCCACGTCACCGAGATGCAGGGGATGCCCGCGTTCCGCGCCGTCTCGATGTCCACCTCGCTGTCGCCGACGTAGACCGCGCGGGACTTGTCCGCGCCGAGCACCGCGAGCGCGTCGTTCACCATGTCGGGCGCAGGCTTGCGGCGGCGCTGCGCCGTCTCGCCCATGGCGATGTCGGCAAGCGCATCGAAGTGCTGCGCGACCAGCGGACGCACCGCCTCGTCCGGCTTGTTGGACACCACCGCGAGGCGGAAGCCCTCCGCCTTGAGCGCTGCCATCAGCTCCAAAACGCCCGCGTAGGGCTTCGTCTTGATCTGGCAATGCGCGGCGTAGTAAGGCTTGTAAAGCGCGAGCGCCTTCGCGACGGTCTCCTCGTCCGCGTCCGCGCCGAGGGCGCGGCGCATCTGCATCTCCGCGCCGTTGCCGACGAAGCGCCGCATCTCCGCGAGCGTCCGCTCGGGATAGCCCAGCTCCCGCAGCGTGTGGTTCGCCGCACCGCAGATGTCCTCGAGCGTGTCGAGCAGCGTCCCGTCAAGGTCAAATAGGACGGTATCAAATCTCCGCATGGTTCGTCAGCCCCTTTCTCCGGCCTGCACCCGCCGCGCGACCTCCTGCGTGAAGCGCGCGGTCGCCGCGCTCGGCGGCACGTCGCGCAGCGTACACATATCGACGGAGCGCGGCGGGATCTCAAAGTCGGTTTTCAGCTCGCGGATCGCGCCGCTCTCCAGCTCCGCGGTCACGAACTCCCGCGTCACGCCCGCCACGCCGAAGCCGATGCGGGCGAGGTCCACGAGCAGGCTCCTTGCGCCCAGCTCGATCTCCGGCGAAAGGGAAACGCCGTGCGCGAGGAAGTATTTCTCCAGATACACGCGCGAGCTGGCCTTGCGCTCGAGCAGAATGAGCGGCAGCGCCGCAAGCTCCTGCATCGAATAGGCGCGCTCAAAGTCGCAGGGATAGTCCGCCGCGGCGACGAAGCACGAGTGCGTCGCAAAGCACGGCACGCAGCTCAGTCCCTCGTCCTCGCTCGGCGACGAGGCGAACGCCACATCCACCTTACCCGAGCGCAGCAGGCCGAGCACCTTGTGGCTGCGGCCGCTGATGATCTGAATATGGATGTTCGGGTACTTCTTGTGGAACGAGTCGAGGTGCGGCAGCAGAAATTGGCTCGTCACCGTGTCGCTCGCGCCGATGACGAGCTTGCCCATCTGCAGGGCGCGCGTCTGCGCGAGCTTTTCCTCGCCCGTTTCCAAAAGGCCCATCGCGCTGCGGACGTGCTCGAAGAGCATCTGCCCGTCGTCCGTGAGCGTCACGCCGCGCGGGGAGCGGATGAACAGCCGCGTCTGTAAGGCGCCCTCGAGCTGCTTGACGCTCTGGCTCACCGCGGACTGCGAAATGTAAAGGTTCTGCGCCGCGGCGGAAATATTGCCCGTCTCCGCGACCTCGCGGAACACGCGGTACAGCTCTAACTTTGCCGTCATAGCCTTGTCCTCCTCAGATCTCGCGCCGTCCCTCGAGCGCGCGCATGAGCGTCGCGTCGTCGGCAAATTCCAGATGTCCGCCCACGGGGATGCCGTAGGCGAGACGGGTGACCTTCACGCCGAAGGGGCGCAGCAGCCGCGCAAGATACATCGCCGTGGCCTCGCCCTCCGTGTCGGGATTGGTCGCCATGATGACCTCGTCGATGCCGCCGGCGGCGACGCGCTCGACGAGGGACTTGATCTCCAGATCGTCGGGGCCGACGTGGTTCATCGGCGAGATGACGCCGTGGAGCACATGGTATTTGCCGTTGAACTCCCGGCCCCGCTCCATGGCCGCCACGTCCCGTGGGTCCGCCACCACGCAGATCACAGAGTTATCCCTCTTGGGAGAGGAACAGATGGGGCACAGCCCCCCGGCGGTAAAATTGCGGCATACGGGGCAGTAGGTGACGGTGCGCTTGGCGGTAACGATGGCGTCGGCGAACTCCTGCGCCTCCGCGTCCGTCAGGCTCAGCACATGGAACGCCAGCCGCTGCGCGCTCTTGCCGCCGATGCCCGGCAGCCGCGCGAACTGCTCGACCAGCTTTTCCAGCGCTGCGGGAAAATACTCCATACCTTGTTAACCCTCTCTCAAAGCCTTGATCTTCGCGGGAATGTCCGCCGCCTTGTAGACCGCGCTGCCCGCGACCAGCACGTTCGCGCCCGCATTCACGCAGGCGTCGCGCGTGGCGGTGTCCACGCCGCCGTCCACCTCCAGCTCGCAGTCCGGGTTGACCTCGTCGAGCATCGCGCGCAGCTGCGCGACCTTGGGCATCATGCCCGCCATGAACTTCTGCCCGCCGAAGCCCGGCTCGACCGTCATCACCAGCACGATGTCGCACTCCTTGAGGTACGGCAGCGCCGCCTCGGCGCGGGTGTTGGGCTTGAGCACGATGCCCGCGCGCTTGCCCTTCGCGTGGATCTTCTCCAGCGCGGCGTGGATGTTCTTGGGGAAGTCGGACTCGACGTGGACGGTCACGAGGTCCGCGCCCGCGTCGCAGAACTGCTCAACGTAGCGCACGGGCTTTGTGATCATCAGGTGAACATCCAGGAACATATCCGTGACCTTCCGGATAGACTTCAGCACCGGGATGCCGATGGAGATATTGGGCACGAACACGCCGTCCATCACGTCCACATGGACGTAGTCGGCGGTGTCGATCTTCCGAATGTCCCGCTCGAGATTGGCGAAGTCGGCGGAGAGAATGGACGGTGCGATCTTGATGTTCATGGCGGCAGCCTCCTATGAAAAAACAGATTCAATTTATTGTAGCAAAGGCCGCGCCTAAAATCAATCGCAAAATAAAAATGTAAAAGATACTTGACATTTTGCCGATGAGGTGTTATGCTCATGAATGTAAAGCAAGCTTGACTTTCTAAGAACGGAGCACAGCATGAAAAATATCATTGAACAAAAGCGGAAGGAGCGGGGCATGACGCAGCAGCAGCTTGCCGCGGCGCTCGGCGTCTCGCGCCAGACCATCATCTCGTTGGAAAACGGGAAATACAATCCGTCCATCCTGCTCGCCCACGCCATCGCAAGGCTGTTCGGCACGCAGATCGAGGACATCTTTCTTTTTGAGGAGGAAGAAGCATGAAATTGAAGGAACAGAAAAAATTCGGCATTTTGTGGCTCAGCATCGGCGCGGCGCTCTTCCTTGCGGGACTGGCGTGGAATACAGCCTCGGCGAGCTATGTGAGCGGCTTCGGCGGGGGACTCGCGGGCGTTGGCATTGCGCGTCTGCTGCGGGTGCGCCGCCTGAGCCGAGACCCGGAAAAGGCGGCGGACTACGATGCTTCGCTCAAGGACGAGCGCACGGCGTATGTTGCCAACAAGGCGCGCAGCATGAC
>ENA-ORCN01002017-ORCN01002017.1-human-gut-metagenome-genome-assembly--contig:-NODE-2017-length-11985-cov-5.337336_pt1 | contig 11985 bp, 9 predicted proteins | sample MGYA00242984_ERZ507984 | MGnify/ENA primary metagenome ERZ507984 (study PRJEB26167, sample SAMN06115395) | human gut metagenome | host: Homo sapiens | place: China:Hubei | collected 2016-05-19 | study... | reverse complement strand
AGCAGCGTCGGGTCGAGAGGCTCCTCGTGCATAACGGTTGTCATGTAATCGTTGACGATCTGACGGATCTCCATACGGGACACGGTGCGGCTGTCAGGCAGCGCGTGCGGCATCCAGATCGCATGGGTATTTCTCTCACGGAACTCGTCCTCGAACAGGCCGTGCACACCCTGCATGCCCTTGCACTGCAGCTGATCGTACATCATGACCATGTCGCAGTTGAACTCCTCCATGTACTTCCAGCACTCAAAGATGTGGTGCATGCCGCCGACGGCCATACGGCGCATCGGAGCCCACATGTGATACTGTGCCATGTCGTCCAGGCAGTGGTCATAGCTGTCGGTGCGGATGGTCATGTTGAACATCAGAGAGTCCATGTTCATGACGGCGTTCAGACCCCAGCAGTTATACGCCCAGGTGCACCAGTTGGAGTAGTACAGCGGAGCGCAGGACCAGGCCAGCACTCTGTGGCGGGTCTCCGGGAAGCTGTTGATCTTTTTCTTCACGCACTTGGTGAGAATCTTGCGGACGTGACCGTCGACCTCATGCCAGACCGGCAGGTCACCGAGCTGGGACTGGTAGATACGGTACAGAGCCTGTGCAACGCCGTTGACCGGGTAGTAGTCGGTCTTCGCGGCGACATCCCACTTCTCCCACTCGAACTTCATCAGCTCGTTCTGGGACTCGATGCGCTTGACCAACGCATTCCAGTCGAACGGGATACCGGTCTGCTCTTCGATGAACTTCCAGCACTGCTCGATCTCGTCGCGGCAATGCTTCTTGACCAGCGGATCGTCAAACTGCATCGGCTGCGGCATGGCGAACAGCGGCTTGTCGAGGAACCAGTCCTGCAGGATGGAAGTGGAGACGGACGCGTCGCAGGCCTCGTTGGAGGTGACAACGATCGGTGCATAGTCGGGCATGTCGTCGAGGACAAACAGGCCGGCCTCCGCCTGACACATCGGGCACGGGTCGCCCGGCAGGCCGATGGACTGCACCGCGTCAATATAGTTGAGAACGGTATGGCTGTTGACGTGGCAGGTGACGAAGTACGGGATCATCTCCATCGGGACATTCGTCAGTTTGCCGTGCCAGGGATAGAACACACCGCCCCAGACGGTCTCGTTATGGGCAACGTTGTGGTGCCATCTGTAGTTTCGCTTGCCGCCGTGGAGGTTGGCGTCGGAGGAGAACATGCGCTGGAACTGGAAGATGGTCGCGTTGACCATGCCGCGGTAGTGCCATGCAGAGGCTTTCAGCGCCTCGCCGCGCATACCTTCCATGCCGCGGTCGAACCAGTGGAGAACCGGCAGGTAGGTCTGGCCGACCCAGCGGTAGCGCCACACGCCCTTGGCAAAGTTGATGAGGCCGCCGTAGCGGACAACGTCCATGACCATGTGCGCGTAGTTGTACATCCAGATGTTGTAGAAGTAGTACATGGTATCTTTGAAACCACGCCACTCTCTGTGCTTGTACAGACCGGTCTTGTCAATATAGAGGTCGCCCAGACGGCGCTCCTGATGGGGCTTGCCGTACCAGAAGTCACGGGCAAGAGTTTTCATATCGTAATTCATTATTTGCCCTCCTGAATCTTCTTGATTTCGATGCTTTCGACGAAAGCCTGGAAGCGGGTACGCAGCTGGCCGGAGGCGGAGTTGATGTACTCCTTCTCGATCGAGCAGACCGGGTAACCGAAGTCACGCGGCAGGACGATGGTATCGATCGTGCGCTCGTAGCTCCAGTACTCGCAGAACTTGTTGGACGCAACGATGATGCCGTCGGCATGATACTCCTTGGCGAGGTCAGCCAGACGCTGCTTGCGCTCGCGCATAATATCCTGCGGCATGAAGCGCGGGCAGTTGCTGGTCTCGAGGTAGTGGCGGGCAATCGCGGTCAGCGGCTTCTCGCCGTCCTTGACCTCGATGGGCATACGCGACTCCACAGCACCATAGCAGTAACGGTCGCAGACGACTTCGGCACCGCAGCCTTCGATCAGCTTGGTGAACTCGGGATCATCATTCTCGGAGCCGGCCAGAACGACCTTGCAGCGGAACGGGCTCTTCTTATCGGGCTTGCGGGTCTTGAGCTCCTTAGCCGTTTCCTTCAGCATGGGGAGGATCAGATCTTTCGGGCAGACCTGAGAGCAGAGCTGGATCACATGGAACTCGTAGCCGGTAATGGTCGGGTTATCGAGCTTGCGGTAATCGCCGATCTCATTGATGACAGCGCTGACTTCGTTGTGCAGCTCGATCGCCTTCATGAGCGCCTCGTCGGAGATGTCGATGCCGTATTTCTCGTGCATCGGATCGAGAACGTGCGCCTGCAGCTGGTCCTCATAGTGAACAATGCTGTTCTGGTTTTTCTTGAACGGTACGTCGGTGAACGTCACGAAGAAATCCGGGTTCTGGATGAGGTCCATCATCTGCATGTGCTCGTGGAAGCGGCAGGTGACGGTGCAGGTCTCCGTGGCCATCTCGGCGTCCAGGAAGTTGTAGCCGCCTTCGAGTGCGCGCTCGAAGAGGCTGCGGCCGTAATGGCAGGTACGGCTGGACATGTAGTATGTAGCAATGTCCGGAGAAGTGCATTTCGGCGCTCTCAGGCGGACAGCAAAGCATCCGGGCAGGTCGAGCAGGACTTCCGGCATGAAGTAGCAAGTGTAGCCAAATGCCTTCTTACCGTCTGCCTTTCCTTGCCGGACCAACTGGTTGTTGGCCTCCTGGAGCAGGTCTTCAAATGCGATCAGGTGTTTCAAGTCTCTCATGTGCAAGCCCCCTTAAATTTTTTCGCATTCAACAACAGACATAGTATGAATCGACGAATCGTGATGAGAACACTCGACAAAAATGTTTGGTCATATGCGCGTAGACCGGACATCTTTGCCGATACGGCTGTCTATTCATACAATTGGAGTATAGCGGATTTGCTGTTAATTGTCAAACAAAATATCCGCCCGAGGGGGATTTCTTTTGTTTAAATTTCGTTATTTTTGCGCGGAATTTTCACAGTATTTGTGTAAAATGTTCAGTAACGGGACACGCCTCGGTTTGATGTCCAAAAAGAAAAAGCGCAAGACAAAGCGGCACAGAAATTGCTTCTGTGCCGCTTCGCTCTGTTTTGTTTTGCTGTGGATGAGGAAAAAAGAAAATCGCTTGCTTGCTTCTGAATTCAAGGATATCGGGAAAATATTACGCAAACAAGAGAAAAATGATTACCGATCCATGAAGTTTTTGCTCAGTCCAGATAGAGCCCCCAGAATATATCCGCTGTATCGCGGCAAAACGGACGATACGCCGCCATCGGCTGTGCGCCGTCTTGCCTTTGCAGACACACCTGTGCCGCCTGTGCGTCAAAGGCTGCAAGCAGCGCCTGCGCCGCAGATGCGGTGTCAGCACCCAGCAGTTCCTTGATGATCAGCGTGTCGCCATCTCGTTCCACGACGGCGCATCCGCTGCCGACGCGCACCAGAGCGCCGCCGCTCATACTGCAGAGGTCAGCCTGAAAATCCAACAGCGCTGCTGACGGCTCTGCGTAGGTTTGCCCCTGCAGCTGCTGCGCCCGAAGTACAGCGTATTCCGGCGCGCTGATGCGGGTGACACTCGGCAAAGCACCGTCTGTTTGCTGCCGGGCAATGCGTATCCGCTCGCCGCGGGCGGTCTGCGTTGTGCCCATGACTGCCTGATACCACTTGTATAAGGAGGCCTCCGCTGGGAGCGTGTAGAGGACACGGCCGCTCGCGTCCGCGTCCATCGCAAAGCGGCGCATTAGCGCCGAGGCATAGCCGTTTCCCTGATGCGCCGGGTCGGTCGAGACCGCATACACGTAGGCGCAGGGCAAGACATTACCGTCCGCCGTGTGCAAGCGTCCCTCCAAAAGATGCGCCGCCGTGACGACGCAGCCGCCGGCTTCAACCACCCACGCAGCCTTCGCCGGCGGGAAGCGGCGGTAAAATCGCTCGATCAGCTCCGGCGGATCGCCAAATGCCGCCTGCCAGAGCCGGGTCAGTACCGGAAGATCAGCCGGCGCTGCGCGTCGGATCCGCATGTCAGGCATCGGGATACACCTCCGGGCAGCGTGCATAGATCTCCCGCTGCAGGGTCTTGAGATCGACAAACGTTTCCGGACGCTTGCTCGGGTCGCGCAGCAGGGCAGAGGGGTGGTAGATCGCCATATAGCGGCGGCCGTTGACATCGAACCACTGTCCGTGCTCGCGCGTGATGCGAAACGGGTCTTTGATGAGCGCCGTTGCAGCGATGCGGCCGAGGCAGACAATAAGCACAGGATCGACAAGCTCGATCTGCCGCTGCAGCCATTCGCTGCAGCACTTTTGCTCCGCAAACTGCGGGTCGCGGTTATGTGGCGGACGGCATTTGACAATGTTGGCGATGTAGACCTTGGTGCGGTCCAGATAAATCATCTCGAGCATGTCGTCGAGCAGCTTTCCGGCCGGGCCGACAAACGGCACGCCCTGGCGGTCCTCCTGCTCACCCGGGCCTTCGCCAATGAGCATGATGCGTGCGTTTTCTGCACCGTCTCCGAACACGAGGCTGTGCCGCGTCTCACCGAGGCCGCAGCGATGGCACTGCGCGCACGCCTGCTTGAGCTCTTTCCAGGCTTCATTCATCCGTTTTTGCTCCTTTTTGTTTGAATAAAGAGGGCTATTTGCAGCCGGTTCGTCAAAAATCTATTGTAATGTGTTAGCAAACGTATTATAATACTTCGGAATCTAAATGACAACTGTAACCTGTCTGTAACTTGTCTGCGCGGCGCGATCATATCCCGCTGTGCCGGATATCACAATATTTTTATGAAATTTGGTGCTTTGAATGGATTTTAAGAATTACCTGGTTCCCGGAAAGACCGGCCTGCTGATCGGTATCGGCGGCGTGTCCATGTCGCCGCTGGCGGAGGTGCTGCATGACGCCGGGCTGGACATCCGCGGTTCGGATATGGCCGAGAGCAGCAACACGCTCACGCTGCGTGAGCGCGGCATCCCGATCCATATCGGCCACAGTGCGGACAATGTCACGGATGACATTTCCTTTGTGATCCGCACGGCTGCCGTGCACGATGATAACCCGGAGGTGCACGAGGCGCATCGCCGCGGCATTCCGGTCTTTGAGCGCACGCAGGCTTGGGGAGCGCTCATGCGCGGATATCAGAACGCGCTGTGCATTTCCGGTACGCACGGTAAGACCACAACGACGTCCATGTGTACGCACATCATGATGGCGGCGGAAAAAGACCCGACCGTTATGATCGGCGGAACGCTTCCGCTGCTGAAGGCCTGCCACCGCGTCGGCAAGGGCAACACGATTATCATGGAATCGTGCGAGTATTATAACTCATTTCTGGCGCTCAACCCGACGATCGCCGTGGTTTTGAACATCGAGGCGGATCATCTGGATTTCTTCAAGGATCTTGAGGATATCAAGCATTCCTTCCGCTGCTTTGCCGAGCGTGTTCCGGCGGAAACTGGCACCGTGATCGCAAATTATGACGATGCCAACACCATGGACGCTCTGCGCGGCATTGCGCGCAAGGTCATTACCTTCGGCCTGAATGCAAAAGCGGACGTCTATGCACAGAACATCGTGCACCGCGGCTCGGTGTCTGAGTTTGATATTTATCACCGGGGAAATTATTTTGCCCGCGTGACACTCCACGTGCCGGGTATTCACAATGTGCGCAACGCACTCGCTGCCACGGCCGCAGCCATTGTGCTCGGTGTCAGCCCGAACGCCGTCAAATATGGTCTTGCCGGATTTGAGGGCGCAGGCCGCCGCTTTGATTTTAAGGGCAAGTTTCAGGGCGCGGATCTGTACGACGATTATGCACACCATCCGAGTGAGCTGCGCGCGCTGCTGGATGCTGTGGATACGCTCAACTATCAGCGCACGATCGTCGTGTTCCAGCCGCACACCTACAGCCGCACGGCGAAGCTCTTCAACGATTTTGTCGAGCAGCTCCGCCGCCCGACGATCGTCTATCTGGCGGAGATCTACGCTGCGCGCGAGAAAAACACCATCGGCATTTCGTCTGCCGATCTGGCCGCGCAGATCCCGGGTGCGAAATTCTACCCGACCTTTGCGGAGATCGAGCGCGAGCTGCGCAGGATCGCCCGTCCGGGTGATATCATTCTGACCGTCGGCGCCGGCGATGTGTTTCGCATCGGTGAGCATCTGCTGCAGCAGTCGGATTCGGAAAACTGAGCCCGAGATAAAAATCGAATCAGATAAAAAGCTGTCGGATTTGTTCCGGCAGCTTTTTTTGCGTCCAAAAATAAGGGCTTCCTGTACAAAGATATCTTTTGCGACAGCGGGGAATGACAGTTTTCATAATGATAAGAATCTATAATTTATGTAAACTAATCTGCGTCAGGAGGAACCACTATGAACGTCAGAATCGCGGGCGGTGACCGCCCCGTGCGCGCGCACGGAACATCGCTGAGCCCGATGGGCCTGCTGCCGGCAAGTGACAACGCCAAGTGGGTCGGTATGCTCGTGAGCTTTGCGCTCGGGCTTATTTTATCGACGGCGCACATCGCAGACTCACCGGCGCCGTTCGGCTTGGCGTTCTTGGCTGCGATGGGTTATGGATCCGGCGGCGCACTGTGCCTTGTGGGGTGTGCACTCGGTTATTTTGCCGCTTTCGGCGTCGCATCCGGCACGCAGCTTGCAGCCGGGTGCTGCCTGACTTTTTTGACGGCGTATTTTCTGCGCTGCCGTCCGTTTGTGCAGACGCGCTGGTATCCGCCGCTCGTCTCTGTGGCGGCTTACATACCGACGCGGCTGGTGCTGTATCTGCTCACGGGCGGTGTGTCGCTGCTGCTGATATCACGTATGGCGCTGTTTCTGATTCTCTGTGCGGGAGCGGCTTACGGCTTTGACGACCTGCTGCGCGCGCAGGAGCCGCGCACGGCCAATGCCCAGATCTGCCGCAATGTATCGGCGGTGTTTTTGCTCGCGTGTCTGCTCATGGGCGTGAATAACCTCCTGCTGTTTGACACGCTCTCGGTCGGCAGAGCCCTCTCGGTGCTCATTCTGCTCGTGCTCAGCGGAACGGGCGGTGCACTGTTCGGTGCGTCTGCGGGCGTGATCCTCGGCATCACCATGGATGTGGCCGCCGGGGACGGCGTTTTGTTCTCGGTCGTGTATGCGGCTGCTGGGCTGTTATCCGGACAGTTTTGCAAGCATCGCCGTGGTTTTTTTCTGAGTACGTTTGCAGCAGCGTATCTTCTGGCGCTGTTTTGTGTCCCGCTCCCGGCGCTGCGCATCGGGGCGAGCGCGGAGCTGCTGCTTGCCGTTGGCGCTTATCTCGTGCTCCCAAAGAAATTTGTGGTCGCGGTCGGTGCATTTTTGCAGCCGATGCGCGCCGGGAGCGGCGAATCCGGCCTGCGCCGGTATGTTGCCGGGCGCGTAGGCGGAATGGCGCACGCATATCAGCAGCTGCATGACACCGCATCTCAAGCGGCTGCGGCGGTGGAAAACGATGCCGACGCCGCCAAGATCTTCGACCGCGCGGCCGACCGTGTCTGCTGCCGGTGCAAGCTGCAGCAGGAATGCTGGACGCGCCGGGCGCTCGATACCCTCAATATCATGAACGATGCCACGCGGCGCATCCAAACACGCGGCCGCCTGCTGCCGGAGGATTTTCCGCCGTATTTCCGTGACCGTTGTGTCTATCTGCATGAATACACCGAGGTTGTCAACGGTGAGCTGCGGCTGCGCGCCTATCGGCAGCGGATGCAGGAAACCCTGCAGGAAAACCGTACCGTGCTCTGGCAGCAATATGCCGACTTTGCGCAGGTGCTCACAAACGTATCGCGTGAATTGGACAGCGGCTATGGCGCAGACCCGCTCGCAGAACAGCGGCTTATCCGTTATCTGCGCACGGTCGGCGTGGAGGCCGATGCCGCAGTTTTCCGCGAGAGCACGGGGCGCCTGCGCGTGACGATCGACAGCCGGTATCTGCGCCCGCTGCTGGAGCTGCCGGATTATCTTGACAAACTCTCGGCGGCACTCGGTGTGCGCCTGTGTATGCCGGAAGACAGCGTGCGCGGCGACAGTCTGCTCCTTCTGGAGGCGGAGCCGCTGGCGGTCTCGGTCGGCATCGCGTCCATGCGCAAGAAAGGGGAGGCGGTCTCCGGCGACCGCGGCACGTATTTCAAAACCGACGCAGGGCAACTGTGCGTGATCTTGTCCGATGGCATGGGCTGCGGTGAATCGGCGGCCGACGGCAGCATCGGGACGGTCGGCATGCTGGAAGAATTCCTGCGCTCCGGCGTCAGTCCGACGCTGGCCATGAAGCTGTTAAACTCAGCCATGCTGCTGCGCGACGGAGAAAACTGGGGCTATGCCACGGTGGATCTCATGTGCATGAATCTGTTTACCGGCGAGGCTGATTTTTATAAGTACGGCGCTGCACCGACCTATGTGAAATCCGGCGGCGCGCTCAAAAAGCTGCGCTGCACGTCGTTTGCTCCCGGCCTCGAGCAGGAGAGCGGGAAAGCACCCGATGAGCTGCACATGCATCTCAAGCCGGGGAGCGTCGCCGTGATCGCAAGTGACGGCGTCGTGTCCGACGGGCAGGATCTCTGGCTGAGACGGCTGCTGAATGATTTTGAGGATGGAGACATGAAGACGCTCGCGGGCAGTGTCGTGCGCGCTGCGATCCGTGAATACGGGCGTGGGGACGACATGACCGCACTGGCGGTAAAGGTGGAGGTACGCAGCTGATGAAACGAAAAAACAAGTCTGTCCGAAATTCCGCGCGCTCGCAGCCGCTTCCCACGACGGCAAACGCCGGAGAGGTCGCGTTTGCCCGCGGTATTTCGCGCCGTGTTGTGGTGGTCGATGCCGCGGAAAGCCCGCTGTTCGAACAGATCATCTACATCGTGCGCGACGATGCGGCCGGCGGCGGTGTTACAGCGGCGGATCTCGTGCAGCAGGCGCGCGAAGCTGTCGGCAGTGTGCCGGCGGTGCGCGCACTGCGGCCAAAGCAAAGATCCTACACCGGCTTGCTGATCGGTCTGTGCTCCGTCGCCGCTGCGCTGGCGGCGGCCATCGGATACTGCCTGTACTGCGGCTGGTGAGCGGCCGGTTTTCTCGATGCCTCGGAGGGATGCTGCCCCTCCGGGGCGTTTTCTGCGCAAATAGCGGTTGTCAACGCTTGCCGAAAGTGTTAGAATAAAGCGCCTAAATCGATTTTTAGCGGGAGGTTGCCCTATGAGCACGATCAAAGATCTGAACCTTGCGGAATCCGGAGAGCGGAAGATCCGCTGGGTAGAAGCACATATGCCTGTTCTGCGCGACATCGGCAGCGATTTTGCGCGTGAGAAGCCGTTTGCCGGCCTCAAGATCGCACTGTCTGTGCATCTGGAAGCCAAGACCGCGTATCTCTGCCGTGTGCTCGAAATGGGCGGTGCTGAGATGCACGTCACCGGATCGAATCCGCTGTCTACACAGGACGATGTTGCTGCGGCGCTGGCGACAAAGGGAATGGATGTGCACGCTGTCTACGGCTGCTCGGACGAGGAATATCAGGCGCATCTGCGCAGCGTGCTCTCCGTCGGCCCGAACATCATCATTGATGACGGCGGCGACCTGGTGCATCTGATGCACACGGAGTTCACGGACCTTATCCCGCAGGTCATCGGCGGCTGTGAGGAGACAACGACCGGTATCCACCGTCTGCGCATCATGGACCGCGCCGGGACGCTGCGCTTCCCGATGATCATGGTCAACGACGCCGACTGCAAGCACCTGTTTGATAACCGTTACGGCACGGGTCAGTCCGTGTGGGACGGCATCATGCGCACGACGAACCTCGTCATCGCGGGCAAGTATGTGGTCGTCAACGGCTACGGCTGGTGCGGCAAGGGCGTTGCGCTGCGCGCGAAGGGACTTGGCGCAAAGGTCGTCGTGACCGAGGTAGACCCCGTCCGTGCGCTCGAAGCCGTGATGGACGGCTATGAGGTTATGCCGATGATGGACGCTGCCGCGATCGGTGATATTTTCGTGTCGGTCACGGGCTGCAAGGACGTCATCACGCTCGAGCATTGCGAGCACATGAAAGACGGTGCGATCGTTTCCAATGCCGGTCACTTCAATGTTGAGATCGACATGGAGGCGCTCGATCGCTGCGCGGATGAAATCTATGAGGCGCGGCACAATATTGATGCTTACCGTCTGCCGAACGGCAAGACGATCTATGTCATCGCGCAGGGACGTCTGGTGAATCTGGCGGCCGGTGACGGACACCCTGCCGAGATCATGGATATGAGCTTTGCCGTGCAGGCTATGAGCGCGGAGTATCTGGTGCGCACGCGCGGCCAGCTGTGTCCGGGTGTCGTGTCTGTGCCTGTGGAGATCGATGACAACATCGCACGCCGCAAGCTCAAGGCCATGGGCGTCTCCATCGACAGCCTCAGCTGCAGCCAGAAGGAGTACCTCAACGGCTGATCTGTAACACCGGACGGAAAGGAGGGGCAGGGAGATGGACGATCAGAACACGGAATACGAGGAGTACGAGGACTACGAGGCGCTGCACGACGAACTCTTTGCGCTTCTGGATCAACATCGGATGAAGGCGTTGAGCCAAAAGCTCAACGAAATGAATGAGTTTGATATCTCTGAGTTTCTCGGTGAACTCTGGGAGGATAACCCCCAGCGGATGGCGATGGTGTTCCGCATCCTGTCCAAGGAGATCGCGGCGTCGGTGTTTGCAAATCTCCAGGTCGAGGAGCAGGAGACGATCATCAACTCCATTACAGACACGGAGCTTGCCGGCATCATCGAGGAACTGTATGTCGACGATGCGGTCGACATGATGGAAGAGCTTCCTGCAAACGTCGTCAAGCGTGTCATGCGCACGGCGACGCCTGCTACGCGCGCGCTCATCAACCAGAAAACTCTGCCGGCAGCATCATGACAGCCGAGTTTGTGGATCTGAAAAAATACATGAGTGTACGCGAGGCGTTTGCCCGCATCCGCAAGATCGGCGAGGACAAGGAGACGATCTATGTCTGCTATGTCACGTCGGCCAAACGCAAGCTTGAAGGTGTTGTTACGGTCAAGGATCTGCTGCTGTCGGATGCTGACGTGATTCTTGAGGACATCATGGATACCAATGTCATCTACGCGACCACCGGTGATGACCAGGAAGAGGTCTCGGAGATGATCTCCAATTATGACCTGCTGGCCATACCGGTCGTAGATAAGGAAGGATGCCTCGTCGGTATTGTCACGGTCGACGATATCATCGACGTCATGGAGCAGGAGGCTACGGAAGACATCGAAAAGATGGCCGGTATCACGCCGTCCGATAAGCCGTACTCCCGCACAAGCGTCGTGGATATCTGGAAAAACCGTATCCCGTGGCTGATGTTTCTCATGCTCTCGGCGACCTTCACCGGCATGATCGTCACGCACTTTGAGGATGCTTTGGCGACGCAGGTTGCGCTTGCATCGTTCATGCCTATGCTCATGGGTACGGGCGGCAACTCCGGCAGCCAGTCGTCCACGGCGATCATCCGCAGCCTGTCACTGGGTGATACGTCGACGTCGGACGCGCTGCGCGTGATCTGGAAAGAACTGCGTGTCGCGTTTTTGTGCGGTGTTTCACTCGCAGCGGCAAATTTCGTGAAAATGCTGCTGGTCGACCGGCTGCTGCTCGGCAACACAGCCGTCACGATGTCGGTCGCGGCGACGGTCTGCTGCACGATCGTGTTCGTGGTCATGTTTGCCAAAGCAGTCGGCAGCCTTCTGCCGATGATCGCCGAAAAGATCGGCGTTGACCCAGCTGTCATGGCAAGCCCGCTCATTTCGACGATTACGGACGCGGTGTCACTGCTGATTTATTTTTCCATCGCAAAAGTGTTCCTGCATATTTGATGTACGCTTCAAACGCCCTCCGGACTTCCGGAGGGCGTTTTGCCATCGAAAAGCACTTGCATAATGTGCAAAAAGTTATTATAATAAAGTGTCG
>ENA-ORCN01002015-ORCN01002015.1-human-gut-metagenome-genome-assembly--contig:-NODE-2015-length-12000-cov-7.918729_pt1 | contig 12000 bp, 14 predicted proteins | sample MGYA00242984_ERZ507984 | MGnify/ENA primary metagenome ERZ507984 (study PRJEB26167, sample SAMN06115395) | human gut metagenome | host: Homo sapiens | place: China:Hubei | collected 2016-05-19... | reverse complement strand
TAGTATAGGTATAGCGCCCGGAAACTGCCGCGTTTGACGGGTGGATAGCGGCGCGGACGGCGGCGAATGGTATAGCGTTTGGATTTGCTCTGTTCCGGCGGCATAGCAGAAGTTCCACCGCGCCGCCTGCGGAGCCGCTGCAAAATGGATTCCTCGGTGTAATCCTCGCCCAGACTGTCCAGCCGGAGAAACCGCGCTCCACCGGGCGGCTTGACGGCGGTATGCTTGACGTTGGAGCCGTATTTGACGGTATATCCGCGCTTCCTGAGAATGTCCAGCAGCGACGCAAATGTGAAGCTGGCTGCAATGGCCGCGTCCAGATCCTGCCGGACAAGATCGCGGATGGTGGTCTTGCCGCTGCGCTCGGCGTTCCATTCTGCATAGTGCTGACCGCTGCCCTCCGGCTGAATGACAGAGAATCCGTACTTACGGCTGACCTCATTGGAAATGCCGCGAATATCTTCAAAGTAATCTTTGAACGCATTGCGATATTTCACTCCATCCACGAATGAAACAGAGTTGAATACAATATGGCAATGCAAATGCTCTTTGTTGACATGGGTACAAATGACAGCTTGATATTTGTCACCGAGCAGGCGGCGTGCAAATTCCACTCCCGCTTCATGCGCCAGCTCTGGCGTCGTTTCGCCCGGTGCGTAGGAGTGGACAAGATGATAGCCGACAACGCCGCCTGGTTTTCCAAACCGCTCTTTCGTGCGCTGCATATCCAGATAGCAATTTTCTACTGTGCAGTTGATCGCGCTCTGCAAAATCACTTCATCACCCAACGCAGTTTTGTTGGAATCCTCAATGTAATCCAGCGCACGGGAGAGCGCGGTTTTATCGCCGTCCTGAATATAGCGCAGACAGTCATCCAGCCGTGCACGGATGGTAATGATTTTGTCATAGGCCATCAGAGCGTGTCCAGAATCCTACGGTATGCCTGCTTTACCAGGCTGACCGCTTCGTGGATTTCTGCTTGCGTCGCATAGCCTTTTCCATTTGTCCAGTGCGCGATCTGGTTAATATTGTTTCCAATGGCCGACAACTCACGCAGGAGTGCGGCGTATGCGTCAGGCGGGCGCGGACAGAGATGTTCGCCCATGATAAGTTTGCGGAGATAGGTGTTGATATTCAGACCGGTAATCTGACATTGCTGTCTCAGATGTGTCAGCTCTGCATCGCTGAGCCACAGACCAACAGAATTGCGGCGTGTCCGCATAACGTGCTCCTTCCTTATAATCATAGTTATTGCGTCCCAAGTTGGGACGCAATTCGTCGCGGGGTTTTAGGGTACACCCTAACAAGTGGCGTTTGTGGCACAAATGCCGTACTTGCTAAAGCAGCGCTGCCAAAGGCAACGCTGCCCGTTATCGCTGCGGCGAAACAGATTTTGTTTGACGAGGACGTTTTGAAAGATTCTTCATCCGATGCTCCAGCATTAAAATGTGCTGCAATTCTGCTTCACTTTCCGGCACATAACGAATGTCGTGAATGGTTTCATCGTATGGCATGGAGCTGTTCATAAAGGCGTGATAGCTGCTCTCACAGAAAGAATCATCCTTATCGCGGTACTGAATCTTTGCAACAGGCAGCGCAGATTTTATGACGCGCTGCACCTGCTTCGCATAATCCAGCGGAATGACCTTGCCCGCCAGCTTGCCGTCGCGGATACCCTCAATCACAACGCGGTATGCCAGAATCCCTTCCGGGCAGTCTGCGTAATGCGTCCAGATGCAGTTTGCGTTCGTATCGTCGAGAAAAACCTCGCGCTCCAGTACACACCATGTTCCGAGCGGACGGCACATCCAGAGAAAAGAACGGCGCTCCATATCGGTTTCCTGTGCGCTGTCCCAGAGCCGCTTTGCATCATAGTCAAAGTCTGCGGCGTATGCACGGGTGTTTTGCTTCACAACCTCTGCCAGATAGGAAAGAATATCCGGCTGATAATTGTTACGCTGCGCCATATTCCTGTTCAAACTCCGCCGGGCGGCAGTATCTCGTTTCCATCGTGAACGCGCCGTCCGGCACGATGCGGCTTCTGCGGGGCAGGTCAATTTCCTGCGCGGTCAGGATCGTGCCGTAGAAAAAATCCTCGGCGTGATCTGCAAGGACAAATACCTCGCTGGGGTTGTTCAGAAGCGCCTGTAAATCGTACTGATACAGTCCCCAGTGGACAGTCGCGCTGCTGACGCGGTAGGGCGTAAACAATGCAGGGACGCCGAAAATCCGGCAAACCCGCATTGGGGTCATATTTGCGTTGACGATACTCATGCGTTTTCCTCCTAACGTTCATGCTCTTGCGGCTTCCGCTTCGGCTGGATTTTGATGGGGTCGCTGCCGTCAATCGGACGGATGGCCGCAATATGGCGTGCGGCATAAATGGCGTTGCCGGATAGCTGGCGCTGCCATGCGCCCTCGCTCCGCGACCAGCGGAAACCGTGTCCTTTCAGTGCTTCGCGTACTTCGGCCGGTGGGATTGCATCAAAGAAAACTTGCAGACGGTTGTTGTCGCTGTTGGCAACCACCTTGCCGCCCTCAAACTCCCAGCCTTGGAAACCGACCTCCCGATTTTGTGTCAGCGTTTCCAGCCGCTTTTTGATGCGGTGGATTTCCTGATTGTTGTTGGAAAGGACATAGGACGGATATGGTGCGGTTTCCCATGAATAGCCGTCTAACATACGCTTATCAAGTCTTGCAGCTTCTTCCTCCGTAACACCCTCACAGCCGCGGCAAGTCTGGTGCTTGCGATAATATGCGTTGATCGTTTTCATTCTTGCCTGTGACTTTTCGAGCGCTGCCAGCTTTTCTTGCAACTTTTGCGCAGCATCCGGGTCGTCGGAAGAAATTGCACGGTTGTTTGCCGCGGCGCGGGCCTTGCCCTCATAATAGTCAGCTTTTTCATCGGCGGAAATAGACTGCCGCATTTTGGTATCAATCCGGTCGCGGTATCGCTTGTCACTCTTATAGGAATAGTGATCGGGCAGCATCGGCTGACCGGGCGGAATTGCTGACAGCATGGTGTGCGCCTGTTGTGACAGTGCGCTGCTCTCCGCGCGTGCTTTCCCGGCCTTTTCCAGATAGCGGTCGATCCTGTCCTGTTTTCGCTGCTCATAGTCGTTCAATCGCAACAGCTCCTTTCTTGAATTTTATCGCTCTTTTGAAATGTGCTTTTTCGGTGCGGCTTTACTCTGTGTTTTTGTCAGCGCACGGAACCGGTCACGGACACGCTCTTTTTCAAGCTGCACCTGCTCCAAAATGCTCTCCGGGGTCTGGACAAATGCTTCTGCTTCGGCGGCGTATTCCCGTTCCAGATGCGCCGCACTCTGGCACATGGCGGCAATATGCGGCGGCTCTGCCTGCACGGACATAACGCGATATTCCTTTGGAATCCCTTCCGGCTGGCCATCATAAAATTCATAAAAGCTGCTGCCATTGCGCCGGATATAGCCGTCTTGGACAAACTCTCCGTTTTCGCTGACTACCGCATTGCACCCATAGGCTTCGTAGTCGATGTAATCTATCAATTCCTCTGGAATCGAAAAAGCATCCAACTCTTGCAGATAGTATTTGCCGAGTGCTTCTTCATCTGAAATGTCCGGCATGAAATCGTAGCAATCCAGATTGTCCGTAAGATTGATAAGCTCCTGCAAGCTGCCGCAATGGTCGTCCATTTCAAGCGCCGCTTCAAATTCTTCCAGTTCACTTTGCTCCATGCTGTTCAGCTTGACGGCGAGATAGTTCAATTCGTCCAGATTTACAAACTCACCGAGCGCAGAGGATAGCCCGCGTACACGGCTTTCATAAGCAGTGACAAACCATTCTTCGTATGGTACGCCGCAGGCATCCGGCTTGCCGATACCGATAGCAGAAAACACGCGCTGCAATTCTTCCGCTGTTGTTGGAAACGGAACCCATTGCCCGACCAACGCACCCTCGTTGTATTTGCCGAGGTTTGTGATAAATGCAGAAATCAAATGATCTTCGTTCGGCATAGGCAGCTCCTATCGGTCGTGTCCGTGATGAATGTTCTTTGAGGGCAGGTCTTTTGACCTGCCCTCGGTTTTACTCGCGGTCTGCATCAGCTTGGCGCGAACAGATTGCTTTTGAGGTGCAACCTCCCGTACCTGATATAGCTGCTTATAATTCGCGGCACGGTCTGTAAAGTCTGCTTCAGCGGCTTCACGCGTGTTGTGGTAGTGACCCCAAAAGTAATCTCGCGTACCGTTTTCCTGCTGAAAGCGCCATGTGACATACGGATTCGGTGCGTTGGGATTTTCGCCCAGCGCGACACCCGCACCGTTTTCAAAAAGCACGGTCTTTTGAATGGCGTAGCCATGAATCTTATCCATGTCGCCCGGCTTATTCACCGCCCCATTCCAGCACGAACACGACGGAAAGGACCTCCTGCTCGGTGACTGCTTTGGAAACGGCACTAACGACAGCATCATAGGAGAGCGGAAGTCTGCCATTCTCGGCAATCGTCCACGGCGCAGTCAGGGCAAGCGTTTCCGCATTGCCGTTTTTGGTAGTCTGTGCGCCGTTGATCTTGAAGCCGAGGAGCTTCGCATCTACTTTTTCGTGTGCCATATCCGTTGCGTAGGGAACAATTTTCCAGCCGTTCTTGGTCGAGATACTCACTGAGGATACGACAACCTCGCCGGTGGAGCCATTGATGATTTCCGCCGCGCCGGTGTGAACCTCGCCGCTCTCGTCAATGATAAGCGGCAATGTAACCGGCACAGTCACGGAAAAGACCTCAGTAATCTCCCAATGGGCGTAATAGGTCGTTTCGCCGTCTGTCGTATAGGTGGTGTTGGAATCAACCTCCGTACCGCCGTCTTTCTCCGTAAACCAGCCTAAAAACTCTGCATTTTTGCGAACCGGCTCGGTAGGCAGCACCAGCTTTTCACCGTAGGTCTGTTCGGTCGTTTCGCTCTGACCCGTGCCTAAATCCCACGTCACGGTGTACTTGTTCGCTTCAAACTGCGCGTAAAATGTCACACTGCTGGTAATCGTGACCGTACTGTAAAGGCTGCCGCCGTTCTTGGCCGTGAACCAGCCCTTGAACGTGTAGCCGGTCTTGACGGGAACGCTGCCCGGTGCGGTCGGCTTGCTGTTCGGCTTCACGGTTTCGGAAAAGCTGGCCTTGCCGTCGATTGTGCCGCCGTTTGTGCCTGCATCCCACTTGACGGTCAAACTGACGGTTGCGCCGCAGTCATCACACTTCCCGTCGCCGTCCGCGTCGGTATGGTCGGCATACTCATAGCCGGAATCGCCGCAGGCCGAGCAGGTTTTCGTGCGCTTGTGCTGCGTATCGTCCGCTCTGGTCCATGCGCCATAGGAATAACTGTGGTTCGCATAGTCATAAGTGGACGCGCCGCAGCCGGAGCAGGTTTTCGTGCGTCTGTGCTGGGTATCACTGTACTTACGCCACGAACCGAGAGAATAGCTGTGATTGCCGTACTCCGTTGTGAAGTACCCGCAAGTGCGGCACGTTGCGCTGCGGCTATGCTGACTGGAGGAATAGTTGCTCCAGCTTCCGTAACTCAGACTGTGATTCGCGTAGTCATAGGACGAATATCCGCAATTACGGCAATAGCTTTCGCGCCGGTGCTGCGATGCAGAATATTCTTCCCATGAACCGTAACTCATGCTGTGGCCGCTGGCATAAATCGTCTCAGATTTTGTCTGACCGCAAGCACAGGAGTACGAACGATAGCCGTTGCTGGTACAAGTGGCTGCCTGCTCATTCTGGAGAATCCATGTATGGCTGCCGCAGGAGGGGCAAGTCCACGATCCGTAAGAACCGGAACCGTGGTCTTTATACACATAAGTGCCGAGATTTTTTGTGTAATGGCAGAGGTAGCACTCATAGTACTCGGCATGGCCGCGCGAGGTATGGGACTGCGATACATACGTTCCTTGCAGCGAGTATTTCCCGCAGCTTGGGCAGTTGCCAACAATGCCGGTAGACGCATACGTTGCGACTTTTGATGGCGCTTTTTTTACACTGGATTCCGATGCAGCGGGTGCTGCGCTGTCTGCGTTGGTGTACACGCCGTACAGATCATAGAAATATCGGCTGCCACGGTTGGATGCCGCCCAATCGTAGGTATAGAACGGCACCGTCGCATCCGGATAGCCGATGATGTAGGCGATATAGAGGGTATCGCCAGAATCCGTTTCCCGCCAGAACGCATCCTCGCCGATGCTGTTCAAAACTGTTTCACCGTAGTACATGGTCAGCGTAGAGAGCTTCGGGCAGTTATAAAAGGCGTGTGTGCCAATGACCGGAGCCAGCGGCAATTCGGCGGTGGTCAACGCCGTGCATCCCTCAAACCAATATGCCAGATCTGAGATCGTCAAGGTGCTCATATCGTCGTACCAGACTTCCGTGATTTGCTCCCGATATTCCACCCACGGCTGGTCATCTGCGCTTTGGAATACGGGCGCCTCACCAGAACCGGAAATGGTCAGCCAGCCGTGAGAATCGATTTCCCACTTGATTTTGCTGTCAGGAATCGTACCACTGGCGACAGAATCGTCAGCCGCAAACGCCGAAATGCTCAGGGAGAGCATCATGCAGAGAACAAGCAAAAGTGCTGTGATTTTTCTGAATTTCATAGCTTAACCCTCCATAACGGCGGCAATCGTAAACACGACGGTTGCTGCGGCAACGTTGGTGACGGCCTCGCTTGCGGACACCTTTGCCTTGTAGCGGATGGCAAGCGATTTTTCTGCGTCGATTGCCGGAAACGCACCATCCACGAGGGTCAAAGCGCCCGCGCCTTTGGTGACGCAGCCGTTGATGCTGAGCGCAATGCTGTTTTTACTCGCAGAGAAATCTTCATAGTTGCCGATCTCGAACGTACCGGGTTGAACGTCCACCTTTGTCACGCGGATTGCACCGTTTTTGCCGGTATTGGTAATCGCGGCGTTATTGGCGGTGACTACATAGCCGTCAACAAGAGAAACCGGCAGCGCGGCGGGAACCGTACACGAAATCGGCGCGACGGTGTTCACAACGGTCAAGGTGATGGGAACGCGCGCCTCAGTAGTTTCGGCAGCCGATGCCGGAATGGGAAATGCAAAAATGAGCGCCAGCGCCAGAAGCAGCGCCGCAGCCTTTTTAACATTGTTCATCAGCGCACCTCCTTGGACCAGAGATACGCGACATGGAGTGTCAATTCCGTGTTCAGTGTGCCGATTTCCTTGCCGTCACGGAACGCAGTCACAATGACCGTACAATCCACATTGCCGAACTCTGGCGTTTCCAGAAGCGTCAGACTTGAAATGCTCTTGCCTGCGGCAAGCTCAAAAGTATCTGCAATCAGAGTATTGTCCTTGTTGCGGCGAATCTCGATTTTGTAGGTATCGTTCTTGCTATTGTTCGTGAACTCAGCCTTCACGTCGGTTGCCCCGACAATAGCATACAGATGAGCCGGAGCAACAACAGAAAGCTGACTTCCTGCGACGATAGCGTTGAGTTGCTTTTGGGCTTCGCGCAGTCCGCTGACATCGTAAAAGATGATCTCAGTCTCTTTGTTCTGCTTTGCGCGCTCGGTGATTCTGGTTTTGATCGTGTCAATCACGGCGAGGGTGGAATCTCTGTCATAAATGACTTTGACCGCATCGTCTACGCGGGCTACGACAACAGCGGGCATATTCGTCCCGTTGTTACAGTAAATTGCCGCAACGCCACCGCCCCAGACAAGCAATCTGCCCTTGACGGTAACATTATCGAGCGTGATTTTGCCATCTGCTGCGCCGCAGCCGATGATGAGGTCGCCGTCCACGGTCATGTTCTGGAGCGTCACTTCGTCGGTGCGAATCAGGACGCTGCCTTTGATGTCCTTGTCGTAGATTCCTTTTACCGTGATATAACTGCCGATGATATTATGGAAAATCTGCGCAAATTCCGCGCGCGTGATGTTGTCCAACGGGGCAAGGACTTTGCCGCGGCCGTGGATATAGTCAGCGCCTACCATCGCGCGCACATAAGGCATCGCCCAGTTGGAAATCTCGCTGCGGTCAGAGAACGTGGACAGATCTGTTTTGGAATACGAATCGTAGTCCAGTTCCAGCGCGCGGGCAACGACCGTCATAGCCTCCTGCCGTGAGATCGGCGCGTCCGGGGCCATCGCAGAAGAACTGCGGCCGTTATAAGTACCCATCTGGACGGCGAGCGCAACGTCGTTGTAATACCACTTGGATTTTGCAACGTCCTTATACTGCGAAATATCCGCCGCCTTATAGCACCCGAACGAGCGGTTGATGATCGCGGCCATTTCAGCTCTAGTCATATCGCCGTTCGGGTCAAGCATCGTGCTGGATTTGCCGTACAAAAGGCCGTTATCCACGGCTGCGGACACGGCTTCGGCATACCATGCGGTACGGTCATAGTCCTTGAAATCTGTTGCTTTGCGGGTAGTCGTTCCTGCCGCCGACGCGCTGACTGCCAGCGATAAGCACGATACTGCCGCAAGGAACAATGCGAGGATTCTTTTTCGTTTCATTTTGAAGTCCTCCTTGTAGAATCAGGTAAGGGGAACGCTTTGGGCGTTCCCCTTGAATGAATTGCGATCAGACCGCATCCCAAGCGATGATGAACAGGACGCTTGCGATGGCGGTGTTGGTAACAGCCTCAGAAACCGGGGTCACGATGGCATCATATGCAATGCCAATGGAGTTTGCGGAGGTGTCGCCCACGCCGGACATGTAGCAGCCTTCCACGGCGCTGTCCAGAAGCGTCTGCTTGCTGGCGTTTTTGCTGTCGGTCATCTTCTTTTCGCCGTCGCCGAGACAGAGGGAGAAGCCAAACTTGTTGGAGTTGACCTTTTCATGGGCGAGCGTGGCCTTGTCGCCGAACGCAGCCAGCAACCAGCCCTGCGCGGCTTCAATGCTCACAGAGTTGACCTTGACTGCACCAAAACTGTTGTTGACGATCTTGGCATCAGTTGCAGTGGAAACGGTGCCGTCGGTGCCGACAGCGATGGGCAGGACGGTCGGAACAGTGACAGACATCTTGGTAGCGGCGGGATCACCGCCAAGGCTGCCATCGGCGGTAGACGAGAGCGTGACACTGGATGTGCCGGTGCCACCGGATTCACCGACCATGTTTCCGGAGGGCAGATCCGATGCGGATGCGGAAATAGCGAGGGACGCGAGCATGCAGATGGCGAGAACGAGGGAAATGATCTTCTTGGTGTTTTTCATGGTAAAATCTCCTTTAAATATTATAGTTTTAATTGGTTGTTGTGTCGTGAAATCAGTTTTTCACGGTGATGGTGATGATTGCCCCGGCCGTGCCGATGATTTCACCGGATTCCGGGTCGAGGTTATGAAAGTAAGCAGTACATTCATAAGTACCGGTGGGAAGAACGACGTCCAGCTTCGCGCGTTCAATCTTCGAGCCAACTGGAATTGCGTTGCTCTGGTAGATCTGTTCGCCGGTATCGTTGCGGATGAACTCCACCTGCTGGGGGTAGTTATTGATCGATTCGTTCACGATCATGACGTTGCCCTCGGCTTTGCCGTCCTCGAAATAGGGAGCGGTGTTCATGCTGATGTTGATCATGCCTTCGGCCACTTTCTCATTCAGCTTCTCCGCAATTTCTTCCGGGCTGAGATTGTCCCAGCCGCCCTCGACGGCGGAATCATCATAGACAATGCCGGTTTTGGGATCATCTTTAGACTGTGCGGGTTTATGAAACATGCGGACGGCGGTAAAAATGCCGAGCGTGAGCGCAGCGGCAAGGCCGACAACGGCGAGGATAACGAGTGTTCTGGACTTCGCGTCCCGTTTTTCAAATTTATGCATAGCTTTTTTCCTTTCTGAATTGGGACGCGGAGCTGCTCTGCGGCTGGTCACGCGCCCGGTATGGTGTGTGTTCGATCATGTGGTCGTGCCTCCTTTCGGGAAGGCGAAGTCGCTTGTGCGTAAAAAAAGCGCCAACCTTCAGGGCGGACGCAGACAATGTGTACGATATTTCATTGTTTCCTCCTGCTTTTTTATTTCGTCGCTTTTCTGTAAGCGTCGATGACTGCTTCCTTGAGTGCCGTGCGCGCTCCGGACGTGATGGGATGAAAAACATCCGTGTACAGTGTCTTTCCGTTCTTGTTGAATGCTTTCTGCGGCATGAAGATGTTCAGCCCCTGCTTGGATTCTGCCAGCCGAACGCCGTGTACCTTGAACATCCCGTCAAAGGTGACGGTTGCATAGGCTTTGATCTTCGCGCCCGCGTCGGCAATGTGGTCGATTGTAACTTCCATGTTAGAAAAGTCCATATGGTTGATTCCTCCTATAGCTGCATTGTCATTTCATTTTTCTGGGTTTGCGCATATGCTTCATCCAGCGGATAATCCTGCTCGGCATGACCTTCGCTGCGCAAGCTCTCCAACATACTGAGAAACCGTGTTCTCTGTTCCGTGCTTTGATCCAGTACCCAGCGATCTCGCAGCACCTCCAATGGATTTTCGAATTGCAGCAGATATGAAAGATCCCTGCGGGAAAGATCACTGCCGCTGCACAAAAATTCTGAATAGCAGGTTGCTGTTGCCGCGATTTCATCTGCTGTGCCAATCAGCACGCCGGGGGTTCGGGCATACAAACTTTTCTGATACGCCACCCACCCCTGTTCAATCTTTTCCGAAAGCTGCTCCAAAAGTTCGGATGTGGTCTGCACGTTTCGGCAAACAATGCTGCCATGCAGAAATTCAGCGACATCGATTGCCTCCGCGTTTCGGAACGGCAGATCCCCGCGGAAACCGATCTTCAGCTTGGAAAACTCCGCTGCGACTTGCACCAGCTCCGGAGGGCTGTTCAATGGGATCTCCTGATTCCAGCGGTACCAGTTTCCTTCGCGGTGGCACGGTGTCAGTTTCAGGATGATGTGCTCATCCGGCTCGAATTTCGGATAACGGCAGAGCTGACCGCCAGCGCCGTAATACGGCTTGCCTTCGCAAAGAACTGTTTGCTCCATGTATGCTTTCATTTTTGCAAGGCTTTCACAGAACCAGCATTCCGTATCATCAAAGCGCCGGATTGCGCCGTCATCCAGAATGCTTTCCAGATTCGCTTTCTTTGTCAGGTGGTAGACCTCGGACGGGATCGGTGCTTTTACATACATGATTTCTGTCCTCCGTTTTACTTCTCATAGATGGTATCACCCTTCACCAGATGCCGCGCAAGCTGCCGCAGGCACAGACCGCGCCCGCGAAGGCCATACAACAGCACGTCCGGGATCTTCTGCAGCACTTCTTTTTCGGCGCTGTCCGTTGGAAGGGCTTGTGCCTCGCAGACGGAATCACAGCGCCCACAGGCATCTTCCAAAACCGCCATCAGCTTTTCTTCTGCGCAGCGCAGCGTTTCCAGCGTATCCAGGATCTCCGCTGCGCTTACAGACCTGCTGATCAGGATGATGCATCGCTTGCCAATTTTCAATCCCATCATTGGAAGCATCTCATCCAGGCGATACTCCTCCGCCATCTCCATTGGGGCAGTCAGCCCGATCTCATACATTTCATTGTGATCGTCCATATTCCCACCTCCTTCTTCTGGGATCGATCTCCCGCAGTGACCCACAGGCAGGTTCATGCACCAGCACAAGGTCACCGTTCTCGATCTCGGCAGGAAACATACTGAACTGCGGCTGGATGTATGGGCGCGGGTCATAGTTCGTGATAATGAGTTCGCCGTAGGTCGCGCCAGCCTTCTGCGAGAGAGGGTTATTGCGTCGGAATGCGAGGATAAAAAAATCGCCGTACAGACTGCGGATAAAGGGGCAGTCATTGTACGACACGACGATGTATCCCTTGCATTGCGAGAGAATCCAGTGCAATTCTTCGTGCTTCTCTTTCGGAAAATCAACGGCATATAAACTTTCTGCGTCAAAATACGGCGGGTCACAGTAGATCAGGCTGTCGGGCCCGTCGCGTTCGCGGATGATGTCCAGACAGTCCTTGTTTTCCATAACGACGGCTTGCAGCCGCTTGGAA
>ENA-ORCN01002014-ORCN01002014.1-human-gut-metagenome-genome-assembly--contig:-NODE-2014-length-12006-cov-6.087350_pt1 | contig 12006 bp, 10 predicted proteins | sample MGYA00242984_ERZ507984 | MGnify/ENA primary metagenome ERZ507984 (study PRJEB26167, sample SAMN06115395) | human gut metagenome | host: Homo sapiens | place: China:Hubei | collected 2016-05-19... | reverse complement strand
GATTTTAGGTCTAACGATAGGAGGTCGGTTCAGGATAAGGCTATTTTTCAATCCATATCAAAAATTATCCATTTTGAACAATTCACTTCTTGTTTTTATTCAGTTTCATTTTCTTCCTCTAATAGCTTTAATAATGCAGAAGGTTCACACACCTTAACAGAAGATTTCATATAATCTTTTACATTTCTGGTTACTATACAATCCATTTCTGAACGAATTGCTGTTTCCACCATAATAGCATCTTCATAATCACCAATTTCAGAAGATATTGCTTTCCGGCAATCTAAAGAAGTGGTATCCAACAAATGAAATAAAGTAAAAAGCTTGCTCAAAATCTTTCGTGTTTCTACGTCGTTATGTGTTAAACGGTGTGTCAGATAATAGATATCTGTAACTGACTTTGCTGTAATATAACCCTCAAATTGCTTATTTGCAGAATATATAAAGAGTTTTTGCGCTGCTTCTGAAAATGGAGCACGAGACTGTAATGCATCGATGATAACACAAGTATCAACTAAAACTCTCATATCGTATTCAACCTTTCTTCCCGTGCTTCTTCCAGAGTCATATCATTTGAAAGAACGCCAAACAATGATTTAGCAACATCTACTCTATCCTGATATGGATTAGACAATTTTGCAACAACTTTTCCGTTACGAGTAATATAAATATCCTCTGTTTCTGCAAGCATAAGATATTTGCCAAGATTAATTTTTAATTCAGTTGCAGTAATGGACATATCATCATCACCTTTCTTGAAGAATAACTATTTATCGTCTCATAAAGAGAATCTCTCTTTTCAATTATATTATACACAAATCGAACGATTTTATCAATAAAATCGTTCGAAAATCGACTATTGAATGCTGGTCGGAGCGCTACTCCGCCAGATACATCTTCAGGCTTCCTTCCACCGCATCCATGGCTTCCTCCACACTCGCCTGCCCGTTTAGGTATGCCTGTAAGCTCTCGGTCAGGGAAGTCTCGATCTGAGTGTCTTCCTTAAGGCACAGGGTGGCTGCCTTGCACAGCTCCATCAGATGGTTCGCGGTCTCCTCAGAGTAGGCTTTGATGGCGAACTCTGCGGTACTGCCGTCGATATCATAGGTGGTATAGGCTTCCGCCATGCTGCGGTCTGCTGCAGCCTGCGTCTCCAACGCTTTTGCATTGACAGGGAATCCCTCATAGGTATCCACTCTCTGCAATTCTTCGGACAGAGCAAACCGCAGGAAATCCTTTGCGATCTCCACGTGTTCACTCCGGCTGTTGATTCCAATGACCATCTTCGGATAAAATGCATTTTCCACGGATACCACATTGGCATTTAACAGTTCTGCCACAGCATAGGGTGTCATTGCCTGATTAAAGCCGTCAGTCTCCTGAAGTACCAGCTTCACATCAGATCCCAGATCCCAGATATTCGCTGCACGGCCTTCTTTTCTGGAAGGCAGGATACCGCAGTTATCCGCAATCTTCTTCAAATCTTCCAGCCAGGGACGTAAAGAATCACGATTCACCTGACGGTTCTGTAAAATATCATCGACGATCAGGGGATAGAACTCTTCCACCAGTTCGCCGCAGGTACGGTCTCCCAGATAACTCTCCGTCTTTCCGGATACCGCCTTTGCAATAGCATCCATGCTGCTCATTTCCTCCGGCTGCACATCCCTGCCGACAGCTAACAATAATCCGAATTGCAGCGGCACCGCATACCGTCTTCCATCCGCCTCTTCATAGGCTGTTGTGATGTTGGAAAGCAGGGTTCCGTCCTCTTCCATGGGCTGCAAAATCTCTTGCAGATTAAACAGCAAGCCCTTAGAGGCATATGTGTCCAGTTTCAGATGATCCATCACCATGAGATCCGGTCCGCTGCCGGAGGTCAGGGAGGTGTTCAGGTCCTGATAGATCTGCTGATAATCCGCATTTCCGCTGTATTTATCAGTCATAGAGATTGCCGCATCCACATGAATCAGTATCTCCGGATGCTGCTTATGATACTGCACCGCAGCCTGCTGTAAAAAGAAGCTCTCCTCTACGGTATACAGTGTCAGTTCTTCGGTCACCTCTGTCACCGCATCGGGATCGTAGCGGTAAATCATTATTTTATCCCCGCTCTCGCTTCCAAACCATGCGTATACACTGCCGTCCGACAGCGCCACAATATCCCTGCACCACTGATCCGACAGAGAAAAACCGGTATCGATTCCCTGAAGCAGCTTCTGCCAGTTGGTATCGCCTGCGTCGCAGCGGAAGAATCCGTCTGCATCCGCCGCATAGACTGTGCCGTCTCCCAGCACACTGAAATAAGCAGAGCTGTAACTGTCCTGGGAAAAAGGAAGCACTTCCTTCTTTTTTGCCCCATTGCTTCCATCCAGCTGCATCTGCAACAGACCGTTCACGTTCCCCTGTTCATCCGTCTGTGCCAGATACAACGTATCTCCCACAGCACTGACCCACTTATTATCCGACAGACTGCCACTGTCTGTCAGGCTGTCGCTCTCCTGGCTGCTCACCAGGCTTCCGTCCTGTGCCAATACAACATCCAGGGAAAAATAAGACAGTCCCACTAACAATCCGTCCTCTGTCAGTGTCACATACTGCGGCGTATCATAGAACCGATAGCCATCCATATCCATAGGCTCCAGCCACTTCTGTGGTGTAATATCCAACGCACTGCCGTCCGCTTCCTTCCACAGATGTGCGGAAGAGCTCTCCTCATCCCGGTAACAGTTGCCGTACAGGTACTGATTCCCCTCCGCATCCTGCAACAGTGTAAAACTGTCACTGCTCTCCAGACCCTTTCCCTCGGGAAGCGCCTTCAGCCAGTCCTTCGTCACTTCCGTCAGAGTATCCCCTTCGCCCAGCATCCATTCCTCTAAAGAGACCTGACCTTCCGATCCTCCTGCCACGAGAAAATGTAATTCATCACCCGAACGGAAGATCTGGCTGATATTTTTGTCCTTCCATTCCTCCGGAAGTGAGAGTTCCGTCTCTACATATCGTCCTTTCTGCACTTCATCAGGTGACGCTGCGATCTGCTGATCGTTCTTATTCCCACACCCGGTGAACAGTCCCATGACGATCGCCATACAGGTTGCCAGTGCGATTCCTTTTTGCATGTTATTGTTGTTAAAGTAGTTTCTGTTTCGCATCTTAATATCCAGTCCCTTCCCGTAATCTGTAAATTTGCCATTCCACAGCTTTTTCTTACAGGAAAAGTATAGTGGTTTCTTTTTTAAGATAACAGTAGGCATGGTTTAAGATGCCATTAGCACCTCTTTAAGATTTGTTTAATTTGCTCACACAAAAACGGAACCGGCACAAACGCCGATTCCGTCTTCTCCGGGAACCATTTAGGAATTCAATATCTTCATAAATTCTTCTCCGGTAATGGTCTCTTTTTCATATAAATACTGAGATAGTTCATCCAGTTTAGCACGGTTTTCCAGCAGGATCTGCCCTGCCTTCTCATGCTGCTTCTTCACCAGTTCCACCACTTCCTTATCGATGGCAGTCTGGGTCTCCATGGAACAGGTCAGGGAGGAATCTCCACCCAGATACTGGTTCGTCACGGTCTCCATGGCTACCATGTCAAAATCCTTGCTCATACCGTAGCGGGTGATCATACCTTTGGCAAGCTTGGTAGCCTGTTCGATATCATTGGAAGCTCCGGTGGTCACAGATCCGAAGGCGATCTCTTCCGCGGCACGTCCGCCGGTCAGTGTAGCGATCTTGTTCTCCATCTCTTCCTTACTCATCAGATAATGATTGCCTTCCTCTTCCACCTGCATGGTATAACCCAGTGCACCGGAGGTACGGGGCACAATGGTGATCTTCTGCACCGGTGCGGAATTGGTCTGCTTCGCTGCTACCAGTGCGTGTCCGATCTCATGGTATGCCACGATCCGCTTTTCCTTATCTGTAAGGATGGCATTCTTTTTCTGATAACCGGCGATAACTACCTCAATACTCTCTTCTAAGTCTGCCTGGGTTGCGAACTTACGTCCATCTCTGACTGCCCGAAGAGCTGCTTCATTGACGATATTGGCAAGCTCCGCACCGGAGGCTCCGGAAGCCATACGGGCGATCTTGTTGAAGTCCACATTATCTGCGACTTTGATCTTGCGGGCATGCACTTTCAGGATTTCTTCTCTTCCTTTCAGGTCGGGAAGCTCTACCGGCACACGTCTGTCAAAACGTCCGGGACGTAACAGTGCGGGATCCAGACTCTCCGGACGGTTGGTGGCCGCCAAAATGATAACGCCGTTGTTGCCTTCAAAGCCATCCATCTCGGTCAACAGCTGGTTCAATGTCTGTTCTCTCTCATCGTTTCCGCCCACCTGTCCGTCACGCTTTTTACCGATGGCATCGATCTCATCGATAAATACGATACAGGGAGCCTTTTCCTTCGCCTGTTTGAACAGGTCTCTGACCTTGGACGCACCCATACCCACGAACATCTCCACGAATTCCGAACCGGACATGGAGAAAAAGGGAACATTAGCTTCTCCGGCTACTGCCTTGGCCAGCATCGTCTTACCGGTTCCGGGAGGGCCTACTAAGAGGATACCCTTCGGCATGGAAGCACCGATCTCTTTGTATTTGTCGGGGTCATGCAGGTATTCCACGATCTCTGTCAGATTTTCCTTCGCCTCATCCTCACCTGCCACATCGGTGAACTTGATACCGTTGGAAGACTTCACATAGACCTTCGCATTGCTCTTGCCCATGCCTCCCATGCCGAACATCATGGAGTCGCCGCCGGCCTTTTTCGCCATCTGACGGTACATCAATTGTCCGAAGCCAATAATGATGATCAAAGGCAGCAGCCAGCTGATCAAAAAGCTTAAAATCGGCGATGCTTCCTCCACGATCTCACTGGAGAATTTTGCCCCGCTGTCATACAGTCTCTGCGTTCTGTCCGGATCATCCATCAGACCGGTCTTGTAGATGGTCTTGTCATTTTTTGCCGTGAATACGATCTGATTGTCCTGGATTTGTACCTCATCGATCTGTTTATCATAAGTCATCTGCATAAAAGTGTTGTAATCCACTTCCTTCACTGCCCTCTGTACGATCTGAGGTACCAGAAGACTGTTGATCAGGATAATCACGATCAATGCAATCATATAATAGAATATGAACGGTTTTTTGTTTGGTTGTTTGACTTCCTGCATACATTTTCCCTTTCTCATTCTTGTATTATTGTCCAAATCTGTTGTAATAAATCAATCATAGCCACTTTTTTCCACACAATCAATGGATATTCTCTTACCTTATTCTAAAAAAAAGATAAACTTATGCGGTGAAAAGACTACGTTTTTCAAAATCTGTTTCTTTCCATTTTCAGGCAAAAGAGAGACAATCAAAATAGATTTTTACTTGCCAAAAGGTTCAAAAAGGAGGAAACGTCTGTGTCGGATACTACCAAAAAGAGATTAAAATTCGCAGGAAAGCTTCTGTTTGTCTGTCTGTTATTAGGTATCCTGTATTACAGCTTCCGGGATTCCATGGGAGATATGCTGACGGAGCTTGCCAATGTCTCCCCGCAAGTGGTCATGTCCCTGTTCCTGACCGTGATCCTCTACCATATCTTTGAAGGGCACATCACCTGGCTGATCGTGCATAAAACGCACCCGGAATATCCCCGCTGGAAGGGATTCTGTAATGCTTTCTACTGCTCTTTCTATAAGACAGCCACTCTGGGCAGCGGTTCCGGCATCGCAGGAATCTATTACCTGAACAAAGCCGGTATCCCGGTTCCCAATGCCACCGGCATGTACTTTTTCCAATATATTGTCCACAAGGTCTCTATGGCAGTCTATAGTCTGCTATTGTTTTTGGCAACCTATGGATTTATTCATGCTTCATTTGCCGATTATCAATGTTATATCCTGCTGGGATTTGCAGGAGTCTGTGTGATTGCAGGAGTTCTGTTAGCTGTCGCTACCGTACCCTGGATGCAGACTGCCTGTAATCTGCTGGCCAACCGGTTCCGTGCAAAGTATCCCTCCTGGGAGGAAAAACTCACCGGTGCCGGGCATAAGCTTGCCCTGCTACAGGCGGAAAGCCGGTCTCTGTTACAGGATCCAATATTGCTGCTTCACCTGTTCCTGTGTAATGTATTAAAGTTCACTACCTGGTATATCATCCCCTGGATCGTGTTCTGCAATTCTCTTGGGGGAGAATACGGCGATCTGCCTTTTTCTTTCCTGCAATGTTTTGCTCTGACCTCTCTCAGCCAGTCGCTGGCGGGTGTCATCCCCACCCCGGCGGGGATCGGATCCGTAGAGGCTGTCTTTACATTGCTGTTCCGGCGTCTCCTGCCGGAGGCCAAAGCCCTGTCTGCCGTGCTTCTCTACCGTTTCGCCACCATGCTGTTACCTTGTGCGATCGGTGCGTTCTTTGTACTGGGGGAGAGGATTATTTCTCTGCACAGGAAAAAGAGAACGGCGGACTAATATGCTTTCCTAAAATCTCCACACAAAACAAGCCACAACACAGTATTCTGTGTCGTGGCTCTTATTATGTTCCGTTATGATAAAACCAAATACTAAGTATTACTTTCTCTGTAAGAAATCAGGAATCTTCAGAGATTTCTCTTCTACGGAGCTTCTAATATCTGCAGGCTTATGAATGCCGGGTACGGGCTGTACGGGTCTCGTAGCCTGTCCTCCCTGTGTTGCGGGGGTAGCAGGCGCGGTGGGCTGCAGTCCCTTCAGAGAAGTCGGAGTCATATGGGAAGCGGGCTGTCTGAATGCAGCGCCTCCTCCCAGACGATTCTGTACACCGTTGTTGGCCTTGTCTTCCAGACCGGTAGCAATAACCGTAATGGTGCAACTGTCGGACTTGGACTCATCATACATGGCACCGAAGATAATATTTACATCGTCTCCTGCCAGCTCCTGAACATAGCTTGCCGCATCGGAAGCATCTGCCAGGGTAATGTCGCCGGAAATATTGATGATAACATGGGTAGCACCGGAAATCGTAGTCTCTAACAGAGGGCTCTCCACTGCCATCTTGACAGCTTCCATAGCCTTGTCATCGCCCTTGCCTTCACCGATACCGATGTGAGCAATACCCTTGTCCTTCATAACCGTCTGTACATCTGCGAAATCCAGATTGATAACTGCGGGAACATTGATCAGGTCAGTGATTCCCTGTACTGCCTGCTGCAGTACTTCATCCGCCTTCTTCAGTGCTTCCGGCATGGTGGTACGTCTGTCCACGATCTCCAGAAGCTTATCATTAGGGATTACGATCAGGGTATCCACGTGTTCCTTGATACGCTCGATACCGTTTAATGCATTGACCATACGGGCTTTTGCTTCAAAACGGAAAGGCTTCGTTACCACACCAACGGTTAAGATGCCCATATCCTTTGCAAGCTTGGCCACTACCGGAGCAGCTCCGGTTCCGGTACCGCCGCCCATACCACAGGTGACGAATACCATGTCTGCACCCTTCAGAGCTGCGGAAATCTCTTCTGCACTCTCCTCGGCTGCTTTCTCACCGATCTCAGGCTTGGCTCCCGCACCAAGACCCTTGGTCAGCTTCTCACCGATCTGTAACAGTTTCGGAGCTTTGCAGAGCTGCAATGCCTGCTTATCGGTATTCACCCCGATAAAATCCACTCCGTCAATCTTCTCATCTATCATTCTATTTACAGCGTTGTTACCCGCGCCACCTACACCGACTACGATGATCTTGGCAGCTACATCCGCGTCATTCGTCTTAATCTCCAGCAAGGTTAGTTCCTCCTTTTAACCTTTTTCAACTTCACATAGACTATCATATAATCATTTTACAAATTTAGCAACCTATTTTTTCAAAATGTTTCACAAATGTTTCACGCGTCCGGTTTGAAGGTAAATTTACCCTTTCCTTCCTCGTAGTTTTCCATTTGCAGGGTTCCGCTTTTACCCTGTAACTTCTCCAGGAAGTCCGGCAACAACTGCAGCTTGTCCTCTATATGGCTGTTGTCACTGCCCATGGACACCTTGATCTGTCCGAAGTAGATCGTAATGTCACCGGAAGAATGCAGATAGATCTTGTCCGCAGCCAGTGAATATTTGTTCAAAAGCTTTGTCAGATCCATGATCCTGGAAAACACCTGCGGATCCTCCACCGGCAGCTGCTCTCCCAGCACCACATGGTCGAAGGAAAGCCCCGTGATCTGCGGTATTCCCTGGGTGCGGATCCCGGAACTTTCCACCACATAGCCGTCTTTATCAAAATACATATAAGTATCCAGATATTTCACATATCCCGCCAGTGCTTTTTCATATACAGTGATCTTGATCGTGTCGGGTGCCAGAATCGATACATTCATCACATCCACAAAGGGAATGTCCTGAATCCCTCTGTCACGGTATTTCAGAGACAGATACAGGGAATTATCTCCCAAAGGTCCCGACATCACGATCTCCATGATCTCGTCCTCGGTATAATGCACATTGCCCTCCACATACACGGTACGTACCGTATACACGGAGTGCAATGCCACCGCACCACCGCCCAGTGCCAGCAGCAGGATGCCTATGATCACTATTCTTCTGATAATTTTGCTTCGGTCTCTATACACTGATGATCCGTGCTCCTAATTCTCTCAAGTCTCTGCAGATATTTTCATATCCGCGTTCTATAAAGTGCTGTCCTGTCACGAAACTCTCGCCTTCTGCCGCAAGCCCCGCCAGAACCAGTGCCGCACCGCCGCGAAGTTCACAGGCTTCCATCCGGCTTCCCCGTAAATGCTCCACTCCGGTGATCACGGCATGTCTTCCGTCCTTCAGAACAATCTCTGCTCCCATGCCCTTTAGCGGTTCCGCAATACGAAAACGATTCTCGAAAATATTCTCTTCAATGCAGCTGCATCCTTCCGCTTTCGTCAGCACCGCCATTGCCACCGACTGCAGATCCGTGGGAAACCCCGGGTAAGGTCCGGTCCGTAAATACGGTATGGCCTGCGGTCTTTTGGAACACTGTACGAACAGACCTTCCTCCGAGGTGATACACTGTGCACCCATTTTTTCCGCCACAAAGGTCACCGCTTCCATCTGCTCCCAGGGAGCCTCTGTCAAAAGTACACTGCCTCCACAGCCGATACAGGCGAACAGATATGTCCCGGCTACAATCCGGTCTGACGGAACTGTGTACCGTGTACTATGAAGTGGTCTGTCACCATGAACCAGAAGTTCCGATCCTCCAATCCCCTCAATCTGTGCACCACATGCCGTCAGAAATTCGCACAATGCCGTCACTTCCGGTTCTCTGGCGGCCCCCAGTATCCTGGTGTCTCCATCCGCCTTCACCGCAGCCAGCAAAATATTCTCCGTAGCTCCCACACTGGGAAACTCCAGTGTGATCTCTGCCCCGTGCATTTTCCCATCCTTCACCTGTGCAGACAGAAGCCCTTCTTCCTCCCGGAATTCGACGCCCATCTGCTGTAGTGCCCTGATGTGCAGATCGATCGGCCGTTCTCCGATGACGCACCCACCCGGATGCTCCATGGTCACATAACCACATCTTCCCAGCAATGCTCCCAACAGGCACAGAGATGAACGCATTCCGGTGATAGCTTCCCCCTGCATCCGTCTGGCCTCCGCTCTCTCGCAGGGAAGTTCTTCATTTTCTCCCGGCTGTACCCGGATCCCTTTTTCCTGCCAGTGCACCAGACATCCCAGTTCCCGAAGCAGATGCACAAAACGATGTACATCTGCAATACGTGGGCAGTTCTGAATATAGGATACTTCATTGGTAAGAAGCGTTGCCGCCAGGATCGGAAGTGCCGCATTTTTTGATCCCTGTATGCGTACCTTCCCCTGCAGCGGAATGCCTCCCTGCATGCGGATTCCTTTCATACAGCACCATCCCCGTTTTTATGATAATCTTATCTTATGTAGGAAAGCACTGTTTTGTACCATGTCTTCTGAATATGTATTTTTCTACAGCTCTTTTAACTGGATCCTGCGCGCCACGCTTAATACCAGTCCGATCTCCGACAGCAAAAACAATGCCGAAGAACCACCGTAACTGATAAACGGCAGGGAAATTCCTGTGTTGGGAATGGAGTTGGTAACTACGGCAATGTTTAAGATCGCCTGGATTGCGATATGTCCCATAACGCCCACCACCAGCATGGCGCCGAACAGGTCCGGTGCATTGTTGGCAATGACCATCATTCGCCATAAGAGCATAATGAACATGAGAATAATGGCAACCGCTCCGAACAATCCCAGTTCCTCGCAGATAATGGAGAAGATCATGTCGTTCTGTGCCTCGGGCAGGAAGCTTAACTTCTGCATACTCTGCCCCAGTCCCTTGCCCCAGATGCCACCGCTTCCGATGGCATACAGTGCCTGCAGGGTCTGGAAGCCTTTATCCTGTGCCTGACTTTCCGGGTTCAGCCACGCCTGGATTCTTGCCAGACGGAACTTGCCACCGATCTTATCTCCCAACTGTACGACTGCGACTACCAAAAGTCCAGCCGCCGCCAGTACGCTGCCTCCCATGATGATGAATTTCTTGTAATCCGGGCTTGCCACGAATACCATCAGCACCGCAATACCCATAATAATAATGGCGGAACTCAAATTATCCGTAATGAGGTACACCGATGCTGCGATCGGCAGGGGTGCCGCCATCATGGTAAAGAAGCCTTTCATGGTACGGACGCTTTTTCCCATCTTGCATACCAGACTTGCCAGGAACAGGATCATACACAATTTCGCTACTTCCGCAGGCTGCAGGTTGAAGCCCGTATGTGGGATACCGATGATTGTGATAAATAATCCGATACTGGCGATGAAATATTCGACGGCGACGAAGATTCCTCCGAATAGTAACCAAATGATATTTCCTAAAATTTTCATGTTCCAAAGATAAGCATTGTTTTTTTTAATTTCAATCGGAAAAAAGTATAGCGATTGATCAAAACTATGAAAAATTTGTATATTTGAAGTGGTTAAATTTTAAATATGCACTAAGATGATGATCGTATCTCAATTTCGTCAGTTAAATCTTTCTGTTGTGAATGTCCGGACCTATTTGTTTGCGGTCCTTTTTGTCGGAGGAAATATGCTGCTTCCCCAATTGTGCCATTTAATGCCGGATGGAGGTAAAATATTTTTACCGATCTATTTTTTTACTTTGATCGCTTCTTATAAATTCGGTTTGAAAGTGGGTATACTGACTGCTGTATTGTCACCTTTGTGTAATCACCTCTTATTCGGGATGCCGCCGGCAGGGATGTTACCTGTTTTGTTGGTAAAATCTACGTTACTGGCTTTGGTGGGAGCTATTGTAGCCGACAGAAGTCAACGGGTTTCTTTATTGCATGTCGCTGCGGTGGTGGTGGCCTATCAGGTGCTCGGTGGTATAGCCGAATGGTTGATCGCTTCGGATTTGTCTGCTGCATTGCAAGATTTTAAAATCGGATTCCCGGGAATGTTGTTGCAAGTGGTGCTTGGCTGGGTAATCCTGAAAGGGTTGGCTAAATATGAATGTTAAGACTTTTGAGGAAGTAAGACAGCGTTTTCTGGAGATTACTTTCGAAGAACGATTCGATTTGATTGTTGCTGCTGCGAATGGAGGTATTATTCCGGCAGCGATGCTGAATCAGCGTTTGAATCTGGATATGCAGTTGCTGAAATTGCATTTAAGGGATGCCGATCAAAAACAATTGTACGACCGGCCCCGGTTGTTAGAGGAAATCCGGTTCGAGGTAAAAGGGAAAAAAATATTATTGGTAGAGGACCGGGTAAAAACCGGAACAACCTTGAATTATGCCCGACAGTTGTTGCTCGGTGCGGGGGCTGCTGTAGTGAAGACTTTTGCTGTCAATGGGAATGCCGACTATTGCCTGTATAATGAAATGTGTTTTCGTTTTCCATGGCGGACGGATTAAGGAGTTGTTCGTGCGTATGATGGGCCTTATAACTTTATCATACTTTGCTTTCAGATTACTCAGCTTATCCCCGCTCTTTTTAAACAAGCCGAAGAATC
>ENA-ORCN01002013-ORCN01002013.1-human-gut-metagenome-genome-assembly--contig:-NODE-2013-length-12008-cov-51.464839_pt1 | contig 12008 bp, 10 predicted proteins | sample MGYA00242984_ERZ507984 | MGnify/ENA primary metagenome ERZ507984 (study PRJEB26167, sample SAMN06115395) | human gut metagenome | host: Homo sapiens | place: China:Hubei | collected 2016-05-19... | reverse complement strand
GACTTTGTCACCCTGCACTGCGGCATCACCCGCAAGACCATCGAGCAGATCCGCAAGCACAAGCGCAAGATGAACATTGTCAGCCGCGGCGGCTCTCTGGTGTTTGCATGGATGAGCATGACCGGCAACGAGAACCCCTTCTACGAGCACTTTGACGAGATCTGCGAGATCTGCGCCGAGCACGATGTGACCATCTCGCTGGGCGATGCCTGCCGTCCCGGCTGTCTGGCTGACGCCACCGATGTGTGCCAGATCGAGGAGCTGGTGCGTTTGGGCGAGTTGACCAAGCGCGCATGGGCACACAACGTGCAGGTGATGGTGGAAGGCCCCGGCCATGTGCCCCTGAATCAGGTGGCTGCAAACATGGAGGTGCAGAAGAGCATCTGCATGGGCGCACCCTTCTATGTGCTGGGACCCCTCGTCACCGATATCGCCCCCGGTTACGATCACATCACCGCTGCCATCGGCGGCGCTGTGGCTGCAGCCAGCGGTGCAGCTTTCCTGTGCTATGTGACCCCCGCCGAGCATCTGGCTCTGCCCAATGTGGACGATGTGAAGCAGGGCATCGTGGCCTCCAAGATCGCTGCCCACGCCGCCGATATCGCCAAGGGCATCCCCCACGCCCGGGACATCGACGATAAGATGGGCGATGCCCGCCGTGTGCTGGACTGGGATGCACAGTTCGCCTGCGCACTGGACCCGGAAACCGCAAAGGCCATCCGAGATGCCCGCCTGCCGGAGGACGACCACAGCGACACCTGCAGCATGTGCGGCAAATTCTGTGCCGTGCGCAGCATGAATAAGGCGCTGGCCGGTGAGTACATCGACATTCTGTAAAAATCTTCTGTTTTGCGCGCAGAAGCGTGCATCTTCCTCCGCCGCCCGGTATGACCGCCGGGCGGCTTTTTTATTATCGATTATTTCTATCAATTTTTTAGAATTTACAATTCTTCTGTACTGTACTATAATGAAGTTATCGTCTTCATTCCATTGATCTACAGGAGGAATCTGTCTTGCTGGTAAATCTTATCGAATCCGTCTATCGCCTGCTGTGGGGCGACCTGTTCACCATCCCGCTGGGCGGCGGCATCGGCATTTCCTTCATGGTGGTGCTGCTGTTCACGGCGGGCATCTGGTTCACCTGCCGCACCCGTCTTTTGCCGATGCGGCTGTTCCGGGATATGATCGCCGCCGTGTGCGAGAAAAAGCAAGGCAGGGACGGCCTTTCCTCCTTCCAGACGCTGGTCATTTCCACCGCCACCCGCGTGGGCATGGGCAATCTGGTGGGCGTGGTGGCCGCTGTTTCTGCAGGCGGTGCCGGTGCGGTGTTCTGGATGTGGGTCACTGCCATTCTGGGTGCGTCCACCTCCTTTATCGAATCCACCCTTGCCCAGAAATACCGCCAGCCCGACCCGCTGTACGGTGGCTGGCGCGGCGGCCCGGCCTACTATCTGCATGTGCTGGCGGAGCGCAGGCGCGGCAAAAAACTCAAACGCTCTGTGGCAGCGGCGCTGTTTGCGGTGTCTGGCCTCATCTGCTGGTGCGGCATCAGTCAGGTGATCTCCAACTCGGTCAGTTCCGCGTTTGAAAATGCGTTCCATATTCCGCCGCTTACTACCACACTGGTGCTCACGGCCATTGCGGCGGTGATCGTGCTGCGCAAGAATGCCACCGTGAAAAGTCTGGACGTGATGGTGCCCATCATGGCGGTGTGCTATTTTGTCATCACCGTGGGCATCGTGCTGTTCAACCTGCCCAAGCTCCCGGCGGTGTTCGGGCGCATCTTTGCGGAAGCGTTCGGTCTGCGGCAGGCCGTGGCTGGCGGCTTTGGTGCTGTGCTGATGAACGGTGTCAAGCGCGGCCTGTTCTCCAACGAAGCGGGCAGCGGTTCGGCACCCTGTGCAGCTGCCGCCGCAGAGTGCGACGACCCGGTCAAGATGGGCTTTGTGCAGGCACTGGGCGTGCTGATCGATACGGTGGTGATCTGCAGCTGCACGGCCTTTTTGATGCTGCTGGTGCCGCAGGAGATCACGGAAGGACTTGCGGGCATGGACCTTTTGCAGACTGCCCTGCAGTACCATCTGGGCGGCTTTGGTGTCGTGTTCATTGCGGCCACGCTGGCGCTGTTCAGCTTTTCCACCTTTCTGGGTGTTTTGTACTATGCCCGCGGCAATGTGGCCTATCTGTGCGGCGACAACTGGTGGAGCCAGACCGTGTATAAGCTAATCGCGCTGGTCATGCTGGTGATCGGCGGAATGCAGGCCTACACGGTGGTGTGGGATCTGGGCGACGTGGGCATCGGCCTGATGACTATTTTCAACATGATAGCCTTGGTGCCCATGGCAAAGGAAGCGCTTGCCGCCCTGAACGACTACGAAAAACGCAAAAAACTGCAGTAAATAGCAAAGGCCCGGCTCCCTGTAACATGGGAACCGGGCCTTTCAGGTTATTTTATTGCAGATCAGATTTGTTTAAAAGCAGTCCGGCTGCCAGTCCCACCGCTGCGGGCAGCACCCAGCCAAAGCCCATGCTGCCCAGCGGCAGAGCGTTGGCGGCGGCAGATACTGCCCCCAGCGGCAGCGCAGCGGCGATGCTCTGCAGGGCGGTCAGGCCCATGCACAGCGGATACACCGCCCGGTGCTTTTCAAGGCCCGGCATAAAGGAAAGCAGGATCAGCACGATGGCTGCGGGATAAATGGCGTTCAGCACCGGAGTGGACAGCCGGATGATGGCAGCAAGGCCGAGGTTCGATACCAGCATACTGGCCACAGCAAAAAAAGCTGCGATGGCAGGGTAGGGGATGCGGGGCAGCAACTGATGAAAATACTGACCCACGCAGGCGATCAGGCCCACGCAGGTGTTAAAGCATGCGATCACAAAAATGGCTGCGACCAGCACAAGGCCCGCCCGGCCGAACAGCGTTTGCGCCAGAGCGGTAAGCACCTCGGCACCGGTGGCAAGGCCCGGATACACCGTGCCGGTCTCGGCCCCGGCGTGGCTCAGCATGGCGTAGACCACCAGCATCAGCCCGCCTGCAATAAAACCGGCCCGGATGGTGCCGCCCTCCACGGCACGGCTTTCTGTGACACCCCGGGCGCGGATGTTCAGGGCAATGACCGCGCCAAAATTCAGCCCGGCCAGCGTGTCCATGGTCTGGTAGCCGTACAGGATGCCCTGCACAGCGGGCAGGGCTGCGTACTCTGCGCTGGGTGTGCCGTAGTGTGCCGCCAGCGGATGGATGAGACACCCGGCAAACAGCACCACGATGAGCACGATCAGGCAGGGGCAGAGGATGCGGCCCAGCCAGTCGGTAAGCTTTTCCGGCCGCAGCGCCACCAGAAAGGCCGCTGCAAAAAACAGCACCGAGTAGGCCAGCTGCAGCCCGGTACCGCCGCCTATCAGCGGCACCAGCATCTGGAAGGAGGTACTGGCGGTGCGGGGGATGGCAAGGCAGGGCCCGATGGAAAGATACACCAGAATGGTGAACACCATGGCGAACACCGGATGCACCCGGCCGGCAAGCTTATCCAGACCGCCTGCCCGTGCCACAGCCACCACGCCCGCAATGGGCAGGCCGACGGCGCTGACGGCAAGGCCCGCAAAGGCAGGCCAGAGGCTGGTACCGGCCTGTGCGCCCAGATGCGGCGGGAAGATCAGGTTCCCGGCTCCGAAAAACATGGAAAATAGCGTAAAACTGACCAAAAGCAGGCTTTTGCCGGAGAGCTTCTGCATAGGACAGACACCTCATTTCTTTCCTGCATCAAAGATGACAGAGATTTATACAGTTCAGTTTATCGTTTTATTGATTTCATGTCAAGAAAGAAAAACATGAAGAAAAGTAATGGCAGGCATGATAAGCTCTTATGCATCATGATGCACGGGTCATTGGCGTTTGGAAAAAGATGTGGTATGATACTTATACGATCCGCAGAGCGGAGGCCATTTCAGACCGTCAGGAGCAGGAAAGAACCATGAACCAACACAAACAACTTTTTGAGCGGCTGGCTGCTGCGGCCTTCTGGCTGGCGGTGTGGCAGTGCGCCGCCATGGCGGTGGGACAGGAGGTGTTCCTTGTTTCGCCGGTGCAGGCGGTGCGCACTCTTTTGCAGCTTTTGCCGCAGGCAGAGTTCTGGCAGCGGGTGGGTTTCAGCTCCGGGCGCATTCTGCTGGGTTTTGGGCTGGGCGTGGCCGTAAGCATCGTGCTGGCTGTGGCCGCACAGGCGTGGCACACGGCAGATGTGCTGCTTGCTCCGGTGCTGCAGCTGGTCAAAGCCACGCCGGTGGCAAGCTTTATCATTCTGGCGCTGGTGTGGGTGCGGGGGGCATCGCTTTCGGTGCTCATCAGCTTTTTAATGGTGCTGCCCGTGCTGTACGGTGCGGTGCGCACCGGCATCCAGAGCGCAGACCCACAGCTGTTGGAGATGACGAAGGTGTTTCGCCTTCCGCTGGGCCGACGGCTGCGAGCGGTGTGGCTGCCTGCGGTGCTGCCGGCTTTCCGGCAGGGATGCAGTGTGGCCCTTGGCATCTGCTGGAAGAGCGGCGTTGCCGCTGAGGTGATCGGCCTGCCCAATGGCAGCATCGGCGATGCACTCTACCGGGCCAAGATCACCCTTTCCACCGGGGAGCTGTTCGCATGGACGTTTGTGATCATCCTGCTCAGCGCCGGGTTTGAAAAGCTGTTCCTGCTGCTTCTGGACCGCGTGACCCGCGCTGTGACCGGGGAGGTGCCGCAATGCTGACCATCGAGCATCTGACAAAACAGTTCGGGGAGAAAACACTCTTCCGGGACCTCTGCCTCACGGTGGAAGGCCCGGCGGTGCTGTGGGCCCCCAGCGGCTGGGGCAAGACCACATTGCTGCGCATCCTCATGGGGCTGGAAGAACCCACTTCTGGCATAGTACAGGGCGTTGGCCGGGTGGCAGCAGTGTTTCAGGAAGACCGGCTCTGTCCGCAGCTGACAGCTGTGCAGAACGTGACGCTGGTATTGCCCGGCAGTGCAGAACAATACAAAGAGCAAATCATAAAAGATTTTCAACAGTTTGGCATGGATGCTGCCGCACTGGCCCTGCCTGCCGCACGGCTTTCCGGCGGACAGAAGCGCCGCACGGCTCTGCTGCGGGCTTTGTGGGCCGCCAGCGATACGCTGCTGTTAGACGAACCCTTTACCGGAATGGACCCGGACACCCTTGCCGCTGCTGCGGCGCTGCTGCGGGAGCGCTGCGGAGAAAAGCCTGTCTTGCTGGCTACCCACGACCGCGAAGCCATCCGCCTTCTGGGCTGGCCGGTGGTTGAGCTGGAAAATGCCTGAGCCTGCATCGATCCTATAGAATGAAAAATCGGAAAGACCAGAACGGCCTTTCCGATTTTTTGCTGCTTGGAATATTTTACTGAAAAATACGCAGGGGATACAGCAAACTGCATCAGTTCAGCAGCTTTGCCGGGTCAAGGTACTGCTCACCCTGCAGTACTTCCAGATGGATATGCGTCTCCTCGGCGCATTCGTTGGGAATGCTGCCTGCACGGCCAAGTATCTGGCCCACACTCACTTCATCGCCGGTCTGCACCGTGGGGTCGGCAGTGCCGCACACCCGCCACAGGTGCCCGGTGCTGTCCTCGATGCACACCACACTGCCCCAGCGGCCATCGGTGTCCACGGCGGTCACCTTACCGGCGGCGGGAGCGCACACCTGTGCGTCCTGTGCGCAGGCGTAGTCCACACCGTTGTGGGTGCGCCAGTCGCCCAGCGTTTTGTTATACACCAGTTCATCGCCGCTGTAGGCGTTCAAGACCCTGCCCGAGACGGGCTGCGTGGAGGCAGGCGCTGCTGAACTGCTGGCAGGCGAGGATGCGCCCTGCAGTGCGGAGGGTTCGTGCACCAAACCAGAGCCAGACTGCGCCCCAGAAGAGGACGCAGAGGATGCGGGCTTGGGTACATTTGCCGCAGATTCTGCGACGTCGGTCACGGGCTGCTGCCATACATCGTCCTCCTGTGGGTCAAGGGTGAGCTGCGGCTCCGGTGCAGGTTCTTCCTGCGGGGCCGTCAGGTCGTCGTAGCTCTTTTTCAGTTCATCCCGCACGGTGCGCACTGCCCACACTCCCGCCGCTGCGGCTGCGACGAGACAGGCCAGCAGTGCCAGTGCAAAGCCCCTGCTGCGCAAAAACTTTTTGATCTGCTCCATTGTCGTTACTCCCATCTGCTGCATTGTGTACGCATTGCTTCTGGGCTTAGTGTGGGACAGCAGGGCAGGTTTTATGCACGGAACGATTTAAAATGGCCTCCATTTCATTCTGGCCATAATAGCGGAATTGTATTTATAGTGATGCAGAACCGGTCAGACTGCGGTCTGACCGGTTCTGCGTTTTCATGAGAGGGCCGCAGCCGGAAAATGCATCTTCCCTCTGTGGCCTTCTGTGTTGATACCCAGAGCGAAGCGGAGGATATTCTAAATGATAGTACCAAACAAAAAGGCCCTCCCTTTTCGGGAGAGCCCTTGCAGACCAAAAATCAGTTGCGGCGGCGGCTGTTCATGCCCAACAGGCGTACAACATACAGGAAGATGTTGATGAAGTCCAGATACAACGTCAGTGCGCCGTAGATGGAAGCCTTCTCGGCCAGCTCGCCGTCATAGGCGTAGTAGGAGAACATCTGGCTCAGTTTCTGGGTGTCGTAGGCGGTCAGCAGCATGAACACCACCAGACCGACAGCGCTGTACAGCACCGTAGTAAGGAAGCTCATGCCGAACAGCATGCCCACAAAGCCGGTGATGATGAGCGCGAACAGGCCCATCATCAGCTTGGGACCCCAGCCGGACAGATCCTTGTGGGTAGTAGTGCCGTAGACCGCCATCAGGCCGAAGTACAGCGAGGTGGCAAGGAAGGCCAGCACCAGAGTGCCCAGATCAAATACCAGGAAGTAGTAGCTCAGCACCATGCCGTTGAGCAGTGCATAGGCAAAGAAGGTGGCTCTTGCACCGCCCACCGACATGTTCTGCACGCGGGAGCTGAGCACATACACCAGCACCAGCTCTGCGATGGTGAACACCAGATACAGCGAGTTGACAACGTACAGCAGCGGGGTAGCGGCTGTAACGAACGCCGCTGCAAAGGTGATGAGCAGGCCTACCGCCATCCAGCGGTAGGTGCGGTTCATATAGTCAGCCGAGGTCATGGCAGGCTCCGTGTATCCTCGATCGTAACCATTGTAATTGTAATCCATATGGGACTCCTCCAGTCTCTTTCTGCCGGAACACTTTTTCCTTGCTCCGGTCTACGGAATATAGTATACTGCATAGAAATGAACGTTTCATGAAAAAGGCTGTGATATTGTATGTCTCTTGGGCTTTATTTACACATTCCGTACTGTTTTTCCAAATGCAGATACTGCGATTTCTATTCCCATCCCGGTGAGCGCGGCGTACCGGAAGCTTATGTGAATGCTCTTTTGCGGGAGCTTTCCCGCTTTGCGCCGGAAGCACCTCTGCAGCCGGACACCCTTTATTTTGGCGGCGGCACGCCCAGCCTGCTGCGCCCGGAGCAGGCAAAACGGCTGATTGATGCGGCCCGGCCGATGCCGGGGGCCGAGATCACACTGGAAGCAAACCCGGAGACGGTGACGGAAGAAAGCCTTGCAGGCTTCCGGGAGGCGGGAGTGAACCGTATCTCCTTCGGGGTGCAGTCTGCCCGGGATACCCAGCTGCGCACGCTTGGCAGGCCGCATACGGCAAAACAGGCGCGGGCTGCCTTTGCCGCCGCCCGGCGGGCAGGTTTTGCGAACATCAGCGGCGACATCATGCTGGCACTGCCGCACTACACCGAAGCCGAGTTTGACGAAACGCTGGAACTGATCGAGGGTGGTGGGGCTACCCATATTTCGGCATATCTGCTGAAGATCGAGCAGGATTCGGCCTTTGGAAAGCATCCACCCGAAGGCCTGCCCACCGGCGATGAAGCCGCCGATTTTTACCTTTATGCAGTGGAACAGCTGGAACACCACGGCTACAAACAGTACGAGATTTCCAACTTTGCAAAGCCCGGCTATGAGGGCAGACACAACCTCATTTACTGGGACTGCGGCGACTATCTGGGCCTTGGCCCGGCGGCGCACTCCTGCATGGGCGGCAGACGGTTCTACTACCCGCCGGACACCGCCGCTTTCCTGAACGATGCCGCCGCCCCGGTGATGGACGGCAGCTGCGGCGCAGAGGACTACCTTATTTTACAGCTGCGTCTGCGCAAAGGCCTTTCGCTGGATGCATACAAAAAACTTTACGGGAAAGAATTTTCCACCGCACAGCTGGCTTTTGTGCAAAACTGCGTCCAGGCAGGCTATGCAAGCTTTGACGGCCGCACCCTTGCCCTGACCCCGGCGGGTCTCATCGTGCAGAACAGCATCCTTGCCCAGCTGTTGTAATTGGCAGAAATACGGCAACACATTGCTTTTGTGTGTCGATTCTGGTATGATATACTCGTATTATTAGGCGATGGGAGAGAAAACGGATGGCGAAAGTATTGATCGTCGGCGCAGGCGCGGCGGGCTTGATGGCGGCGGGTGCCGCCGTGCAGCAGGGGCATCAGGTGACGGTGCTGGAACACATGGACAAGCCCGGCCAGAAGATCCTTGTCACCGGCAAGGGCCGTTGCAATGTGACCAACGACTGCCCGGCAGAGGAATTTCTGCGCCATGTGCGCACCAACCCGCGCTTTCTGTATTCATCGCTGGGGGCTTTCCCGCCCGCAAAGACTATGGAACTGTTCGAGGGCCTTGGCGTGGAGCTGAAGGTGGAGCGCGGCCGCCGGGTGTTTCCAGTATCCGACAAGGCCGAGGAGATCCGGCAGGCTCTTTTGCGCTATGCGCAGGATGCTGAACTCGTGCATGACGGCGCGAAAAAGCTGCTATTGGAAGAGGTAACACCGGAGCCGGAAGCAGCTCCCGCCGCACCGGAAAACCCGCGCCACCCCAAAAGGAAAAAGGCAGGCCCGGCACTGCGGTGCATCGGTGTGCGGGGCACCTCCGGCCGGGAGTACCGGGCGGATGCCGTGCTGGTGGCCACCGGCGGCGTGAGCTACCCCACCACCGGCTCTACCGGCGACGGCTATAAACTGGCCCAGCAGGCTGGGCACACCCTCATCGAGCCGGTGCCCAGTCTGGTCAGTCTTGTGAGCCATGACGCGGACTGCAAAAAGATGATGGGCTTGGCGCTGAAAAACGTCACCCTGACCCTGTTCGAGGACAGCAAGGCCATTTTTGACGAGCAGGGCGAAATGCTGTTCACTCATTTTGGCATCAGCGGCCCGCTGACTTTGAGCGCATCCAGCCATCTGGGCGACATGAAAAAACACAAGTATCATGCGGAGATCGACCTCAAGCCCGCTCTCAGCGAGGAGCAGCTTTATGACCGCATCACGCGGGATTTTGCCCTGCTGGCAAACCATGCGGCGCAGGGCGCGCTGGTAAAGCTTTTGCCGTCCAGTATGCAGCCGGTGATGGTGGCGCGCTGGGGCATCGACCCGGCTACCAAGGCAAACCAGATCACCCGGGAGCAGAAGAGGGAGCTGGTGCAGCTGATGAAGCACTGGCGGGTGTCCATTGATGCCCGGGGCGACCTTGCCCACGCGGTGATCACCAGCGGCGGCGTGTCCGTGCGGGAGGTGGACCCCAAAACCATGCAGAGCAAAAAGGCGATGGGCCTTTACTTTGCAGGCGAAGTGCTGGATGTGGATGCCTATACCGGCGGCTACAACCTGCAGATCGCCTTCTGCACTGCACAGGCATTTGCAAATAATCTGTAATTACAGATAAAACAATTTTAAATGCCCTCCGCGCTGCTCTGGGCATATTTATTGGAATAGATTTTTTTGATTTGTATTTTGAAAACGACTGCGGTCGTTTTCAAAATACGTTTTCACAAAAAGAGTTGTTGCCGGGATAGTCTCACAGACCACTGCGCAACTGTTCCTGAAGGAAACGAGCAGCAATGCAGTTCTCCGTTACGACCCCATCCGGTGAAAATGTGTTTGGAGCGCTCCGCAGAGCGCAAAAATATTAAAATGATTTTCCGCTGAAGATGGCCACAGCGAATGCGGAGGCCATTTTAAATCGTTCAGTTTAAAAAGGAGAGATACAACATGGTATCTGTTGCGATCGACGGGCCTGCAGGTGCAGGCAAATCTACGCTGGCACGCCGTCTGGCGGCTGAAATGGGCTATATTTATGTGGATACCGGTGCCATGTACCGCGCCATCGGCCTGTATGCCCTGCGTGCGGGCAAGGACCCCAAGGACAACGCAGCGGTCAACGCGCTGCTGCCCCAGATCAAGCTGCGGCTGGCCTCCATTGAGGGCGAGCAGCACATTTATTTAAAGGAAGAGGATGTGAGCACCGCCATCCGCACCGAGGCCGCAGGTATGGCTGCCTCTGCCGTGGGCGCAAACCCGGCTGTGCGCGCCTTTCTGCTGGAACTGCAGCGGGATATGGCCAAAAAGCAGGACGTGCTGATGGACGGCCGCGACATCGGCACGGTGGTGCTGCCGGATGCCACGGTGAAGATCTTCCTCACCGCCACGCCGGAAGCCCGCGCCACACGCAGGTGGAAAGAGTATCAGGCCAAGGGCATCGATACTCCCTATGAAGAGGTTCTGGCCGACGTGAAGCAGCGGGACTATCAGGACACCCACCGTGCCGCTGCACCCCTGAAGCGGGCGGACGATGCCGTGCTGCTGGATACTTCGGAGCTGGATTTTGAACAGAGCCTTGCTGCAATGAAGAAGATCATTGCGGAGAAAGTGAATCAAACGATAAAATGATATTATATTACATCTTAGTGCCCTTTGCGTGGCTTTTGTGGCATATCGGCTTCCGCATCCATGTAGAGGGCCGCGAAAACCTGAAAAAGGTGCAGACAAAGGGCTGCATCCTTGCGCCCACCCATGTCTCCGCCATCGACCCGGTGTTCATCGTGGTCACCCGGTGGGGCAGGCGGATGATCGTGTTCGCCAAGAAGGAACTGTTCGAGATCAACGCCCTGCTCACATGGTTCTTCCGCTGCTGCGGCGCGGTGTGCGTGCGCGGCACAAAGGATGAAATGGCTGCCATTGAGCAGACCGTAGAAAAGTGCAGAAACGGCGAAACACTGCTCATCTTCCCGGAGGGCACCCGCGAAAAGGACGGGAAGCTTCTGCCGCCCAAGAGCGGACTGTTCGTCATTGCGGCGGGGGCCGGGGTGGACGTAGTGCCCTGCCGCATCCTGTACGATACGCCGGATGGAAAGATGCACCTGTTCTGCAAAGTACGGGTGATCTACGGCGAGCCGATGCCTGCAGAGCAGTTTGCTATGGAGAGCCGCCGCGACACCAAAAAGCTGCGTGCCAACAAGCAGGCCCTGCTGGATGCGTGGGAAAAGATGGGGGCGTAAAAGATGGAGATCCGAGTTGCCAAAACGGCGGGGTTCTGCTTTGGTGTCAAGCGGGCGGTGGACCTGACCTATGGCCTGCTGAACGAAGGCTGCAAGGTGGCCACCCTCGGCCCGCTGATCCATAACCCGCAGGCTGTGGAGGATATGCAGAAAAAGGGTGCCCTTGTGGCGGATGCCATCGCCGATGTGCCCGCCGGGTACGAGGCGGTCATCCGCAGCCACGGTGTGCCGCGCACTGTGTACGACGAGCTGGATGCGCGCGGCATCACTTACCATGATGCCACCTGCCCCTTCGTGCAGAAGATCCAGCGCATTGCCGCCGAGGCCGAAAAGGCGGGGGCGGTGCTGCTGGTGGCAGGCGACAAGACCCATCCGGAGGTGCAGGGGATCGTGGGCCACACCCGCGGAGAGGTGTTCGTTTTTGCCGATCTGGCCGAGTTGAAGGCATGGAAAGGCCCCTCTGACCCGCAAAAACCCCTGTTTGCAGTTGCACAGACCACATTTCAGGTTACAAAATGGCAAGAAAGTTCGGAGTTTCTCAAAAAAGCCTATACAAACGCCCGAATTTTTGATACAATATGTAATGCGACGTGGGCG
>ENA-ORCN01002009-ORCN01002009.1-human-gut-metagenome-genome-assembly--contig:-NODE-2009-length-12023-cov-16.952034_pt1 | contig 12023 bp, 8 predicted proteins | sample MGYA00242984_ERZ507984 | MGnify/ENA primary metagenome ERZ507984 (study PRJEB26167, sample SAMN06115395) | human gut metagenome | host: Homo sapiens | place: China:Hubei | collected 2016-05-19... | reverse complement strand
GATCTACGGCGGTTCCTTCGCCCGACGACCTGGCGGCGGTCATCTATACGTCGGGAACGACGTCGAGCCCCAAAGGCGTAATGCTCACCCACAAGGCGATCTGCGCGCAGATCGATATGGATTTCGGCATCTTCCCGATCGACGAGACCGACGTCTTTCTCTCGGTGCTGCCTCTGTCCCATACCTACGAATGTTCGATCGGACTGATCTACGCCTTTTCGAAGGGCGCGCGCGTGGTCTACCTCGACCGCCAGCCTACCGCGTCGGCGCTGATGCCGGCGTTGAAAGCCGTGCGGCCTACGGTCATGCTCATCGTGCCGCTCATCATCGAGAAGATCTACCGCCACCAGGTTCAGGCCAAATTCAACTCCAACGCCTTCTGGCGCACGCTCGTCGGCATCGGCTTCATGCGCCGCTACCTGCACCGGATCGCCGGCAAGAAGCTGATGAAGGTCTTCGGCGGGCGGTTGCGCTTCCTCGGCATCGGAGGCGCCAAACTCGACACGCAGGCCGAGCAGTTCATGCTCGAAGCCAAGATACCCTATGCGATCGGCTACGGCCTGACGGAAACCGCCCCGCTGCTGGCCGGCGCGGCTCCCTCGCAGGTGCGGCTCGGTTCGACGGGCCCTGCGGCGCCGGGCGTGCAGCTGCGGCTGGAAAACGTCAATCCCGATACGCAGCAGGGCGAGATCGTGGCGCTCACGCCGAGCGTCATGCTGGGCTACTACAAGAATCCCGAGGAGACGGCCAAAGTCTTCACACCCGACGGCTGGTTCCGCACCGGCGACCTGGGCTGGCTCTCGCCCGACGGTTGGCTTTACATCAAGGGGCGGCTCAAAAACATGATCGTGGGTCCCAGCGGCGCTGGAAAAACTACCGTGCTGAACATGCTCGGCGGCATGGATACCTGCGACGAAGGCACTATTCTGCTGGATGGAAGCCGGATCAGCGTCATGGCATTGGTTCACAGCTTATGCGGAAGGTTATGGAAAAGTATGCCGATGTCTATCAACTGCAGCTCCTTACAGAAGCAAGTGAAAAAAATATTGCTTTTTATGAATTCCTTGGGTTAAAAAGAGTCGAAAAGTATGGTTGCTGCGCTTTTATAAGATGAGGATGTTAACATCGGTTATAAGATGTAATCAATGTAACACTATTGCAACAAATCTAAGCAAATTAGATAATTTTTGCAAACTTTAGCAGGAGTTTTCGTTCCTATAGCGAAATATAGAAGCAAAGGGATAAAGCCCGAGCCCTTGATAGAAAAATGGTAGCACCAAAGCAATTTGGCGACATACCAAAGGAGGCATTGATTATGAGTGTAAACGTAAAAGGCAGAAACATTGATGTGACCCCGGCTCTGAAAGAGTATGTGGAGAAAAAAATTACTAAGGTTACTAAGCAGTTTAAGACTGTTGGCGACATTTCTGCAGTACTGAAGGTTGAGAAAGGTAACCATATTGTAGAAATTACGGTTCCTGCAAGCGGCATTTTGCTGAGAGCACAGGAAACCACGAAAGATATGTATTCCTCCATTGATTTGGTTGTAGAGAAAATTGAACGTCAGATTCACAAATATAAGACTCGTCTGATGAAGAGAAAATACAGCAACTTTGCTGATACCGCTGTTACTGCTCCGGCACCGGCTGCAGAAGCTGCTGATGAAGGCGAATTCGAAATCATCAAGAATAAACGCTTCATCATGCATCCGATGACTCCGGAAGAAGCAATTCTGCAAATGAATCTGTTGAACCACGATTTCTTCGTATTCTACGATCCTGATTTGGGTGCTACCAATGTAGTTTACCGCCGCAAGGATGGCAAATACGGCTTGCTGAGCCCGGAACTGAAATAAGTGAATCTTTCTAAGAACCAATAATTTCTTCAACGCCCCTGGTAATCAGAGATTTTACCTGATTGCCGGGGGCGTTCTTTATTTTTTATTGAATTATTGTAAAACGTGGAATAGAGATTACAAAAATACCTAGATTTGTTGCTAAACAATTATTGAACGAAAAAAGTTTACAAAAACAGCTTGACAAATCATAGAATAAGAGTATAATAGTCTACAACATACAAAACCTATAGAATTAGTATGTTAAATAAATTTTTGGAGGATGGAAATTATGCAAAACTTAACTGTAGCAATCAACATGATGATGTGTAGCGGTATGTGTACTTGTATGTGCTTTTGTGATACCGAAAACCGAATGTGTTGATGCTATGGTAATGTAAAATTTTGCTGATTTTTTTACAGGCCATAGAGCCTGTTTTTTTATACTCAAAATTAGCGAAATAATTACTTACAGATACATAATATCGAAAGCGGAGGGGCAGAAGCTATGCTGAAAGTTAATAATATACGTAAGTCCTTCAACGATAACGAAGTGTTGAAGGGTGTAGACATAGAAGTTAACAAGGGCGATGTAGTGACCATCCTTGGTCCCAGCGGCAGCGGTAAAACAACGCTTTTGCGCTGCATAAACTTTTTGGAAAAAGCTGATGCCGGACAATTGGATTTTGATGAGCAGCATCTTGATTACGCCAATGTTACCGGAAAGGAAATCAAAGCGATACGTCACAAAACAGCCTTTGTTTTTCAAAACTACAATTTGTTTAATAACAAAAATGCTTTGGAAAATGTTACCGAAGGCCTGATTTACGGCAGAGGCATGGAAAAGAGCAAGGCTGTTGCTCTTGCGAAACAGGCTCTGGATAAGGTTGGTCTTTCTCATCGCTACGATTATTATCCGGCACAGCTCAGCGGCGGACAGCAGCAGCGTGTGGGCATCGCCAGAGCAATTGCTGTAGAACCGGAGATTATTCTTATGGATGAGCCGACAAGTGCTTTGAATCCTGAGCTTATCGGAGAAGTGCTGGAGGTTATTAAGTCCTTGGCAAGAGAAGGCAAAACGATGGTAATTGTGACACATGAAATGCAATTTGCGCAGGAGATTGCCACCAAGGTTATTTTTATGGATGGCGGGCAAATTGTGGAGCAGGGGCCGGCAAGTAAAATTTTTACAAATCCCGATAAAGAACGTACCCGCAAATTTTTACGCCGCATTTTGCCGGAGGCGGAATATATTATCTGATTTAATGAAGGAGAGATAGATTATGAAAAAGAATTGGAAAAATTTACTGTTTTAGCTTTGGGTGTATTAACAGCGGCAGCTCTGTTAGGCGGCTGCGGCAATGATAATAAAGCGGCTGGCTCTGCTGCTGACGGCAAGACTGTTGTCAAAACCGTTATCAGCGGCACAGAAGCACCCCTGTCCTGGGTTGATGAAAAAGGCGAAAAGCATGGTTACGAATATGATGTGCTGCTGGAGGTTAATAAACGACTGAAAAATTACCGGCTGGATATTCAGGCAGTACCTCCTGAAACAGAGGACGTAATGATGGAATCCGGCGATGCCAAGGTAGCAACAGGCGGTTATTTCAAAAACGCACAGCGAGAGCAAAACTTTCTCCTGCCGGAAAGTCCTATTGGTGCCAGCAGTCTGATGGTTTATGTGACCAAAGGTAATGAAACCAAGTATAAAAATCTGGAGGAACTCCTGAAAGACGGCAAGAAAATCGTTCCGCTGACAGCTAACGGCGGTGCCTTCCGCATTATTACGGAATGGAACAAAAAGAATGGCAATATTTTACCGGAAATCCCCGTACAATCCGGTGTAAGCGTAGCTGAGCGGATCAAGGGCATTAAGGAAGGTCAATACGATGCCTACATTATTCCTAATAACCTTGGCGTAGAAGATTTGGCTGCCAAACAGGGAGTAACGCTTGTTGCTTTGCCTGAACCGATTAAGGTCAATGCTACTTATGTGCTTGTAAACAAGAAAGAGGATAAGCTTGCAGGCGAAATCAATGAAGCTTTAAAGAGCCTGCGTGATGACGGAACCTTGGCAAAGATTTCCACCAAATGGTATAAGGATGATTTGCTGAAATTATTAAAGTAAGGAGTGAGCAGGGTGCTGACTTTTAGCGTAGATTATTTTTTGACAGTATGGCCTAAGCTGCTGGAAGCAGTACCGTTTACTATCTATTTTATTGTGATGAGCAGCATTGTCAGCTTGCTGGCCGGCATTATTGTAGCCTGCATACGTATTCCGCGGCTGCCGGTGTTGTATCAGCTTACGGAGCTGTGGATGTCTTTTGTACGCAGCATGCCCTTTGTCCTGCTGCTCTTCTTATGTTACTTTTTGCTGCCGCTGCCTTTGCAGGCAGCAGGCATTACCGGCAGTGATGTGCCGAAGGAAGTTTACGTATATGCAGCGATGATTTTGCATTACGGTCCTGTTATCGCAGAGGTTATCCGTCCTGCATATGAGGCTGTGCCTCGCGGGCAGACAGAGGCGGCAATCGCCTTCAATCTCAGCGCCTGGCACCGGGTAACGCAGATAATTTTACCGCAGGCCTTGCCTATTATGCTTCCGGGGCTTGTAAATCAGGTAATAGAAATTATCAAAGATACATCACTGATGCATATGATAGGACTGATGGATTTAATGGGACGCGCCAACCTGTTAATTCACTTGCGTATGGGTGAGGGAAAGCTGGAATGCTACATAGCGGTAGCGATTATTTATTGGCTGCTGATTAGCGCATTGGAGCTGTTGGCTGCACGTTTTGACAGGAGCAGCCAAAAATTTTTAAGGAGGCAGGCAGCATGACGATAGATTTTGCAACCATTATAGAAGCGTTTCTCTTTATTGTTAAACGCTTGCCTGTCACTTTATTTATTCCGGCAGTTACTTTGGTGGCAGGTATAGTCCTAGGTTCGGTAATAGCAATTATCCGCCTGCGTAGCGGAAAATTTGTAAATGCCGTGCTGGCAACAGGAGTATCCTTTGTCCGTGCTGTCCCGGCGATTGTGCAGGTGTTTATTCTGTATTACAGTCTGCCCTATCTGCTGGCGCCGTTTTTAAGCTCTTTGACGGGCAGCGTAGTGAAGCCTTTTGATGTAAGTCCCTATTGGACAGCTTATATTTTCTTCATTATTTATCAGACTGCTTATCAGTCGGAAAATATTCGTGGAGCCCTGCTTGCGGTAGATAAGGGCCAGATGGAAGCAGCTATGGCGGCAGGCTTGTCCACCTATCAGGCTTATAAGCGTATTATTCTGCCGCAGGCCTTTGCTGTAGCGGTGCCATCATTTTTCACCTATTATCTGCATGGTGTTAAAAGTCTGGCGCTGCTGTTTACGATTAAGATTGTTGATATTTTTGCCGCCGCCGATATATTTGCGGCATTATACAGCAGACGCACCGAACCGTATATTGCGGATGCTTTGCTTTACTGGGTGTTATGCATAGTGCTGACACTGGTATTTAATAAATGGGAAAATAATTTAAAAGTAAATCTTGCTTTAGCAAAAAATTGATTTGACGAGGAGTTGTTAATTATGAATAAATCACAACGTGTGGAAGCTGCGATTAAAGGGCAGCCTGTAGATAGAATTTCGTTTTCCGTATGGTATCATATGTCCGGTGTGGACCAGGATCCTGTAAGCCTGGCGGAAACAACGGCGGCACTGACTAAAAAGTATGATTATGATTTTGTCAAGATGATGCCCTTCGGCCTTTATGGTGTGCAGGATTTGGGCGCACGTATCAAAATTTATTCTCAGCAGGGCAAGCCGCCTGTGTGGGAGCATGGTCCGGTGAATAAAATTGAAGATTATTTCAGCTTGAAGCCGATACCCGCTATTCAGGGAACCTATGGCAAGCAGCTGGAGTTTACCGAACTGCTGCGTAAACAGCTGCCGGGCGATGTACCTTATATCCAGACTATTTTCAGTCCGCTGACGACCTTGCATAAGCTTGTAGGTGACAGAGTGCTGGAAGATTTGAAGAGCAGTCCTGAGGCAGTGCGTTATGCGTTGGCTGTAATTACAGAAATTACGCTTGATTTTATCAACGAAAATATTAAACGTGGTGTAAGCGGTTTCTTTTTTGCGACGCAGGAAGCTCGCAAAGAGCTGATTTCGTTGGAAAACTACCGAACCTTTGCCGAACCGTATGATTTACAGGTACTGCAAAGCTACGTTAACCGTACATGGTTTAATGTTGTACATATCCATGGACTTGATGTGTACTTTGATGAGATTGCGCAGCATTATCCCGGTAATGTCATCAACTGGCATGACCGTAATACGGAACCGTCATTGGCAGAGGCCAGAGCTACAACCGATAAGGCCTTTCTGGCCGGTATTGTGGCAGCAACAAAGTTTGTAGACGGTAAGGAGTTACGTGATGATATTATTCAGGATGGTACGCCGGAAAGTATTATTGCTCACATTCGTGAAGCTATTGCTTCCGTCGACGGCAAGAGGTTGTTAATCGGTCCCGGCTGCTGCGTAGGTCAATTTGCCCCTGAAGAGAATCTGGCTGCTGTACGTAAAGCGGTGGAGCTGTAAGCAAAAGCCGTATCTGAGCCATAAGGAAAAGTAAAGCAAATATTTTAACCTAAACTTCACAAAAAAGCACAGGAATTTCACCTGTGCTTTTTGCTTTTTAAGAGAGATTCTGCTATAATTTAAAATTAGGTGTATAGTCTTTTCAAACACCATAATTTTAAGGAGTGATTGTGTTGCTCGAAGGCATTTTAAAGAAAATTTTTGGTGACCCCAACGAAAAAGAAATCAAAAACATTCGTGTAATCGTAGATAAGATCAATAGTCTTGAAAAGGACATGGAAGGCCTTAGTTCTGCAAATTTGGCAGCCAAGACTGGTGAGTTTAAGGTACGTTTGCAAAAGGGTGAAACCCTGGATGATATTCTTCCGGAAGCATTTGCCGTTGTCCGTGAAGCTTCCAGACGTGTTACCGGCATGCGTCATTTTGATGTACAGTTAATCGGTGGTGTAGTGCTGCATCGCGGCAAAATTGCCGAGATGCGTACCGGCGAAGGTAAAACATTGGTAGCTACTGCGCCTGTATATCTGAACGCGCTGACCGGCAAGGGCGTTCATGTTGTAACTGTCAATGATTATCTGGCACGCCGCGACAGCGAGGATATGGGCCGTATTTACAAGTTCCTCGGTCTGTCTGTAGGTCTGATTGTGCATGATATGGACTTCCCCGACCGTAAGGCTGCCTATGCTGCAGATATTACCTACGGTACCAATAATGAATTCGGCTTTGACTATCTGCGTGATAACATGGTAGTTGATGAAAATCAGATGGTTCAGCGTGAGCTGAATTACTGTATTGTCGATGAGGTCGACAGTATCCTGATTGACGAAGCGCGTACCCCGCTGATTATCTCCGGCCCCGGTGAAAAATCCACCGAGCTGTATCAGGTTCTGGCCCGTGTTGTTGCCAACATGGAAGAAGGCGAGGACTATACTGTTGATGAAAAACAAAAACAGGTAGCACCTACCGAAAAGGGTATTGCCAAGGCAGAAAAAATGCTGGGCATCGGCAACCTGTATGACAATGAGCACGGTGTGGACTACTCCCACCAGATTATGTGCGCTCTGAAGGCCAAGGCTTTGATGCACCGCGACCGCGATTATGTGGTTAAGGATGGTCAGGTTATCATCGTCGATGAATTTACCGGACGTCTGATGTTTGGCCGTCGCTTCTCCGAAGGCCTGCATCAGGCTATCGAAGCTAAGGAAGGCGTAAAGGTAGAACGCGAAAGCCAGACACTGGCAACTATTACCTTCCAGAATTACTTCCGTATGTACAAAAAGCTTGCCGGTATGACCGGTACTGCTAAGACTGAGGAGCAGGAGTTCCAGAAGATTTATAATCTGCCTGTTGTTGTTGTACCTACCAATAAGCCGATGATCCGTATTGACTATCCTGATGTTATCTATAAAACACGCATTGCCAAATACAAGGCAGCAGTCAACGAAATTGAAGAATGCCATAAGTCCGGCCGTCCGGTACTGGTTGGTACTACTTCCATCGCTCAGTCCGAAGAGCTGAGCGCTATGCTCAAACGCCGCAACATTCCGCATAATGTGCTGAATGCGAAGTACCATGAAAAAGAGGCTGAGATTATTTCTCATGCAGGCCAATACGGTGCTGTAACCATTGCTACCAACATGGCAGGCCGTGGTACCGATATTACTTTGGGTGAAGGCGTTCCTGAATTGGGTGGTCTGCATATCATCGGTACCGAGCGTCATGAAAGCCGTCGTATCGATAACCAGCTGCGTGGCCGTTGCGCACGTCAGGGTGACCCGGGTTCTTCCAAGTTCTTCCTGAGCCTGGAGGATGATCTGATGCGTCTGTTCGGCAGTGATAATATTGCCGGCATTATGGACAAGCTGGGCATGGAGGACGATGAGCCGATTGAACACAGCCTTGTTACCAAGTCCATTGAAAATGCGCAGAAGAAGGTTGAAGCACGTAACTTCAGCATTCGTAAGCACGTTCTCGAATATGACGATGTTATGAATCAGCAGCGTGAGGTTATTTACTCTCAGCGTCATAAAATCCTGCATCAGGAAAATCTTAAGGATACAATCAAAGAGATGGTTGATGAAACCGTTGAACGTACTATGACCATGTACGCACCGCCTGAGATTTACTCTGAGGATTGGGATCTGCAGGCTCTGATTAACTACGCTGAGGATTTCTATGCTCCGCGTGGTCTGCTGACCGTAGATTATCTGCAAAACCTCAGCCGTGAAGAGCTGGCTGAATATCTGCAGAAGGTTGCTGATGACAACTACCAGGCACGTGAGGATGCAATTGGTCCTGAGCTGATGCGCGAGCTGGAAAACCTTGTTATGCTGAAGGTTGTAGACAACCACTGGATGGAGCATCTGGATGCTATGGATATGCTGCGTGAAGGCGTTGGCCTGCGTGCATATGGTCAGAAGGATCCGCTGGTTGAGTACAAATTTGAAGCCTACGATATGTTTGAAGCCATGATGGAGGCTATCAAGGAAGACGTTGTTCGTTACATTTACCGCGTCAATGTTATTACCCAGCCGCAGGTTGAAGACCCGCTGGAAAATGCTTCCACTAATAACCCGACTCCCGAGGGTGACGAGGGTAATTTGAAAGCTGAACCCAAGAAATAATTTTTAAGTCAGTAGCCTTGGCTGCTGACTTACTTAGCCTTGTTTGCAAGAACTCGGCAAAACGGCTGAGGCCGTAAATAACTAATATTTGCTACACGAAAGGTTGTGAGGAATTTTGTTGATTGAAGAATATAAGCCTGAAATTACAAATCTGCAAGCAAAATTAGAGGAAATGAGGGGATCTCTTTGACATCGCTGTCAAAGAAGATCGTATTGCAGAATTAGAACATAAAATGGGTGATCCTACTTTTTGGGATGATCCGGAAAAGGCACAAAAAACTGCGCAGGATGTTAACAGCTTAAAGGAAGAGGTTGACGGTTTCCATAAATTAAGCGCAGGCGTTGACGATTTGGAAGCTTTGCAGGAGATGGCTGCCGAAGAAAATGATGAAAGCCTGCTTCCTGAAATGGATGAGCTGCTGGCAAAATGCCGCAGCGAGCTGGAGCATCTGGAGCTGGGTATGCTGCTCAGCGGTGAATATGATGCCAATAATGCTATCCTGACACTGCATGCAGGTGCCGGCGGCACCGAAGCGCAGGACTGGACCAGCATGCTGCTGCGTATGTTTACCCGCTTTGCGGAGCAAAACGGTTTTGCGTTGGAAATGCTCGACTATCAGCCGGGTGATGAGGCCGGTGTAAAAAGTGCTACTATCCAGGTTAACGGCCATAATGCTTATGGCTTCTTGCGCTCTGAAAAGGGTGTACACCGTCTGGTGCGCATCTCTCCGTTTGATGCCAATGCCCGCCGTCATACCTCCTTTGCTGCGGTAGACGTAATGCCGGAACTGGATGATACTGTTGATGTAAATATTAATATGGATGAGGTGCGCGTCGATGTTTACCGTTCCAGCGGTGCCGGCGGTCAGCACGTCAACAAAACGTCCTCTGCTGTACGTATGACACATGAACCGACGGGTATCGTTGTTCAATGTCAGAATGAGCGTTCCCAAATTCAGAACCGTGAGCGCTGCCTGCAGATGCTGCGTGCAAAATTATATGAATACGAAAAGGCTAAGCAGGATGCTCTTGTCAGCGATATTGCCGGTGATTACCAGAATATCGAATGGGGCAGCCAGATCCGTTCCTATGTATTCCAGCCTTATACTATGGTTAAGGACCATCGTACCGGCTGCGAAACCGGTAACATTCAGGCTGTTATGGATGGCGATCTGATGCCGTTCGTAGAAGCATATCTGCGCAGTCAGCAGAAAAAGGTTTAATAAAGCGAGGTCTGGACAGGTGAATTTTATGAAAAGCCGATATAATCCTTTGCTTTTGGCAGTAATCGTAATCGGTCTGGTTTGTGCCTTATGGCTGAACGTTGTCCGTCACGATGTTGAACAAAAAAACAATACTGTAGAAATGGCTATGGAGTACGAGGGCTTACGTAAGCTGGCCGCTTTGCAGGGCCTGCCGGAGGAGGATGTACTGCGTCAGTTTAAGGATGCAGGCATCAACTCGCTGATGATTTTTGATACTACGCTGGAGCGCCTGACTAACAACGGCGAAATCCAGACGGTAACAGGCGGTGAGCTGCGTCAGGCAGCTGCGCTTGGTTCCGGCATGGGTGTTTTCGCTAATGTAGGCGCCGGCGATGTTGAAGAAAATGCTGCTTACGTTGCTGCTACTGACAAGCAGTCTGTCTTAGATGATGTAGAGCAGGATTTGTGCCTGCGCTACGGTGCTGACCGTGTAAAGGTTGTAAGTGAAAATCCGCGTATTATCAAAATCAAGGGTAGCACTACACCTCTGCCTGAGGGCAAATACGATGAGCCTCAGGGACTGCTGCAGGCTCCTTTAGGCTTGCCGGTGCAGGATATGCGCAAGGTTGCTGCTTTGGGCTTCAAAATTATCGTACGTCCGCAAAATTATGTGGATGTAACTGATGAGCAGATTGACGGCATTTTTGCCCGCATTAAAGAAGCCGGTGTACCGGTTGATGCCCTGATGCCATGCGGTACAGAGGTTGTAGGTTATCCTAACAAAATGCAGCATTTGGGCGAGCGCATGAAGGAAAACAATATGACGCTTGTAATGCTGGAGCATTACACCCAGCTGCAGTTTGCCAAAATCGACGGTCTGTTGCCGTTGGCTGAGTTCAATGACTACAAGGCTGCCCGTTCCTATGTTATCGACCCTACCGAGCAAAAGAAAATCAGTGTGGGCGAGGCTCTGCGCCGTTGGGCGCTGACGGACGAGGAGCGCAATATCCGTGTGAACTACATCCGTCCCTTCCTGATGCCTGAGGGTGGTCAGGATATTATGAAGACAAACCTGAAGTATGTGCGTGACATTAAGGCCAGCGTTGAAGCGCGTGGTTATACTATCGGCGAAGCAGGTGTTTTCAGTGCCGAAAACAAGGATGGCTTTGCACCGTACTTCCCTGCAAAGGTAAGCTTTATTCCTATTGTACTGGCGATTGCCGCCGGTGTAGTGCTGTATCTTGCGCTGCTCTTTAATCTGGGCGGCAAGCAGCAAATAGCACTGTGGGCAATTTTTTCTGCTGGTGCTCTGGTACTGCTGTTTATCGGCCGCGGCCTGTTTACACGTCAGCTGCTGGCTTTGGCGGCAGCAAGTGTTTTCCCGGTGCTTTCAATGAATGTTATCTTTAACATTTGGGATAAAAATACGAGTGATAAGCACAGTCTGCTTGCTATCTGCTGGAACGGTATCTGGCAGCTGGCGTTGGCTATTGCTTTGTCTTTGGTGGGCGCAGCCTTCCTGTCTGCGATATTGACAGACAGCCGCTTCCTGCTGGAAATTGATATCTACCGTGGAGTAAAGTTAACCTTTATTCTGCCAGTTATGCTGACAGCAGTTCTCTTTATGAAACGCTATGACCTGCTGCAGGTTGTGGGCAAAGGCTTGAAAACTCTGTGGGAGCGCCTGAACGGTCTGCTTGATACAGGGATTACCTTCCGCCATGTAGCAGTGCTTGCGGTACTGCTGTTTATTGCTTATTATTTTGTTGGCCG
>ENA-ORCN01001993-ORCN01001993.1-human-gut-metagenome-genome-assembly--contig:-NODE-1993-length-12114-cov-4.859350_pt1 | contig 12114 bp, 9 predicted proteins | sample MGYA00242984_ERZ507984 | MGnify/ENA primary metagenome ERZ507984 (study PRJEB26167, sample SAMN06115395) | human gut metagenome | host: Homo sapiens | place: China:Hubei | collected 2016-05-19 | study... | reverse complement strand
AATTCACGAAGGCATAGTCGGCCAAATTCGACCGGACGATGATGTCGCCTATATTCTCGACGACTTTCTTGAACTTCATCGCCGACATCAGCTCGAGCCGGGGAACCAGCCGGTTGAGGGCCATAATGACAGCGCTGTCGTTGACCTCCTTGCCCACCTTCTTTTCGATTTCGGGCTTGAGCTGTCGTGCCAACGCCGAAAGATTGATCAGCCCTTCCACGAGAGCACCTTCGAGAAAAGGCTTTTTCTTAATGAACTCCTCCACCGCGTTCGGTATTGTAAGCATATCGGTATGTAATATATAATACGGTTTAACGATTCATCGGCCGACGTGCCGGCAGAGAGGCCGCCATTAAAAATGTCCGGCACCGCCATGTGCAAAATTCGACGCCAGTGCAACTTGTTGCAAAAAAAATGAAAATATCGGACAAAAACAAACAATTTAGCATACTTTTGTGCAAAAGTAAAAGTATTGTTTGATTTTACAACTTCATGATCGAATTTATATGATTAAGGTGTTGAAGTTCGGCGGGACGTCGGTAGGTTCGGCCGCAAACATGAAAAAAGTAGCCGAGATCGTCCGCCGCGAGCAGGCTCGTATCACGGTACTGTCGGCCATGTACGGGAAGAACGACTCGCTGGTCAGAATCAGTCGGGCGGCGGCATCCGGAGATCGGAACGCCATCGAGGAACAGCTCGCCATGCTGACCGACAAATACACGCGCTGCATAGAAGAACTGCTCAGGGAACGCAAGCAGCAAGCGCTCGCGCGAATGAACGCAACTTTCGGGTTGATACGCGACGAAGCGGCCGCCTTCGAGGAATATGAGTCCGAACGGAAAATCATAGCACAGGGCGAGTTGCTGACTTCGGCCATTTTCACGGCCTACCTGCAGGAAACCGGACTGAAGGCCGAATGCCTGTACTCGCCCGACTTCATGGTCAAGGATCCCGGAGAAAAGGTCGACACGGAACGCATCGGCCGGGCACTGGCCCGCGTCGCCGGTGACGACAGCACGTTTTTCGTCGCTCAGGGTTTCATTTGTTCCGACTCGCAGGGCCGGATCGACAATCTCGGCAGAGGGGGGAGCGATTACAGCGCGGCGCTGATGGGAGCGGCCGTCGAGGCGGCCGAGGTACAGATATGGACCGACATCGACGGCATGCACAACAACGATCCCCGTTTCGTCGACAACACCCGTCCGATCCGGACGATGAGTTTCGACGAGGCGGCCGAGTTGGCTTATTTCGGTGCGAAAATCCTGCATCCGGCCACGATTCAACCCTGCAAGGATCACGGGATAGCCGTGCTGCTTAAGAACACGATGGACCCCGAGGCTCCCGGCACGACGATATCGAACCGCGACGACGACACGAAGTCGTTCCACGCCGTCGCGGCCAAAGACGGCATCACGGTCATCCGCATCCACTCGGCGCGCATGCTGATGGCATACGGTTTTTTGCGCAAGGTGTTCGAAATTTTCGAGCAATACCGAACTCCGATCGACATGATCACCACGTCGGAAGTCGCCGTCTCGCTGACCGTCGACAACGACAGCCACATCGACGAGATCGTTCGCGACCTGAGCGCGCTGGGTTCGATCGAAATCGAGCGCGGCAACTCGATCGTTTGCGTCGTGGGACGCATGGAACACGGCGACGCGGGTCTGGCCGCCCGTGTCTTCGAGTGCGTGCGCGGCGTTCCGATCAAGATGATTTCCTACGGAGCCAGCCACCGCAGCCTGGCCATACTGATCGACACGGAGCACAAAAAACGGACGCTGCAATGCCTTAACGACGGACTGTTCTGAATATGGGAGCACGCAAATATATCGGACGACTGCAGGAGTTGCCCACGCCGTTCTACTTCTACGACATGGATCTGCTGCGCAGTACGCTCGCGACGGCCGTGAGCGAAGCTTCGCGCTACGGCTATCGGATACATTACGCGCTGAAGGCCAACTTCGATCCCCGCATCGTCGAAACGATACGACAAGCGGGACTCGGAGCCGACTGCGTCAGCGGGAACGAGGTCCGCGCGGCGATCGAGGCGGGCTTTCCGGCCGAAGGGATCGTTTTCGCCGGCGTCGGGAAAACCGACCGCGAAATCGAATACGCGCTCGGACAGGATATCTTCTCGTTCAACTGCGAATCGGCCGCCGAAATGGAAGCGATCAACGCCATCGCGGAGCGAATGGGACGCAGAGCTCGCGTCGCGCTGCGCATCAATCCCGACGTCGACCCGATGACGCACCGGTACATATCGACCGGCAAAGCCGATAACAAATTCGGCATCTCGTACACCGAGATCGACCGCGTGATCGCCTCGTTGAAGCGACTGAGCCATCTGGAAATCGTCGGTCTGCACTTTCACGTCGGATCGCAAATCGGATGCATGGAAGTGTTCGAGCACCTGTGCGAACGGGTCAACGCGATCCGCTCCTGGTTCCGCGAGCGCGGAATCGTCCTGCGCCACCTGAACATGGGAGGTGGTTTGGCCGTCGACTACGAAAACCCCGACCGGGAACCGATACCCGACTTCGCTGCCTACTTCGCCGTCTTCAACCGCCGCCTCGAAACCGAGCCGGGACAAACCGTCCATTTCGAGCTCGGCCGCTCGCTGGTCGGACAATGCGGCGATTTGGTGACGCGCGCATTATACGGCAAGACGACCGCCGCAGGAACCCAAGTCGTCATCGTGGACGCCGGTATGACCGACCTGATCCGCCCGGCCCTGTACGGAGCCCGCCACCGGATCGAAAATCTGACCTCCTCGGGCAAGCCGCGCACCTATACCGTAGTCGGTCCGATCTGCGAGTCTTCCGACACGTTCGCCACAGGCATCGAGCTGCCCGAAACCTCCCGGGGCGATCTGCTGGCGATCCGGACGGCGGGAGCCTACGGCATGGCCATGGCTTCGCGCTACAATCTGCGCGACTTGCCCGGAGCCGTGTACAGCGACGCGCTTCCGACCGGACGGCAATGACCGTCCGCCGGGCATGCGACCTCGCCCGGACTGAGGCCCGCAAACCTATATCCGACCGAAGTCTTGTAAAATACGAAGGGGGGGAGATGATCTTCCCCCCCTTTTCGTATTCCCGTCCCGCATGAAATCCGCCCCGCCGCGAATCAACGCGCCAGAAGTTGGCTACTTGACAAACTTTTCGTAACTTTCGCCACATTTCAACCGGCGACAGCGCCCGCAATCGGCCTTGTACGCACGACGCGCGCGACCGGAACGGAGCAAAAAAACATCAAGCGCTATGAAAATATCATTCAACTGGCTCAAACAGTATATCGAAACCGACCTCGACGCCGAGCAGGCCGCCCGAATTCTGACCGACATCGGGCTGGAAGTCGAGGCACTCGAAAAGACGGAATCGATCCGGGGAGGACTCGCAGGAGTGGTTGTCGGCCACGTACTTACATGCGAGAAGCATCCCGATGCCGATAAGCTGCATGTCACGACGGTCGATCTGGGCGACGGCACGCCGACTCAGATCGTCTGCGGCGCCCCGAACGTGGCCGCCGGAGAGAAAGTGATCGTAGCGACGATCAATTCGACGCTTTATCCCACGGGAGAGCAGAACGGATTCAAAATCAAGAAAAGCAAGATACGCGGCGTCGAGTCGCTGGGCATGCTCTGCGCCGAGGACGAAATAGGCGTCGGCACGGCCCACGACGGAATTATCGTGCTGCCGCAAGACGTGCCGGCCGGTACGCCTGCCCGCGACTATTTCCAACTGGAAGACGACTACCTGCTCGAGATCGGCCTGACGCCGAACCGTGCCGACGCGATGTCGCACTACGGCGTAGCGCGCGATTTGGCCGTTTATTTAAAAGCCAACGGCCTGCCCTGCAAGCTGAAGCTTCCGCCGGTGGAAGCCTTCGCACAGGACAGCGACCGGAAAGAAATAACCGTCGAAGTGCAGAATGCCGAAGCCGCGCCGCGATACATGGGCGTCACGATAACCGGCGTGAAGGTGGCTCCCTCGCCCGAATGGCTCCAGCGACGGCTGCGCGCGATCGGAATGAATCCGAAAAACAACGTGGTCGACATCACCAACTTCGTTCTGCACGAAACGGGACAGCCCCTGCACGCGTTCGACGCGGCGAAAATCGAGGGCGGCCGCATCGTCGTGCGGACCTGCCCCGAAGGAACCCCTTTCACGACGCTGGACGGAGTCGAGCGCAAGCTCTCGGCCGACGACCTGATGATCTGCAACGCCCGCGAGCCGATGTGCATAGCCGGCGTGTTCGGCGGGCTCGACTCGGGCGTCACGGAAACGACGACCGACATCTTTATCGAAAGCGCCTATTTCAACCCGGTCTGGGTTCGTAAAACGGCCAAGCGCCACGGGCTGAGCACCGATTCCTCGTTCCGCTTCGAGCGCGGGATCGATCCCGACATGACGCCCTACGCGCTGATGCGCGCGGCCCTGCTGGTCAAGGAACTGGCCGGGGGAGAGATTTCGTCTCCGGTCACGGATCTCTATCCCGTCCGTATCGAGCCGTTCCGGTTCGACGTATCGCTCGACCGGGTTCGCAGACTGATCGGCAAGAAGATTCCCGACGAGACGATCCGCCGGATCGTCGTCGCGCTCGACGTGCGGATCGAAAGCGAGCGCGACGGCATACTGAGCGTCGCCGTACCGCCTTACCGGGTGGACGTGCGGCGCGAGGCCGACCTGGTCGAGGATATTCTGCGCATATACGGCTACAATAACGTGGAGATTCCGCAACGCGTCCACTCGACGCTGTCATACGCTCCGCATCCCGACCGCGACAGGCTCGTCAACCTGCTGTCGGACATGCTGACCGCCAACGGTTTCAACGAGATCATGAGCAACTCGCTGACCAAAGCGTCCTATTACGACGGACTGGCCAGCTATCCGGCCGAGCATTGCGTACGGATACTGAATCCGTTGAGCAACGACCTGAGCGTCATGCGTCAGACGCTGCTGTTCAACGCGCTGGAAGCCGTCCAGCTGAACGTGAACCACCGCAACGCGGACCTGAAGCTGTACGAATACGGAAACTGCTACTTTTACGACCCGGCCAAAAAGGAGGAAGGGGGACTGGCTCCGTACTCCGAGCGGGCCAAGGTGTCGATGACCGTCACGGGAAACGACCGTCAGCCCTCGTGGAACGTCGCCGCGCAGCCCGCCGGCTTCTTCACGCTGCGAGCCATGGCGGAAAAGACGATGCTGCGCTTCGGACTGGACCTGAATGCGGCCGAGACCGAACCGCTCGAAAGCGACCTTTACTCGGAAGCGATCGCCTGCCGCTGGAACGGAAAGAAACTTCTCGAAATGGGCGTCGTGTCGAAAAAGATTCGCAGTATCTTCGACATCAAAGCCGACGTGTATTATGCGGAACTCGACTTCGACACGCTGGTCTGGATCACGCGGAACCACTCGGTCACGGTCTCGGAACTGTCGAAATATCCCGAGGTCCGTCGCGACCTGGCTCTGCTCGTGGACAAGGAGGTAACCTTCTCCCGGCTGTACTCCATCGCCCGGAGCACGGAGAAAAAGCTGCTCCGCAGCGTCTCGCTGTTCGACGTGTACGAAGGCGACAAGCTGCCCGAAGGCAAGAAATCCTACGCGCTGAGCTTCATCCTCGAAGACACGACCAAGACGCTGACCGACTCGGCGATCGACCGCGCGATGAGCAATCTGATCCGCGCTTTCGAGCAGCATGCCGGAGCCGAAATCCGCTCGTAAACTTCCGGCGGAAAGAGCGCAAACGAACCGAAAAAACTTAAACGAGAGAATATGCAGGAAAAAATACTGATTCTGGACTTCGGATCGCAGTACACGCAGTTGATCGCCCGCCGAGTGCGCGAGTTGAACGTATATTGCGAAATCCACCCTTTCAACCGCATTCCGGCGCTGGACGCATCGGTGCGAGGCGTCATCCTGTCCGGGAGCCCCTATTCGGTCCGCGACAAGGAGGCCCCGCGCGTCGATCTGTCAGCGATCAAGGGCAAGCTGCCGCTGTTGGGCGTCTGCTACGGAGCCCAGTACCTCTCGCATTGCTACGGAGGCGAGGTCGCTCCCTCGGCGACGAGGGAGTACGGACGGGCCATGCTGTCGAAAACGGAAGGCGACAATCCGCTGATCAGGGACCTTTCCGAGCGGACGCAGGTATGGATGTCGCACGGGGATACGATCGTCCGGATTCCGGAAAGCTACCGGATCATCGCCAGCACGGAGGACGTGCCGGTCGCCGCGTTCCAGATCGACGGAGAGCAGACATGGGGCATCCAGTTCCATCCGGAAGTGTACCACTCGACCGAGGGCAAGCAGTTGCTGAAGCATTTTGTCGTCGACATCTGCGGCTGCCGTCAGGACTGGACTCCCGCCTCGTTCGTCGAATCGACCGTCGCCGAACTGCGCGAAAAGATCGGGCCGGACAAAGTGCTGCTCGGGTTGTCCGGGGGAGTCGACTCGTCGGTAGCGGCCATGCTGCTGCATCGGGCCGTCGGCCGGCAACTGATCTGCATTTTCGTCGATATGGGACTGCTCCGCAAGGACGAGTTCGAGAACGTACTCAAATCGTACGAGTCGATGGGGCTGAACGTGATCGGCGTCCGCGCCGGCGAAAAGTTCCTCTCCGACCTGAAAGGAGTGACCGATCCCGAGCGCAAACGCAAGATCATCGGGCGGGACTTCATCGAGGTATTCGACGCCGAGGCGCAGAAGCTGACCGACGTGCGCTGGCTCGCTCAGGGGACGATCTATCCCGACGTGATCGAGTCGACGTCCGTCAACGGTCCGTCGGCCACGATCAAGTCGCACCATAACGTGGGAGGCCTGCCCGAAAAAATGAATCTGAAGATCGTCGAGCCGCTCCGACTGCTTTTCAAGGACGAGGTGCGCCGTGTAGGCCGTCAGCTCGAGATACCTTCCGACATTCTGAACCGCCACCCGTTCCCGGGCCCGGGGCTCGGCATCCGCATTCTGGGCGAAGTGACGGCCGAAAAGGTACGCATCCTGCAGGAAGCCGACAAGATATTCATCGACGGACTGAAAGAATACGGCCTGTACGACCAGGTATGGCAGGCAGGAGTGATGCTGCTGCCGGTCCAGTCCGTAGGCGTGATGGGCGACGAGCGGACCTACGAAAGCTGCGTCGCGCTGCGCGCCGTCACTTCGACGGACGGCATGACGGCCGACTGGGTCCATCTGCCCTACGATTTCCTCGCGAAAATGTCCAACGACATCATCAACCGCGTGAAAGGAATCAACCGCGTCGTCTACGATATCAGCTCGAAACCGCCCGCAACGATCGAGTGGGAGTAAAGCTTCTCCGATCGACGATACGATCGTCACGGATTTCCCCTGTTCGTTGAGAGCAGGGGAAATCTTTTATACGGTCATCGGCTGTACCGCACTCGTCCCATAGGACTTCGGCGATGGACGACGCAAGAAAACCTGCAGAGACCTCTACATCTCCGGAGGTGCCTCATGAGTGTAATCCAAAAAACGGATACCTTCGGGCAGGTCGCGTTCGATCAGAGTTTTCATTTTCTTGGCAAAGGGACACGGATAACCCAGCGGCGTACCTTTCTGAATGCACGAAGCGAAAACGATCGTGTCGGCGCCTCTCCGAACAAGCTCCCTTGCCCGTAACACCGATTTCTTCGCAGGGCATCCCCCGCAATTGCAAAAACCGACAATATCTATGTCCTCGGTTATTCCCTCGAAAACACCCTTTCTTTCTCTAATCATTTTGAAATCGGTCGTTCCCGGGCAAAAATCTTCCGTCTGCATACACCGGATAATCCCAACTTTCATATCGATTCACTTTATAAATTTTGAAATATGACGACAAACGAACATCTCTCCCTGCCAATGCCCCCCGTCCGCCCAGCCAACTCGACAGAACGATTCGCCCAATCGCCGCACACAGATAAACCGTCGGGCCTCTCTCGCCCGCTTCCGTTCGCAGACCGTACCGCCTCTACGATCGTTCTGTCCGTCACCAATCGATTTCAGCGATTCCGTGATCGCGCAGATAAGCGTTCGCCCTGCTGAAGTGCCGGCAACCGAAAAATCCCCGGTCGGCAGACAGAGGCGAAGGGTGGGGTGCCGTCAGCACGCAATGACGGGAACGGTCGATAAACGCGCCCTTTTTCTGGGCGTAGGCGCCCCACAGCATAAAGACGAGATGCTCCTTACGCTCGTTCAGTTCCCGGATCACAGCATCGGTGAACCTTTCCCAACCGCGGCCTCGGTGCGATCCGGCCTGATGAGCCCGCACGGTCAGAATCGCGTTGATCAGCAGAACACCCTGATCGGCCCAGCGCTCCAATCGGCCCGAAGAGGGAAACGGCTTGCCCAGATCGCTCTCGATCTCTCGGAATATGTTGACCAGCGAAGGCGGGAACGGCACGCCGTCGAGCACCGAGAAGCACAGCCCGTAATACTGCCCGGGCTCGTGATAGGGGTCCTGCCCGATGATAACCGCCCTGACGCGGTCGAAAGGGCAACTGTCGAACGCATGGAATATTCGCCGCGCCGGAGGATAAACCGTGCAGCTCGCATACTCGTGCCGTACGAACTCGGCCAGCTCGGCGAAATAGGGACTGTCGAACTCGGGCTGCAAGCAGCGGCGCCAGCTTTCTTCTATCCTGACATTCATATCTGTGTTCTATGTTTTTCGACTGTGCGGAACCTGAGCCTTCGGCCTATCCGGGCGCCGCAATGCGCGTGAAACGAATATATAAAAGTATAAAAACTTGCCGCAATTTCTCCCATATTTTTCTAAAATCGCTCGTTTCCCTGCTTCATTCATGACAACCGACGAATAATCGCTATGTTTGTAAAAAACAACGCGAGGTTCGCCATGCAAGACGTTATAGAATTTCTCAGACAGTTGCGGCTCCACAACGACCGGACCTGGTTCGAGGCCAACAAGTCGTGGTACCGTGACGCGCAATCGCAATTCGCCGCCTTCGTCGAGGAGCTGATCGCCGGCATCGCCCGATTCGATTCCTCCGTGCAAGGGCTCGCCGCAAAAGATTGTACCTACCGGATTTATCGCGACACACGCTTCAGCGCCGACAAGACCCCTTACAAGACCCACATGGGAGCATACGTTTGCCGGGGAGGCAAAAAGTCGGGATTTGCGGGCTATTATTTCCACGTCGAGCCGCAGAGCGACGCTCCGGGCGGCCATCTGCTGTCGGCCGGAATCTATATGCCGGACCGGGACGTGCTCGAAAGCATACGGGAGGAAATACTCGACAACGGAGCGGCGTTCGAGGCCTCGGTCAAGCGAGCCAGAGGATTCCGCCTGTACCAAGGCAACAAGCTCAAGAAATTCCCCGCAGGATTCACTGCGGAAGGCACATATTCGGACTATTTGAAGCTGAAGGATTTCTATCTCGAGAAATTCGTCGACGAAGACTACATGCTGCAGCCCGACCTAGCGCGGAAGGCGGCGGCCGACTTCAAGAAAACCTTCGACTTCAACGAACGACTGAACCGGGCCGCGGCCTATGCCTTCGAAAACCGGTAGGGGAATCCCGACTCCGGAAAACCCGCTGAGCCGTCCGCGCCGAACGGTCCGTATCTTCCCGGTAAAACGCCGGACGAAGGCAGGGCCCTTTGAAAAACGAAAAACCCGTTCACGTATCCGATCGGCCGTTTCCGATGCTCCACGCCGTACAGCAAGGCAGCGGCTTTTTATGGCGATCGGCACCGGATCGTTCGTAACGAAAACTGCCGACATCCGAAAAAAGAACGGCTTATGTATGAGAGCGGTTTTCGCGGACATACGAGCGAAGAAACAAAGCGTTCCGGAGCCGACGGTTCCGGAACGCTTTGTACGACAGATCGAAAAACTATTTCTTTTCAGGCTTGACTATTCCTTCCCGCATCCGGGTGTCGGCCTGAATGTTCTGAAACTTGTAATAGTCCATAACGCCCAGATTGCCGTTGCGGAAAGCTTCGGCGATCGCCATCGGAATCTCCGCCTCCGCTTCGATCACCCTGGCGCGCGCCTCCTGAGCCTTAGCGATCATCTCCTGTTCCAGAGCGACGGCCATCGCGCGCTTTTCCTCGGCCTTGGCCTGGGCGATGTTCTTGTCGGCATTAGCCTGATCCATTTGCAGGAAAGCGCCGATATTCTTGCCCACGTCGATGTCGGCGATGTCGATCGACAGAATCTCGAAAGCCGTACCGGCATCCAAACCCTTCTCGAGCACCACGCGCGAAATGAAGTCAGGATTCTCGAGCACGGTCTTATGCGAATCCGACGAGCCGATCGACGAGACGATTCCTTCGCCGACACGCGCCAGCACGGTATCTTCGCCCGCGCCTCCGACCAATTGCTTGATATTGGCGCGGACCGTTACGCGGGCCTTGGCGATCAGCTGGATACCGTCCACGGCCGCCACGGGAGGCGTATTGATCACTTTCGGATTGACCGACATCTGGACCGCTTCGGCCACGTTACGGCCGGCCAGATCGATCGCGGCCGCCATGCGGAAATCGAGCGCAATGTTCGCTTTCTGGGCCGAAATAAGTGCCGTTACCACATTGGGGACGTTGCCGCCCGCCAGATAGTGCGCTTCCAGATCGTTCGCGGTCAGGTGCAGCCCCGCTTTCGTTCCCGCTCCCAGAATGATACACCTTTCCTCTATATCGGAACAATTCATTTTCAATAAATCCCAGTTCCGGGCTGTCCTTAAATCTCCACATTGGTTTTTCTTTCAACAAAATATCCTCATCCCGGCTGCATCCGGCAGCTGCAGCACGGTCAATCAGACGGCAGACGGTATGACGGCTCATGTAAAAGAGCTTCTGCTGCACGCTCTCGCGGTACGGGTTGTCCTCCGGATCCATCGTGACCGTCACGATCACCTTCCGGCAGCACCGGAATAAGAGTTCCAGAAGCTCATACTGGATCGGCGTAAAGCCTGTATAGCCATCCAGCGTCACAACGCTGTCGCGGATGAGCTGTGACTGCGGCAGCACCCGGCAGAGAAGGCTTAAAATTTCTTCTTTTACGATCACTTTTTCCTCGGTATACGCCTGGAATGCCCGGTATAAAACCTGCATATCCAGAAGCTTCTGGCGCAGCAGCGGGCTTTTCGTCTCCCCGATCAGCGTCTCCAGCTTTTCCTCCGTGATGCCGTACTGGAAAAACTCAGACAGCATCGATTTGATCTCGCTGATAAAGCCCGCCTTGTCCAGATGCCCTCCAAACAGGTGCAGATTTCCCCGGACGCCCGATGAGACGCGCCGCAGAACCATCGATTTTCCCATATCATCCAGCACCGCCAGATTTTCAATCGCCAGTTCCTCAAACACCCGGTATGCCAGACGCTCAAAACTGACAATATCGATATTCATCACGCCATGGTTCGGATGCAGCATCACGATCTCTTTCTGCGTCTGCATCGTAAACTGTTCCGGCACCAGAGCAAAAAAACGTCCGTCCGGCTCTTCCATCGACTGACGGATCAGATTTTCATACAATGTCCGTGTCTTTCCCGAACCGGAACCACCGATTATAAATTGCAATGACATAGTTTTCCCTCTGTCTTTCTGTCTATGTTTTCTGTCAGATACCAAAGCACTTCCGCCCGGATGCATCCCGGATTCCCATTTCTTCCCGGTATTTCGCCACGGTCCGCCGCGACAGCGTGATCCCCGCTTCCGCCAGTTTTTCTGACAGCACGCGGTCGCTGAACGGCTTTCTCGGATTTTCCGTTTTGATCAGATGGCGGATTGCCTCCCGCGGATCTTTGCCTGTTTCCATCCGATTCACCACTTCTGCCTGAACCGCCGTTTCTTCCTGATTCGCCGCCTCTTCCCGATCTGCCAGTCTTCCCTTATCCGTCATCCCGAATCCCCCCGCAGCCATGTGTCTTGAAAAGAAATATGACAGCGGAAAGATCCCCCAGCGGCATTGCAGATATTTTTCACGCACTGTCCGGCTCAGCGTCGGCTCGCTGACCCCCAGCGATTTAGCCGCCTGTTTCTGCGTCCACGGAGCCAGTTTTCCACTTCCTTTTGCAAAAAACTCCACCCCTATTTTGGGCACGGAATTCTGATAAAGGAGTACGTTTGATATATCCCATATGAGATATCGTGATAA
>ENA-ORCN01001987-ORCN01001987.1-human-gut-metagenome-genome-assembly--contig:-NODE-1987-length-12144-cov-40.005221_pt1 | contig 12144 bp, 9 predicted proteins | sample MGYA00242984_ERZ507984 | MGnify/ENA primary metagenome ERZ507984 (study PRJEB26167, sample SAMN06115395) | human gut metagenome | host: Homo sapiens | place: China:Hubei | collected 2016-05-19... | reverse complement strand
GCGCTCTCCTCGGGGCGGCAGACCACGATCATCTCCTGCTTCTCGAACTGGTGGATGCGGTAGATGCCGCGCTCCTCGATGCCGTGGGCACCCTTCTCCTTCCGGAAGCAGGGGCTGTAGGAGGTCAGGGTCAGGGGCATCTTGCTCTCGTCGATGGTCTGGTCGATGAAGCGGCCGATCATGGTGTGCTCGCTGGTGCCGATCAGGTACAGGTCCTCGCCCTCGATCTTGTACATCATGGCGTCCATCTCCGGGAAGGACATAACGCCCTGCACCACGTTGCCGTGCATCATGAAGGGCGGGATGACGTAGGTAAAGCCCTTGTTGATCATAAAGTCGCGGGCGTAGGCCAGCACTGCCTCGTGCAGGCGGGCGATGTTGCCCAGCAGGTAGTAGAAGCCGTTGCCGGCCACGCGGCCTGCAGCGTCCATGTCGATGCCGTCAAAGCTCTCCATGATCTCGGTGTGGTACGGGATGGGGAAATCGGGCACGACCGGCTCACCGAAGCGCTGTGCTTCCACGTTGTAGGTGTCGTCCGGGCCGATGGGCACGCTGGGGTCGATCATCTGGGGGATGGTGTACATGATCTCCTGGATGCGGGCAGACAGAGCTTCCTCTTCCTTCTCCAGCTCTGCCATCTTGTCGGCATCGGCCTTGACGGCGGCGTTGTTGGCGTCGATCTGAGCCTGCAGCTGGGCCTTCTTGGCCTCATCGTCGCACTTCTTCAGCTGGCCGAACAGCGGGCCATTGGCCTTGCTCAGCTTGTTGCGGGCAGCCTTGAGGGCTTCCACTTCCTTCAGCGCTGCGCGGTACTGGGCATCCTTTTCGATGACCTCATCCACCAGCGGCAGCTTTGCGTCCTGGAACTTCTTCTTGATGTTTTCCTTGACGGCGTCCGGATTCTCACGGACAAATTTGATATCAAGCATGATTGACTCTCCTTGCTCTATTTCGTTCGCACCGGGAAATGGGACCTCTCCCGGCGCCGTTCAAAGGCGGGTGTCCGCCTTGGATCGCGGTTGTTTTATTCTTCGGTCTGGTACTGGCCCAGCAGGTTTGCAAAGGCGCGCAGCTGCTCATCGGAGTAAAAATGCACCGTCAGCTTGCCCTTGCCGCCGTGGTAGGCCACGTTCACCTCGCTGCCCAGCACCTGCTTGAGGCTCTCTTCCACTTCCACCGGCAGGGTGCCGCGGGGTTCGGGTTCTTTTGCCTCCTTCGGGGGCTTTGCCAGCTTCTTGCACAGCGCCTCGGTCTGGCGCACATTCAGCTGGTTGTCCGCCACGATCTGTGCCGCCTGCTCCTGCAGCTCCGGCGTGGGCAGGCCCAGGATCACCTTGGCGTGGCCCATGTTCAGGAACCCGCTCTTGAGCAGCTCCAGTACGTTTTCCGGCAGGTTCAGCAGACGCAGGCTGTTGGCCAGCGCGCTGCGGCTCTTGCCCAGCTTGCGGGCTGCCTGCTCCTGGGTCAGGTCACAGCGCAGCATCAGCTCCCGGATGCCGGCGGCTTCTTCCACCGGGTCCAGATCCTCACGCTGGAGGTTTTCCACCAGTGCCAGCTCCATGGCCTGCTCGTCGGACACATCCTTGACCACCACCGGCACTTCGGTCAGGCCGGCCATGCGGCAGGCACGCCACCGGCGCTCGCCGGCCACGATGCTGTAGCCGCCCAGTCCCTGGGGCCGCACCGCAATGGGCTGCAGCAGACCGTGCTCCGCAATGCTGGCAGCCAGCTCCCCCAGTGCCTCTTCGTCAAAGGTCTTGCGGGGCTGGTCGGGGTCCGGCTCGATCTCACGCAGGGGCAGGGTCTCGATCTTTGCGTCGGACTCAAGGCTCGGGGCGGCGTCCTCAAACAGACTTTCCAGCCCGCGGCCAAGTCCTCCTTTTCCTTTTGCCATTGTTCTTGTTGTTCCCCCTGTGTTTTAGTCTTCCAGAGCGTTTTTGACCGGTGCCGGTTCCGGAGCGCTCTTGCTCCGCGCGCGGGTCTTTTTGGGCTCGTGCGGCCGGTTGTTCTTGACGAACTCAATGGCCAGATCCATGTACGCTTCGCTGCCCTTGCCCTTGGGCTCGTAGAAATTGATGGGCTGCCCGTAACTGGGGGCCTCGGAGATGCGGATCGAACGCGGGATCGTGGTTTTGTACACCTTGGAGCCAAAGTATTTCTGCACCTGCTCCACTACCTGCACCGTGAGGTTGTAGCGCAGGGAGAACATCGTGAACACCACGCCCTCGATGTCCAGATAGGGGTTGTACTTTTTGCGGATGGTCTTGAGGGTGCTGATGAGCTCCGACAGACCTTCCAGCGCATAATACTCGCACTGCACCGGGATCAGCACACTGTCGCAGGCGCTCAGACCGTTCAGGGTGAGCAGGTCCAGGCTGGGCGGGCAGTCGATGAAGATGAAGTCATAGTCCTTCTGCACCCCGGCCAGCGCCTTGCGCAGGCGGCTCTCGCGGCCCGGCAGGTCGATCATTTCCAGGCTGGCACCGGCCAGACGGGTGTTGGAGCCGATCACATCGGTGCGGAACTCGGTCTTGCGGATCGCCTGTGCGGCGGTGGCCCGGCCAATGAGCACCTCGTAGGTGCCGTACTCCACGCTCCGCTTGGGGATGCCGTAACCGGTGGTGGTGTTGCCCTGGGGGTCCAGATCCACGATGAGCACCTTTTTGCCCAAAGCCGACACGCAGGAGGACAGGTTGACGGCGGTTGTGGTCTTGCCGACGCCGCCTTTCTGATTTGCGATTGCTACAATTTTTGCCACGCGCATTTCTTCCTTCCGGGAAATTTTGGTTGTTCCACATGGAACATTCGCAGTTGTGCCCGCTCGTTTCCCGTCGCGCGGACATCTCAACTAGTAGTATAGCACACTCCCTTGGCTTTTTGAACCGCTTTCAGGCGTTTTTGTGCGTATTTTTCTTTTGTTTTCCGTTTTTACAAGGCAAAAAGTTCTCTTTCAAGGCGTATTTTGCAGATTTTTTACACGTTTTTTCTGTTCCACATGGAACAGTTCACTTCTCCGCTGCCGCCGTGGGGATGCGCACCGTGTATTCGATGTAGCCATCCTTCTCTTCCCGGTGGGCCGTGGCCGGTACCCCATTGTCGGTCATCAGCCGGATGGCATGGTCGATGGTGTTCACAAAGATGCGCACATCCCGGACCATGGAGATGCGGTGCCGCCCTTTTGCGGTGCTGTTGAGCAGCTGTTCGATGTACCGATCGGTCTGACGGGCGTTGAGCCGCCGCTTGGCAATGTTGATGAGCGCCTCGCTGCGGCGGTTCTCCGGCAGGCGCAGCACGGCCCGCGCGTGACGCTCGGTGAGGTTGTTGTCCAGCACGAACTGGCGCTGGTCCCCCGTGAGCTGCAGCAGGCGCAGCTTGTTGGCCAGTGTGGGCTGCGCCATGCCCAGCCGCTTGGCGGCCTCGGCCTGGGTGCAGTCCCACAGCACCAGAATGTCCCGCAGGCCCTGCGCCTGCTCAAAGGGGTTCAGGTCGGTGCGCTGAATATTTTCCAGCAGGCCGAGGGCCGCCGTCTGCTCATCGGCATAGCTGCACAGGATGGCCGGAATGGTGGTCATCTGGGCCAGCTTGCAGGCGCGCAGCCGCCGCTCCCCTGCCACCAGCTCGTAACCTTCGGCTGCTTTACGCACCGAGATGGGCTGCAGCAGACCGTTTTCACGGATGCTCTGGGCAAGGCCTGCCAGCTCCTGTTCCTCAAAGGTCCGGCGCGCCTGGAACGGCGACGGATGGATCTGGTCGATGGGCAGGAAATAAATTTTTCCGGCGGACTTCTTCCGTTCAAACATAACACGGCTCCTCCTTTTTTGCGGCATATCCGGGTTTGTTTTCCACGCTTTCCCGGGAAAATGTGGAAAAGTTGGTTCAGAGCCAGTGTACCACACAAACAAAAACCCTGCCAGAAATTTCGTTCGGCAGGGTTTTGCATATTTTGTTCGCTATTCCGTTATTTCAGCGGGCTTTTGGCGATTTTTCCGCCGTTTCTGGGGTAGGCTGTCGGAGTTTGCGAAATCTTTTGGCACAAAATCAGGGTGCGGGTGTCGCCGCCGGGCAGGTGCAGGGTGCGGGTCTCCTTATAGGCACCGCCCAGTTTTTTGATGGCCCCGCGGGCAGCGGCCAGCTCCTCTTCTCCGGAGGCGCCCTTCATGGCAAGGAAGTTTCCGCCCACCTTGACCAGCGGCAGGCAGTATTCCGCCAGCATGGGCAGCGCTGCCACGGCACGGGCCGAGGCCAGGTCAAACTGCTCCCGCCACACCTTGCGGGCGGCTTCCTCTGCGCGCTCCTTGGCAAACTCCACGCCGGTCAGGCCAAGCTGGGCACAGGTGTACTTCAAGAACTCCACCCGCTTGCCGGTGGGCTCCATGAGGGTGAGTTCCAGTTCCGGCTTGTAGATCTTGGTGACGATGCCCGGGAACCCGGCACCAGCGCCCACATCCACCATGCGGCCGGCTACTTCCGGCTGGCTGGCAAAGAGCAGGCTGTCGAGGAAATGCTTGTCCTCGATGCCCTCGGGGTCGGTGATGGCGGTCAGGTTGACCTTCTGGTTGTAGTCCACCAAAATCTGTGCAAAGGCGTCCAGCTGGTCCAGCTGGGTGCCGGTGAGGGCAATGTTCCATGTGGAACACTTGGCCTCCAGCCGCTGTTTGTCGATCATAGGTTTTGATTCCTTTCTGTTGTTCTGGATCAGGTGTGGGCCGCCAGGGCGATGCTCAGCTGAGCCACGTCCGAGGGCGACACGCCGGGGATGCGGCTGGCCTGGCCCAGGTTCTTGGGCCGGATGCGGGCCAGCTTCTCGCGGGCTTCCAGCGTCAGGCCGGTAAGGTCCGCATATTCAAAATCCTCCGGGATCAGGGTCTTTTCGTGGCGGGCCACCTCCCGGATCATGCGGTCCTGCCGGGCAATGTAGCCTGCGTATTTGATCTCGGTCTCCAGCCGTTCCGCCAGCATGGGCGTGATCCCCTCCCCCCAGCCGATGACCCCGGCCACAAGGTCGTAGTGGATCTCCGGGCGGCGCAGCAATTCTTCGGCAATGCCGCCCTCGGCTGCCGGGGCCAGCCCGGCCGCCGTCATGGCGGCCTGCAGGTCGGCAGTGCGCAGGTGGGCGTCGTGCAGGCGGCGGCGCTCCGCTTCCAGAATGTTCTGGGTGTGCTGGTACTTTGCCCAGCGGTCGTCCTGCACCAGACCGTATTCCCGGCCGATGGGGGTCAGGCGGGTGTCGGCATTGTCCTGCCGCAGGGTCAGCCGGTATTCGCTGCGGCTGGTCATCATGCGGTAGGGGTCCATGACGCCCTTGGTCACCAGATCATCCACCAGGGTGCCAAGGTAGCTGGTGTGACGCGGAAGGATAAGCTGCTCCCTGCCCAGTGCATTGCGGGCGGCGTTCAGACCGGCCAGCAGGCCCTGTGCGGCAGCTTCCTCGTAGCCGGAAGTGCCGTTGAACTGCCCTGCCCCATACAGGCCCCGCACCACCTTGCTTTCCAGCGTGGCTTCCAGGCTGGTGGGGTCCACACAGTCGTATTCGATGGCATAGGCCGGGCGCAGGATCTCGATGTGCTCAAAGCCCTTGATGCTGCGGTAAAAGGCATTCTGCACGTCCTCCGGCAGACTGCTGGAAGCACCCTGCAGGTACATTTCCTCGGTGTTCTCACCGCAGGGCTCCACAAAGATGGGGTGGCGGTCCTTGCCCGCAAAGCGCACCACTTTGTCCTCGATGGAGGGGCAGTAACGCGGGCCGACACCCTCGATCATGCCGCCGTACAGCGGGCTGCGCTGGATGTTGTCCAGAATGATCTTGTGGGTCTCCGGGTTCGTGTAGGCGATCCAGCATTCCACCTTGTTGTGCATGGGGGCGTCGGTCATGAAGCTGAAGGGCTGCAGCTCGTTGTCCGGATCGCCGGGCTGGCATTCCAGCCGGCTGAAGTCGATGCTGCGCCGGTGCACACGGGCGGGGGTGCCGGTCTTGAACCGCCGCAGAGGCAGACCGGCAGCCTTCAGGCTCTCGGTCAGGGCGTTGGCCGCGTGCATGCCGTCCGGGCCGGAGGCATACCAGGCATCGCCCACAAAGATCTTGCCGCCCAGATTGGTGCCGGTGGCCAGCACCACGCACTTTGCGGTGTACTCGCCGTTGAGCTGGGTAACGATGCCCTTCACCCGGCCGTTTTCCACCTCAAGGCCCACCACCTCGGCCTGATGGATGGCAAGGCCGGGGGTAAGCTCCAGTGCGTGCTTCATGTATTCGTGGTAGCGTTTGCGGTCGGTCTGCACCCGCAGTGCGTGCACGGCCGGGCCCTTGCCCTTGTTCAGCATCCGACTCTGCAGGTAGGTGGCATCCGCCGCCAGACCCATCACGCCGCCAAGGGCATCCAATTCACGCACCAACGTTCCTTTTGCAGTGCCGCCGATGCTGGGGTTGCAGGGCATATTGCCGATGGCGTCCAGACTCATGGTGAACACGGCGGTCCTGGCGCCCAGTGTGGCAGCGGCGTGGGCCGCTTCGATGCCGGCGTGCCCAGCACCAATAACGATCACATCATAATCTCCTAAGTGGTTCATATACTTTCGGGTTTCCTCTAATAATTGATTTGAAATGCCCTCCGTTTTACTCTGGGCATTTTCAGCGGAAGAATTATTTTAAATTTCGGGTTACAGGAAAGTCTGCGGACTTTCCTGTAACCCATTTTCACGGGTGGGGTCATAACGGGAAACGGCAGCAGCAGCGCTCGCTCCCCCGGGGGGAGCTGTCGCGCAGCGACTGAGGGGCTATCAATCGGCGGAGCCGGAAAAAACGGTTAAAAGATCTTCACGCCGAACAGGCGTGAATCTTCAGTTTTTTCCGGTGTAGCCCACTGCTTTGGGGTTAAAAGGGGCGTGCAGCCCCTTTTTCGTGGCTCCAGCGCATCGAAATCGCTGTAACCTTGCTGTGCTGAACGCACAGCATTTGCTGCACAAACCGGTCTGCGACTTGAAAGCCCCACTGGGGCTTTCATGCCTTGCAGGCACCGCCGCACTTTTCTTCTCTTTTGGTGTCAAAAGAGAACATTCCCGCCCTTATTTCCCCACGCAGAACCGCTCGAACACCTGTTCGATGACGGCTTCCGAAGCGTTTTCACCGGTGAGCTCACACAGTGCGTCCAGCGCGTCATCCACGCACACCGACACGGCGTCCAGCCCGAACCCGGCCTCCACGGCCTCCCGTGCACCCGCTGCGGCATCCCGCGCCCGCAGGGCCGCCGACAGCTGCCGCTGGCCGGACAGGCTGGCCGCGTGGGGGTCGATCTGGCTGGTGCCCAGCAGGCGCGCCACGGCGGCCGCAATGACCTTGCGGCTTCCCTCCTCCTGACAGCACACCGGCAGCACCATGGCAAAGTACGGGGCGATGAGCTCCGCATCAAATTGCGTGGGTTTATCTTCCTTGTTCACCAGGGCAATGGCCGGGCGGCCCGCACAGCGCCGGGCCAGCTCCAGATCCTCCCGGGTAGGCGGCTCCGAGCCATCGAACACCGCCAGGATCAGGCCGGCCTCTTCCAGTTTCTTCCAGCTGCGGCGGATGCCCTCCGCTTCAATGGCGTCCTCGGTCTCGCGCAGACCGGCGGTGTCAAAGAGGTTCAGCCGGATATCCCCCAGCTGCACCGCCTGCTCTACCACGTCGCGGGTGGTGCCTGCCACCGGGGTGACGATGGCACGGTCGAACCCGGCCAGCAGATTCAGCAAGGTGGACTTGCCCGCATTGGGGCGGCCCACGATGGCACAGTCCACGCCCTCGCGCAGGACGGTGTCCGCCTGATAGTTGCGGATCAGCCCGTCCAGCGTCTCCTGCACGCTGTCCAGAACGCTGCGCAGATGGGCTTCGTCCAGCTCCGGCACATCTTCCTCCGGGAAATCCACCCAGGCTGCCAGATGGGCCTGCAGGGCGGTGAGGGCATCCTTCTGTTCCCCGATCTTGCGGGCCAGCGCACCGGACAGGGCCGCATTGGCCAGCGCTGCCCCCTGCCGCCCATCGGCCGAGATCAGGTCCATGACCGCTTCGGCCTGAGTCAGGCCCAGTTTGCCGTTCAGGAACGCACGGCGGGTGTACTCGCCGGGGGCCGCCGGCTGCGCACCGGCTGCCAGACAGGCCTCCACCAGACGGCGTGCCACCGCACTGCCGCCGTGGCAGGAAAGCTCCACCACATCCTCGCCGGTATAGCTGTGGGGCGCACGGAAAAACAGAGCCACGCCCTCGTCAAATTCCTCGCCGCCGTCCACAAAATGGCCGAACAATGCTGTGTAGCCTTTTGCCTGCGCCACCTTTTTGCCCGGGTTTGCCGGGCGGAACACCCGCTCTGCCACGGCATAGCTTTGCGCACCGGACAGGCGCACCACCGCGATGCCGCCCGCACCGGGGGCTGTGGCAATGGCTGCAATGGTCGTTTCCTGCATAGTCGGTTCCTTTCAGTGTTCCAGCTGCCGCTGGATGCGGTAATGTTCTTCCTTGGCCTGATACATCTGCTGCTCGGCCTGTCGGATCAGCGTGTCCAGATCCATGCTGCCTGCATTCTGGGTGACCACCCCGATGGCTGCCGAACAGCCTTTCCGTTCCAGTGCCCGGATCAGCTCGTCCGTCGCTGCGCGCACCGTTGTTTCCGGCTCGTCCTGCACAAAGGCCACAAATTCGTCCCCGCCGGTGCGGTAACAGTTGTCCCGGCCGAAACGACCCTGCAGTTCCAGCGCCACAGTCTGCAGCATCTGGTCCCCTTTTTCGTGGCCGCTGGCGTTGTTCAGCTCATGCAGGCCGTTTACGTCCACATACACACAGCTGAGGGACACCGTGCATTTTTTCGCCCAGCTGTCCCGGCTGCTCTCGTAGGCATTGCGATTCTGCATATTGGTCAGGATATCAAAGTTGGCAAACCGGCGCAGCCGGAGCTCGGACAGGAAATTCTGGTGCATGGAGACCATCATAAAGCTGGAAATGATGCTGGACACCATCCCGAACACCACACAGTCGGTGATGTCAATGACCGCGATCCGCCCGGTCTTAACGTGCAGCACCAGCCCGATGAAGATCACCGCAAAGAACAGGATGTTGCTGATATGCTGCACCGGCGGCATCACGAACAGAAGCGGTACGGCCAGCAGAAATGCGATGAAACAGACCGAAAGCTCCTCCGGCGAGTCCTTCATGATCAGCATGCCCAGCAGATACAGCTGCGCCTCGAAAGCATACATCAGCCAGTCCAGCAGCAGACCGTTATCCTCCGGCAGCATCATTTCGATCGCCAGCAGCACCAGACAGCCGACAAACGAGAGGAGATAATATCCCCGATTGGCGCGCAGCGCCTCGAGCCCGCCGAGCAGGCAGATGATGACCAGCAGAAAGATACCGGCCATGATCAGATAGGCACGCAGCTTCTTCCGGTTGTCCTTGCGGATCTCCGGCAGACAGGCCTGGTACTCTTCCGGTTTCAACCCGGCATAGAAAAGCATCTGATGTAGTTTGCCCATGCCTGTGTTCATCCCTTTCCCTCGGCCGTCTTTCCAGCGGACGGCATCCCTCATTTTATTTTTTATTCTACCACGTTTCCGTCCAAAAAGATACACCCCGTGTCGGTTTTCCACCGGCTCCGGAAAGTCCGTGGAAAAAGCCGTGCCGTTTTTGCACAGACCGGAGCGCAAAAATGCCCCCTGCATCAATTGCAGGAGGCATTGCATGGTTCAGGGGTTACAGCTCGATCTTGCCAAAGCTGAAATCAGCAAAATCATCCACGCGCTCGGTGCGCTTGGGTGCCACCGGTGCGGCAGTCTCGGCATCGCGGGGCGCATAGGTGCGCTCCGGCACACCGGAAGGACGGGGCCCACGGTTGCCGCCGTTGCGGCTGCCGCGGTAACCGCCGCGGTTGCCGTTGCGGTCGCCGTGCTCCGAACGACTGCCGCCGCGATAGCCGCCATTGCGGTTGCCGCCGGGGCGGCGTCCGTTGCCGGGGCGGCCGCCCCGGGGACGGCGCTCGCCGTAGGTGTTCTCGGTCTGGGCATCCGGTGCGGTGGAGTAGATGACCACGCGGCGGTCACGGCCCTCGCCCTTGCTCTCGCTGCGGACCCCCTCCATCTTGCTGATGGCAGAGTGGATGATGCGGCGCTCGTAGGGGTTCATGGGCTCCATGGCAAAGCTGCGGCCGGTCTTGCGCACCTTGGCACCAATGCGCTGTGCCAGGGCGGTCAGGTCGCTTTCCCGCTTGTCGCGGTAGCCGGCCACGTCCAGACCCAGCTTGATGTAATCGCCTTCCAGACGGTTGGCCACCAGGCTTGCCAGATAGGACAGGCTCTCCATGGTCTCGCCGCGGCGGCCGATCAGGGCACCCAGGTGCTCCCCATCCAGACGGATGATGGTGGCTTCGCCCTTCTGCACGGCGCTGAAGGTCACGTTCTCCACGCCCATCTTGGCAATGACTTCCTGCAGGTACTCCACAGCAGCCTTGACCTTGGCGTTCTCTTCGATCACGATGGGGACCTCGGTCTCCTCGTCTGCGGCTGCGGCAGCAGCCGGGGCGGCCTGCTCTGCGGCAGGCTGCTCAGCCTCGGCAGCCGGTGCTTCCACCGGTGCGGCAGGCTCTTCCACGGGGGCAGCGGGAACTTCCGGGGCAGTCTCCTGCACCGGAGCCGGGGCTGCGGCGGGCGCTGCCGGAGCATCGGGTTCTTCCACGCTCACGCACACCTTGGCAGGGGTGGTTTTCAGGCCCAGGAATCCGGTTTTCTGGGGCATCTCCAGCACTTCATAGCTGACATTCAGATCATCGGCCTGTACGCCCAGCAGAGCGCAGGCTTTTGCGCGGGCTTCATCGACCGTCTTGCCGGTCGCTTCCTGCTTACGGATCATAACCGTTCGTCCTCCTTTATTCTTTTATTCCTTGTCCTGCTTGTTCAGCTCACTCAGCGGCACGGTGCGCTCGTCCTTGTAGCGCTCGGCATCCAGCTGGCGGGCATACTCCAGACGGCACTTGTTCATCTCGCTGGCCGAGAGGTTCTTCTCGGTGACCTTGCCGGTCTTGGGGTCGGTGACCTTCACGGTGGTGCTCTTCACGCCGCGCTTCTGCTGCTTTTTCTTTTCTTCGATCTGAGCTTCCACTTCCTTGCGCATCTTCTCGGGGTCGTAGATCTTGCGCATGACCTGGGTCTGCACGGTCATCACGATGTTGGAAATGACGTAGTACAGCGAGAATGCCAGCGGGTAGGTAAAGCAGAAGAACAGATACATCAGCGGCATCAGGTACATGGTCACTTTCATGCTGCCCTGCATCTGCTGGCCGGAGGCCTTCATGCTGATGTGGGTGGACAGGAACATGGTCACCACCGACAGCAGCGGCAGCACCAGGTCCAGCGACAGGCCGATCTGCGGGATGCGGGTCAGGTCGATGCCCAGGAAGTTCATGTGCTGGCTGAACTCGGTGATGGTGGCGATCTGGTCTGCGCTGAAGCAGCCGATCACGCCGGAATTGCCGGCCACGACCTGTGCAATGATGTTGGTGTCGCGGGTGATGGCGGTAAAGGAAACCCCGGCGGCGGTCAGGGCCTCACCGGCGGCGGCCAGGGCAGCGGCACTGATGTGGAAGATCCGCTCCAGGGGGTTGTACACCACGCCGATAACGCCGAAGATGACCAGGAAGTTGAGCAGCATGGGCACGCAGCCGGCGGTGGGCTTATAGCCATAGTCCTGCTGCAGCTTGAGCATTTCTTCCTGCTGCTTTTCGGGCTTATTCTTGTACTTGGTCTGGATCTCCTGCAGCATGGGCTGGAAGGCCGACATTTTGGCCATGCTCTTCTGCTGGCTGAGCTGCAGAGGGATCTTGACGATGTTGATCAGCAGCGTGAAGAGGATGATGTCCCAGCCGTAGTTGGGCAGCAGCTTGTAGATCCACTCCATCACATAGCCAAGAGGAGCGCTTAGGATGTAAAAGAAGTTCATACCTTTGTCCATTCTGCCCCGCCTGTGGCACGGGACGCGTTATTTTTTTATCGTAGGACACACCGCCCACAGTGCGATGCGTCACAAGAAGCTGAAATTGCAGCGGGCAGGCCAGCGGGGAGCTTTCTCCTCGGACACGAATCGGGCCATTCCATCGCCCGCCCTACTGCCTGCGGCAGCAGGGTCCCACCCCA
>ENA-ORCN01001978-ORCN01001978.1-human-gut-metagenome-genome-assembly--contig:-NODE-1978-length-12206-cov-9.300190_pt1 | contig 12206 bp, 13 predicted proteins | sample MGYA00242984_ERZ507984 | MGnify/ENA primary metagenome ERZ507984 (study PRJEB26167, sample SAMN06115395) | human gut metagenome | host: Homo sapiens | place: China:Hubei | collected 2016-05-19... | reverse complement strand
GTACTTTTTCGAGGAATGCATGTGCCCAAAAAGACCGCAAACAGGGATTTGATAAACACAAAAACCTTTGAAAACAGAAGGATAACCCCCAGAGAGAAAGAAAAAGCTCTTTTTTAGAAAGACCCTTCCGCTCTTCCCCCGCATCTCCATATCCATAATAAGAAAGGGGGAAGGGAACCAGTCCCTCCCCCCATAAAAGGCGTACGCTACGATCAGACGATGCGGAAGTTGTCCACAACGCAGCAGCGGCGCAGACGCACGAACGAGCGGGCGCAAGTCACACCTTCACCGGTGGGGGTGGAGATGGTCATGGTCGTCCAGCCTTCGCCGCCAGCGCCGAGGGCGGCGAGGTGCGGGCCGTTCTTGACGAACAGGCTGGTGTTCATGGCGCGGGCCATCTTGTCCATGTTGTCGATATTGCGGGAGTGCATACCGGCGGTGTGGGACAGGCCACGTTCGAGGATGAGAGCCCATTCGATGGCTTCGTCCACGTTGGCGGCGCGCAGCAGCGGGATAACGGGCATCAGCTGTTCCACGCGAGCGAACACGTGGTTGATGTCGCGCTTCACGTCCACGATGAGCAGACGGCAGCTGTCGGGCACGTCGATGCCGGCGGCCTTGGCGATGAGGGCGGCGTCACGGCCGACCCACTTCGGGTTCGGATTGGGAGCCTTGCCGCCTTCAACCTGAGGATAGTTGCGCAGAACCACGCGAGCCACGGCGTCAGCCTGTTCAAGGCTGATTTCCACGGCGCCGATGGCCTTCATTTCGGCCTTCAGCTGATCGGCGATGGAATCCACGGCGATGATTTCTTTTTCGTCGGCGCAGATGATGTTGTTGTCGAAGGAAGCGCCGTCGTAGATGCTGCGGGCAGCGCGGGCGATGTTGGCGGTTTCGTCGACGACGACCGGCGGGTTGCCGGCGCCGGCGGCGATGAGGCGCATGGTGGCGACCTTGCGGGCCTGAGCCACAACGGCTTCACCACCGGTCACCACGAGCAGCTTGATGCGAGGATGCGAGAAGAGCTCCTGCGCCACTTCGATGGTGGGTTCCTTTACGGCGACAAGCAGGTTGGCAACGCCGGTGGCTTCGATGATGGCCTTGTTCAGGACCTGAATGGCCGTCTGGGAAGCACGCTTGGCGTTGGGGTGGGGAGCAAAGATCACGGAGTTGCCGCCAGCGATCATGCTGATGGCGTTGTTGATCACCGTGGCGGTCGGGTTGGTGGACGGCGTCACGGAAGCGATCACGCCCCAGGGAGCATTTTCGATAAGGGTCAGGCCCATGTCGCCGGAAATGGCCATGGGGGAGAGGCATTCGGTGCCGGGAGTACGCTCGCAAACGAGGATATTCTTGGCAATCTTGTCGCTCACGCGGCCCATGCCGGTTTCGTTGTGGGCGATTTCAGCGAACGCCTTGGCGTTTTCAAGGCCGGCCTTGCGGATGGCGGCGATGATCTTGTCACGCATGGCGACGGTGCTGATCTTCTTCTGAGCGGCTTCGGCGGCCTGCACGGCGTCTTCGAGGCGATCGAAGAGGCCGAAGTCGCCGCAGTCGCAGCCGCTGGCGGCGACGACGGTCGTAGCAGCCGCGGTGGGCTGATCGGACATCATCTTTTTCAGAACTTCAACGACAATGCGTTCCACGTCTTGTTGGCGCACGTCCATATCTATACTCCTATGCTGGAAGCCGGACCCCGCGGGACTTTGAGGACTGCCGGGCGGGGGGCCTGTTTTTTCTGTTTGTCATCCTCGTCAGGAGACGAGGCAGAGCGGAAAACCGGGGTCTTCCGGTGGGCGGCGAACCGCCCGCAGGGGCTATTCCCCCTGATTCTTGCGATAAATAGCTGCCTTACCGGCGTTTACATGGTCGACGATGCCGACAATGACCAGATCCAGCGGCGCATCTTTGTCGATGGCAAAACGTGCGGAACTGCCGCGGGACACGATAACCCATTCGCCCTCGCCCGCGCCGATGGGATCGGCGGCAACCTGAGAGCGGCCGATGGATTCACCCTTCTCATTGAGCAGATCAACGAGAAGCAGCGAGTTGTACGGCAAACCGGGACACCGGACCGTGGAAACGACCTGACCAATGACTTTTGCGAGTTCCATGTATGTCTCCGTTCCCGGAAGACGGTCTTCCGGGAGCATTCCGTAAGGAAGCTGACGGCCGGGCCGGGGCGCGAGGCCCCGGCGAGACCGACGAGCAGGGCTTAACCCAGCTTAAGTGCGCGGACGAGCTTACTTGCGGCTCAGGGGGAACACGGCTTCCAGGTCCTGATGGGGGCGAGGAATGACATGGACGGCCACGAGCTCGCCACCCACGCGCTGCACAGCGGCGGCGCCGGCGTCGGTAGCGGCTTTGCAGGCGGCCACGTCGCCGCGGACGAGGGCGGTCACGTAGCCGCCGCCGATCTGTTCGTAAGAAACGAGCTGCACGCGAGCAGCCTTGACCATAGCATCAGCGGCTTCGATGAGACCAACCAGACCACGGGTTTCGATCATGCCAAGAGCGTCCATTGTGAACTCCTTTTAGGATTGTTGTTAGCTTGGTTACCCGGAACGGAACGATCGGGTAACGCGTTACCGTGTTGTGTGCCGTTCCGTTTTATTGCTGTCCTCCGCGGTTCATGCCCAGGCCGACGACACTTATTTTGTAGATGTCGTCGCTGCTGCATCCCCGCGAAAGGTCATGCCAACCATGCGCAAAGCCCTGGAGCAGGGGGCCGAGGGCCGTCCAGCCGCCGAAGCGCTGCGCGATTTTATAACCGATGTTGCCGGCTTCAAGGGAGGGGAACACGAACACGTTCGCGTTCCCGGCGACCGGGCTCCCGGGCGCCTTGAGCCTGGCGACTTCGGGCTCGACGGCGGCGTCCAACTGGAGTTCGCCGTCCACGAGCAGATTGGGTTCGCGGGTCTTGATTTCTTCAAGAGCCGCGCGCACCTTGTCGACGCGCTCATGCTTGGCGCTGCCCTTCGTGGAGAAGGAAAGCAGGGCCACACGGGCCTCGTCGCCCATGACGCGCTTGTACACGCCGGCGGTGCTGATCGCAATGTCCGCAAGCTGCGCGGAAGTGGGTTCCGGAATGACCGCGCAGTCGGTGAACATGCAAACTCTGTTGTCCTTCAGCATGAAGAAGAAGCTCGACACGGTCTTGCTTCCGGCGGCGGTGCCGACCATGCGCAGGCCGGCGCGGATGACGTCGGCCGTGGAGGACAGGTTCCCGGCAACGCCGATTTCGGCTTCACCGCGGCGGACCATAAGGGCACCGGCGGCGAGAGGGTTCTTGACGGCCTTGATGGCCTCCTCTTCCGAAATGTCCTTGCCCTTGGCCTTCTGGATGGCCATGTACTCCGCGGCATTGTGCTGAAGCAGGGCCGGGTTGTACGGATTGACGACCTGGAGGGAAACGCCGGTTTCGCCGCTTTCCTGCAGCGCGGTGCGCACCTTTTCAGGATCGCCGATGAGGATGGGTTCGACGAGGCCTTCGCGGATCAGCTTGGCGGCGGCGGAAACCACGCGCCGGTCTTCACCGTCGGAGTAGACCACGGCACCTTTCCGGGCGCGGCATTTTTCGAGGCAACGTTCGAACACGCTCATTACAGACCAACCTTGCTGATGTCGCGGCCGGATTCGGCAACGACGGTCAGGAGCATGAGGACATAGATGGCGCTGCTCAGGCGGTTCAGGGACGCGAGGATGTCTTCGCGTTCCATGCCGACCTGAACATAGGCCACTTCAACTTCGCGGGCCTGGGCGCGCAGCCAGTTGAGCAGCGCGACGTTCGGGCCGAGAGCCACGTCGGGGACGATGTGGCCCTGGCCGAGGTATTTCATGGGATCGTGGGAGACGAGGCGGATCGCTTCGGCGTTCATGCCGCACAGGGACTGCACGGGCACGGCTTCGCCGGAGACTTCGGCCTGGAGGATCTGCCACAGCCACACGTTGATGTCGGAAAGGCCGTTTCTGAGGACGGCGGGGAGCTTGTTGTTGCCGTCGAATCCGGTCTGCACCAGTACCGTGCTGGAAATGAGGGTATCCAGCTTGCCGCGCAGGAAAATGCGCGGGTGGGACTTGGAGACGACCGTATTGGCGTCAAGGTAGGTTCCATCGGGGAACGATGCCTGTTCGGCAGCCGGAGCGGCCGTGGCGGCAGGAGCCGCTTCCGCAGCGGGAGCCGCGGGTTTGGCTTCTTCGACAGGCGCCGCTTCCACGGTGCACTGACCGGGCAGGATCACGCGGCAGTTGCGACTGCGCAACAGCTCCGTGGCCGCCGGAGTCAGGCGTTCGCCGGCCTGAAGGCAGAATTCGCCTCCCTGGCCCAGCTCGCAACGCTGTCTGACATCTTCTTCGGTAAGAAAGATCATGATTGTTTCCTTCGTTATGGTCTAGGAACGCGGCTAGGCGGCTACCGCGACCGTGGCGCACCGCACGTGCCCGGAAGAGGAGAGCTCCACTTCCGTGCCCGCAGGGATGCTGAACACGTCGCCGTGGGCCGCGCTGAAGGTCGTGCCCTCAATGCTCAGGTTCAAGTCGCCTTCCAGCACGACGAGCACTTCCGTACGCCGGAACGTCCAGGAAAACGAGAGGTTTTCCCAATCCAGATAGCCCACGGAGGCGGCATCCCCTTTGGCGGGGGAAAGCACGTCCATGACGGCCACGCTGCCCTTCGCCCGGGAGCCTCCCCAGTACTGCGCTTTGCTGTCGACGTGGGTGACGCCTCCAGCCTGCCTGACGCCGGGGCGCGTCTCGGGAGCCGCGCAAGCGCCCATTTCGGCAAGGACGGATGCGATCAACCGATCGATCAACGCTTCGTCGGCGGTCCCTGCGGGAAGAGCCGACAGGACCCCGCGCCGGATGGCGACGAGGAGGTCATCGGAACGCTGCTCTGCCGGAGCGGAAGCCGCCACGGCCTCGGCGGCCATGGGGTTGCTGCCGGGGGTGAACACGACCGGAGGCACCGGCTGCGTCGCCGGAGCGACGGACGCGGTCAGGGCCTGCGTCAGCGGGACCAGCGCTTCCTGCAGCTGCCGGGCGGCGGCCGCAAGCTGATCGGCGGTCAACGCCGGCGTGGGAACGTGTACAGGTTCCTGACTGGCGGGCACTTCTTCCAAAACCGGCGAGACCGGCGGGACAGCCTCCGCCTCGGGCTCCGCCAGAGCGGAGGACGGGGCGACGGGCGTTTCCGTCGTCAGGGTTATGCCGTAATGCCGGGCATCGTCCTGGGCCTGCTGGGTGACGATGTCGCCCTTGGCATAGACGATGACCGACTCGCCGGCTTTCCATGCGAGCCGGACCGTTTCGGCAGTGATGATCTGTTTGGTCATGCCCCAATTCCTTTAGGTGGCGTGCGGCGTATCCTGTGCAGGGCGGCACCGTTTCCCGGTGCCTGTCGGCACGCCTCCGTTACGCGAAACGACTACTTCTTGGCCTTGCCCTTGGGGGACTCTTCGGCGGCGGGAGCAGCAGCTTCGCCTTTGGCCGCGGCCATACGAGCCAGCTTGGCGGCCTTGCGGGCGGCCTTCTTCCGCTTGATGTCCGCAAGCATGTCCATGAGGGAGTCGGGTTCTTCAGCGGGGCTGGGGATGATGTTGTACCCGTTCAGGCCGTTGAGGCTCTGGGCGAGCAGGGCGCCGGTTTCCACGGCGGCCTGACAGGCGGCCACGTCACCCTTGCAGATGACGCAAACGCGCAGCCCGTCGACCTTGTGGGCCGAGATGATTTCCACTTCGGCGGCCTTGGCCATGGCGTCGGCCACCTGAATGGCGATGACGAGGCCCGCGGTTTCGACGAAGCCGAGGGAAGGTTTATATTCCAAACTCATAGGTTACTCCTGACTGCCTTAGGCAATCTGCTCGAAGACGGTTTCAGCCGGGCTCGGGATGACGACCTTGCTCACGAGGAGGCCGCTTTCGGCGGCGGCCGTGGAGCCGGCTTCGACGGCGGCGTTGACTGCGGCCACGTCGCCGGTCATGAGGGCATAACCCTTGCCGCCGAGTCCGAGGGCCACGCGGACGTCAAGGAGCTGCACGTCGGCAGCCTTGACGGCGGCATCGGACGCCACCACGATGGAGGCGGCGGAGAAGGTTTCGATGATGCCGAGCGCGCCGCGTTCCGTGATGCCCGTGGCACCGGCGAGGGCGCCGATCACATCCCGGTGGATGTTGGGGATGATGAACCAGTCCACCAGCGCATCGGCATGGGTTTCGCGTCCGGCATTCACGGAAGCGGATACGGCAGCCACGTCGCCGGTCACGGCGGCCACGAACTTGCCGGGGCAAATCGTCTTAAAGAACAGCGGATCGACCTGAGCGGTTTTCACCATCTGGTCAGCCGCGTCGATACCAGCGGCAATGCTGTTGAATTCCACCATTCCTACGGCTGTGTATGATTCAGACACAGGGCCTCTCCTTTTTTGTCAGGGGGCGGGCTGGCCGCCCCTTTCCGTATCGTGTTGCGGGCTACTTGCCGATGACGACGGCGCCGTCGACGCTCTTGACCACGCCGTCCATGCTGGCGTGGATACGGGCGCCGAGACCCTGTTCGGGGATTTCACCAATGACGTCGCCGCACTTGACGCGATCGCCGACCTTCACCACGGCCTGGGCCGGAGCGCCGATGTGCTGCCGCAGCGGGATACGCACTTCAGCCGGGGAGAGAGCGCCCAGATCGTTGGTGGGCAGCTCCATGTAGCGGCTGATGCCGATCTTGTTGACCAGGCGGGGCACGGGCACCCGGCGGAATTCACGCCACTGGGTGTAGGCTTCATTCACGTCGCGGCTGCCTTCGTACTTCATCCCGGCCGCGCGCAGCTCATTCTTGATGGCCTGGTTGATGCGGCGGGGGGACAGGCCCATGGGACAGGCCACGTGTTCGCACACGCCGCAGTCGCAGCAGAGGAGCGCGAGCCTGCCTGCTTCGGCGGTCAGCTCGGCGTTGCTGCCGAAGGCGCGCATGACGCGATGCGTTTCAAAAGGATGGCCGAGGAGGTGGCGGGGGCACAGCTCGGAACAGCTGCGGCACTGGATACAGGCCGAAGCGGCGCGGCGACGCATGAAATTGAGGGGCGTGGTCGCGTTCCGGTGCAGGTAGTGCCCGCGGGGCAGGATGATGAGACCGCCGGAGGTCTTGGTGACCACTTCCTTGGCGAAGGCGTCGGCGTTGTCCACCATGCGGCCCATCATGGGGCCGCCGAGAACGAACACGGGGTCGCTCACAGTGGGTCCGCCCGCAGCTTCGAGGCAGGCGGAAAGCGGAGTGCCGATCGGCACGCAGACGATGCCGGGCTTCTTCACTTCGCCGGTGACGGTCAAAAATTTGTGCGTGACGGGCTTGCCGTCAAGGGCGTGGGCCACGGACACGAGCGTGCCGACGTTGGCGACCACCGCGCCCACCATGAGGGGCAGGCCCAGCGGGGGAACGGAACGGCCCGTCACTTCGCGGACGAGGGTCTGTTCATCCCCGGCGGGATAGAAGTTGGGGAGCAGCGCCAGCTCGATGGGCCGATTGCCGATGGCATCGGTCAGGATCTTGGTGGCTTCCTTGTATTTTTTCTTCAATGCGATGACGCCGCGCTTGGCACCGGTGGCCTGCATCAGCTCACTGAACGCCCGGACGATTTCGTTGGCGTGGTGAAGCATGTGATGCTGGTCGGTGTGCAGAAGGGGCTCGCATTCGCAGCCGTTGGCGATAACCGTGTCGGCGTCGGCGGCGTACTTGACGTGCGCCGGAAAACCAGCTCCACCTTCACCAACGATACCGGCCGCTTTCACCGCCGCTATGAACGCCTGTTTATCCATGCTATCCTCTCGTTACCCAAAACAGTTCGGCAGGCCGCGGCGCGTTTCCGCACCACGGCACTGCCCGGAATCTCAATTCACCGCAAAAGCCTAGCGTCCCATCGGGGCGAAGGGCTGGAACGGCAGCGGGAACTTGGCGTTGTTGAAGCCGTTGGGAGCCATGGGCTTCACGGTATTGAGGGAAACGCCCTTGTCGAGGCCGAGGATCTTCGCGGCGGTCTTGTACATGACCTTTTCGCGGACTTCTTCGCTGATGTTGAGATTCTTGTAGATCTCGATGGCGTCGGCCTGTTCGATGAACGGGTGCGCGGAGGCGAAGATGACCTTGTCGCCGATCATCTTGTTCAGGGCGTCGACATACACTTCGGCCATGGGAGCCAGTTCGTATTCGGACAGGTCCATGTAGACGTTGGCGTTGCGCATGCAGGCGAAGATGGCTTCGTTGACGAAGGGATAGCCGCCGTGGCTCATGATCAGGATCAGTTCGGGGAAGTCGCGGGCGACGACGTCGATCTGGCGGGGATCAATGTAGTCCATGATGGCGCGGGGAACCTGGGCGGGCGGGGCGGTGGTCACGAAGACCGGCACGCCGAGCTCGACGCACTTGGCATAGATGGGATAGTAGCGGGCGTCGCTCGGCGGGCAGTGGGCGAGATAGGGGTCGGTGGCGATACCGCGCATACCGAGGTCCTTGATCACGTGTTCAACTTCGCGAACGGCGTCCATTCCCTTGTGGGGGTCGATACCCCAGAAGCCGAGAAATTTGTTGGGATAGGCGCGGCAGAATTCAAGGATGCTGTTGTTGTTGGCGGGGAAACCATAGGTGGTTTCGCAGTCGCGGCCGGAAACGACGCACAGCTCAACGCCACGGCGATCCAGGTCGGCCACGATTTCGGGCAGAGCCTGGGGGACGCGTTTGTCGAAGCCGATGGCTTCACAGGTGGCTTTGAACATCGAGCTGTTCTTGATGCCGTTAATGATTTCCGGCGTGTTCGGGCGGAAGCGGAAGTCGATTATTTTCATCAGTTGACTCTCCTGGCTTGGTGCACAAAAAGGTTTGTGAGCATTAGAGCAAATGCCGTTCCAGTTTTGCACAGACAAGGAGATTCCCCAACGACAGCAAGGAAATGGGGGCTAACAAAAAACGTTCCTGATTAGATCCGGAAAGAACCGTTTTTTGTTGAAACCTGTGCAACAGGCCGGAATACAAACTTTTTGTCCGCGTTATCGCCTTAAGGCCGTGGTATTGCATGATGCATAAATGCACCAATGTTGCAATAATGCGACCAAGTCGATGCGCATGCGCCACCGGTTTTTTCAGTTGGTGCGTTTTTGCATCATCTGACTTGTGAATAAAAACGCAATCGGATCGCTCCTTGTGCCGATCCGCAGCACAAGGGTCCTTATGCCATGATTGCATCGGTGAAGCAAGGGGAATCCGTATCTAGTGAACGTTACAAGAAAAAACGCAAAAGGCAAAAGAAAACGGATGATCTTGCGCATGGAGCGGGTGATCATATGAAGCAGGGAGGACGGAAGGGAGGCTGGGGATGATAGGCTGAGAGCGCGCAAGCGGGACGACGGGGAGTACAACAAAAAGGGGCCGGACGGCATCGCCGTCGGCCCCCCATGTTCGCGGCGGTTACAGGACTTCCAGCGTGTAGTGGCCGTTGGTGAACACGCAGAGCTCGGAGGCTATCTTCATGCTTTCCAGCGCGATGTTTTCGGCGTCAAGATCGCTGTGGCGGACGAGGGCTCGGGCGGCGGAGAGGGCGTAGGGTCCGCCGCTGCCGATGGAGGCGATGCCGTCGTCGGGTTCGATCACGTCGCCGGTCCCGGTGAGCACGAGCGTATGATCCCTGTCGGCCACAAGGAGCATAGCCTCCAGCTTGCGGAGGAACTTGTCGCTCCGCCAGTCCTTGGCGAGCTCCACGGCGGCGCGGATCAGGTTGCCGCCGGTCTGTTCGAGGTGGGCGTCGAAGCGTTCGAACAGGGTAAAGGCGTCCGCCGTGGCCCCGGCGAATCCGGCGACGATCTGATCTTTATACATCCGCCTGACTTTCTTGGCGGTGTGTTTCATAACGATGCTCTGTCCCATGGTCACCTGCCCGTCGCCGATGAGGGCGACGTGGCCCTTGTGGCGCACGGCGAGGATGGTGGTTCCGCGAAGTTCCATGAATGATCCTTTGTTCTCGGTAATGGTGAGGAGGTTATCCTTCCAGAATAACCACGGCGGCGGCATTGTCACGGGTATGGGTGAGCGTGAGGTGCAGCTTTTTTACGCCGAGGGCGTCGGCCTTTTCCCGAGCCTTTCCGGACAGAACGAGCTCGGGCTTCCCGGAGGGCAGCGAGCGCACGGCTACGTCGCGGGGGCCTATGCCTTCGGCGAAGCCCGTACCAAGCGCCTTGACCGCGGCCTCCTTGGCGGCGAACCGCGCGGCCACATAGGAAACGGCGCGCGCGGACGGGGAGGCGGGATCGCCGGGAACGGCGCTCCGTTCGTCGTCCGCCATGATGCGGTTGAGAAAATGCTCCCCGAAACGATGCAGCGAACGCTCCATGCGGGAAAGTTCGATCAGGTCCAGTCCGATGCCGATGATTGCCATATGCGCCCCCTCGGGCAGCAGGTTGCCGTCAGCGGGGTTCGAAGTCAAGTTGACGCTGTGCCGCCGGATGGTTACACGTGGGAGAAATGACGGGGCTCCGTTTCCGAATCCTGTTGCGCCGCCACCGCGCCCGGCGTCCCGTCCGTACTGTTTTGCCAAGGAGCATCTATGCGCATATGCATTGTCGGCACCGGCTACGTCGGTCTTGTGAGCGCGGCGTGTTTCGCCGAAATGGGCAATGACGTCCGCTGTGTGGACGTCAACCCGGAAGTCGTGGCCCTGCTCGACAGCGGGCGTATCCATATTTTCGAGCCCGGCCTCGAAGACCTTGTCAGCCGCAACCGGCAGGAAGGCCGCCTGCGGTTTACGACCAGCCTTGCGGACGGATTGGATGACGCCGAATTTGCCTTCATCACCGTGGGCACGCCCTCGCGTCCCGATGGTTCCTGCGATCTTTCCTTTGTGGAAGGCGTGGCCCGCCAGATCGGCGAGCACATGCGGGGGCCGCTCATCGTCGTGGACAAGTCCACCGTGCCCGTCGGCACCGCCGACCGTGTCCGCGAGCTTGTCGCCGCCGCCCTCGCCGCCCGTGGAGAGGACATTGCCTTCGATGTGGTGTCGAACCCCGAGTTCCTCAAGGAAGGCGACGCGGTTTCGGATTTCATGAAGCCCGACCGGGTCATCGTCGGCACGTCTTCCGAAAAGACGGCCTCCGCCATGCGCGACCTCTACGCTCCCTTTGCCCGGAGCCGCGAAAAGCTCATCGTCATGAGTGTCCGCAGCGCGGAAATGACCAAATACGCGGCTAACTGCATGTTGGCGACCAAGATTTCCTTCATCAACGAAATCGCCACGCTGTGCGAGAAGGTCGGTGCGGACGTGCGCGACGTGCGTACGGGCATCGGTTCTGATCACCGCATCGGCTATCAGTTCATCTATCCCGGCATCGGCTACGGCGGATCCTGTTTCCCCAAGGACGTGAAGGCGCTCATCCATACCGCCCATGAGGCAGGAATGCGTCCTGAACTCCTGGAGGCCGTCGAAGGCGTGAATGCCCGTCAGAAGCGCTCCATGGCGTTCCGGGTAGCCGACTATTTTGAGCCGCAAGGCGGGGTGTTCGGCAAGGTGCTCGCCTTGTGGGGGCTTGCCTTCAAGGCCAATACCGACGATATGCGCGAATCTCCGGCGCTTGCCATCATTGAGGAGCTGACCTCACGCGGTATGCGCATCCGGGCCTATGATCCCATCGCCGGCCCCAACGCCCGGAAGCTGTTGGCGGACAATCCTCTGGTTTTTATCGAAGACGATCAATACGCCATCTGCGAAGGTTCCGACGCCCTGCTGGTAGCCACCGAGTGGAACCAGTTCCGCAACCCCGATTTCGATCGCATAAAGGAATCCCTCGTCGCCCCCGTCCTCTTTGACGGGCGCAATCTCTACTCGCCCTCGGTCCTCGGCAAGCGCGGCTTCGCGTATTTCTGCGTGGGGAAGAAGTAGGGAAGAGGCGGGTAAGGATGTGAAGAGCGGGGGAGGGGAGGCCGCGCGGAGGGAGTCCGCTCCGCTCTTAGGTTGTTAGGGGTGATTGCCTTTTTGAAAGAGCGCCCGCCCGTTAAGAGATAAGAAAGCCGACTGGGAAATATTCAGTCGGCTTTCTTTGTTTTTTGATTTTGAAAAAAGAGCCGTGCGGCTCCTTATTCCGTGTATTCGCTCCATTTGGAGCTTCCGGCTTTGGGCTTGTGGGTATGAAGATGAAAAGACCGGTAGCAGCACTCATCGGTACCGTATTGATGGGCTGTGT
>ENA-ORCN01001954-ORCN01001954.1-human-gut-metagenome-genome-assembly--contig:-NODE-1954-length-12349-cov-6.082301_pt1 | contig 12349 bp, 9 predicted proteins | sample MGYA00242984_ERZ507984 | MGnify/ENA primary metagenome ERZ507984 (study PRJEB26167, sample SAMN06115395) | human gut metagenome | host: Homo sapiens | place: China:Hubei | collected 2016-05-19 | study... | reverse complement strand
ATTGCTGCAATGGATAACAAGATGGAAGAGATTCGCCGCAGAATTGCAGAAGCGGAGGAAAGAGAAGCTGAGAATAATCCGCCTAAGCAGCCACAGACTATCGGTGGCGTGATGCTTAAGAAGAGGCTGGAATCGGGGAAGTTTCCCTTTAAGAAGTAGGTAAGAAATGGCTCCCCGGAGAGGGGGCTGGGGATGGCTGTATGGTTTAATTGAAAACGCGCTCCCGCTCGGGCGAAGACGCAGCGGGTACTAAGTTTGTGGGGATTTGCCGCCTTGCGGCGGCTCTCCCCACGCACTAAGTACCGGCGTCTTCACACGGTTTCCAATTAAACCACACAACCACACCCAGCCCACCACCCCGGGGAGTTTTTACCTGTCAGCGTTGGTCGCTTTGGCTCCCTCGCTTTTGTGGTGGGGTGAGATGCGTGGTTCAGCGTTGGTCGCATTGCTCCCTTGCTGGTGTGGTGGCGGGATTGAGCTATGGTCGTGTAGAGCAACTGTGTTTGTGATGGGGAGGATGTGACTGGGTTGGATAAAGGACTTTCTTGAAGGTTTAAGTGGAGTTTAGAGGCTGTAGGATTTTATAAAATGTGTAGCAATTTTCGCACACGATGTGCGAAAAAGGCGCATTCGAGCCATGGATGGCGAGTATGCGCCGGTTGCGGACGGTGACTGTAACGCGGATAAAATCCGTACAGCGTCTTAATGACACGTTCCACCTTTAAGAAAGTCCTTTATCCAACCCAGTCACACCTTGCTGGACATAAAAGAAGGAGGACATTATGAAGGTTATATCTATTGTTGATGATGATTATGGAATTATGTTTAATAACAGACGAGTTTCTAAGGACAGTGCTCTTAATGAGCATATTATTAAGATGCTTGATGGCGGGAAGTTATGGCTTTCTTTATATAGCAAGCAGCTTTTTTGTGATTATGAGAATCTTGAGGTTAATCAGGAGTTTGGTTTTGCCGGAAGGGATGATTTCTGTTTTGTTGAGGACTCTGAGATTGTTTCTTATGAGGATATGGTGGATGAGGTTTATCTGTATAAGTGGAACAGGAAGTATCCTTCTGATGTGAAGTTTCCTAAGGACATGCTTAATGATTTTAAGCTGGAGGGTTCTACTGATTTTGAGGGTAATTCTCATGAGAAAATTACTGAAGAAAGATATGTAAGAAAGAAATAAGGAAAAATACATGCGTAATATAAGGTTAGAAGTGATAAGGAGAGTAACCGCATTTTTACTGGTGTTCTTTATTGTAGGAAGCGGATTTGGGTTAAGCGGATGCTCTTCTAAGAAGGATAATCAGGCTGGTACTGTGGGGAGTGCTGAGGTTCAGAGTACGGCTGTTGCAGATGATATGGCATCTTTAGTATATCAGGGTGAACCGTATGTTGTAATTAATGATAATAACCCAGCATTTAATGATGCTGACTTCACGACTATATCATTTGAGAGTTACGGAGAACTGGATGAACTTGGAAGATGTACTACTGCATTTGCTAATATAGGTAAAGACATTATGCCTACTGAGAAACGTGGTGCAATTGGTGAAGTAAAACCTACGGGATGGCAGACAGCAAAATACGATAGTGTTGATGGTAAATATCTGTATAACAGGTGCCATCTTATAGGTTATCAGCTTACTGGTGAGAATGCCAATGAAAAGAATCTGATTACAGGAACAAGATATCTTAATGTTGATGGTATGCTGCCTTTTGAAAATATGGTGGCGGATTACATAAAGGAAACTAATAATCATGTTCTGTACCGCGTAACACCTGTATTTTCTGGCGATAATCTTGTTGCCAGCGGTGTGCAGATGGAGGCTAAGTCAGTTGAGGATAATGGTGATGGAATTCTTTTCAATGTGTATTGTTTTAATGCACAGCCGGGAATTGCTATTGATTATGCAACAGGTGACAGCCATCAGGACGATTCAATAGTTGCAGATGCTTCAAAGTCAACAACTGCAGCAGAAGCAAATGTGCAGACATATGTACTTAATACGAATACTAAGAAGTTCCATAAGGAATCCTGCAACAGTGCAAAGAGCATGGATGCTTCCAATAAAAAGATTTATACAGGAAGCAGGCAGGAGATTATTGATATGGGATATGAAGCTTGTGGAGTTTGCAAGCCGTAAAATAGTTATTTGAATTAAATTTAATAATATGGTAAGATTCTGACAGAGAAACCGGACAATATAATAGTTAGCTTGTTTATACATGGAAAGGAATTTTTATGAGAAAAATCAAACTAATACTGTTATTTTGCGCTGTTTTTCTGTCAATTTTGTTATTAACAGGTGATAAAGACAGGATACAGGCAGATGATGATGACAGTAATTTTACTAATTTAGTTGTATTTGCCAGATTTGCAGGTGAAACCGAATTTATAAATGATGTATATGAAGGCAGTTCTGTCAGAAAAATAACAGATAATTCATATAATGCAGGTTCATATATTGTAGGCGATTATTACAGATGTGTATCAGATAACAAATTAAGAATGAGAAGTGTATATTTATATGATAATGGCGGCTCAATTGTACTTTCACATCCTCGTGGGTATTATGCAGAGTACAGCGATATTAATACTATTGGTTATAAAGATGCTTCGGAGCGTGCAAGCAGAATGTATGAGCTTAGGCAGGAGTGGTCAGAAGCTGTTAATAATGCCATATCATCTGGTAATAAAATTTCTGATTATAATAATACTGTATACTACGACTATGGTGTGCTTGATAAAGATAACAATGGTACTATTGATTCAATTACAATTATTTATAAGAATAATGGGGCAGGTAATATATCAGTAAGCTGGTCATCACCATTGTGGAATTATACAGATTATGTTAATAATATTTCTGTTAATACTGGCAAAAAAACTATTAATAGTTACAAATATGTCCAGATAACCAATTCGTATTGTAAGCCTGATGGTGATACTAACGGATATTTATTTAAGGATGAGGATGACCGGCTATTTGTATCAATCGCAACAGCAGTACATGAAATGGGACATATTATGGGGCTGAAGGATTTATATAACTCAAAGAATGCGTCACCAGTGTATTTCATGTCAGTTATGGCAAAGCATATATCTCCAGTTCCACAGTTTATGTCTCTTAAAGAAAAAGAAGTATTAGGCTGGGCTGATGAGAATGATATTAAGACGATTTTGTCCGAAGGAGAATATAGTCTTAAAGCATTAGGAACTTCAGGTACGGATAATATTACAGGATATAAGATGGATATTCCGGAAAAGGGTAAGACATTGTATCTTGAGTACAGAAACTTTGAGGATAATGGCAACAAATATGATTCTCAGTATAAGCAGCTGTTCAAGATTAATGGAAACAGAGTGGATAAAATTTCATTAAAATCCGGGCTGGTATGTTATCTTATAGACAGTGACACTAAGTTTCCAAGTAATATGTATTTTTCATCACCTAAATGGAATTATGAAGTTCTTGGTGGACAGTATAACACAAAGGCAGATGCAGCATTAGGAATAGGTGAAGATATATGGATTTACGGAGATATTTATATCAGAGTCAATTCAATCGTGAATAATATACTCACATTTGAAATAAAGGGTGGTATTCCAGAGCATATTCATAGTGGTGGAGAGGCAACATGCGTCAATCGTGCAGTGTGTGAAGTATGTCATGAGGAATATGGTGAATTAAATAAGGATAATCATAAGTTACAGCATGTAGAAGCTAAAGCAGCTACAGTGACTCAGGAAGGTAATATTGAATATTATTACTGCTCTTTATGTTTAAAATACTTTGCAGATTCAAATGCATCAAAGCAGATAGACAAAGATAGTGTTGTTACATCGAAACTGGCACCAGAAATAATTGCTGGTGATAAATGTATAATTGATAAGAATTCTGATAAGGCAATTACATTTAAGTCTAATGCAGCATTTTCAGATTTTGTAAAAGTAGAACTTGATGGCAGAGAGCTTGTAAAAGACAAGGATTATACGGTAAAAGCAGGAAGTATTATTGTAACACTTAATCCAGATTTAATAAAAAAATTATCGACGGGAGAGCATGTTATAGGTATTGCTTCATCGAGTGGAACAGCGAGTGCACATTTTACTGTTAAAGAACCGGAGACAGAGAGCATTAAAGAGACAGAAACAGAGAGTATTAAAGAATCCGAAACAGTGATGGAAAGTACTAAAGGAACAGAACTGGAGACAGAGAGTATTAAAGAATCTGAAACAGAGACCATAAGTCAGATAGAATCAGAAACAACAAGCCAGTATACATTTGATGAGAATGAAACAAATGCATCATCAATTAACACTGGGGACAGAAATCATGGGAAATTATGGCTTGTAATAGCAATTATTGCGTTAGCTGGATGTATTGCAGCAGCAGTTATGTATGTTGTTTCAAAGCGAAAGTAATAAAAACTGAATAGCAACTGATAATACAAAACAGGAGTAGGTCAATAGCTTAACTCCTGTTTTGTGTTATGAAATATAGTTGTTATTCAGTAAATGTTCCAACCAATTTAACAAGCATAGCAACGGTCATATCCATGCCTTCAACAGTAATATGTTCATAAGGACCGTGGTATGCGTGTCCTCCAGTTCCAAGGTTAGGGCATGGAAGTCCTTTGAAGCTTAACTGACAGCCGTCTGTTCCCCCTCGGATAGGAAGAATAAGCGGTGTTATATCAGCCAGTTCACAGGCTTTCTTTGCATTTTCAATAAGATTCATGCAGCCCGCAATGATTTCGGACATATTCTTATACTGGTCTTTAATGGTGAGCGTAACAGTTCCCCCACCCCATTTCTCATTCATATTCTTTTCTATCAGACGAAGTGTTGCCTTTTTTGCATCAAAGAGGTTCTTGTCGTGATCCCTTACAATATAATTAAGTGTTGCTTCACTTACATCTCCGGACATGCTGGTAAGATGGTAGAAGCCCTCATAATCTTCTGTTCCACGAGGCGTTTCCATGGCTGGAAGTGCGTTGTTAATCTCAATTGCAACAAGGCTTGCGTTAATCATTGTGTCTTTGGCAGAGCCAGGGTGTACATTAAATCCTTTAATGTGAAAATCTGCCTTGCAGGCATTGAAATTTTCATACTGAATTTCGCCTTCTGTGTCACCGTCAATTGTATAGGCGTATTTGGCACCAAATTGTTCTATGTTAAAATGCTCAGCTCCCCTGCCAATTTCTTCATCAGGTGTGAATGCCACACATATTGTTCCATGAGGTATATTGTTTTTCTGCAAATGTTCTATCATAGTCAGGATTTCAGCAATACCTGCTTTGTCATCAGCGCCAAGAACAGTGCTTCCGTCAGACGTGATAATTGTGCGTCCTTTAAGAGTACTAAGATGAGGGAAATCATGCACAGACAGAGTTATCCCGGCAGGAAGTGTAAGTGATTCACCATTGAAATTCTCTGTTATAACAGGTGTAATATCATGATTGCAATAATCGGACACAGTATCCATATGTGCAATAAATCCAATAGCAGGTACATTTTCATAACCGCTTGTTGCTGGAAGCTTACCATACAGGTAACACATATTATCAAGTACAATGTCCGATAAATTCAATCCTTCCATCTCATTTTCAAGAAATCTTGCTAACTCAAACTGGCATGCAGATGAGGGAGTTGTTTCACTGTTTTCGTCACTTGGTGTACGGAAAGTGACATATTTTAATAATCTTTCATATGCTTTCATGGTAATTCTCCATTCTGTGGATTGATATTCATATATTAACATATTCTGGTGGAAATATACGGATTATGCGCAAAAAATAAAAGATTATCAATATATAAAATAAACTCCATTCAATGGGACGGAGAAGAATATAAGGATAATGGTATACTTTGCAGAAATGCAGTTGCAAAAGGTAATAAGGTGGTAAATGATTATACATCTTTGTATGGAGGAGATGCATATCTTCCTGCCAATAATCTGGCTTATAAATATGTTGCTTAATTAATAATCACCCAGCAGTGGTTACATTTGGAGCATTAACAGTTCTGATAGTAATTTCCTGCGTGGTAGTATTTCTTGTATTCTTAAAAAGAAGACAGATGAATAAATACGAAAAGTATTAACATACAGACACCAGCACGTTAAGGTTAAATGTGCTGGTGTTTTCTATATCATATGTATTTATCATTCTTTGATGAGATGTTTACCAGTCCAAAAGACAGTGCAAAAAGTATAATAACGAAGGCCACGAAATATAGACCTCCCATTGTATTTTCCATGGAAGCTATAAAATCATATGAGCCATGTAATAGAACTGGTAACACAATGCTGAATATTCTGAATATCTTGGAGCTAAACATTTTTCCCCGATTATGCTGTTTTCTTGCGAGACCATAGAATACACCCATAAACACACCAAAACAGGCATGTCCTGGAATTGCTGTTATTGCTCTTACAATAGCAGTTGAAAAACCATATGATAAAACATAGTTGATATTTTCCCAAAGGGCAAATCCGAGAGAAACAAATACTGCATATACAACACCGTCATACTGGCAGTTAAATTCTGGATTATTCCATGTCCGTTTTTTTAAGAAGAAATACTTTGAGCTTTCTTCGGCTATGGCAACAATAACAAAATAAAGAATTATCTGATACAGCAATGTATTTTCGGGAACAAAGCATGATAAAATCCATTCCCCTATTTTTTCCTCAATTAAGGCAATAATGGTGGATAGAATTCCCGCAATAACTAGCTGTCTTAAAAGGTAGCCGCTTTCCTTTTCCATTCTGTCTGCTCTGTATACTTTAATCATAAGGAATACCGCAGGAATAACTGCCGCTAATATTAATATCCAGTTATACATCATTATAGGTTCCAATATAAAATAAAACATATATCTGCTTGCTCCTTATTGTGCTTTTTATTTCTATTTTATAATTATATATCTCATATATTCTGATAACAAGCTGCTTTATAATATATTAATAAATGGAAGTGCGAAATCATGGCAGTCGGTTAGATGCTATGAAAAACAGAAATATATTTCTTGCTGATGGCAAAAGTATGATTAAAATGTAAAGAAAGAATAAGGCAGGTACAAGGAGGAGCTGCATGAATGATGATTATCATGTAATAAAAAGACTATTGATTGAAACAATGCATGCTTAAACTAAAAAGATATGCATCGTGCAGCATAAATAACATTAGATAAAATACAGGTATTGATTTAAGTTCTTACTTTGCGCATGATATCGAAACTTATAGAAATTAAGAAAAAACGGTATGAAATAATTCCAGAATATAAGCGAATCTATTCGCTAGATATAGCAATAGATTTAAAGACATTAGATTTTCATGATAGGAGTTATTTATTAACAGATGAGCAGATATTTTAGTATGACATGATATTTAAAAACGATAATATCCTTTTGTGAAGAAAGTTTCATAGAAGCTGAGCAAATTTTCAATAAAGTTGTGAAATTTGATTTTCATAATAGTTCATCTCCTTTCTTACAACGACATTGTATAACACGAAAAAGCATAATACATGCCAAAACAAAAAAATAAATAGACAAAAATTGCAAGATGGAGAGTGTATATTTGGATATAATAAGTCAATAGTCTATAAAAGGATATAAAGTTATTATTAAAAATTAAAACTATTTGGTAGACTATGCATATTACATCGGATAAAAACGATGAGTAAAGAAGATTGCATAAAAGCTAAGTAACTTATTAATAAAATTATGTAATTTGATTTTCATAGAATTTCATCTCATTTCTGATTATGTTTTTGTTATAGAATATAAAAAGGAAAAATACTTGCCAAAATAAAGAAATAAGTAGTCAAAAGTTGCTTAAAGATTTTTTATATAAAAACTAAGAAAATAAATATTTTAACAGAAATACATTAGATTATTTAGGAAAATAATCAGCAGCAAATATGAGAATAGTTATGTTGTGATAAAAGTAGAAAAAAGCTCTGTGTGCAATGCACATGAGATTTTTTCTACTTTTTTAATTGAAATGTAAAAATTTCAGATTACTTGTATATGTGAATTATTACAGTCGTATCATTTAGTGCATATTTTATTCAATATATTTTATTTAAAATTCTGAATAAATGATATATATATACCTTATCAAAGAAATAAATGGAAAGGAAGTAGGTATTTATGTTGTTAAAAGAAAAAACAAAACGAAGTCTTGAAACCATGCGTTTGCACGAAAGAATAAACTATGGATATAAAATAGTTATCACAATGATGTTGACATCCGGATTAATTTCTATGATAGTAATAGGGATTCTATTTGCAAATATGTTTAACTATGTTAAAAAAGTTAATGTGGCTGATACGGCAGTGAAAATATGTAGAATTGATGTGAATGCGGCTGCCCGGAACATAAGGGAAATGGCATTAAATGATGATTCTTCATCTTATGCTGGTTACAAGGAGACTGTAGAAAAGCTACTAGGTGAGGTCAAGGACGAATTGCTAGTTATGCAAGACACAGGGGTTGTTTCTGATGATCTTTTTAACGAATATTCATCAGCACTAACAGATTGGGAAACAAGGGATTTGATATAATAAAACAAATTGAAAAGGGACAAGATAAAGACGCTGTTGAAGACATACTTGGTGAATGTACGCCATCGTTAAATAAATTGGTGAGTATTGCACAGAAAATAGATTTACTGACAGGTGAACAGAGCGTTAAGGCAGTAAGAAAAACGCTGATATCAGCTTTTGTGGGATTTGTGGTTATTATTGTATGTCTTATTATTGCAGTTATTTTATCACGAAAAACAGGAAAAAAGATTCTTACAACTATTTTAGAACCACTGCATGAAATTGAAAATGCAGCCAAGGAACTAACTGAGGGAAATTTGCACAGTACATTGGAGTATAAGTCAGAGGATGAAATTGGTCGACTTGCTCAGAGTATGCGTGAGTCAATATATATTTTGGGTTCATATGTAGATGATATTGACCGTGCCATGAAACTGTTTTCAGATGGTAATTTTGATGTAAAACCAGAGGTTGAATGGAAAGGCGATTTTATTGGTATTTTAAATTCATTTTTAGCATTTGAGAAAAGTATGTCAAGTACGGTAAAAGGTATACGGCATGTATCGGAGGAAGTGTCTAGTGGAGCAGAGCAGGTGTCAATGAGCTCAAATGAATTGGCAGAAGGAGCAACAAATCAGGCAGCTGTTGTTGAAGAACTTACTGCGACTGTTTCAAATGTTTCTGAACAAGTTGAAAAGAATTCAAAGACGACAAAAGAAATAAGTAAAAGGGTTGAAAAATTAGGGGATAATATTCTAGAAAGTAACAGCAAAATGCATGAAATGGTCAACTCAATGAATGAAATCAGCAAGGCCTCAAAGGAGATTGATAAAATTATTACAACAATCAATGAAATTGCAAGTCAGACAAACTTATTAGCCTTGAATGCATCTATTGAGGCTGCAAGAGCTGGGGAAGCAGGAAAAGGATTTGCAGTTGTAGCAAATCAAGTTAATATTTTAGCTGACCAGAGTGCTCAGGCAGCGAGAGAATCATCAGCACTGATTGCCACCTCCGTGGAAGCAGTGGAAAATGGGATGGTTGTAGCAGAAGATACGGCAAAACAGCTTGAAGAAGTGGCAGGTGAGTCAAAAATAATTACAGATGAAGTGATGAGAATTGCGGACACATTAGAAACACAGACAGAGGAAATATTACAGATTAATGAGGGCATAGAACAGATTAATGATGTGGTTCAGTCTAATTCAGCAACGTTCGAGGAATGTGCAGCAGCAAGTCAGGAGATGAGCAGTGAGGCAGAAAATTTGAATGAAATGATTCAAAAAATTAAGGTTGCTGAGTTTAATGAATAAAATTATCTTAATATGAATGGGATTCTTATTGCTGGAAACGGTTATGATATGCTTAAAGCATACTATGCTATATTGAGAGCATTGTATAAGTATTCATGATATATAGATAAATATAACAGACTAAAAAGAGAGGCGTTATTTTGATAACGTCTCTTTTTGTGATTTATTAAAACAGTATAAATTAATAAAAATGGGAACTGAAAATCTTTCAAAAACGCTGTGGGATTGATATTTTTTATGGGGAATTATCTCTTGGTTACCTGAAATAATAGATGTATATGTGTTTGATTTCATGCCAAAAGAGAATAAAAACTAGACAATAATTGCATATATGGCATGTTATAAATGTCAGAATTTTATATAAAGTAAGCAGTATCATTTTGTGCATACTTTGTATAATTTATGAAATTGTCTTTTACATATATTTGTTATATCTTTGATATAACAAAATTGTGGGAATAAAATAATTGGTATTTTGAAAGGAGAAGTTTCACATGGAAGAAAAGAGGTACCTGAAATGGTATAACAAGGTGGGGTATGGATCAGGAGATTTTGCAGGAAATGTTGTGTATGCATTTCTCTCATCATTTGTAATGCTGTATCTGACAAATACGGTAGGTTTAAATCCGGGTATTATCGGAACGCTGATTATGGTATCAAAGCTGTTTGATGGAATCAGCGATATGTTCTTTGGAACTATGATTGATAAAACAAAAAGTAGACTTGGAAAAGCTAGACCATGGATGTTATATGCGTATATAGGTTGTGCCGTAACACTCGTTGCAAACTTTGCGATTCCAGACAGTCTTGGGACAACTGCACAGTACATATGGTTCTTTATAGCATATACATTGTTAAATGCAGTATTTTTCACTGCAAACAATATAGCATATGCATCATTAGTTACTTTTTGTACAAAAAACAGCAGGGAACGTGTAGAGATGGGATCATGTCGATTTATCTTTGCATTTTCGACAAGCTTACTTATTCAGTCTGTTACAGTACAGTTTGTAAGAGCAGCAGGCGGTGGGGCAGCAGCATGGAGAATGGTTGCCGTTGTATATGCCATTATTGGATTGATTGTTAATACAATTTCTGTTTTTTCAATTAAGGAGCTTCCGGAAGAAGAATTAAAAGCGGGGAAGAATCACACAGAAGAAAAGTATGGACTAATAGAGGCTGCAAAACTTTTATTTTCTAATAAATATTATCTTATGATTTGTGCAACTTATATTTGTCAGCAGATTTATTCAGCTATGTTAAATATGGGCATTTATTATATGATTTATATTTTGAAAAATGAAAATCTGTATTCCGTATTTTCATGGGCAATTAATATCCCTGTTATTATCGCAATGTGCATCACTCCTATGCTGGTGGAAAAAATGAAAGGTTTATATCGAATGAACTTTGCAGGATATGTTCTTGGAACAGTGGGACGTGTCGGAGTCATCTTTGCAGGTTATATGGGAAGCGTTCCACTTATGCTTGCATTTACAGCGATTGCAGCACTTGGAATGGCACCGTGGCAGGGTGATATGGGAGCAGTTGTTGCAAGCTGTTCAGAATATACTTATCTTACAAAGCATAAACACATTGATGGAACTATGTATTCATGCACATCTTTTGGTACGAAAATCGGAGGAGGAATCGGAGTTGCATTATGTGGATGGTTGCTTGATGTAAGTGGATTTGTTAAGGAAGCAGCGGTGCAACCTGCCTCTTGCTTAAATATGCTTCATATTATGTATTTATGGATTCCTATGGTATTGTCATTAATAATTACATTCATCATGTCAAGAATGAATGTTGAAGATGCAAACGAAAAACTTAAAAAACAGTTGGAGGAATGTTGATATGGAATATAAAGGAATGAACGGATTGATACTTACCTGTAAGCATCACGACGGCTTTTGCCTCTGACCAAGCAAGTATACAGAGCACAGCATTAAAAACTCACCTTATAAGAATGAGAAAGGTGATATTGTGCGTGAAACAGCAGAGGCGTGTAAGGAATATGGTCTGAAGTTTGGTGTCTATCTCTAACCATGGGACAGAAATTATGGGCTATATGGAAAGTGAGGAAAAATATGAATGCTGATATGAAATGGCTGGACAATCCAGAAGTGTTTAAAGTAAATCAATTGGAACCACATAGTGATCATTGCTATTATCTGGATTATTCAGACATAAAAAAAGAAAAGAATCCATTATTACAGTCATTAAATGGTCAATGGGAGTTTGCTTACAGCAAAAATGTGATGGAAAGACCTGTTGATTTTTATAAAGATACATTTGATACATCAGAATTTGATAAAATTATGGTTCCAGGACATATTGAACTGGCTGGATATGATAAAATCCGTTATATCAACACTATGTATCCATGGGAAGGAAAAGAGTACCAGAGCTTTTATGGAACTACCTGAGAGCGAAACAGAAGACGGTAAACAGATTGTGAGCTGCATGAG
>ENA-ORCN01001953-ORCN01001953.1-human-gut-metagenome-genome-assembly--contig:-NODE-1953-length-12350-cov-15.688911_pt1 | contig 12350 bp, 10 predicted proteins | sample MGYA00242984_ERZ507984 | MGnify/ENA primary metagenome ERZ507984 (study PRJEB26167, sample SAMN06115395) | human gut metagenome | host: Homo sapiens | place: China:Hubei | collected 2016-05-19... | reverse complement strand
TAGTCCGTATTCATTTTTTGCAGTGCCGAGAAACTATTCATCGTGACATACTCATACTGCAAACGATCATAACGGGCGACTCTTACATCCACATCAGCAGTATTGCCACTCTTCCCATCCCACTGACAGGAGGAAAGAGCAACAAGACATACTACTAATATGAATATAATTTTGCGCATCATCTATTTCTTATCCGTAAATGATGTTTCCGTTTTCGTCTTTATATTCATCCAGACCTTTTTCATAAGTTGCCATAGCACGCAAACTCATACCTACACTGGAGAAACCTCCATCATGATATAAATTCTGCATAGTCACTTTACGAGTCAGGTCAGAGAACATTACAATGCAGTAATCTGCACATTCGTCTGCCGAAGCATTGCCTAATGGTGACATACGGTTAGCAAAGTCAAACAGCTTATCCATACCTTTCACACCTGAACCGGCAGTAGTCATGGTCGGTGACTGAGATATGGTATTCACACGCACATGATGTTCACGACCATAAATGTAACCAAAACTGCGTGCGATAGATTCAAGCAATGCTTTTGCATCCGCCATATCATTATATCCATAGAATGTACGTTGTGCAGCAACATAACTCAAAGCCAGAATTGAACCATACTCCGCAATAGCATCCAGCTTTTTAGCAGCTTGAATCATTTTGTGGAACGAAACGGCAGATATATCCAGAGTCTTGCTCAACATATCATAATCGAGGTCATCATAAGTACGTTTCTTACGAACGTTAGGAGACATACCGATAGAATGCAGAACGAAATCTATTTTTCCACCTAATATTTCCATCGAACGTTTGAAAACATTCTCCAAATCTTCTACGCTGGTTGCATCTGCCGGAATTACCTCACAATTCAGTTTCTCAGCTAAAGCAGAAACTTCTCCCATGCGGACAGCTACCGGAGTATTGGACAATGTAATGGACGCACCTTCTTCTACAGCCTTTTCAGCAACTTTCCATGCGATAGACTGTTCGTTCAATGCACCAAAAATAATACCTCTTTTTCCTTTCAACAAATTGTAACTCATACCTTCTTTATTGTTAAATTAGTTTGCAAAGATACAAACAAATAAATTAATCATAGCTTTTTTTGCACACAAATGAAGAAATAATGCAATTATAAAACTAATTTTTACCATTTAAGGTTTCAGCTAAATGAGAATTTAACAAAAAATCCACTTATTCTATCAAATAGTGCACATAAAGGACAATTCTTTCAGCTATATTTGCCATCGAATTAAGAGGTTTTTTCATAATATTTATTTAAGGTTAGAATTAGGTTAACATGAAACATTATTGCTGCTCCCGTAAATAGCCCGTGAGGGTCTTTTACGGGAGAGTGATAAGACTTCTTAAAGCAACAATCAACTAGATAATTATTAATCTTAAACATATATAATACCAATGACTACTTTAATAAAGAAGATTCTATTACTTCCTGCCACATGTTTAATTCCTTTTTTGACCGGATGTAATAATTGTCCGTCTACGACTATTGTAGAAGATATTATAGATCCCGCCATCTATACAAGCCTCCCTTTCAAGATGGATAAAGTTGAACAACCTACTTTTCCAGACTATTCGGTAAACATCATAGATTTCGGTGCCAAGCCAGACGGTATTACTTTAAACACAAAGGCTATTAATGATGCAATCCAACAGGTTAATGCCAAAGGCGGTGGTAAAGTCATTATCCCTGAAGGCTTGTGGCTGACCGGTCCCATCGAACTATTGAGCAATGTGAATCTATATACAGAAAAGAATGCGTTAGTATTATTCAGTGCAGACCATTCACTATATCCCATTATAAACACTTCTTTTGAAGGTTTGGAAACCCGTCGTTGCCAGTCTCCTATTTCAGCACGTAATGCTGAAAATATAGCGATTACAGGCCACGGAGTATTTGATGGTAATGGAGACACATGGCGTCCGACCAAGAAAGATAAACTGACTGAAGGCCAATGGAAAAAATTGGTCGCCTCCGGTGGTGTGGTAGATACCGACGGAAGAATCTGGTATCCCAGTGAAGGTGCATTGAAAGGTGCTATCCTGTCAAAAGACAACTTCAACGTACCTCGTGGAGAACTTACCGATTCTGACTGGGACTACATGCGCGACTGGTTACGTCCTGTATTGCTAAGTTTCATCAAATGTAATAAGGTATTGCTGGAAGGAGCGACATTCAAAAATTCACCCAGTTGGTGCTTACATCCGCTATCATGTGAAAATATTACAATTAATAAAGTTACAGTTTCTAATCCTTGGTACTCACAAAACGGAGATGCTCTTGATTTGGAATCATGTAATAAAGCATTGATTATAAACAACTCATTTGATGCAGGAGATGATGGTATCTGTATAAAGTCAGGAAAGGACGAACAAGGGCGCAAACGCGGTGAACCTTGTCAAAATGTTATCGTTATGAACAACACCGTATTACATGGACATGGAGGTTTTGTTGTAGGTAGTGAGATGTCAGGAGGTGTAAACAACATATATGTAGACAATTGTACTTTCATGGGTACAGATGTTGGCTTACGCTTTAAAAGTAATCGTGGGCGTGGCGGATTGGTAGAGAATATCTACATCAGCAATATCAACATGATTAATATTCCGAACGAAGCATTAATATTCAATTTATACTATGGTGGAAAAGGTCGTGGTGAAGATCCTAATCAGGATGAAAAGAAAGCAGAAACTACCATCCCTCCTGTAACAGAAGAAACTCCGATATTCCGTAATATCTTTATCAAAGATGTAACCTGTAACGGAGCAGGCAGGGCTGTGTTCTTCAATGGCTTGCCTGAGATGAGAATCAAGAATATCAATATGGAGAATATCATCGTATCTAATGCTAAAGAAGGTGTAGTATTAAGCGAAGCCGACGAAGTTAATATGAAAAATATCAAAATAGAGTTAGTAAAAAGTGGAAAGAACTTGAAGATGCAAAATGTTTCCAATGTAACGATAGACGGAAAGAATCATGCTGAAATCGGGGCACAAGGAGAAGAACTCAATTTCTAATTCTTACACCCATTAGTGCATTTCTCCACTTAATTTATAAAAATAGTAAAGCACGGATTGCACGGATAAACACGGTTTTCATACTAACACTGTGTAATCCGTATGATCCGTGCTTAAAATAATAAACTATACATCATTATGAAAAAGCGCTCAATTATTGTCCTCACATTATTAGCAGGATGCTTTACCAACTCTTTTGCACAAAAAGGCGAAAAGACACTGACCGTAGAAGTCAGCAATGAATGGATTCAAAATAAGACCGACGAACCGATAGTGATAGATTTAAATAACCTGAAAGCAGGTTTCAACATCAAATCCGCCACTGTATGGGAAGGTAATAAAGAAATTCCGTCCCAACTGGACGATCTGAACGGTGACGCACGTGCTGACGAACTGGCTTTCCTCATCGATATGCCAGCCAAAAGCAACAAAAGTTTCCGTATAATTCTCTCTTCAGAAAAAAGTGAAAAAAACTATCCGGCACGTACTTATGCCCAAATGAAAGCTTACGGACATAACAACAAATTCGCCAATATTACGGGATTTTCAGCGGCAGGAACCGAGAATGTATATAGTTTTGTTTACCATCACGGACCGGCTATAGAGAGTGAATTAGTTGCCTATCGTATCTATTTCAACGAAAAACAGACGGTAGATCCATATAGCAAAGTAAATAAAAGACTGGAAATAAAAGAGACTTGTTTCTACCCTACCAAAGCGCAACGTGCCAACGGCTACGGAGATGATGCGCTACGTGTTTACAATAGTGGTGGTGTAGGTGCATTAAAAGGTTGGAATGGTACTGAAGCGACCCACATAAAACCAGTAGTAAACCGCACGGAACGTGTACTAGCCTCCGGTCCTGTACGTGCCATCGTCGAAGCAGAAGTCATCGGTTGGGAATATCAAGGGAACGATTTGAACATGATCAATCGATATACCATCTATGGCGGTCATCGGGACATGAAGGTAGATGTCCTGTTTGACCGTCCGCTTAAACAGGAAGTCTTTGCAGCAGGTGTACAGATTCTGAAAGAAGGAGGTCACATGAGCGACCATAAAGGACTGACTGGAAGCTGGGGAACCGACTGGCCCGTCACAGACACCATAGGCTATGTGAAGGAAACAACAGGTATGGGAACTTTCATTCCTAAATATATCGGTAAAGAAGTACAAGACGGTTCAAACTACCTATATACCTTACAAGCACCGGGGCAACAGCATTTCCACTATTACGTTACTTTCACCTCAAAAAAAGAAAGTTTCGGATTTAAAGATATGAAAGACTGGTTCAATTATCTTCCCCAATGGAGAAAAGAATTGGAACATCCTTGCAAAATTACGATTAAATAAAAAATCTAAAACCATGAAACGACTAATCACTCTCTGTCTGCTAGGAGGCTGTTTTTTATCTGCTCCCGCACAGAATTATGTATCCCAAGCCTGGGTGGCCGACCAAGGCAATGGAACCTACAAAAATCCAGTCCTGTATGCGGATTACTCCGATCCGGACGTTTGCCGTGTAGGAGACGATTATTATTTGACCTCATCCAGTTTCAACTGTCTGCCCGGTTTACAAATATTACACTCCAAAGACCTTGTCAACTGGACTATCATAGGTGCGGCTGTACCCTACGCACTGCCCCCTGTTACCGATGTCCGTCCTGAACATGGCAACCGTGTATGGGCACCCAGTATCCGCCACCATAACGGTGAATTCTATATATTCTGGGGTGACCCGGACCAAGGAGCATTCATGGTGAAAGCCAAAGATCCGAAAGGTCCCTGGAGCGAGCCAGTTTTGGTGAAAGCCGGAAAGGGCATCATCGACACGACTCCATTATGGGATGATGACGGTCGTGTATATCTGGTTCACGCTTATGCAGGAAGCCGGGCCGGACTGAAAAGTGTAATTACAATTTGTGAGCTAAGTGCTGATGCAAGTAAAGCTATCACACAATCCCGTATCATTTTCGATGGTCATGAAGCACATCAGACTTGTGAAGGGCCCAAATTCTATAAACGTAATGGATACTATTACATCTTCCATCCGGCAGGCGGCGTTCCTACAGGATGGCAAGTCGTACTTCGCTCAAAAAACGTATACGGTCCATACGAATGGAAAACAGTATTAGCGCAAGGCAACTCTCCCGTCAACGGGCCTCATCAAGGCGGTTGGGTAGACACCCCTACGGGAGAAGACTGGTTTATGCACTTCCAAGACGTAGGAGCTTACGGACGCTTAGTCCACCTGCAACCTATGAAATGGGTTGATGACTGGCCCGTTATAGGTGTTGATAAAGACGGCGATGGTTGTGGCGAACCTGTTCTGACTTATAAAAAGCCTAATGTAGGTAAGAACTATCCTATTTGTACCCCGCAAGAAAGTGACGAGTTTGATGGTTATACATTGTCTCCTCAATGGCAATGGCAGGCTAACATCAATGAAAAATGGGCTTATTTCAACGGAGGAGAAGGATTTGTACGTCTATACTCCTACCCAGTTCCCGAAGATTATAAAAGTTTATGGGATGTTTCTAATCTGATGCTACAAAAAACCCCGGCTCCCAATTTTACTGCCACCACCAAACTTACTTTCAAGCCGACAGAAAAATATAAAGGTGAACGTACGGGAATGGTTGTAATGGGAATGGATTATGCCGGATTAGTTGTTGAAAACACAGACAACGGACTTGTCCTGTCACAAGTGGAATGCTTGAAAGCCGATCGGGGAGCTACTGAAAAAGTAAATGCTTCCGTTCCCTTAAAAGACGGCACAATCTATCTTCGCGCTAAATTTTCCGCAAAAGGAGACAAGATTAAAGCCAGTGAAGGCGGTCACGACTTATTAGTGAAATGTAACCTCAGTTACAGTACGGACGGCAAGAAATTCCAGCCATTAGGAGAAACTTTCCAAGTAAAAGAAGGTAAATGGATAGGAGCCAAGGTAGGTATCTTCTGTACGCGCCCCGCTATTGTAACCAATGACGGAGGATGGACGGACGCTGACTGGTTCAGAATTGAAAAATAAAGAAAATATTCATAATACATTGTACTTTTTGCATTTTTAATCCATGAAAGTCGTATATCGTGTCGGTTAAATTCCTAATTTTGTGCCGCAAAAGGCATCCATGAACAATAATGCAAGAAAATACAATAGATATAATGAAGTAGACGAAAGGATACTAGCTCTCTTTGCAGAAAACAAAGAAAAGGCCTTTCGTCTACTGTATGATACTTATTATCTCCCTTTATGTTGTCCATATACAGCAGAAGCTTATGAGTGTTAGGGTAAGATGCGTGGCTACCAATTCCATATACTAATAATGCCAACAGGAAGTTCTGCACAAAAGATAGGATATCCACTTCTTTCGTACGCAAGGGAAAGGGGCAAAGGACGAGAAGTTGAGAAAGGTGGGATCAGTTATAAATCAAAAACAGACAAAAGAAAGCCGCATAGCGGGATTATAAAGACTCTATTAGAGGAAGTTGCCAGGCTTCTTTCGGAACACAGCATACCCAAACGGATAAGATTTGAGGTTAAAGAAAAAACATACAATAAAAATGACATATGAGATGACAGTAGGAAATCCTCTGCATATGCCATCTTACTTTTTTATGACATTTATAAATGTCCCTAAACGAACTTGGAAATATACCCAGATGTAGCATTATTCTAAAGTTCTCCGACCTGAAAGTTGTCGCTCTCAGCATAACGAGAGAAGCTTTCGGATTCGACAGTGAAAATTTCTTGTTTCATCTCTCATAGTGAGTACAAAAACGATTAGCCAAGCCTGATAGCTGACATCAGTTCAACGCCCGGCGCAAACTGACAACTCTCCTTGCCAAAGAAATCCACAAAGATTGTGGTAATTGCGATTGACGGGGCCGTATTGATTCCAAACCGGTAAAGGTTTGCTTGAACGCAAGCATCAAACGATACGTCATGAAGCGGGACAATCCGGACGCTATATCTAACTAGGCTTATTATGCTTCGCAGGGAGTGCATTATTATGATTATAAACTCCATGCTGTCTGCGAAATGCAAGGTATGATTCATTCTTACGATATGGTAGCGGCAAGCATCTACAACTTTCATTATTTCAAAGATGTGCAATGAGAATTTCATGGCTGCATGATGTTTAGAAATAAGGAATACCTCAGTGTACATATGCAATAAACCCTCTTCGATATAGCAAATATTACGCTGTAAGTTCCATACCGGATGAATTAGAAAAATAGGCGAACACTCTCTCGAACTTATAAACGCTTCAGAAAATGTATTGAAACTATATTCTCTCAACTCAATGACAATCTCATAACGATACGCAACTATGCAAAGCAGTCATACGGGCTTTTTACCCGAATGACAGGTAAAATCACCACAATGACATTCATGTAATATATTAACAATTATTCTATCGGGAAGATAAAATATTCGCTAATTCAATTCAACCAACAGGTTATTCTATTTTATTTAAGATACCCGTTGGTAGAGTTAAATATATATTAAGTTAATTCCACCAACGGGTTTAATTAATTGTCTTCTACTACAATGGTAGCTACCGAACGTGCTGGCAACTGCAGTTTTTTCAGCGGTTGTTCACCCATGTATTGCAGATTCTTGTCGATTGTAGTCAGATAAACTTTTCCTTTTTGGGCATAGTCACAGTTTAGGGTAATCACCTGATTATCCTCTAAATAGTTAATTACTACGGTCACCACTTCTTTCCCATCAGTATACGATGAAATCATCAGTGAAGTAGCAGCTTCCAAATCACTTACCTTATAGGTCGGTTTTACGGAGATACGTCTCATGCCCGGACGCACAAAGAAACTGTAGTTGGCAGTAGTCCACAGCATTTTGGTGGTAGAAATTTCACCGTCATATTGTAACGACAACCCGTTTGAACCTTCAAGCGGCAATAGCTGAATGGGCACATCCTCGCCTAATGATACAGCAGTCCACCATTGCCAGGCCGAAGCATTGGCCAAAGTTAGATCATTATGAATGATGCGGGCTACATACAAGCCTAGGTTAATGCTTCGTTTCGGAGAGGCTGGCATAGTAATTTCTTCATTCTTTTCCAGAATGCAGTATTCTGATGCCCAAAATTTGGTATTGTGACTGTTGGCTGAGAGTTCTTTGTGAATTCGATTACGTATATCCACCAACAAAGTAGCGGGATAGGCTGACCAATAGTCGTGTGCTGCTACACAGTTAAAAAGATTTTTGAACTTCAGCACGCTGTATTGTCCGTCTTTGTAGAACATAGAGTGGATGATATCATCTGGAGTTTTAGTTATCGAATCAATTTCAAATAGATATTTCATGTCACCTACTTCTGGAATTAGAATTTTTGTGTCGATTTGAGCTTCGCTGATTGCTTTATCCAATTCTTCTACCATGCGGTAAAGGTCAGCTTTAGTGGCAAAGCTGCCTTCTTGGAAGGAATTGGTATGCCATTGTCCGTTTGGCTCATTGTTCGGGCTGATGTAATTTACGTGAAAGCCTTGTTCACGGAAATGTTGAGCGCTCTTCACCAAGAAACGGGCAAAGTCATCGAATTTATCATTTTGCAGATTGATGCAATCCTGGTCAGCAGAAACAGTAGAAGCGCTACGAGTCATAAAGTAGGGAGCTGAGTTCGTGAAAAACAGGAAGTTATTCATGCCTCGTTCACGGGCCGCTTTCATGAACCATTGTTGTCCTGCCTGCTTGGTAAAGTCATACTTACCATCGGGTGAGAGGAAACATTCGGTACGGTTCCAAGAGTTATCCACCTCCTTTGCTTCACGGTTTTCATAGCTTCCGGCTCCGATGTTTACGCGCCAGTTAGTCAAGGCCATCCCGATGGGGTTGCCTTTTTTGTCAAATTCACGTTTGAATAGTAAGTCGGCAATTTTTTCTTTTTTTTCTTGAGGCCAGTTTTTACCAATGAAAGCGCAGCGCCAAGCGTCTGAGGCGCTGAAGTTGTCTATTTCTTGATAGACTGTCTGTTTATCGATGATAAAAATCTTTTCATTCTGAGCGGCAAGTGGTTTCAAGCTTATGCTGAGGGGTAAGGCTGCAATTAAAATTAATCTTTTTCTCATGGTATACAATTAAAAAGTAAGTCCCTATCCTCGATGACGACACCAAGCATCCATCATAACATAGGGACCCAACAAATATTAGAACTACTTAATAAGATTATATTTTAAAGTTAGTTTGTTTCAAGTTCGGGTTCTTATCCAATTCAGCTTGTGGAATCGGCATGTAACGGTTCCTGAATTTACGGATTTCGAGTACCACCTGGTTCTTTTCACCTTGGAAAATTGTAGCACGCTCTTCTTGTGGAATGCTTGGGTCCATATCTACGGTACCTTGGTTAGAAGCATAGATTGGACCATTCAGTACGTCTTTGGCAATGTCCCAACGGATGATATCATCTCTTCTTAAGCCTTCGAAAGCAAATTCTACGCGGCGTTCTCTTCTGAGCAATTCTCTCAGTTTAGCTTGTGTATTATATTTTGCTCTGTCTACTTTTGGCATGCCAGCTCTTTCTCTGATTAGGTCAATCAAGTCAGTAGCATCTGAAAGGTCTGTATTTTTTTCAATCATAGCTTCAGCCTTTGAGAGTAAGATTTCAGCATAACGGAACACAATCATATCCAGACCAGTATTGTTTATATCTGAATATTGAGTCAGTGGTTTCATGTATTTACAGACAGAATAGCTAGTTTGAGAAGCATTTCTAGAATCAAGACGATGATCTTTGTTAGGTTCACCGTTAATGTTTCTGTCCAGCGTATTATAGATTCTCTGTTATCGTCAATAATCACTTTTCCCTGTGCCATAGACAGCAGGACAAATGGAGTGTATCTGCTAATAATATCCGGATATTTATCCCACAGTTCTTCTTCAGTAAGTTCGGTAACAACTGCCCATTTCTCTGTGCCGGTATATCCGTCATATTCATATTTGAGATTGATAAGTTTACAGTCCTTTGCAAATAATTCTTCTTGTTCCGTTAATGTAAGTTTGTTTGTCATTTTCGTAATCTCCTTTGAATTTTCTAAAATTGCTTTTTTATATAGAAAATTTGGAGATTACGGGTATTTAGCTATGTATGCCTGCCACTGCTTTTTCATTTGCTTCTCCGTTTCGGAGCAACAAAAAAATAGCCGAACATCAAGAACGCAAGGATATAGTTATCCCGTTATTCTCAATGTCCGGCTATTTGGTAACTCATTCAGGTTCCGTGGCTCGGTACAAAGCTCAGTTATTCAGTTGTTTGCTCATTTCTTGTTTATTCTAAATGTTCTGAATTTGAGATTACCTCTGCGCAGTGAAAGGTCAATCTCATTTACATACCCACATTTCGGGCATTTAATTTCAATGTTTCCTGTCGTCATCGTGACTTTATCAAAGATACGCCATTCACAGCGTTTGCACCTGACGATTACTTTCTGTTCCAGTCTTGTCAAATCTTATACACCTCCGGATAAACAGCAAGGTAGTCAAACGGATTATCAAGATAATCCTTGTGCAAGAGTCCAAGCTGTTTCATTCGTATTGCAAGTGCTTTCTTTGAGCATCCTAAAAAATCTGAAAGTGCTGCGTATCTTTCATAGACCGCCGGATAATAGATTTTATTTAGGCATTCGATTTTATCCCCAAGCCCAAACAAAAACATTCCTTTTTCTATCAGACACCTCGGAAGCAGAATTGCAGCCGCAAGTGTATTTGCCTGCCATTCCTCCCAATCGGTAATTATTCTGCTTTTCTCTGTGTCTGCGGTTGCCTTGTAATAATGCACTCCGGCTGATTTTTCCGTTATTCCATAATCATTTGGGAACAACATCTTGAATATCTGATGACTGCCTTCGTGCATAAGTGTAAAATTCTTTCTTCCTTTCAGGTTGTTGTCATAGTTAAGGTCAGACTCGACCAGAACCGTTTTGCCATCCAAGAAGAAAAAGGCTTCATCGTCGTTGTTTTCAAATACCTGCACTCCGAGTTCCCCAAACGATGTCATTCCGAGAATGCTTCCATCATAGGAAAGGTGCATATACTCAATCGTCAGTCCAAGTACCTTTTCGAGCATTAGCTCCGGCTCAATGCGGTACACCTGTGATTTCTTTATTTCAGGCAACTGCGGCGCTTTGCTTAGATCGGGCGTATAGAGAAATCCCATCGGACGGTCGATAAAATAACCGTCACGGTGTTGCCCCTGTTCCACCTGATTCATATACCAAAGCATATTATCATTCCTGATTCCCATCGCATAGAGCAGCATCAAGGTACTTTCGGCAGTCACATTCTTATGGCTGTCACCAAAATTCATATTATATAGTATACCTGTACGCGGATAGCAGACATGCACAAAGAAATCGGACAATTTATCCAGTTGCGGAATTTGAACCGGCTTTTGTCCGGGATGGGTGTTCATCCATGCCAAACGAAACTGTAATGCTTCCTGAATCCCGAAATTGGCATAATTGAGACTTTCATACATCCCTCCATCGGCATCAAAGCTTTTCGGCTTCTGCTGCAAGACATCTCCGGCAAAGTCAAACCATTGGGGAAGAGCCTCATATACCACCTCCGCTCCTTGCTTTGCCTCCGGCAATTCGTTTTGTAAACTCAAGGCCAGTATGCCGCCCATGCAGGCACAAGAAGTCCACCAGTTATGTCCCATCGAATTCAACGAATGAATACGTGCCGGCTCCAGCACCCAGTCCCCCAGACACGGGTCAAGGGCCAACCGTTTCAATCCTTCCGCTATTTCTTTCCTCTCGGAACTTGAAAGGTCATTATAAACAGCATCATAGGCTATGGCAGAAAGGTAAGCCTTATGTGCCAGTCCCAAATCCGCTCTCCAGACAGGGATACGCGCCAGCATTTCTTCACTGCCCCACGTATCCTCCTTAATGATATCCAATAAAATCTCTTTCAATTTGTCAGCGTATTTTTTTTCATCTGTCATCAAATAAGCCAAAGCCAGGTAATCCGCCTTGCTTAGATTCTTTTTCTGTAACTGTTCATCTGCCGTCTTCTTTATAGAAGCCCATGCCTCAGCCATCTTTAAATCATTTACAATCCGTTGTTTCACCTGCTGAATGCGCTCCGGAGTATAAAGCAAAGCAGGGTTTTTTATCTTTTGCGCCTGTACAAAAGCAAAGCATAAAAAAATCAATAGACATACATATATCCGTTTCATATTTCTGTTGGTTTAATTATTGTTTAACGAGTATCAAACACTTTCTTGTATTCCTGAGAGTCTGCCATATTCTGCTTCTTCAATGTTTGGAGACCTACGGT
>ENA-ORCN01001950-ORCN01001950.1-human-gut-metagenome-genome-assembly--contig:-NODE-1950-length-12363-cov-27.363178_pt1 | contig 12363 bp, 9 predicted proteins | sample MGYA00242984_ERZ507984 | MGnify/ENA primary metagenome ERZ507984 (study PRJEB26167, sample SAMN06115395) | human gut metagenome | host: Homo sapiens | place: China:Hubei | collected 2016-05-19... | reverse complement strand
AAGTCGATGGCAGGCTGGTTCTGCTGCGCCGTGGCATCGGTCGTGGCTGTGAGGATGCCTCCCGCCGCGTTGTACGGATAGTAGGCGCGGAAAGTATGGGGCTTTGTATCTTCGATATAGATGACCTTTCCTTCTGCCTCAAATTTCCCGTTCTTCAGGATGAAAGGCACGTTGCCGTACTGGGTATCGTTGTCGATGTCGGTGATGCCGATACGGTCACCGTTGTCCCAAGTGGTTCCGCTGGCACGGGTGTTTACGCTGATACCACCCGTAAACTGCACGGCTACCTTACCATTTGCTGTTGTAGGAGCTGTATCTTCTGTACTGCATGAAACCATTGCACCTGCTAAGAGTGCAAGGGCGAAAAACTTCGTCATCTTTTTCATATTATCAATATTTTAAAAGTTATTATTATTATTTGGTTTCTACTTCATTGTTGAGGTTCGTCCAACCGTTGATGGTAGCTTTCAGATTCATCTTCGGCTGCATTTCTTCGTACTTGAACCTTAGCTCATACTTTCCACCTACATTCATCTTAGGAGCAGTGATGTCAAACTCCTGCAAGGTCTTGTCTGGGAGCTGTAGTCGGAGATAAATATGAGAGGCGGGGCTTCCCTGTATGGTTGGCATCAGTCGGATGACTTCCGATTTAAGGGTTGATTCCGTAGCCAGGAGGGTAGGGAGTTCCACTTCCGCTGGCTCTATGTTCGGCAAACCGTAGTCTCCATCACTGTTCTTCTGTGTTGGGAACAGGCACCCGGCACAATCCAAAGCCTTGCCACTCATCTCTGTGCCTTTCGGTATGTTCTCGATGATGATGGTCAGTTCGGCAAGCACGCTCTTTATAGGGGTTTGCACCACATAGCTGCCTTCCTTGTTATCTATCTTCACATCGGCAACTCCGAAATAGGCATTATGCTTCACATCTTTAGGATTGGTCAAGCCTATCTGGATATTGTTCCAATTAGTCAAAGCCCTGGTCTGGTCAGTGGTAAAGAATGGCTCTATGAGATTGGTAATAGCCAATATCTGATAATGCCCTTCAGGAAGAGCGAAGCGTTGGCTTGCCACCTCCTGTGCACTGCCATAATGTTTTTCCTCTACAAGCGAGCCGTCATTGGCATCGTACATAGTCTCCAACATATCCTCGATCAGTTCTTTGGTCCGGGGTGTCATCTCCTTGACCTCTTTGCAGGTCTTGGTCAGTACTTCATCCCCATATTCACGAATGTTTCTGATTGCCACAGTTCTTTACCTCCTATAACACGCTTACCGGGTCAAAATCAAATTGTATACTCATCTGTCTGGGCTGCCACTGTCTGAGAGTTTCCTCCAGTCTGTCCTTTACTTCCACCAGGACATCATACTCCGCATGCTTCACATAGAACACATACCGGTAGATATCATTGATCTTGCTGATGTTGGCAGGGGCAGGTCCCAGTACCTGTATCTTCTTATTGGACTGTTCTTTTTGCTTTCCTGACAAAAAGTCCATATTAGACTTTACCACATCTGTCAGTCTCAGGGCAAGCTGTTTTACATTTTCTTCCTCTTTCCCGTAGATCTGTACTGCCAGCATATGAGCCACCGGCGGGTAGCCGGACAGCTCTCTATACAGAATCTCCTCCTGATAAAAGCTCTCGTAATCCTGAGCCGCAGCACAGGTAATGGCGTAATGATCCGGCTGATAGGTCTGGATCACCGCTTCCCCGGGGAGCACCCCTCTGCCGGCCCGGCCCACCGCCTGGGTCAGAAGCTGGAAAGTCCGCTCTCCCGCCCGGTAATCCGACGCATTTAACGACAGATCCGCCGCCAGGATCCCCACCAGTGTCACCTTTGGGAAATCATGTCCCTTGACGATCATCTGGGTGCCGATCAGCACGTCCGCTTCCCCGTTTGCGAAGGAGGATAATATTTTCTCATAGCTGTCCTTCGTCCGGGTGGTATCCGCATCCATGCGTAACGTCCGCACACCGGGGTACAGCTCCTTTAGCTTTTCCTCGATCTGCTGGGTACCTGCCTTAAATCCCAGAATATATTTCGATCCACACTTGGGACAAAGCTTCGGCATCGGCTGTGTATAACCACAGTAATGACAGATCAGCCTTCCTCCCTTATGTTCCGAGAGAGAGACATCACAGTGCGGACACTTCATGACCTCACCGCAGGAACGGCAGGACACAAATCCCGCGTAGCCTCTTCGGTTTAAAAACAGGATGGTCTGCTGGCCCTTGTTCAGCCGGTCTGTCATCAGTTCCTGCAATTTTCTGCTGAAAATAGAACGGTTACCCTCCTGCAGTTCCTGTCTGAGATCTACCGTGTACACCGTGGGAAGTTCCCCGCCGGTGAGCCGCTTTGTCAGTTGAAACAGCCGGTATTCTCCCCTACCGGCACGATAATAGGCCTCCAGGGAAGGTGTGGCTGAACCCAGCACTACACTGGCCCCGTACAGTTTTGCCACTTCCAGCGCAGTCTCTCTGGCATGATATTTCGGAGTACTTTCACTTTTATAGCTGTTCTCCTGCTCCTCATCCATAACGATCAGGCCAAGACTTGGAAACGGCGTAAAAAGTGCGGATCTTGGGCCGATGATCACATCGATTTCTCCAGCTTTGGCCCGTTCGCACTGATCGTATTTTTCCCCGGGGGATAACGTGGAATTCATCACGCTGACCCGATCACCGAATCTCTGGTAAAATCGCAGCAGTGTCTGATAAGTCAGGGCGATCTCGGGAATCAGCACAATAGCCTGCCGTCCCCTCGCGATCATTTCTCCGATCAGCCGCATGTATACTTCCGTCTTGCCGCTGCCGGTGATGCCGTGGATCAGATAGGTCTGTCTCCTTCCGGCATCAAAATCCGCAAACACTTCCGTAACGATGGTCTGCTGTTCCTCACTCAGCGTATTACGCACTGCCTCTACGGACTGCATTTTGACCGGATTGCGATAGCTTTCGGAACTGACCAGTTTTGCCGCGCCGCTTTTTACAATACTGTTTACCGTGGCTGCACTAACCCCCAGTTTTCCGGTGATCCACTCATAGGGAATTGTCTCCTGTTCTGACAGGGCTTTTAACAGTCTTGCTTTGGCCACCTGTTTTTTCCGTTCACATTCTCCTAATAATGACAAAATCTCTTCTCTGTTCATCAGACGTACCAGCTGTCTGTGTTCCAGCTTTTTTACCGACTGTTTTGCCGGCAGTACCGTCTTCAGCGCCTGGATCATGGTACAGCCGTAATTCCGACGGATCCAGGCAGCCAGAGCAATCATTTTGTCCTCCACTCCGGTCTCTTTTTCCGGCATTCCTGCGATATCCTTGATCTTCTCCGGAGCGAACTGACACGTTTCCCCCAAAGCCACCACGTAACCCTTGATGAGACGATTGCCGTTGCCAAACGGGATCATGACACAGGCTCCCGGCTCCAGTCTGCCCCGCAGACTCTCCGGCACCCGGTATTGAAATGTTCTATCCAGTTTTTCGTGGGAGATATCTACAATGATATCCGCATATAACGTATTCAATCTGTTTTCCTCATTATTTTGCTGCAGATCCCGGAATATGTCCTTCCGCCAGAATATCCCGAATCAGATCTCTCTCATCCATGGGATGCTTCACCCCGCGGATCTCCTGGTAATCTTCATGTCCCTTGCCTGCCAGCACGATAATATCTCCGGGTTCTCCGTGTTCGATAGCATAAGTGATGGCTTCCTTACGATCGCAGATCTCTACATAATTTCCATCCGTTTTTGCCATACCTGTCTTGATATCGTCGATAATATCCTGTGGTTCCTCAAAACGGGGATTGTCGGAGGTAATGATGGTCAGATCCGCCAGCTTGCCGCTGACCTCTCCCATCTCAAAACGACGCTGTCTCGAACGGTTGCCTCCGCAGCCGAACAGGCTGATCAGTCTGTGAGGTTCATATTCCCGCAACGTGGTCAGCAGACTCTCCAGTGCCATGGCATTGTGGGCATAATCGATCAGCAGGGTGAACTGATCGGATACCTTGATCATCTCGATACGGCCTTTTACCTTTGCCTGCAACAGCGCCTTTTTAATGTTTTCCTCATCTACCTTGAAATGACGGCAGATGGCAATAGCCGCCAGCGCATTGTACACGCTGAATTTGCCGGGCATGGGCACTTCCACATCAAAATCCATCAGTCCGGCTACGTGGAAAGACACGCCCAGTTCTCCGGGCTTATGCACCAGTTTCCGTTCTTCCGCCCGGAGCATACAGTGCTCTCCCATTCCGAAGCTCTCCAGTGTGCAGGTATGTCCTTCCGTCACTGCCTGCCAGTGCTCATCGTCACCATTCACAATACCTACCTTGCACTGTTTGAACAATAATCCCTTGCAGTGCAGATATTCCTCGAAGCTGGCATGCTCGTTGGGACCGATATGATCCGGTTCCAGATTCGTGAAAATACCGTAATCGAACACAAAGCCCTGCGTACGGTGCAGCATCAGCGCCTGAGAGGATACTTCCATCACAACCGTATCCAGTCCTGCCTCCACCATACGGGCAAAATACTCCTGCAGCAGATAGGATTCCGGGGTGGTATTGTTGGCATGGATATGTTCGTCTCCGATGATCACTTCGATGGTTCCCACCAGTCCCACTTTATAGCCGGCATTTTCCAGAATGGACTTTACCAGATAGGTGGTCGTTGTCTTACCTTTGGTACCCGTGATACCGATGACTTTCAGCTTTTCTGCCGGATGGCCGAACCAGGCCGCAGAAATAAATGCCATGGCATATCTGGTATCCGCTACTTTGATCACCGTCACATCCACATTCTCCGGCAGTTCCACGTCTTTTTGCACCACTAGTACTCCGGCTCCCTGCTCTGCCACCTGTGCAGCAAAATCATGACCGTCAAAATTTGCTCCGCCGATGCAGAGAAATAAGCATCCCGGAACGACCTTGCGGGAATCATAGACCACCGCAGGGATTTCTCTGTCCAGTGTTCCCTGTACCAGCTCATATTCCAAGTGCTCCAGAAGCTCTGTTAATTTCTTGTTTTCCATCTTATTCTTATCCTTTTCCATAGAGGTATCCGCCTTTCTCTCAGGAATCTTTTTCACATACTGTATTTTATTTTACTCTTTTTTCTCAGAATGTACCACCCTTAAATTTAGTTGCATCTTTTGCTTTTTCCGAAGCAATGGTATAATATTACTGATTTTTATTTAAGGGGGAATTCTCATGAACGGTTTCTATGGATCTGCATTCGGAAATATCCTTGGCACACTTTATTTTCTTCTATTTCAATGTGTGGGGTTTCTGTACATAAAACGTATTTTTCCTAAAAAGGGACTTCTGTTCCATCTGCTGACCGGCAGTGTATCCGGCTCTGTTCTGTTGCAGTGGATTCCTGCTCTGTTTGCCTTCTTCTTCGGTTTTTCCATGACAGCTCATATTATGGCTCTGCTTTTCGTAGTCATTTGTCTGGTCCTGCTATATGTCTTTTACCATCCTGCCACGGCAGTATCTTCGACTGCTCCCGACAAAGACTACCGGCAGCTGTTGCGCAGAAATTATGCCTTTCTTCTGCTGGCAGGCGGTACCTTTGTTCTGTTTTGTATTTTGTTATCCACCCACACCATCCTGCCGAAAGACGACGGGCTTCATGTGGGGCAGTGTACTTATGGGGATCTGCAGATGCACCTGGGAATCATTACAAGTATTGCCAATCAACAGACCTTTCCTCCTTACTACTCCATCTCTCCCTGGGATAGGCTCTGCTATCCTTTCCTGTGCGACAGTATTTCTTCCAGTATTTACCTGTTTGGTGCATCCCTGCGCTATGCTTATATGCTCCCTATGTATTTTGCCTTTTTCCAGGTCATAACGGGATTTTATGCCATTGCCGATGTTCTGTTCCATGATCGCGCCAAATCTCTGGCTGCCTGGGTCTTATTTTTCTATAACGGCGGTCTTGGCTTCGTATATTTCATTGACTGGAGCAGAGAAGGCGGTTATAAATTCAGTGATATTTTTACCGGCTATTACACTACCCCCACCAATCTGGTCGACCGGAATATCCGCTGGGTCAATATCATCGCAGATATGCTCCTGCCACAGCGTGCAACACTCTTTGGCTATGCGGTCCTGTTCTGTGCCATCTGGCTGCTGCTTCGGGCCATCCGGAACGGGGAAAAAGAATGTTTTCTCCCTGCCGGCATCCTGGCAGGGGCATTACCTATGATCCATACCCATTCCTTCGTTGCCATCCTGATCTTAAGTGCCTGTTGGATGTTGCTGTGCCTTTACCGGTCCGTCCCGCATAATACTTCCCCGGTAGCGCATCCGGGAGCCGTTCTGCTCGGATGTTTCGTGACCTGTATGATTCTTCTGGAAATTCTGAACGAAAGTTCTGCTGCCGTTGCACCTGTACTGCTCTTTCGTTTTGGCATCCTTGTTGCGGCATCCCTCGTGCTATACGGTCTGTCCTTACTGTACCGGTGCTTTTCCGGTAAAAGTACAAACAATGATACACTGCAGAATTTTTTGACCACCTGGGGAGTTTTCTTTGGTGTGCTTCTGCTTCTTGCACTTCCGCAGTTATTGGAATGGACTTTTGGCCAGACAACGCAATCCGGCTTTTTGCTGGGGCATTTTAACTGGGGAAATCAGGGCGATACTTATTTGTGGTTTTATCTGAAAAACTGGGGTGCGATCCTGCTATGGTTCGTCCCTGCCATGATTCATTGTAAAAAAGAAGATTTTGATGTGATGTCCGGGGCATTTCTCCTGTGGTTTGTTGTGGAAATCATTTCCTTCACCCCTAACACATATGACAATAATAAACTATTATATATAACTTATATATTTGTCTGCTGCCTCAGTGCCGATTACGGAATTGATTTCCTGCGTTCTCTGAAAAAAGCCTCTTCACGATACCTCTGCATGATCGGCATGGTATTTCTTTGCACCTTTTCTGCCGTTCTGACCCTGTGCAGAGAGGTAATATCCGATTATACCGCTTATTCTTCCGCACAGGTGGAAGCTGCAGCATTCGTCGAGCAAAATACCTCTCCCACATCCCGTTTTCTTACCAACAACAGGCATGTAAATGAAATTGCCGCCCTTGCAGGGCGCAATGTGTTAAACGGGGCGGGAACCTTTTTGGCAATGCACGGTCTCTATCACACAGAATATCACGAAGATTTCCGGACAATTTATGAGACTCCCGCTGTTTCTGCTGATCTGATCCGTACTTACGACATCGATTATATTGAAGTCTCTTCCTGGGAACGGGCAAGTTACGCTGTCGATGAAAACTACTTCCGCTCCGCCTGGCCCTGTATCTTTGACAACGGAGAAATTCAGATTTACCAGATCAATCCATAATTTCACACTTGGAAGTCGCAAGACCCTCCGCATCACTGTTGGATGCACTTCCGAAGTTCTGGATCAGGCCGATCAGCTGTCCGGACATAAGCACGGTAAACAACGAATATCCGATACGTCTCACCGGAATGTAGCTTAAGGACATTACCAGTACGATCAGATCCGACATCAGATACACCCACTGGATCTTCCAGCCGGTAGCATGGGAAATACTCATGGCCAGGGCATCATCTCCGCTGGGGGCTCCGCCGATGCGCACGCACAGTCCGGCACCGACACCGACGAACAATGCTCCCACCAGTGCTGCCAGAAGGGGCATATTTGCCAGTTCCGGCCACAGATGAGGAAATTGCTCGCAGATTTTATAGGTTCCTGAGAATCCTGCGGTAGCCAGAGCCGAATAGGCGATAAATTCCTTGCCTAACAGCTTCCATCCCAGGATATAACATAAAATATTCATAATCCCTCCGGTAAACGCCGGAGAGATTCCTGTCCAATGCTCCAACAGCAACGTGGCTCCCAGCACACCACCCTCCGTTACTCCGGAGATGGAGTGCACGTTATATAATCCAAATGCCAGAATAAAACTTCCCAACAAAGTTATGGCACAATTTTTTAAGGTAATATTTTTCAGTGCCTGTCTCCATTCGTAAATCTGTGTTTTCATTTTTGTGCTGTTATTCCTTCTATATTTTTATAATTTTTATCCATATGATGTCGGGGTCAAAAGCCCCCGACTTTGATGCCTACGGATTGTTCCGTGCTACGCACTCCCACAATCCTACCCAATATTCGCATATCGTGGGATTATCATCCCACTTTTCCCGCTGATCTCCCTGTTGTATAATGCGGGATTTCACGGATACCTGCTGCTGGGATATGTGGTGTATCTGCTGGGATCGAAAAAGGGAAAGCGGATTTTGCTGATAGTACCCACACTGCTGGTGTTTGCGGTATGCATTCTTTCCCCGGTCAACGGAGAACTGCGCTATATGCTGCCGGTGATGATAATGCTTCCGCTAAATCTGACATGGTGTGCTTATCAGGAAAGAGAATCTGTTGCAGAAAAAGAGGAGAAATAAAATGACATATAAAAAACCGGAACTTTTAATCCCGGCCAGCAGCCTGGAAGTATTAAAAACGGCTGTTATTTTTGGCGCGGATGCTGTTTATATCGGCGGAGAAGCTTTTGGACTGCGGGCCAAGGCAAAAAATTTCAGCAGTGAAGAAATGGCGGAAGGAGTTGCATTCGCCCATGCACATGGAGTGAAGGTTTATGTGACGGCCAATATTCTGGCGCACAATTATGATCTCGAGGGAGCCAGAAAATATTTTGCCGAGCTGCGGGATATGAAGCCGGAGCAGCCGGATGCGCTGATCATTTCCGATCCGGGAATGTTCATGATCGCCAAAGAAGTCTGGCCCCAGGTGGAGGTGCATATTTCCACGCAGGCCAACAATACCAATTATGAGACATATCTGTTCTGGTGGAAGCTGGGAGCCAAAAGAGTGGTGTCTGCCAGAGAACTGTCACTGGTAGAGATCAAGGGAATCCGGGAGAAGATTCCTGCGGAAATGGAGATTGAGAGTTTTGTGCACGGGGCAATGTGTATCTCTTATTCCGGCAGATGTCTGCTGAGCAATTTCTTTACCGGAAGAGATGCCAACAGAGGTGCCTGCACACATCCCTGCCGCTGGAAATATGCGGTGGTGGAGGAGACTCGTCCCGGAGAATATCTGCCGGTCTACGAGAATGAGCGGGGGACATATATTTTCAACTCCAAGGATCTGTGCATGATCGAACATATTCCGGAGCTGGTGGAGGCAGGAATCGACAGTCTCAAGATCGAGGGGCGTATGAAGACCGCATTGTATGTGGCAACGGTAGCTAGAACCTACCGGAAGGCCATTGATGATTATTTTGCCGATCCGGAGCTGTACGAGAAAAATATGGACTGGTATAAGGCAGAGATCTCCAAGTGCACCTATCGTCAGTTTACGACGGGGTTCTATTTCGGCAAGCCGGATGAAAATACGCAGATCTATGATAATAACACTTACGTGAACGAATATATTTATCTGGGAATTGTGGAGGCAGTAAAGGATTCTCTGTGCCGGATCGAGCAGCGGAACAAATTCTGCGTGGGCGATTCCATAGAAATCATGAAGCCTGACGGCACCAATGTACCGGTCACAGTGGAAGCTATGTACACCGAGGAGGGAGAAAGTGTGGACAGTGCACCCCATCCCAAGCAGGTGCTGTGGATAAAGTTATCCATGCCGCCGCAGGAATTTGATTTGCTGCGTCAGAAAAATGCTGATTGAGAAAGAGTGACCGGAGGTAACGCCTTATGAAAAGGGAAGGCAGAATTCATAAAGGAGTGTCCATAGGTGCCTATAGTATTCTCATCGCTTTTATGCTGTTGCTGTTGTGGACAGTACTCAGGTATCCGGGGAATCATCTGATCCCATGGCAGATGGCTCTGGGGGTGGCGGCTGCTACAGTGTTTCTGCTGGCGGCCGGTGCGGCATGGAATAAAATATATACGGTGACAGGCCGGAGAAATTCGCTGTATGCCGTAGCGCTGGTATTGTTTGGGGTGCTGCTTTATGTGGTTTCATTGAGCCGGCAGGGGAATGAGAATACTCTGCTGGATTACACCTATGTCTATCGGGATGCCCTGAATCTGGCGAACGGGAGAGAACTGGAAGACACCAATTATTTTTTGACCTATTCGAATAATCTGAAGCCGATGCTTTTGCTTTCCGTTCTGTTTCGGATGGCATTGCTGATGGATGTGTCCCCGTTTTATTTTGTTTTGCTGCGGAATGTAATTCTGGTGATGCTGGTGGCATGTGCCTGTGGTTATCTTGCGGAACGGAATGGGGATACTTGCTGGAGATTTCCGATCCTGCTTGCCTTTGTATTTCTGCTTCCGATGTGGGAGATGACTGCCGTGTTTTATACGGATTCCATGAGCTTCGGTATGGGAATCCTGGGACTGGCTTTCCTGAAATTGGCGGCAGCATCCAGGGGGAAGCGCCGGCAGATCCTGTGGGCGCTGCTTGCGGCCGGTATGGCAGTACTGGCAGGCACATGGAAGATCACAGTGATCATACCGCTGATCGCATGCGCTGTGATCCTCTTGTGGCAGAGAGTGTCGGTGGACCGTCGAGTGACATTGCTGTTTGGAGGTTTTGTCGTGATTCTGGGAGTGGCTCTGCAGCTCTGGGCCAATTCCTACGAGATCACAAAGGAAGCATCTGAAACAGCCAATCCTGTGATCAGCTGGGTGGCACTGGGAATGAAGGAAGACGGTTCCTGGACCAACAACACAGAGTTTGTGGATCATATGTATGAATTTTCCACCAGACAGGAAAAACAGCAATACAGTATGGAATATATTCGCGAAAACAGATCGGAATTCTGGAATCCCGTACATTTGCGCAAAAAGGCAAGCTATAATTTTGCCAACGGAAATCTGGGGGCCAGTGCATTTTTGAACGTGGAGTACAGCGATGGAACCCTGCTCTGGGAAATGTTTTCGCCCTGGGGAAAATACTACTGGCGCACCTGTCAGTATTGTTTCTGCTATCTGGTGTCCATGTATGTGCTGTTACTGATCGGAATGATCCTCAGCCTTCGCAATATTATCAGAGATCAGGAACCACCTGTAATGCTGATGATCTGTCAGTTGGGATTTATCGGTATCGTTGTTTTTTTAATGTTCTGGGAAGCCAGTGGAAGACAGATGTACAATCAGATGCCCGGAATCCTGCTGGGAAGTGTTCTGAGCGAGATCGTGGAATTTCGAAATGGCGAGAGCGGTATGCACGTACTCAATATTAATATATTGACGACGATGATTCTGGAACAGCTCGTCAAGAAGACGGACAAATATCCCTTGTCCTGGTCGAACCGGATGCTGATCAGCACGGCATCATCCCTGCATGACATCGGAAAGATCGGAATTGACGAGAAGATTTTGAATAAACCGGGTCGTCTGACGCCGGAGGAGCGTAAGATCATGGAAAAACATACAGTGATCGGTGCGGACATGCTTGCGAATCTTCAGATGTATGAGGATGAGCCGCTGATGAAAGTGGCGTACCAGATCTGCCGTTGGCACCATGAGCGCTATGATGGAAAAGGATATCCAGATGGTCTAAAAGGGGAGGAGATCCCGATCTCAGCGCAGGTGGTGGCGCTGGCGGATGTGTATGATGCGCTGACAAGTGAGCGCGTCTATAAAAAGGCTTATTCTCATGAGGAGGCGGTGCAGATGATCTGCAACGGAGAGTGTGGTACATTTAACCCGCTCCTGCTTGAGTGCCTGTGTGAGATTCAGGATCCTATTAAAAAGGAGCTGCAGGAGGCAGCATACCGGAGTGAGATGAGTGATCCGGAGCGAAAAAATAAGAAATTTGAACATTATGACAATTCACAGAAGAAGTTTTTCGGCGCGGTGACGCAGGCGATTGAAAAAGAGTATGGAACTGCGGGCGAGGAGCTGAGCCGTATGAAAACTGAGGAAGAGAAATAACAGGAGGCTGTCATGACAATTCAGGAATGCTACAAAGAAATGGGCGGGGATTTTGAAGGAGTTCAGAAACGCTTTGGAGGTGTGGCGCTGGTGGAAAAATTTGCCATCAAGTTTCTGAGCGATTCCAGCTTTCAGGATCTGGAGGATGGATTAAAAGAAAAGGATGCGGAGAAAGCATTCCGCGCGGCACATACCCTGAAAGGAATCTGTCTGAACCTGGGCTTTGATGCCTTCTATGAGGTAAGCGCAGCGCTGACCGAAAAACTGAGAGGCAGAGAACTGACCGGATACGAGGCAGATTTTGCAGCGGTAAAAGAGTGTTATGAGAAAACGGTTGCGGCGATTAAGGCATTTGAGGAGAGCAATTAATAGAACGGGGAGAAATGGAATATTTCAGTTCTCCCTGTAAAATTTACTAAAATTTTAGCACTCAACACTTGACGGTGCTAACAGAACGTGT
>ENA-ORCN01001947-ORCN01001947.1-human-gut-metagenome-genome-assembly--contig:-NODE-1947-length-12369-cov-6.330947_pt1 | contig 12369 bp, 6 predicted proteins | sample MGYA00242984_ERZ507984 | MGnify/ENA primary metagenome ERZ507984 (study PRJEB26167, sample SAMN06115395) | human gut metagenome | host: Homo sapiens | place: China:Hubei | collected 2016-05-19 | study... | reverse complement strand
ATTTGAGGATGTTGATATTTTAGTAAGCTATGCTCATTTATTGATGAAAAACACACAAATATTGCAAGAGAAGCAGGAGCTTTTAGAATTTTCAATAGAGATATCAATAAATTATAATCGTTGGATGGCTATGGGAATTGTTGTGAATATGTTTGCAGATTTGTCAAAAGATGAAATTAAGGCAATGGCTCCATTCCTCGTTGCAAGCAAAGACAGCATCAATCAAATACAGGAAAATGTTAATAAACCACTTCCTGATGCTCTAAAAATATTGATACGTTGAAAAGCCTATTCTATTATTATAAACCCCACTCTGCTGCTTCGTGGAAGCTGGCAGGGTGGGGTTGTCTTTATGGCTTCGGTTATAGGGGCTATAACTTCAACTTCGGTTTGGGTCTTTGGGACTGGTCAGGATCGGGATCATCCTTGTTGCCGGGCTTGGGGATGCCGCCGATGACGAGTTTGCCGCCGAGTGCTCCCATCGCCTCTTTGATGCTGATGCTTTTGGGCATCTCGCTTACCTTGGGCGGGGTGCGCTGTTTGTTGGTAAGGAAGTCGGGCATTCGGTGGACATAAGGCTCAGCAGGGGGCGTGCCCGGTGTGGGGAGAGTATCCGACGAGGGAGTGCCGGGCGAAGCATCGGCAGCGGGTATGCCGACGGCGGCAGGGGTGTTGTTCTGTCCGTCGGGCGTTATCGGCTGGGAGGGCACGACTTCGATCACGCCATCGGTGCTCTTTTCCTGCGCATCCACCGATTTGAGGGAGAGCAGGATCTTGCGGTCGAGGGCGGCAAGGTCGGCTTTGAGCTGCTTCAACTCGTCCTCCTTTTTCCAGACTTCCCCGACAACCTGTTCCAAGACGGGGAGTTCCTTCTCAATGGCTTCGTTGTCCTTTGTGTATTTCTCTATCAGGCGGGGGATGCTATCGAAGGCGTTGATGAAGTTCTGGCAGGCGGTTTTCGGATCGACTGCCAAGCGGCCGTTGTTGTAATTGTAGAGGAAGTTGCCTTCGCCACGCACGAAGAAACGGTTCTCACAGAAGTCCAGACCGTCCTTGACGGTGGTGTCGGTCTTGACAAGGATGTCGAAGCCATAGAGCGAACCGATGACCTTCGGCTGGCCGTGCGTGCGTTCCCTGTCCTCTATCTCGTGGAGCTTGGCGGCAATCACTTTCGGATCATCGCTTGCCACGCCGTCAATCTTCAAGAGGTTGAGCTTATTGCCCTCCTTGTCGTACTGCATACGGCTCTCGATGGCGGCTTTGTCTTTCTTGACACGGGCAATGATGTCATCGTTGCTTGCCCGGTTCGCCAAGAAGGTTTCCAGCTTGATGCGTGATTCCCCTTTGCCCCGTTGGAAGGCTTTGCGCTCGCCTTCCATGCCGGCAATCCGTTTCTCCAACCGTGCCTTGTCGAGCAGGTCGGTATTCCCGGAGAGCACCGCCACGTACTCAGAGAAAGGGATGCCTCCCTTCTCGTCCATGCCTCCCTCGTCGATAGTGCGGCAACCCATGTTGTTCTGCTTGAGCTGGGTGATGAAAAGCTGCTTGTTGTAGAGCAGGTTGAACTTATAGCTGTCAAGCGACTTCTCCACGGCGTAGATGATCACGTCCACCTTGTTGTCCGCATAGAGCTTGGCTACCTCGTTGCCTTTGCGGATACCCCGGCCGTCCCGTTGCTGCAAGTCCGAAGGCCTCCACGGTGCGTCGAGGTGATGGATGGCGACGCATCGTTTCTGGGCGTTGACGCCCGTGCCAAGCATTTCAGTAGAGCCGAAGAGGACACGTATCTTTCCCTCGTTCATCGCCTCGATCATGGCTTTGCGCTTTTTCTCGGTCTTGGCTTCCTGAATGAAACGTATCTGGTCTTCGGGGATGCCGTGATCCTCCACCAGCTTGCGCTTGATCTCGCTGTACGGATTCCACTGGTCGGGCTTGTAGGTTCCCAAGTCCGAAAAGACGAACTGCGTACCTTTATGCCCGGCGTATTTATTGTAATACTCCGCAATCATATCGGCGCAATGGGTGGCCTTATTGTCTTTATCGTCACCGTAGGACAGCGGGTCGATGAGCCGCATGTCGAGCGACATCTTCCGGGCATAGTCGGTGGCGATGAGCATCTTCGCCTTCTCCTCCTTTTCGTTCAGGGGCGGGCGTCCCAATACGGTGGCATTGCCGGTCTTGGCGAACTCGATGAGCTTCCGTATGAACTCCTGCTGGTCGGGTGTCGGGGGTATGTTGTGCAGTATCTCGTTCTTTTCCGGACGGTCGATGCCGATGTCGGCTGCGGTGCGGAAGTCGGTGATCTCGGAATAGAACGAAGCGAGTTCCGGAACCTTGATGAAGTAGCGGAAACGCTCTTTCTGCACCACCTCGTTGGTGACGGAGAACTCGTAATCGACGGACTTCCGGGCGAACACCGCCGCCCATGCGTCAAAGGAGTTGATCCCCTGACGCTCCAACTCTTTGGGACGAAGATACTTGAACAGCAGGTACAGCTCGGTCAACGAGTTGGAAATGGTGGTTCCAGACAGGAAGGTGGCTCCCAAGTCCTTGCCGGTGCGCTGCTGGATGGTACGCAGGGCGAACAGCATGTTGAGCGCACGCTGGCTTCCCTCACTGTTACCCAGACCTGCCACACGGTCGTGGCGGGTGGTGAACGTCAGGTTCTTGAACCGGTGCGATTCATCGACAAAGAGGTGGTCGATGCCCATGCGCTTGAAGTCCGCCACGTCATCCTTGCGGGTCTCGATCTCGTGAAGCAGCTCCTTCAGCTTGACTTCAAGGTTCATCTTGCGTTTCTCCATGCCCTTGATCTGTGCGTTGCTCACTTCCTCCCCCTGCTGGTAGAGGACTTCGAGGTTCTCCTCCACGCTGTCCAGCTCTTGCTGCAAGATGTCACGCTGGATTTCAGGGGACTGCGGTATCATGCCGAACTGCTCGTGCGAGAGGATGATGGCATCCCAGTCGTTGTTCTTCATCCGGTGAAAAATCTCGACACGGCGTTCCGGCGTGAAATCCTCCTTGCCGGGATAGAGCACCTTGGCGTTCGGGTAGGCGGTGGCGAAGGTCTGGGCGATCTCGTGGATATTCGCTTTCAGGCCGGTGATAAGGGGCTTGTTCGCCAGTCCCAGACGTTTCATCTCGTAGGCGGCACAGCACATGATGAGCGTCTTGCCGCCACCCACCTCGTGATCGGCGATCCCCCCTCCGTTCTGCTTGAGCATCCAGATGCAGTCCTTCTGGCTGGGATACAGGTCGGGAATGCCCAGCCCCTTGAGGTCGAGGTCGGGAAAGTTCTGGTGCGAGCCGTCGTACTTGGGACGGACGAAACAGTTGAACTTACGGTTGTACATGTCCGCCATTTTCCGCTTGAACTCCGGCGACTGTTCCATGAGCCAGTCGGAGAAGCCGTTACGGATTTCGTCAATCTTGCTGTTGGCAAGCAAGGTAATCTCCGGGTCACGTATCTTCATTTCCTTGCCCGTTTTGTCCAATACGGTCTTGGTGATGTTGGGCGTGGTGTTGTGGATGGCATGGCGCATGAGGGCGATGCCGTTGAAGATGCGGCTCTCCGAACGCACCGAATACTGGTTCATGATGCGTGGAGAGGTCATGTCGGCCTTGATGCTGTACTCGTCGTTGCTGGCGGTATAGCAGACGGACACGTCCGTGTCGAACAGCCATGAGGCATAGCGGCTGTACACTCCCGCCGGTATCCAACGCTCACCGAAATTGAAGTCCAGATCCTCGAAAGGTATGGGCGTGGGAAGCGACTGCCGCAGGGCTTCGAGAGAAATACGTGCCTCGCCGTTATCGGGATGCGACTGCAAATATTCCTCGATATGTTCGGCCTTGGCCATGACATTGCCGGAAATAAAACGGTCGGCAATCTCGTAGTTCTTCGAGAGGGGATTGTAAAATATCCGTCCACGCAGTTCCTCCAACAGATCAGATTGCGATTTATCGGTCAGGGACTCCATGTACGCCATATCCACGTTGCCGTATTTGTTGAGTGAGGCGGTAAGTGCCTCGTGCACGTCGTCGGTATGGGTGATCTCGTTGATGTTGTACGAAACGGGATGGTCGAAGATGTCCGCTTTGACCGCTTGGCCGTCGATGTAACGCTCCAGTGACAAGATCTCACGGTTGCCCGCATCCATACGGAACAGGTCGATGTTCTTCTTGTCGTTCAGGTTGCCGAACTGACGGATGAAATCATCGTAAAGGGTGTTGAGCATGGTGCGCAACGCCGGATTCCCGGTATGAGTAGCGGCCTCGTTCTCGTACAGGTGATGGTAGGTGTCACGTATCTCGATGTAGAGCGACGCACGGCGGCGTTGGCGTTCGGGCAGTTCCAACGGGTTGAATACCGGTGCGCCCTCGCCGACGGCGGAAAGGTAACCTATCTGTCCGTCGTCATACACAAGGGAGCCGTTACGGTGATGCTCCAGCAGACCGGCCGGATAAGGACGGGGCTTCATGCGTTCCTGCCGTGCGGCCTCTTCCTCCTGCCGGCGGCGTTCCTGTTCCTGCCGTTCCTGCTCCTGCCGCTCTTTCTCTTGGGGAGTCGGTTCGGCCGGGGCGGGATGTTGTTCCAACGGTGGCATATCGAAAAGGGACAACTGCCCGGAGTCCTTCTTCGTGCTCCTTGTTTTCCTTTTCCTGACCTGTGAACGCTCCTCTTGGGTGAAGCCGAAAAGGTCGTACAGGGACATGACCGGCTCCGGCGTGGTCTTTCCGGTGGTTTGCCGAGCACCTGCTGATGGTTGCTCCGGCGTGACAGCGCGACGATCCACCTGTACCGTCTGTTGATTCATGGAAGAGGAATGCCCGTCTATGTTCGCCGATTGACTGAGTTCCCGCACTTGTGCGATGCGTTGCTGCATGGTTTCTGCCGGACGGTTCACCAAATCACGTAATTCCTGTACAGGTGAATGTCGGAGATACAAGTCCAAGTCGAGCTGTTCCGAGAGATTGCGGTCAAGGAAAGACTTCATGTCGGCGGCGATGGCCTCCATGCCCCCGTCATGCAGGTAGATGCGTGCCGGCTTACCGTAGGGATCGGTACCGACATGCCCACGTGTATGCACAATAGCGGCGGTACGCTCGAAATACTCGTTCTGTGTTGTCCCGTCGGCCTGCGTGCCGACTTCCACGAAAGCGTGTTCGAGCGGGGTGTACTCCCTTTGGGAAAGCGTATCCTTCTGTAAAAGGATCAGATCGCTGCCCACCTCCGTACCGGCATAGTCTGTAAAGAGGTTGTTGGGCAGGCGGACAGCCGAGAGCAGCCGGGATCGGTTCATCAGGTATTGCCTTATGGGATGAGCCATAGCGGAGTTCATCACCCCCTGCGAGGTGATGAAAGCAAGGATACCTCCCTCACGGACAGCGTCCAGCCCTTTGACAAAGAAATAGTTGTGCAGTGTGTTCAGCGCAAAACGTCTGGCCGTACCGTTGTCGAAGGAGGGATCGAAAATACGTATGTCACCGAAAGGGATGTTGCTGCTCACCACATCGAAATAGCCGTTGCGGTGCGGGGGCAGCTCCTCGAAGCCCTTGATATTGACCTGCGCTTCGGGATGGAGCCGGGCAAGGATGCGGCCGGTCAGCAAATCCTTTTCATAGGTGACCATTTCCGGCGAGTTGCCGGATGCGGAGTAGCATTGCGGTTGGAAGGCTGAAACAAAATTGCCGGTTCCCGATGAAGGATCGAGGAAACGGCCGGGCGATACCCCGTGTTCGCCCAAAGAAGAAGCAATAGCGTCGATAATGGCCGGTGGCGTGTAGAAAGCGGTGAAGGTGGATGCCTTCACGCTTTCCACCAACCGCTTGTACTCACGTTCGTCAGCGGCTCCATCACGCAGGACGTTGTGAAGTTCCGTAATCAGGGGGAACAGTTCACGGTCGGCCTGTGTCCAGCGGAGTATGTCGGTGAGTTTCCCGAAAGGAGAAAGAACCGCCTTGATACCCCCGAACCCGGAGTAGGCGGCGAGTATGCCCGCTTCCTCCGGGGTGGCGGTACGCTGTTCCTTCTCCAAACGGAACATCAGCCGGATTGCCTCTATATTGTCCCTGAGATGCGCCTTTTTATTATAAGCCATTCTCTTCCAACCAGATTGTAACCGTGTCGGTCAGTTCGTCATACAGCCGATCGAACTCCGGGTTGAACATGAAATCATCCGAGAGCGTATAGCCGGAGAAGACCTTCCGGCATTCGGGCAGCAACTGCAAGGCCACGTTGCGTGCGTTACCTTCGGGGATTTCGGCGGCGAACTCGTTCCAAAGGACGGTGATCAGCGTGTCCAAAGGTGAGAAATGCAACCCTTGAAAAAGCAGGTCGTTCGCCTGCTGTGCCGCATCGTCGTAAGTCAGGCCGGAACGGATGGCTGCGCTGAAGGCTTCGGCGGCATGGTTACTACGGGTGGCGACAAAAGACTCGTCATCCGCCAAATCCGGATGCGATTCACGCAGGAAAGACAACAGGGTAAGACGGTAATAAGATAATTCATCCGGCTCTTCCGCTACGGATACCGGCACGTTGGATTTATTCTGATTCATATAATTATCGGATTATTAGTGATACAATTCGGTTTATTTCTTCCTGCCACCTTTCTTTTCCTGCGGTTTCCTTTCCGGAAAGGAATAGCCTACGGTAAAGTCAGGATGAAGCACCAGTGCGGCGTCGAAGCTATTGCCCTCACGATTCTTGAAGCCTTTGACAAGAGAGGTACGTCCTTTGGTCACCAGCTCAACGATCTGCTTATCGGTCAGTACCTTGCCTCCCTTGTTGCGAAACAGGGTGAAGTTACAATCGACATCGGCACATTTGGCGACCTTATCAAAGAACAGGATGCGGCATTCTCGGCACTTGGGACAAGTACATTGTTCCCCTGAAGGAGTCACATTGAGGGTGGTAGCCAGCAGCTCGGTCACGATCTGTGCGGTGTAGACCTCTATGTCCCGGTGGAAAGAGAGGGCATCGGCCTCTCCGGCTTCTATCCGGGCGAGGGTGTTCTCCCATGTCGCTGTCATTTCAACATCGGCAATCTTCTTATCCTTTACCGTATCGTAAACCGCCAGCCCTTTTTCGGTAGGCATCAGATTTTTCTTATCCCGGCGTACATAGCCACGGGTAAACAATGTCTCGATGACGGCTGCACGGGTAGCCGGAGTGCCGATACCGACCTCCCGGATTCCGGCACGCAACTGTTCATCGCTGATCTCTTTGCCGCAATGCTCCATAGCGGAAAGCAGGGAACTCTCGGTATGCAGCGGTTTGGGCTTGGTCTGCTTCTCCACCGTTTCGGAAGCGAGCAATGGCAGGGTTTCACCTGTTTGCAGCCCCGGCAACGTGGTTTCTTCCCCCTCTTCTTCCGGCTCGCCACGCACGGCACGCCAGCCGGCAGACTTGATGACCGTCCCTTTGAGGGTGAATATCCCACCGCCTGCGGACAAGGTCACGTCGGTCATTTCCTTGACGCAATGCGGGGAGAAGGCTTCGAGCAGGCGTGCGGCCACCATTTCGTAGATAGCCTGCTCGTCTTTCGACAACCCTTCGGGCAGGTTCTCGGTGATGAGCAGCGCATGGTGGTCGGTGACTTTGGCATCATCGACCGGACGGCGGTTGAGCGGCGTGTCCCGCAAAGCGGATGCGGTGGCGGCGAAGCGTGGATATTGTTGCAAGAGCGTTATGCGTGAGGGGATTTCCTCAAAAACATCTTCGGATATATAACGGCTGCCGGTACGTGGATAACTTAGTACCTTCTTTTCATATAGGCTTTGCGCAAGCGTGAGCGTCTTGTCTGCGGAGAAATCCAGTTTGCTGTTGGCCTCTTTCTGCAAGGCAGTCAGGTCATAGAGCAATGGCGGTTCCTGAACAGCCTCCCTGTACTCCACGGAAGTGACAACGAGCTTACCGTCGTTCTCCACCTCACGGAACTTGGCGGTGGCTGAGCCGAGGTCATCGAAGCGGTCTTGTGACCATGCGGAAAAGTCGATACCGTCTTTAGCTGTCGAAACCTTTATCCGAAAATAGGTCCGGGGCTTGAACTGTTTGTTCTCCCGGTATCGTGAGCAGATCATCGCCAATGTGGGTGTCTGCACCCGTCCCAAAGAGAACACGCCCTGCCCGGCGGCAAGGCTGAGCGCCTGAGAACTGTTGATGCCCACGAGCCAGTCCGCCTCGCTGCGGGCTTTGGCGGAGAGGTAAAGATTGTCGTAAAGGCTTCCCTCCCTGAGATTCCGCAACCCTTCACGGATGGCCTTGTCGGTGAGCGAGGAGATCCACAGACGGACAAAGGGTTTGGTACAGCCGAGATAGTTGTACACGTAACGGAAAATCAACTCTCCCTCACGACCTGCGTCGGTGGCGACGATGATGGACTCGCACCTGTCGAACAGCTCCCGGATCACTCCGAGCTGCCTGACCACTCCGGGATCGTCCTTGTACACCTTACCCTCCCGCACCTGACGGGGAACAAGCCTGAACTCCTGCGGCAATATGGGCAGGTGTTCCCGGCGGAAGCCGTAGAAGCCGTAGCTTTCGGGCATGGCAAGACCGACCAGATGCCCGAATGCCCATGTTACGGCATATCCGTCCCCCGTTAGATACCCGTCTTTCCGTTGGCGTGCGCCCACTACGGACGCTATGCCCTGTGCCACGCTGGGCTTTTCTGCAATGATAACTTTCATATAATTATTGTATTATTCGTGTGAATGATCAAATGGATACCCCTTTCTTATCGGCTTTCTGTACCGGGCGGTTCCGGCTGACGGCGTTTGCCGGCTTCGTTCCGTCCTGACGGACGGCCGCCTGCTGCGACTGTTCCTGTTTCTTGCTCTTGTCCGGGTTCCATTTGAAGAAATCGAACTTCGCCCGCTCGTGGTTGACACGGACGAAAGCACTGAACAGGTTCCCCTCGTTGTCGGTCATGTCCTTGATGTAGGTCGCCTTGCCCTGTGCCAGTGATGCCTGCTGTTCTTCGGTAAGGTCTTTCCCCTTCAGCCGTGAGGGGATTACCAGCCCACGCTCCTGCTGCCGGTTCTGTTCCTGTTCCTGAACTACGGTCTGCTCCTGCCGGCGGGCGATTCCCTTGAAGTCATAGTCGAATCCGCCCTTGCACGCATTGAACTGCAAACGTGCATCATAATGACGCTGCTTTTTCTCCGACCACATGTTTTCGACAAGGACGGATTCGCCGCTTGCGATGCGTTTTCTCTGTTCGTCGGTCAACGCCGTGCCGTTCACCTCTGCGGGAATGGTTATCCCGCTGACCGGTATGTGATGGAGCCGGTTGGTCTTGGGATTGAGCGATACCAGACACGGCTCACGCACGCCTCCGGCCAGTTCGAGTTCCACCACGCAACCCGCATTGCCTTTTTCCAGCAGGTTCTGTTTCACTTCGGGAGTGAACTCCACGTTGAAATACGGCGTGTCCAGTTCCGGATAACGCTTGCAACATTCGATCTCGTTCCGGAGCGTACCGTCGGGATTCTCCGCCAGACGGATGCAGGCGGGAGTTTCAAACTCTATTCCCTCGATAACGGTTTTCAGGGTGAGTACGGCGGATTCGTTGCCGTTGAGCAACCGTTTGAGGCCCGGTTCTCCTAACGTTTCGGGTGTTACCCCCATGCGCTCAAGCTGCTGCCAGTCCACCTGTTCCATACTCCAGCGGGTGGATTGCTCCGTTCCGCCCCCGCCGGACTGCTGTTGTGCCTGCTGCCGGCTCTGTACGTACTGTTCCGTGTCAAGACGGTATTCGTCCAGTAAGGCAGAATTACTTTCGGGCTGCTTGAACAGGCCGACAAGCTCCTTGGCGGAGGCAAGCAAGTCCGCCGGAAGGTGATAGAAGCGGAAATCGGACGGCCGCTCGAACTGTCGTTTCATGTTGAGGAAGAACGTTTCGAGTATAGACACGTTGCGGTCTATCCGCATGAACTGATCCGAAGGCTTTGCCCCTGCCAACGGTCTGGTCTTGAGTCCCCCTTCGGGTTCGATGTCCTCCACCACGTGCGGGGTGTTGCCTTCGGCGGCGTTGGTCACCACCAATACCTCGTCTTTCAGATCTTTCAGTTTTTTGTCCATAAAGTGAATGAGTTTAATTGTGATACAATCAGGTTAATTGCGGCACGAAAGTAGAGGTAAGAGGCTATGGCGCAAAGGGAAAGGAGGGAATGGGGAACGAGTGGCTACGGGATGGCATGAAGTGGCCTGCCGGCAAGAAAGAATGACGTTCCGATACAAAAACTTCAAAATAAAAAGCGTACCTTCGCAACAAGAAACATAAGAAAGGACAATCCGATATGATTACCAACCGGGAAGAAGTAATAGACAAGGCATTCAAGGTGTTTTTGAGGATGAATTACGAGAAAGCGAGTATCAGCACGCTGGCAAAAGCCTGCGGGGTGGTAAAGACAGGGGTGGTATATTATTTTCCCCACAAACTCGATCTGTTCATGGCGGTAGCGGACAAGTATGCCATACAGATGCAGACACCGGCCAACAAGTTTGCCGGGCCGACGGAAACGCTGGCAGGATTTATAGAGCAGTATGTGGCAGGAGTGAGTACGGCCATGAACCGTATCATCAAACAGGTGCGATGCTGTGCGGACGACAATGAATGCTGTCCCAACTTCTACTATTTCCATTTTCTTTCCCAAGTGAGGATGTATTATCCCGGAGCCCGTGAGAAAATGGAAGAAATATTCCGCAAGGAACACGAGTTATGGAGGACAGTCATACAGAAGGCAAAGGATAGCGGTGAAATAAAGCAAGATACGGATGTGAAAAAGACCGCTCCGCTGTTCCGTCAAGTGTTTCTGGGCATGTCCTACGAGCAATCGTTCCTGAACGGTCTGGACGTAGAAGAATTGAAGGAGAAGTTCAATTGTCTGTACTCGCTCCTGAAAGCCTGACTCCTTTTAGCAATATTTAAAAGACTCCGATAAAAATATTTTCTGAACAACCGTTCAGATTTCAACACTTTGCTTTATCTTTGAGGCATGAAGCAACAGCCAGAGATATGGACAAGGTACAGAAGCAACGGTCAAACATCGTCCTGTACAGGGAAAGAAGGGACGGTGAACACTACATACGGATAGAGTATGCAGGCGATCCGGCGATAGCCCTACTGCTCTCCCAAGATACGGACGTGGAAAAGGCGGACAACGGTTCCGCCTACATGACGGCTGCCGCCTTTAAACTGCCGGATTTCTACGACCGCTATTCTCCCCACGCTTACATAGATTACAGCCGGGTGTACGTACGGCATCCCAAACCACAGCGGACATACGTATTGCCGGAAGGCTATCTGGAACTGCTGGAACAGAAGCGGTACAGTCCCTCGACCGTGAAAACCTACCGTGCCTATTTCAGTGATTTCATGGAATACCACAAGGGACGGAACATCGACCGCCTGAAAGTGGCGGACATCAACAAGTATATCCTCTATCTCGTGAACGAGAAGAAAATCTCCGTTTCGCAGCAGAACATGCGCATCAACGCAATCAAGTTCTATTACGAGCAGGTGAAAGGCGGCAAACGGCAATATTACGGTGGCATCACACGGGCCAAAGAGTACAAGACGTTACCCGAAGTGCTGAGCCGGGACGAGGTAAAACGCATCCTCTCCTGCCTGACGAACCGGAAACATCACTGCATGATTTCCCTGATCTATTCCGCCGGCCTGAGAAGGAGCGAACTGCTGAACCTCACCCCACAGGACATTGTCAGTGAACGGATGCTGGTACGCATCATGGGCAAGGGTAAGAAATGCCGTTACTCGCTGTTGTCGGAAAAGGTGCTGCACGAACTTCGGGAATATTTCAAGGAATACCGTCCGAAGAAATGGCTGTTCGAGGGCGATACTCCCGGCGAGCAATACTCGGCAAGCGCACTGGTGAAAGTGCTGAAAGAAGCCGCACAGCGTGCCGGCATCAAGCACCGTGTACACGTACATGTGCTACGTCATTCCTTTGCCACGCATCTGCTGGAACAAGGGACAGACCTTAGAACCATACAGGAATTGCTGGGACACAACGATATAAAGACGACGAGCATTTACCTTCATGTAACGAGTGCCCACAAGTCGAGCATACCCAATCCGCTTGATTCTCTGGATGATTCGTAGGGTGCAGCTATTAGAGATTAGGAAACACACCTGTCAGGTGTCAGTTATCAAAATAGAAGATACCAAACAAGTGTTTTTACAAATAATATTATCAACAAATTAATAAATTACAATTATGGACTTTATAAACAAACTTTTAGACGAAAATTACGATTGGGGTGATAAACGTATTGATGTAGTTTACAAACGACTGGTTGCAGAGCTTCGTGCCGCCTGGGGTTGGATAATGACCGGTGAAATA
>ENA-ORCN01001940-ORCN01001940.1-human-gut-metagenome-genome-assembly--contig:-NODE-1940-length-12400-cov-6.874138_pt1 | contig 12400 bp, 10 predicted proteins | sample MGYA00242984_ERZ507984 | MGnify/ENA primary metagenome ERZ507984 (study PRJEB26167, sample SAMN06115395) | human gut metagenome | host: Homo sapiens | place: China:Hubei | collected 2016-05-19... | reverse complement strand
CCCATGCCGGACGTTGCGCCTCTGAACCCTATGGCGTTTCAAAAAAACGGTTTTAGCGGGTACCGGCTTTCCGTTGTTTTTCGATCCAGACGAGGAGCTGCTTGCAGAAGGTTTCGATGGCCTCTTCCGTGATCTCTTTGCCTTCGGTGATGGTGTATTGGTTCATGAGCAGGGCGGGCGTCGCGTTTGTGAAGCCTTGCCGGGCGATTTCAAGCCCGCAGCCCACGCAGGTGATGCGGGCTTCGACAGCGTGCTGTTTCAGGTGGCGGCGCAATGACCGCTCGGTTTGCGCCATGCGCGGGCCGTTCAGATCCAGAATGCGGATATTGATTTCAGGCTGGTTCATCAAAGCGATCCTTCACGTTGAGCGTTTGCCTCCGCTATAGCGCTTCGATGGGGCGTCCGCAACCGTCGGGGCGGGCGGCAGGACCTTCCACGCCGCCCGCCCCGGAATATCAGGCCTCCTGTTCCAAAGCCGGGGATTCGGACAGGGCGGAAACCGCGATCCAGCCTATCCACGAGAAGAGGAAGCCGACGAAGAAGGGCGGGATGCCCGCGGCCACGGAACCGAGCTGCGGCCCCCAGATGGAGGTGGGCCCGTAGGCGATCAGGTACCAGGCGAGGCAGGAGAAGAACCCGCACGCGGCGCTGGCCCATGCTGCCCCGGCGTTGCGGCGTCCGAAGCGCACGAGGGCGACGTAGGGCACCAGCGCCATCGCGCCGACGATGCTCCAGCTGGTGGTGCAGAGCAGGGCGACGAGCTGACCCTTGATCTGGGCGCAGCCGCCGCTGACGAGCACGCAGATGGCGATGCCGGTGAACCACGAAAGCCGGTTGCTGGGCCGCCCGCGCAGGTCTTCGGAGAGGGCGGACACCGCGATGTGGTAGATGCCGGTGGCCGTCGACAGCGACGCGGAAACGATGGCCAGCACGAAAATATGCAGGGCGAACTCGGGGAGCAGCATCTGTACGAGCCGCGGCATGACTTCGTCTGGGCTGGCGACTTCGGGAAGGATGAGCCGGGAAAGCGCTGCCGCGAAGTAGGCCCCGCCCACGAGCACCGTCAGGATGAACATGGCGAGCGGCGTGGTTTTCTTGAGCTGGCGCGGATCGGCGATGGCGAAGTGGCGCTGCATCATCTGCGGCTGGGCCCACACCGCGATGGAGGTCACGACGACCAGCGAGAGGATGAACAGCCCCCGTTCCCCGCCGGACAGGGAGACGAACCCGTTGTTGGCGAGATCGCTGGGGGGAAGGGCCGCCAGCGCCTGCATACCTTCCCACGGGCCGCCGACCTTGGAGAAGATGGCCCCCACGAGCATGAGCATACCCACGAGCATGACGACGCCCTGCATGGCTTCGGTGTAAAGGACCCCGCGCAGTCCGCCGATGAAGACGGTGAGCCCCACGATGATCGCCACCAGCCAGATGAGCGCCCAGACGGGCACGGGGAGGATCTCGGCCAGCAGGAGCGCCGCCCCCTTGATGACCGCCGAGCCGTATACGCCGAGGAACAGGGCGAAAACAAAGGCCATCGCCCTTGTCAGGCTGGGCGAGCCGTGCCCGAGGCCGAGCAGCTGCGCCGGGGTGCGCGCGCCGAGGCGTTCCTGCCACTTGCGCGTTGGCCACGCCAGGAAGCGGTAGACGGCCCACGTCCCGAACCAGACGTTGCCCGCGGCCACGAGCAGCATTTGCAGGCCGTAGGCATGGGCGAGCCCGCCGAACCCGACGAGCGCCACCGCCGAGATGTAGGTGGCGACATAGGCGAAGGCCTGCACGCCGAACCCTACGGAGCCGCTGAGCACGGCGTCCTTGCTGCGTCCCTTATGCACCAGAAAGGCGAAGACCGCGAAGTAGCCGGCCCAGAGCAGGATCTCAGTCATGGTTGCGCTCCATCCGGCGTTTCGCCGGTTTCACATTGCGGAGGAGCCCGAACAGGGACATCGAAAAGGCCACGAACATGGAAACGAGGGCGACTCCAACGGCTCCATCCATAGGCAGGTTGGTCAGGGCGGCAAGCATCACGGTTTCTCCCGGCGGTAAAAAGGTACAAAAAAAGCCACCGGCCCTTTGAGGTCGGTGGCTTGTCCTTACTGAACAAAGCTCAATGTGCTACGGAACGTCTCATTTACGCACAGCACATCCGATCCGGGGCCAGCAGCTGGTGTCCCGAATAATAATAGTAAAAGTGCGTAAACGAAAAGATCATGGTGTAACTCCGTGAAAAAGATGTTCCCACAAAAAGGGAGGCTCCGTCAAGGGGGCGGGGCCGCTTTTTTTGTCATTGCTTTCTTTCCCCGGAACAGGGATGCTGGACAAGCCAATCCCGGAGGCGGGCGAGTTCGGGGAGAAAGCGGGATTCCAGTTCCTTTACGGCGGTTTGAAGCGTTTCCGGCGAGTCGTCCCTCGCAAGCTGGCTCCTGCGCGCGAGCATGTCCATCCAGATGTGCCCGTCGAAGATGATCCGCCTCCGCCACGCGGCGGCGAGGACGGCGGGCGGGGTGGGCGTATCGGGAAGGTGCCCGGATGCCGCAAGATGGTCTTTCATCGCTTTCAGGCCCGCGTCGACGGCAAAACGCATACGGCGCACGGCCCCTTCCTGTTCAAGTCCGGAAAGCGGTGATAATAAAAAGGCTTCTTCCAAACGGCCCAGCGTTTGGAGAAAATGTTGCAGAGAAGCCGAAGACGGCGTAAAAAGGGATGGCATCATTTTTCCTCTTGACAAGCCCGTAAAGCGGCTTAAAGCGTTATTTTGCGCTGTACATCGGTTTTTCCATAGTGTAGTAGCTTACTCGGTTTTCTGGCCCGATAACGCGTTAGGAAACCCATTCATTTTTTGTAGAGCAGATTCGTTACAATGGAAAGGGGAATAGTGAATGAAATCTTCGCATTTGAGGATGCTGCTGCTTCTGGGTGCCTTGGGGCTTGCGTGTTCGCCGGAATCGGCCTTTTCCCAGGAGAAGGCCCCCGCTCAGGCATATGCGGGAAAAACGGTCACGGGAGAAGTGACCGTAAAGCAGACTGTTGAAGATACGTTGCAGTCGCACCGTGGCCTGAAGGTCATGCAGGAGAACCTTGACGTCGTCCGTCATGAGCTCCGCAGGGCCAAGGCGGGGTGGGGCCCGAGCGTCGACGCCGTGGGGCGTACCGGAGCCAGCCGGCTGAGCAATACGACGACGCGCCCTTTGAACGCCGATAAGGACATGTACGGGGCCAACAGCATCAGCCTTACGCTCACGCAGCCGCTGTGGGACGGTTTCGCCACGCGCAGCCGTGTCCGCACGGGCGAAGCGACGGTCGATTCCATGACCTACCGCGTCCTCGACAACGCCACGTTGTTCGCCCTGGACGCCATCATTGCCCATGTGGACCTGCTCCGCCGCCGCGAGATCCTGCAGCTTGCCAAGGATAACGTGAGGCAGCACGTGGAGATCCTTGACTCCCAGAAGGAGCGCGTGGAACTCGGGGCCGGATCCTCCGCCGACGTGACCCAGACCAAAGGCCGCCTGGCCCGCGCCCAGAGCACGCTCACCGATGCCGAGGCCTCGCTCCGGGAAGGTGAGGCTTCCTACATCCGCTTGACCGGGAAGCCCGTGCCCGCTTCGCTGGCTGAAGTGTATGTCCCGGAACCCATGTATACCGGTTATGACGCCGTGATGGAGGTCGCCGACAAGAACAACCCGAAGCTGAAGGCCTATATGTCCGACATCAAGGCCGCGCGCGGGGAAAAGGAACTGGCCGAATCCGCCTACCATCCCAAAATCAATTTTGAAGTCGGCCCCTCCTACTCCGACCGCAGCGGCCCCGGCAGCCAGTGGACTTCCGGCGTGGACGCCGGGCTTGTCATGCGCTGGAATCTGTTCAACAGCGGGGCGGACAAGGCCGGAACCGAAGCCGCCGAGTCGCGCACGAGGATGGCCACGGAGACGCTGTATAATTTCCACGACGAACTGGCTCTGGAAATCGAAAATACATGGACCCGGTATCTGGCGGCCAAGGAACAGAAGAAGTATTATGAGGAAGCCATCGGCTACAACACGGCGACGCGCGACGCGTACCTTGAGCAGTTCAAGCTGGGCGAAAGAAGCCTGCTCGACGTGCTTGATGCGGAAAGCGAGCTTTTCAACTCGTCCACGCAGTACACGACAGCCAATGGCAACGTGGTTGTAGGCGCGTACAGACTGTATGCCCTCACGGGCATGCTGCTTCCCGAACTGGGCATCAAGGAAGATCCGCTTTATGAATCGCCCAGAAATCAGCAGGAAAAGCGCTAGTTTCCTGCGTTGAGAGTGCCCGCATGGCTGATGTGATGCAACCCCCGAAGGGGGGAGAGCCCGATACGCCGGAACAGAAGAAGCCTGTCCCGCTGGTCAACGACGGTTTATCGCCTTCGGACGTGGATTTCATTCCGCCGCTGGTGCACAGTTTGGTTACGTTGCTGCGGCTTCGCGGCAAGTCCGTTTCCACGGCGTTTCTGATGGCGGGGTTGGCCGGGACGGGGCGTGTCTCTCCCGGGGCCTGCCTGCACGCGGCAAAGCGTGCGGGGCTTGAGGGGAAGATCGTTTACCGGAAGAGCCTTCAGGATATATCCACGCTGGTGCTTCCGTGTATCCTCCTGTTGTCCCGTGACCGCTCGTGCGTCCTGACGTCCCTGGATGACGGCAAGGCGGAAGTGATTTTCCCGGAAACGGGGGAGGGCGTGCAGCCCGTCCCCCTTCAGATGCTGGCGGACGAGTACACGGGATACGCCATTTTCGCCACGCGCGAAGCCCGGCTTGACCAGCGGGCCGACCGCATCCGGCTCCTCAAGGGGAAGCGCTGGTTCTGGGACGTCCTGCTCTACTACATGCCGATTTACCGGCATGTGGCCTTCGCCAGCGTGGTCATCAACCTGATCGGCGTCATCAGCCCCCTGTTCGTGATGAACGTGTACGACCGCGTAATTCCCAACAACGCGGTGGATACGCTCTGGGTGTTGGCCATAGGCATCCTGATAGCCTACCTTTTCGATTTTCTGCTGCGCAACCTGCGCAGTTACTTCGTCGACGTGGCGGGCCGCAACGCGGACGTCGTGCTTTCCAGCCGTCTGGTGCAGAAAGTGCTGACCATGCGGCTGGACGCCAAGCCCGAATCGACCGGCGCGCTGGTCAACAACCTGCGCGAATTCGAGTCGTTGCGCGAATTTTTCAGCTCCTCGACGCTTCTGGCGTTCATCGACCTGCCGTTCCTTGTGGTGGCTTTGCTCCTGCTGGGATATATCGGCGGCCCGCTGGTGATTCTGCCGCTGTGCGCCATTCCCGTGCTCATCATTACGGGCATCGTGCTGCAGGAGGCCGGCAAGCGCACGGCGGAGCAGGGCTATAAGCAGAACATGCAGAAGAACGCGCTGCTTGTCGAGCTGGTCAACGGGCTGGAAACCCTCAAGGCGTGCATGGCCGAAAGCCGGATGCTGCACCTCTGGGAACAGGTGGTCGGAGTTTCGGCCAAAGCCGGCAGCGTGGCCAAAAAATACAACAACCTCGCCATCACCATTTCCACGCTGGTCACGCAGGCCGTGTCCGTGGGGATGGTCATCTGGGGCGTCTATCGGATCGCCGACGGCACCATGACGATGGGCGGGCTCATCGGCTCGAACATTCTGGTGGGCCGGGCAATGGCCCCGCTGATGCAGATCGCGAGCCTCCTTACCAGACTGCAAAATTCCCGCATGTCCCTGCAGGCGCTCGATCTGCTGATGCAGCTTCCCTCCGAAGGCCAGAACGACAACGAGTACGTGGAGTTCGGCAAGCTGGACGCCTCGTTCTCTTTTGAGGATCTGGCGTTTGCCTACCCCGGCGCCGAACGTCTGGCCCTCACGGACATTTCCGTGTTCATCAAGCCCGGCGAGAAGGTCGGCGTCGTCGGGCGGATGGGGTCCGGCAAGTCCACGCTCGGCAAGATGCTGATCGGGCTGTACCAGCCCCGGGACGGCGCCGTGAAATTCGGCGGCGTGGACATCAGGCAGCTTGCCGAAGCGGATCTCCGGGGCAGGGTCGGTTTCCTGCCGCAGGACGTGGTGCTCTTTTACGGCACGATCCGGGATAACATCGCGCTCGGCGATCCCACCATCAACGACCAGATGATCCTGCGGGCGTCCACGCTGGCGGGCGTGACGGAGTTCATCCGTTCCAACCCGGCCGGGTTCGGGGCGCAGGTCGGCGAGCGGGGCATGTCCCTGTCCGGCGGCCAGCGCCAGGCCGTGGCCCTGGCCCGCGCGCTGGTGCGGGACCCGGACATCCTGATCCTCGACGAGCCGACCAGCAACATGGACAATGCGTCCGAGCAGATGATCAAAAACCGCCTCAAAGCGGTGATGGGCAACAAGACGCTGGTCCTGATCACGCACCGGCTGAGCATGTTGGAACTCGTGGACAGGCTCATCGTTATGGAAGGTGGGCGTATCATTGCGGATGGTCCGAAGAACGAAGTGTTGCGCCGCCTGCGCGAGCAGCCCGCGCCCCGGACCGAACAGTAAGGATTGAGTCATGCCGCAGCAACCTGAAAAACCGCAACAGCCTCAACTCCCAAACGATACCCGCAATCAGGCCATCGGTTCGGAGGAGCTCCCCTACGTCAACGAGGTGGAAGCCGCACTGGCGCGCAAGCCGCGCCTCGGGGCGCGCTTCCTTTCATTGGCTGTCGGCCTCTTTTTCCTCATTTTGGGCATCTGGGCGAACTTTGCCGAAATCGATGAGGTGACCCACGCCAACGGGCAGGTCATCTCGTCGCAGCGAACGCAGATCATCCAGAACCTTGAAGGCGGTATCCTGGGGGCCGTCCTGGTCGGTGAAGGGGAAATCGTTGAAAAGGGCACGCCGCTTGCGCAGCTCGACAACAAACTTGCCGAGAGCCAATACCGCGACGCCCAGAACAGGATCTTGGAGAACGAGCTTTCGATCATCCGCCTTGACGCCGAGCTGAAAGGCGAATCGCCCGCCTTCCCGGAAGATCTGTCGGTTTCGCACCCGCAGGCCATCGCTGACCAGATGGCCATCTTCCATGCCCGCGAACAGCAGCAGAACGCCGAAATGGGCCTGCTGCAATCGCAGTATGAGCAGCGCTCGCGCGAAGTCGAAGAGCTGACCGGCAGGAAACGCCAGACCGAACGCAGCCTTGCGCTTGCCGTTGAACAGCGGAACATCGCCGCGCCGCTGATGCAGCGCAAGATTTATTCCCGCGTCGACTACCTGGGGCTTGAGCAGAAGGTCGTGTCGCTGCAAGGCGATATCGAATCGCTGGCGTCTTCCATCCCCAAGGCGCAGGCCGCCGCCGAAGAGGCGAAGCAGCGTTTGACGTTGCGCAAGGCTGAAATGGAAGCGGAAATCAACGCCGAAATCAGCAAGCGCCGCACGGAACTCAATTCGTTGAAGGAAACCCTTGCCGCCGGCGGCGACCGGGTGACGCGGACGGAATTGAAATCCCCCGTCCGGGGTACCGTCAAGCAGATTTACATCAACACGGTGGGCGGTGTCGTCAAACCCGGCGAAGCAATCATGGAAATTGTGCCGCTTGACGATACTCTGTTGGTCGAGGCCCGGGTTCGTCCCGCGGACGTGGCCTTCCTCCATCCGGGGCAGAAGGCGATGGTCAAGATTTCCGCGTACGATTTTTCCATCTACGGGGGGCTTGAGGCCGATCTCGAGCAGATCAGCGCCGATACGATTGAGGACAAGCGCGGCGAGTTCTTCTACCTGGTCAAGGTCCGCACGCACAAGAACGCCATTTCGTACCGCAAGGAGCAGTTGCCGATCATCCCCGGCATGGTGACGACCGTGGATATCCTGACGGGCAAGAAGACGGTTCTCGACTATATTTTGAAGCCGATTTTGAAGGCCCGGCAGAACGCCTTGCGGGAAAGGTAAATGATCCGCTGGAGGTGGCTTCGTGTCCTCGCGGGCCTGCTTGCAGTAAGTGTTTTCGTCGGATTGCCGTATCCCGGCGCGTTTGCTTCGGATGATGACGACGAAATACTCCTCAAGCGGAGTTCCGTCGGTTCGCTTCTGTCGAACCGGAACAAGGCGGAGGGTGCCCGGGTTGCGGCGCCGTCCGACCCGCCTCCAGCCGTAACCCCGGCCGAGCCCGCGCGGGAACCGGAGGCGCAGGCGGCCCCGGCTGGAAAGCGGGGAGAGGGCGGCCCCATACGGCTGTTCGGGACGCTGGAGATGAGGAGCAAGATAGGGAACATGCCGAAATGGACATCCGTTCTGGAAAAGGAGCGGAAGAATCCGGGATACGTGGCTAACCGGCAGTTCCCCGGTCAGGGAACATGGAAGGACATCAAGGCGAAGCTGTCGGGCCTGCCCCCGCTTGAGCAGGTGAAGGCCGTAAACGTGTTGATCAACAGATGGCCTTACCGCACCGATATGGATGTATGGGGCGTCATGGACTATTGGGAGACGCCCGCGGAGTTCTTTCAGAAGTCGGGCGACTGTGAGGACTTCGCCATCGCCAAGTATTTCGCGTTGCGCGACCTGGGCTTTCCCGCTTCCCAGATGCGGATTGTCGTGCTGAAGGATACGCTTCGCAACCTCGACCATGCCGTCACCGCCGTCTACCTGGACGGGGACGCATGGATACTCGACAATTTGAGCAACGCGGTCTTGTCGCACAAACGGCTTTCGCATTATCGGCCGCAATTTTCAGTGAACGAGGAGTACCGGTGGGCGCATTTGACGCCTTCCGCTCCTAAAAAGACGGGCCGTTAGCCCGTCGGGCTCCGGCTGGAACGTGTAGTGAACGACCATGCAGACGAGTGGAACGGATAAAGAGAGGGGCGTTATGGAACAAGTCATTCCCCAGTCTAAGGTGGGAAACAAGTCCGCGGCGTACAGGCGCATGGGCTGGTTTATGGCCGTTATTCTTGTGCTTGTGCTGTGCGCTGCGGGCAGTCTGGCATGGTTCAACATCAATATGGCGGAAACGTCCCTCAAACAGGATGTGGAGCGCCGTCTGCAATTTACGGCTCAGAACAAGGCCAACGCGCTTTCGCTTTGGTTCAACTCCATGCAGAATCAGGCCAACCGGCTGATCAGCGCGGATCTTTTCCGGCTGTTCGCCTCGGAAGTCAACGGGCTGGGCAATGATCTCTCCCCGCTCCTGAAAGCCTCCGGGGACAGTCCCTCCGGGAACGACGACCTGTCGCAGCTGGCCTCCCAGCTTCCGCTTATGAAGAACCTTTTGCAGGAGTTCATTTCCTATTCCGGCTTCCTGCACGCCCGTATCACCAATGCGGACGCCCAGACGTACCTTTCCACGGACGTCACGCCCCCGGCGCTCTCGCTGGAACAGCAGCAGGGCATCCGGCAGACGGTCGAGTCGGGCAAGTTGAGCATCCTGCCCGTGCGCAAGACCAGCAATGGGCTGGTCCTTGATTTGGTCGTTCCCATCTTCGCCCCCCAGTATGTTGAAAACCGCTCGGAAAAGCCGGTGGCTACGCTCCTGCTGTCTCTGATGGTTTCTTCCCGCCTCGGTGAAACGATTGATACGGCGAAGGGCGAGAGTTCGTTCGGCGTTACCCACGTTTTCCAGATCGTCGGAACCAAGCTGCAAGATCTTTTGCCCCTGTCCGCGGATATCCAGAATTTGCCCGACTGGCAGCTGGGGCAGAACGACAGCCTGCCGTTCGGGATCCGGGGAGGGGAGGCCGGCTCGCCTGATGAAGTATACAGCATCGGCGTAAAAGTTCCCGAGCTGCCGTGGCTGGTCGTGCAGGAAGTGCCGGAGGCCGCCGCGCTCAAGCCCTTCCTTGCGCAGCGCAATGCGATCGTCATATGGGCGGTCATTGCGGTCGTGGTCGTGCTGCTGGCCCTGCTGGCCGTCTGGTGGTGGCTCGTGGGGCGCAACGCCCGGAATGTGAGCGCCGAACTGCTCCAGTTGTATCAGATTTCCAATCAGCAGAAGCAGCTCCTCGACGGCATCAACAGCGCGCTTGTGGACGGCATCGTCCTGACCGACAAGGGCGGCATGGTCCAGTATGCCAACCAGGCGTTCGCGCGTATGGTTGGGCGTTCCGACGAAGAGCTTGTGGGCATGGATTGCGCGGCGATTTTTGGCTATGACACCGCCTTGCGGCTGTATAAGCAGCTGGACGTGGCCATCCAAAGCGAGCAGTCTTTCATGTTCAAGGACGTGATGTGGCTGCAGTCGAAGAAGTACCACTATCAGATCACGTGCTCGCCGTACCGCAACGAAAGCGGCGTGATCACCGGTACGGTTTCGGTGTTCCGCGACATCACGCAGCTTGTCGATGCGCAGGAGCGTAACCAGCGTATGGTCCGGCAGACCATCGCCGCGTTCATGCACGCCATCGAGGCCGTCGACCCGTATTTGGGCGGCCAGTCCTCGTATATGGCGAACTTGGGCGGCGATTTGGTCAAGACCCTCGGCCTCAGCGAGGAAGACGAGAGCACCGTCCGCACGGCTGCCAGCCTGTCGCAGATCGGCAAGATGCAGCTGCCCCGCGAACTGCTGACCAAGCCCGGCGCCTTCACGCCGGAAGAGCGTCAGGCTATGGAGCGGCATGTGGAATATGCCCGGGAGACCTTGAAGAACATCAACTTCGAACTGCCCGTCGTGGAAGCCATTTCCCAGATGAACGAGTTTATGGACGGTTCCGGGTATCCCGAAAAGCTGCACGGGGACGAGATCGGCATTTACGGCCGCATCCTGTCGGTTGCGAACACGTTCTGCGCACTGATCCGGCCCCGCTCGTATCGTAACGCCAAGTCCGTGGACGTGGCCCTGAACATTTTGGAATCCGAATCGGCTAAGTATGATCAACATGTTGTGCACGCGTTGCGTGAATACTTGAAGACGCCTGCGGGGGAAAAGTTCGTCAGAAGCCTTGCTGACGAAAACGCCTAACGAGACAAAGGGACCGGTGTGGGCTATGCGCATCCTTTTTCTGCATCATACGTTTCCAGGGCCGTTTCGGCAGTTGGCGGCGCGCTTGGGTGGGCTTCCCGGCAATGAAATCGTGTTCCTTTCGGAGCGGAGCAGGCGGGATGTGTGGCTTCCCGGCGTTCGGAATCTGACGGTTTCCGGCGTCCAGCCGGTTATGGCGAAGGACAGGGCAGAGCGGGAATTGATGCAGATGATGCGCTACGGTTCACGTTTTGCCAATGCGCTGTTGAAGCTGCAACAGAGCGGCTTTGAACCGGATATCGTCTACGCCCATCCCCGATGGGGATGCAGTTTTTTCGCGCAGGATATTTTCCCTCAGGCGTTCCATGCCGTGTATGCGGAATGGTATTACACAAAAGGGGCCAATTACACCTTTTTTACGCAAGGGGCGGCCCGACCCGCCGTGGAGTTTGCCCAGAGCCGCGTCCGTAACCTCTGCCAGCTCAATGCCCTTGCGGAATGCGATCTGGCGGTCACGGCCACGAGCTGGCAAAAAAAGCAGTACCCGCAGCAGATTGCAAAGGATATCCACGTGATCCACGAGGGCGTGGACACGGATTTCTTTTCCCCGAAGCCCGAGCGCTTCCGTATCGAGGGATGTGATCTTTCCACCGTCAAGGAACTGGTGACGTTTTCGGGCCGGGGGCTGGAACCTTTTCGTGGTTTCCCCCAGTTTTACAGGAGCTTGCCCCGGTTGCTCGCGGCGCGTCCCGAGTGCCATGTATTGATCATGGCGTCGGAGCGGCAGGGGAGCGATGAAACCGTTTCGCTGGAGCGCCTGCGGGAAGAGGTGCCTGTCGATTCCCGCCGTGTCCATTTCGTGGGGTTCCGCCCTTACGAGGACTATCGGCTGCTGCTGCGGGCTTCCACGGTGCATGTGTATTTTACGGCACCGTTCGCGCTTTCGGCGGGGCTGTTCGAATCCATGAGCTGTGGCTGCCTGCTGGTCAGTTCGGATACGGAACCTGTCCGGGAAGTGGTCAGGCACGGCGAAAACGGGTTCCTGTGTGACTTTTGGGATCACGACATGCTTGCCGACATGACGTCGGAACTGTTGGCCCGCTCGGATGCCATGTGCCCGGTGAGAGCGGCTGCCCGCCAGAGCATTGTGGAGGAATATAACCTGAAAGTGCAGATTCCGCGCCACATGGACTTGCTCCTGTCGGCGTATGCCGACTGGAAAAAAGCTCGACAGACATCGTAGATAAGGAAGGCTCCCCCATAAGGGAGCCTTTTTTCGTCGTTTTTGTGGGGAAAGACATATTAGAGGGTATTTCAAAATGTCTCTAAAAAGAATCTGATCCACCTAGTTTAGTTGAATAAGGTGTACCCAGAGACGTTCAAAACGGGTCACCAAACGCCGAAAATTACCCGCTTCTTAGTTTCCCCTCTGTTTCATGCACGGCTTTGTTTTCAGGCCGATGTCGTTTATCGCCAAATTGGAATAGGTTGAAGGAAC
>ENA-ORCN01001926-ORCN01001926.1-human-gut-metagenome-genome-assembly--contig:-NODE-1926-length-12534-cov-17.694389_pt1 | contig 12534 bp, 10 predicted proteins | sample MGYA00242984_ERZ507984 | MGnify/ENA primary metagenome ERZ507984 (study PRJEB26167, sample SAMN06115395) | human gut metagenome | host: Homo sapiens | place: China:Hubei | collected 2016-05-19... | reverse complement strand
CACAAGAAAATCCCTGTCGTTTTTCCCTGTAACCTTTTCCACCACCCGTCCTAAAATATAGGTGCACGCATTGGAATAATAAAAATGAGTCCCAGGCTTGCTTTTCATTTGGTCCGCCCAAAACTGCCTGGCCCAATCCGAGCTTTGCTCCAGCGGTACGGAAAACCAAAAATTTTCCTTCCCGGAGGACATGTGCAGGAGATCCCGAAGCGTAATCTTCTCACTGCCGGCGGAAGCGTCTTCTGCAAATTCCGGAAAATAGGATAAGGCTCGGTCTGAAAGGGCCAGCCTCCTTTCATCCAGGCAGATTCCTACCGCCACGGACAAAAAGGTTTTGCTTGCAGAATGAAGATTCACTCTGTCATCGCTGCGGAACTGAAAGGCAGCTTCCTCTCCATTGCAATATAAATGGATACCATACAATCCCAAATTCTGCTCTAAATTACTTAAGCGAATCCTATCAAAAACAGCCTGCCGCAACATAGCATCTTCCTTCCGTGTTCTGTTTTTTCTATGATAAGCCTTTAAAGGGAAAATATCAATTATTATCCATACGAAAATATTTTTCGCCTATCGAAATACTTTCCTTGCCGTATGCTGTCCCGCGGCACATTAAATGGCCAAGCCGCTTAATTAGAGGGTGTGATAAAGCATTTTCTCTGAAGGGAAAAATCCCCCTACGCCCGGAAAGAGGCACGCATTTTTCTGTTCAGGCCTGTGTTATTCCGCTGAATTTTCCAAAAGAAAATTCTTCTGCCGTCTCTTCAGCAATAGGAAGTATCCGGCGCACAGCAAAATCTGCACTACAGAAGAGGCCGGTGTGGCCAGGCCGATATGGAATAGAGAAGCGCCGTCCGTCAAAGTCATTAAATAAGAAACAGGGATTCTCACCCCAAAGACCTACATTATAAGAATATTTCAATTTTGTAAAGTCAGCGGCAAAACCATGTTCATTCAAATAATCAATTTCCTGCTGACGGCTTAATGCCATGTCACGGGTCAATGTGATGATCTCAACCCCCGGAGCCAATACCAGAAAAGTCATATCGAAACGAATCTGGTCATTACCCGCACCAGTCGAGCCGTGTGCGATAGCATCCGCACCTATTTCATTAGCATAACGCGCTATGGCCAACCCTTGGAAGATACGTTCAGAACTTACAGAAATAGGATAAGTACCATTACGGAGCACATTACCGAATACCATATATTTCAAGCTCTTCTCATAGTATTCCCGGGTCACATCCAATGTCACATACTTCACAGCACCCAGTTTGTAAGCGTTCTCTTCGTTCTGCTTCAGCTGCTCTTCACTGAAACCACCCGTGTTTGCACAAGCAGCATACACTTCATACCCTTTTTCCTTAGCCAGATACATTACAGTGAAAGAGGTATCAAGCCCCCCGCTGAATGCTACTACTACTTTTTTCTTCTTTTCTTCCATAATGATATTATTTTAATTGAGAATTAAAAATTGAAAACTGAGAAATAAGTACATGAACGCGCAGCCATCTTTTAATTTTTAATTCTTAATTTTTAATTTATTAAATAGTGTCTTCTTCGTGCAAAGCCGGATCGTAAAGCATGGCTGTACAAATACAGAACTTACGGTTCTTTGCCACTAATATATCGTGATTGATACAGCCTTCACAACCTTTCCAAAAGGCCTCATCATCAGTCAGTTCATTGAAAGTTACAGGAACATATCCCAGTTCTGTATTCATTTTCATTACCGCCGCACCACTGGTCAGACTGAATATCTTCGCTTTAGGCCATCGCAGACGTGCCAATCGGAACGAAGCCGCCTTTATACGCTTGGCCAAGCCCATCCCACGATAATTGGGATGCACAATCAATCCCGAAGTTGCTACATATTGCTTGTTTCCCCATGACTCAATATAGGTAAATCCTGCAAAATCCTCTCCACATAAAGCAATAATCGCCTTTCCTTCTTTCATCTTTGTAGTCACATATTCATGTGTGCGTTCTGCAATGCCTGTTCCGCGTACCTTAGCCGCCTCTCTAATAGTATCTAAAATTTTATCAACGTAAACTTCATGTGAGGCATCTGCCACCATCACATCCACTTGTTTAGCATCCATTTCCTTTTTTATCTATATTATTTTATTGTATATTCGGTATAATCAATGAAAGCGCATTCTTCACTCCCGCTCTTGTGCAGCCTTCACGAATGACAAGCATAATAGTATCATCACCAGCAATAGTTCCCAATATTTCATCAAAGTTCCGGTTATCAATATCATAAGCCAAACTACTAGCATATCCGGGACGAGTCTTGATTACTGCCAGATTAGCCGAAAATTCAATGGAAATAAATCCATTATGCATCAACATCTCACTGGCCGAATGTTGCTCAGTCATACGTTTGTACATGGTATTGTTTGGCAATACATATACATAATTTCCGTTCATACTGGCTGCTTTCGCCACTTTCAACTGCTTCAAGTCACGAGACAAAGTAGCTTGGGTCAATCGGAATCCTTCTTTCGCCAATTCCTGCAACAACTCTTCCTGGCTACCTACTTCCTTGCTCGAAATAATAATCTTAATGGCATCAAGTCTGCTATTCTTGCTCTTCATACTGCATAATTATTCTGATTCGGCTGCAAAATTACAGAATATTCGGGAATATAGATACAAAAAAGAGAATATTTTTGCGACTTTATGCATATTTTCAATAAAGCTCTTATCTATCATCCCAAGAGTAAACCAAAATCACACCAAATTCTTCTTTTCAATGCGATCTTCTTAAAAAGACGGTAATATTATGTTTTACGGCAGGTACAACCAAATCCAACAGTTATAATATCAAAAAAACAAGGACGACTTTCGGGGAATAAACTATTTTTGCATCACTATTAATTCCTTAAAATCAAAAATAAAGGCATGGAACACACTTATTTCTTTGCGGTAGACTTGGGTGCCACCAGTGGACGTACCATCTTAGGTTGCTTGGGAGAAGGCAAAATGGAGTTGAAAGAACTGACTCGTTTCCCTAATCATATTATAGAAACCGGAGGACATTGTTATTGGGATATTTACGCCTTATACAATGAAATTATCAGAGGACTGAAAGTGGTAGCCAAAGACAATCTGCCTATCCGGTCCATCGGTATCGATACTTGGGGGGTGGATTTCGTATTCGTGGGCAAAGACGGAGAGTTACTCCGCAATCCTTATTGCTACCGCGACCCTCACACAACAGGTGCACCTGAAGAATATTTTACCCATATTCCCCGTGAACGAGTATATGACATCACTGGAATTCAAATTATGAATTTCAATTCCTTGTTCCAATTGTCAACACTCCACCGCAATCATTGCTCGGCCTTGGAAGCAGCCGATAAAATACTGTTTATGCCGGATGCCTTAAGCTATATGCTGACCGGTAAAATGGTAACAGAATATACCATCGCTTCTACTTCCCAGATGTTGAATCCACGCACCAAACGCTTCGAAAAGGAACTGCTGGATGTAGCAGATATCAAGGAAGAACAGTTCGGCCGTTTCGTTTTCCCGGGAGAGCCTATCGGAGTACTGACAGAAGAAGTGCAGAAAATCACAGGTCTGGGAGCTATTCCAGTCATTGCCGTTGCCGGTCATGACACAGGTTCAGCCGTGGCTGCCGTACCAGCACAAAACGAAAGATTCGCTTATCTGAGTTCCGGTACGTGGAGCCTGATGGGAATTGAAGTGAAAGATGCCATTATAAATAAGGAAAGCTTTGAACAGAACTTCACCAATGAAGGAGGTGTGGAAGGAACTACCCGGTTCCTGAAAAACATCTGTGGCATGTGGCTGTTGGAGCGTTGCCGCAAAGAATGGGAAGCAACCAACAACTATTCTTACACAGAACTGATAGATGCCGCTCTGACAGTTCCCGCTTTCCGCAGTCTCATCAATCCCGATGCCCCCTGCTTCTCCAATCCGACATCTATGATTCAAGCCATCGGACATTATTGCAAAGAAACCAACCAACCTGTACCACAGAGTTATGGCGAAATCACCCGTTGCATATTCGACAGTCTTGCCCTGCGCTACAAACAAGTATTCGGCTATTTGCAACAAATGGCCCCGTTCCCCATCGAAAAGCTGCACATTATCGGTGGAGGCTCACGAAACAATCTGTTAAACCAGTTCACTTGCAATGCAGTGGGCGTACCTGTTATAGCAGGTCCCAGTGAAGGAACAGCTATCGGTAACATTATGTTACAGGCAAAAGCCAACGGGCTGGTAAGCGATATCGCGGCTATGCGCCAACTAATCAGCACTTCCATAGAAACCGTTTCTTTTGAGCCCCAGCAAGCAGAAGAATGGGAAGAAGCATATAAGAAGTATTTAGCTCATTATAGAGAAGATATTTAATATTCACCTTGAAATTTATTCATTAAACAAACAAATAATATCATGAAAGAAGAATTGATTAATAAAGCGTATGAGATCGCAAAAGAACGTTATGCCGCTGTAGGTGTCGACACAGAAAAAGTAATGGAAACCATGCAGAATTTCCATCTGTCACTGCATTGCTGGCAAGCAGATGATGTAACCGGCTTCGAAGTTCAGGCAGGTTCATTGACCGGTGGTATCCAGGCTACAGGTAACTATCCCGGCAAAGCCCGCAACATCGACGAACTACGTGCAGACATTCTGAAAGCAGCTTCATATATACCAGGTACTCACCGTTTGAATCTGCACGAAATTTATGGCGACTTCCAAGGAAAAGTCGTAGATCGTGACGAAGTAGAACCCGAACACTTCAAAAGCTGGATTGAATGGGGTAAGGAAAACAACATGAAACTGGATTTCAACTCTACTTCATTCTCTCATCCTAAAAGCGGTGACTTGTCTTTATCAAATCCCGATGAAGGTATCCGCAACTTCTGGATTGAGCACACCAAACGTTGTCGTGCCGTAGCCGAAGAGATGGGTAAAGCCCAGGGCGATCCTTGTATCATGAACCTGTGGGTACACGATGGCAGCAAAGACATCACTGTAAACCGCATGAAATACCGTGCTTTGTTGAAAGACTCTCTGGATCAGATTTTCGCAACAGAATATAAGAACATGAAAGACTGTATCGAATCAAAAGTATTCGGTATCGGACTGGAAAGCTATACAGTAGGTTCTAATGATTTCTATATTGGCTACGGTGCCAAGAACAACAAAATGATTACCTTGGATACCGGCCATTTCCACCCGACAGAAAGTGTTGCCGACAAAGTTTCTTCCTTGTTGTTGTATGTCCCCGAACTGATGCTGCACGTAAGCCGCCCCGTACGTTGGGACTCAGACCATGTAACCATCATGGACGACCCGACTATGGATTTATTCAGCGAAATCGTTCGTTGCAACGCCTTGGATCGTGTACACTATGGACTTGACTACTTCGATGCTTCCATCAACCGCATTGGTGCATACGTTATAGGCAGCCGCGCGGCTCAAAAATGTATGGTACGCGCTTTATTGGAACCGATTGCCAAACTGCGCGAATATGAAGCAAACGGACAAGGCTTCCAACGTCTGGCTCTGCTCGAAGAAGAAAAAGCTTTGCCTTGGAATGCTGTATGGGATATGTTCTGCTTGAAGAACAATGTACCCGTAGGCGAAGAGTTCATTGCAGAAGTAGAGAAATACGAAGCAGAAGTCACTTCGAAACGCTAATCAATATCCAACTACAAGATTGTCTTCCGTAGGGGCGGCCTCAAGTGCTGCCCCTACCGGGAACATAATTGTAGCCTAAAAGAATATAAACAATGGAAATCATTATCGGATTAATCATCATCGCCATAGGAAGTTTCTGCCAATCCAGTTCATACGTACCTATAAAAAAAGTGAAAGAATGGAGTTGGGAAAGTTTCTGGCTGCTACAAGGTGTATTTGCCTGGCTGGTATTCCCGTTATTGGGTGCGTTGCTAGGTATCCCTCAAGGAAGCAGTTTATTTGACCTTTGGGGAACAGGAGGTGCTCCGATGAGCATCTTTTATGGTATATTATGGGGAGTAGGCGGTCTCACCTTCGGTCTTTCCATGCGTTATCTGGGAGTGGCCTTAGGACAAAGTATCGCACTGGGCACCTGTGCCGGATTCGGCACACTTTTTCCCGCCATTTTTGCCGGAACCAACCTGTTTGAAGGAAACGGACTTATTCTTTTACTGGGAGTATGTATCACTTTGTCGGGTATTGCCATTATAGGATATGCCGGCAGTCTTCGCGCCAAAAACATGAGCGAAGAAGAAAAACGCGCGGCAGTAAAAGATTTCGCTCTGACCAAAGGACTGTTGGTAGCCCTACTGGCAGGTGTGATGAGTGCCTGTTTCGCTTTAGGACTCGATGCCGGAACGCCCATCAAAGAAGCTGCATTGGCAGGAGGCGTAGAAGGGCTTTATGCAGGACTTCCCGTAATCTTCCTAGTAACATTGGGAGGCTTTTTGACCAATGCGGTTTACTGTCTGCAACAAAATATAGCCAACAAAACCATGAGTGATTATGCCAAAAGCAATGTATGGGGAAATAACTTGATATTCTGTGCTTTGGCAGGAGTACTGTGGTATATGCAATTCTTCGGTTTGGAAATGGGTAAAAGTTTCCTGACCGAAAGTCCTGTACTGCTAGCTTTCTCATGGTGTATATTGATGGCTTTGAATGTTACTTTCAGTAACGTATGGGGTATTTTATTAAAAGAATGGAAAGGCGTATCTACCCGGACTATCACTGTTCTGATAACCGGACTGGTAGTTCTTATCTTTTCTCTCGTATTTCCTAATTTATTTTAAAAGAATTACTATATTTGTAGCATACTGTTATTCAGAATGAAAAAGATGAATAACAATATCCTATGAACAATCAAATAAAAAAGATATGAAATCAATCTTAGACAATCGCCCTGAATTGGCCAAAGAGGTGAATAAAGTAGCCGAAGTAGCCGGATATTTGTGGCAAAAAGGATGGGCCGAACGTAACGGAGGTAATATCACCGTCAATATCACCGAATATGTAGACGATGAAATCCGTCAGATGCCCGCTATCAGCGAAGTAAAACAAATCGGTGTAACACTGCCTCACTTGAAAGGCTGTTATTTTTATTGCAAAGGAACCAATATGCGTATGCGGGATTTGGCGCGTTGGCCTATGGACAACGGTTCTGTCATCCGTATTTTGGATGACTGTGCCAGCTATGTCATCATTGCCGACAAACCGGTTCAACCTACTTCGGAAGTTCCCTCCCACCTGAGCGTACACAATTACCTCATCAGCATAGGTTCTCCTTACAAAGCATCCGTGCATACACACCCCATCGAACTGATTGCCCTGTCTCACAACAAAAAGTTCATGGAAAAAGATGTGGCAACCAACCTGTTATGGAGTATGATTCCTGAAACAAAAGCATTCTGTCCGCGTGGCCTGGGCATGATTCCTTATCAATTGCCTAGTTCTGTAGAATTAGCCGATGCAACCATCAAGGAACTAGCCGATTATGATGTCGTTATGTGGGAAAAACACGGCATTTTTGCCGTTGACCGTGACGTAATGGCCGCATTCGACCAAATCGATGTTTTAAATAAATCCGCATTGATTTACATCGCTGCCAAGAATATGGGATTTGAGCCGGACGGTATGAGTCAGGAACAGATGAAAGAAATGAGTGTGGCTTTTAATCTACCCAAATAATATTTTATAGTCTTCCCCTAATGGGGAGATTTTAAAGATGATTTGACTCCGCATGGGGACAAATCATCTTTTTTATTATCGGGACTCAAAAGATAAATCGCGTACTTAACTCATTGACAGTTTGATTATCTTATGTTTTTTTCAGAACAATGAGTATTCTTTTTGGCTATCTTTGGCAAGGACAGATTCACTAAACCTACAGAGAGATATGAAAGCAAATAAATTATTCCTTTTGGCAAGTCTCCTTCTATCAGGCAGTATGATACCTATAACGGCTCAGAACAAGAAAGAGAAGAAACAACAAAGAGAACAAGCAGTACGCGAGGCTGTTGACGCAAAGGCATACAAAATCAATGTGGACCGGGTAATGCCTATGAAAGGAGGCAGCAAACACCTGACTTCCGATTATTCTTTAGAAATAAGAAACGATTCGGTATATTCCTATCTGCCTTATTTCGGAGTGGCGTATAACGTTCCTTACGGAGGTGGAAAAGGATTAAATTTTAGTGCTCCTTTATCAGAATATACTTCAACATATAGCAAAAAGGGAAATGCTAAAATCACACTAAAAGTACGGAACGAGGAAGACAATTACCTTTACAATATCACCATTTATCCCAATGGCAGCAGTAACAAACAAACGATCCCCTACAAACGCTATCGACTGGGGAGACTTTTCAAATCCCAATGCCACCAGATACGGCTCGAAACCCACGTTCCCTACCCGAATGTCCGCAGGATCGAATAAATAGATCATATTTTTATTCTGAGCCGTCACATACAAAAATCCATCACTCCGTGCCGCTACCGCATAAGTACCCATTGCCTCTTGCAAATTCACGCTACGGCTATATATAGGTACCCGAGCAGCGGAACCGGGCTGTACATCTTGCTCCAAGACAACTACCAGTTTCCGTTTATCCCGGATAAAGACAGCCCCTTGACTAGCCGTCACATCAAACGCATGAACGGTCTGATAACCACCCTCACCCCAAGTACCCGTACCGATACAAGTAATGAACTCATACGTTTCCGCATCAAACACATCCGTACGGCTTCCCGTATTCGTGACATATATTTTCCCATACGAGCGAGTCACGCCGTTTGGCTCCCCCGCAAAGGTCTCTTTCTTATCTCCGTTCATCCACTCAACCATACTTTTCACATGACGCACATTACCGGAAGATACATCAAAGACCTCCAAACTATAATGTCCCGGAGCGTCATTTGCTACATATAGCGTATTCCCATAAAGATGGACCGCTTTCGGATGAAAAGTTTCCACAGTGGCACCGGGAATATCCAAGACTGAAAGTGTAAATGAGAGAGGAGAACCCTCATCGCCAGCCCTATCCGTCTCCATCGGAGCAAGCCCAAGCCCGCCATCTATGGCATCCAATTCCGGATCATCGATAATGTATTTCGAGGAGGTATACACGTTTTTATTCTCTACCAGATTCTTATTCCTCCGGGTATGCAAGAAACGGCGGGAATAAATCGGCAATTTCTTACTCACGGAAAGCTGTGAGTAAACCTTCATACAAATCGTAGGGAAGCCTCCTTCCGCCGGATAATACGTCATATTCCCACTATGCCCATATCCCAAGCAGTGCGCCAGCTCATGATACGGCACATCAGTCCCGTTGGCATCATCCGCATAATGGGTAAGATAGACATATTCACCTAATCCAAAGGTATTTCCCCCGCCCAGGCCGACAACATTCACCACACGCCCATAACACAATCCGCCATGATTCAAGATCTTTTTCTTCAATACATCTATATCCACGATTTGCTCGTTATTTATCAGCTTACCACGCCACTTCTCCAGTTCCTCGTCAAAAAGCGAGGAAGAAAACATCGCCGCCATATTCAAGGAAAGGGCAACCGCCTCACGAGCCAGATGTGGCCTGAAGTTACCCCAGTTTGAACCAGAATACTTACCAAACCAAATATTCCACTTTGGTTTCACGTTAATCATTCCTTGATATACCGGATCTCCACATTCAATCCGCAAACTTATATTCTCGACCGCCATATCCGGATAGGCTTCTATGGTAACCTCCTCGCCGGAACGCGTATAATAAACCTTCGCCTGTTCCAGAAAAGGCAACTTCATTTTAAACTCCTGAAAAGGTAAAACCGTAGTAAACTCTGCAAACCGTACCTCGTCCTCATAGCCTTCAATCGTCGCCCATACGATCACGTTATGTATAGCCCTGGGTGAATAGAAACGAAGCATCAGCTCATTCTGCTCGGTAACCGACACCTGCAAAGGTTCATTCACCTTGAATTTTCGCTGCGACGAATCGAAAAGAACCTCGTCCGGTTCCTCATCCTGAAGGATATAAGAAGTATTCGACGAATCATAATCCTCCTCCGCCATCCGTATTAAACCATATTTACTCGTTCCTCCACTATTATCCACATCATCTTCATCCGAACATCCGAGAACAAGAAAGCCTCCCATTACAAACAGAATGACACGAATGATCGTGTATCTCAACATTTCATTCATAAATAATCTCTACCAGTTTTGGACGCAAAAATAGTATTTTTATTTAACTCGCATAAAAGTCACCGTTTTTATGTAATTTTGCCCCGTAGACAGATGTAGATTCGATGATGAAATTTATAGATAAGTTCAATACAATCATCCATAAGCCATTTTTCAGCAAATATAGTACCTTAATGGGGCTATGGGCATTGCTGGGGGTTATCGCATGGATTACCAAGTATTTCCCCGGGAAATATAACAACTTCTCGATCTTCAGGCAATCCTTTTGGCATACGTTGAATGAGTTACCGCTCTATGCCGCCTATCCGGAAGAATACAACGATATTTTTCACTACGGGCCGGTATTTAGCTTGGTAGTAGCTCCGTTCGCCATTACACCGTTATGGTTAGGACTGCTTACTTGGTCGGTGGCGCAAAGCCTTTTTTTATTCTGGGCGGTCAAGATGCTACCGGGGACCAAGCGGGAACGCATCTTTATCTATTGGTTTTGTGCCCACGAGTTGCTTACCTCGCTTTTCATGTCGCAATTCAATATCAGTATCGCCGCTATCATTGTCCTCGCTTACGTATTGATAGAGAAAGAGAAAGACGTATGGGCCGCTTTCGTGATCATGTTGGGTACCTTTACTAAATTGTATGGGATCACGGGATTGGCGTTCTTCTTTTTCTCTCGCCATAAGATGAAGTTCTGCCTATCTTGCGTAGGATGGGCGGTCGTCATGGTCGTAGCCCCGATGATATTGTCCGGGCCGGATTATATAATGTCCCAATATACCGGTTGGTTCGAGGACTTATCCGGAAAAAATTCGGAGAACTTATTCGCGCTCATGCAGAACATTTCCTTCTTGGGAATGGTTCGTAAGATATCGGGATCGGTCAGTTACTCGGACATTTATCTGATAATAGGGGGATTAATATTATTCGGCCTGCCTTATCTACGCATCAGTCAATATAAATATGAGGCTTTCCGGAAAACGTTATTGGCCTCGGTGTTGATGTTTGTCGTACTGTTCAGCACGGGTAGCGAGTCCAGTACCTATATCATAGCGTTTATCGGAGTCGCTATTTGGTATACGGCTGTACCGTGGAAACGTTCGACATTGGATATTGTCTTGATGGTCTTCGCCTTTATATTGACCAGCATGTCTCCGTCCGATCTTTTCCCGAAATACATACGAGTGCATTATGTATACCCGTATGCGTTAAAAGCGTTGCCTTGTATGCTGATCTGGCTAAAGCTGACATTTGAGATGTGTACGAGGAGTTATAATCCGGTAAAGGTATAAATGGAATGAACGCACGAGCAGACATAGATTTGGTATTACCTTGTTACAACCCGCCTTCGGGCTGGGAGGAACGAGTAGCCACCCATTTCCGCGAAGTGGAGCGATTATTCAGCCCGGTACGTTTCCACCTTTTTATTGTCAGTGATGGTTCGAGACGGGGATACGAGCCGGAAACGATCGACCGCCTCCGGCAATTGATACCGAATGTCTGCGTCGTAGACTATAAGCCCAACAGGGGAAAAGGATATGCCTTGCGAGAGGCAGTAAAGCGATGTACCTCTCCCTACATTATTTATACGGACTACGATTTCCCTTATACAAACGACTCATTCGGCAGGATGGTCGAGGCGTTGCTAGGAGGAGCGGACGTAGTCGTGGCTACCCGCGGCAAAAGTTATCAGGATAATCTACCTCCTTTCCGGCAAATGTTATCCAAACTGTCCCACATATGCAATACATGGGTCTTGCGGATCAAGATCAAGGATACGCAAGGGGGCATGAAGGGATTCAGCCAAGCGGGACAGGCGATATTCCTGACGACCCGTATCAATAGCTTCCTATTCGATACGGAATTTATCTATAAGGCAAGTCGCCGGAAAGAGATAAACTTACAGACAATCAACGCGAACATCAAAGAAGGACTGGCGGTATCCGATATGGGATTCAAGGTCCTGCGGCGGGAAGCGTTGAACTTCTTATCCATCTTATTTCATAGAGATTAATTGACATACATGATATTACTTAGTTTTGATATCGAGGAGTTTGACGCTCCATTGGAACACGGCGTGGAATTGCCGTTCGAGGAACAAATGCGTACTTCCGTAGAAGGAACCCGGAAGATACTGGCATGTCTGGCCCGTCACCGGGTAAAAGCGACTTTCTTTTGCACGGCGAACTTCGCCCTTCACGCAAAGGATTTGATCTTGGACATCCAAAAGGGTGGACATGAGATCGCTTCGCATGGTTTTTATCACTCGTCGTTCGAGACCGCCGATCTACGCAAGTCCAAAGAGGCATTGGAGGAACTGACCGGACAACCGG
>ENA-ORCN01001920-ORCN01001920.1-human-gut-metagenome-genome-assembly--contig:-NODE-1920-length-12564-cov-4.729959_pt1 | contig 12564 bp, 10 predicted proteins | sample MGYA00242984_ERZ507984 | MGnify/ENA primary metagenome ERZ507984 (study PRJEB26167, sample SAMN06115395) | human gut metagenome | host: Homo sapiens | place: China:Hubei | collected 2016-05-19... | reverse complement strand
CTCTAAAAGTTTTTCAAAAGATAAAGTCTGACCATAGATAAAGTGGTTACACATCTCTGCATAATCACCCTCCCAATGTCCTGATCACCAATCCCGAGATGCTGCATCTCGGGATTCTGCCGTATCACGAAAACTGGACGACCTTCCTGGCGTCTCTCTCCTTTATCGTCCTTGATGAGGCCCACATTTACAGGGGGATATTCGGCGCCCATATGGCAGGCGTTCTGCAGCGCCTTGCCCGTGTCTGCCGGCGTTACAACGCGAATCCCGTGCACATTCTCTGCACAGCCACTGTGGGCAATCCGGGGCAGCTCGGCCAGCTTCTCCTGGGTTCTTCCAGACCGCCCGCGGTTGTTTCCGAGTCCGGCGCGCCGCGGGGGCGCAGGCACATGATCATGATGGATCCTCTGGAGAGTCCCTCGTCCCTGGTCATACAGCTTCTGAAGGGCGCGCTCCGTCGTGGTCTCAGGACCATCGTCTACTGCCGCTCCCGCCGCATGACCGAGCTTATCAGCCTCTGGGCCTCACAGAAGGCGGGAGAATACAGGAACCGCATCAGCGCCTACAGGGCGGGCTTTCTCCCGGAAGAGCGACGGGAAATCGAGGCGCGCATGGCTTCAGGCCAGCTTCTGGCCGTGGTTTCCACGAGCGCCCTCGAACTCGGCATTGATATCGGTTCCCTCGACCTGTGCCTCCTCGTGGGGTATCCCGGCAGCATCATGCAGACCCTGCAGCGCGGGGGCCGGGTGGGCCGCAAGGGGCAGGAGTCGGCCGTCATTCTGGTCGGGGGGGAAGACGCCCTTGATCAGTTCTTCATCCGCAACCCCGAAGAATTTTTCAGGCGTCCGCCGGAAAACGCGGTCCTCAATCCCGACAACTCCGTGATCCTCGGCCGGCATGTGGAGTGCGCGGCGAGTGAGATCCCCCTGAGGAAAGACGAGGAGTGGATGAGCCGTCCCGCCGTTCAGAATGAGGTCAGGGCGCTCCAGGAGGAGGGGAAGCTCCTCGAGAGCGCTGACGGCAGGGAATGGCTCGCTGCGCGCAGGCGTCCCCAGCGGGACGTGAGTCTGCGCGGCAGCGGCGCGACTTTTCAGATCGTCGATACGGAAAAGAACGTCATCGGGGAGATCGACGCGCACAGAGCCTTCAGGGAAACGCATGAAGGCGCCGTCTACCTGCATCACGGCCATTCCTACGTCATCTCAAAGCTCGATATGGGAGAGCGGATAGCTTACGCCGTGCCCAGGGAAGTAAAGTGGCACACCAACGTGCGCTCGAGCAAGTCCACGGAAATTCTCAGCGTCTACACGGAAGGCCGTGTCTTCAACATGCCGGTGCGCTTCGGCAGGCTCAGGGTCACTGATCAGATTACCGGCTATGAGCGCCGCCTGAACGGCTCCATGCAGCTCATGGACATCATGCCCCTCGAAATGCCGGCCCAGGTCTTTGAAACAGAAGGACTCTGGTTCGTTATTCCCGATGAAATCCGCCACAGGGTGGAGGACAATTTTTACCATTTCATGGGTTCCATCCACTCATTATGGCGGACAGAAATGACCTCGGCGGTATTTCCATTCCCATGCATCCGCAGGTCGGCAGCGCGGCCGTTTTTGTCTATGACGGCCTGCCGGGCGGCGCGGGGCTTACGGCCGGAGCGTTCCCGCGGCTCGGTGACCTCATTCTCGGCGTGCGGCAGACCCTGATGACCTGTCCCTGCCTGAACGGCTGCCCTTCGTGCGTGCAGTCTCCGAAATGCGGGTCGGGCAACAGGCCGCTCGACAAGCAGGGAGCCCTTTATCTTGTGAACGAGATCATCGGCACGGGCGACACGTCCCGGAACAGCCTGCCCGAAATCTCGCGCGGGCTCATACGGCGCATGGACATGGAGCGTGCGAGGATAGAGTCCGGGCCGGACGGCGCCAGGGTGGAAGGGGACAGAGCCTCGCTGTCAGGAAGCGAATACGAGCCGGGCCCGGGCCCCGTGATTGTCTTCGATGTGGAGACCCGCCGTTCTGCGAAGGACGTGGGCGGCTGGAACAGGGCTGGCGAGATGGGGGTCAGCGTGTGCGTCTGCTGGGACGGCTCCGGATACAGGAGTTTCGGGCAGGATGAACTCGGAGAACTCTTCCGCATTTTCAGCAAAGCAGGGCTTGTCGTCGGATTTAACAGCTTCCGCTTCGACTACGCTGTCCTTCAGCCTTTCGCTCCCTACAGACTGAGCGGACTGAAGGGGCTTGACATGCTCCAGGAGATACGCCGCTTCCTGGGCTACGGGGTCTCTCTCGACAATCTCGGCAGAGCCACCCTGGACGCGCCGAAGAGCGCGGACGGGATGAAGGCCCTTGAATGGTGGAAGGAAGGCCGCGTGGAAGAAATCCGGCGGTACTGCCAGATGGATGTGGAAATTACGCGGCGCCTCTACGAGTTTGGGCGCGAGAACCACTACCTTCTTTTTACCAACAAGGCCGGCCAGAAGACGAGAGTGCCTGTGCACTGGTAATATCTCCTGCCGGAAAGGGGTGACTTTTTTGTTTCTGGACTTATTCTGAAAGTTAGCGCATGCCTTCCCAGAACAATCCAACGTTCACCTTCGAGGTGCAGAATATGAAAAAACTGGCTGCTGCTTTTCTTCTTGGCTGCGGAATTCTCATGGCCGGCAGTGCCTCCGCAGAGGAAAAAGAATTCGGGCCCGACTTCGGCCGCTTCATTATCGACGTGCCGGACGGCTGGAACGCGCGCGTGATAGAGAACGGCGTGCAGGTCGTCTCAAAAGACAATCAGTCCAGCGTTATGGTGGCCATCTTCCGCGTGAAGATGCCTGCCGATCAGGTGGCCAGGGGCACGGCAAAGGCCATGGGCGATGCCGAGGTTCAGAGGCAGGATGCCAATCATTATATCCTGAAAGCGAAAGACGGCGTGGAAACTCTCCTGTCTTTCAAGGGTGACAAATGCCACAGTGTGACCATTATCGGCGATGTGGAGAAAGTCACCTCCATTGTCAGAAGCCTCAGAGACAAGTAACTCCATCCGGGAACAAGGGACGGTACCATCTCCATGATTAAGCAGATACGGAGGGTGTCCATCATCGGCATGGGTGCCCTGGGCATCATGTACGGCTATTTCCTTTCCAAATCCCTCAAGGACATCAAACTGACCTTCGTGGCCGACAGGGAACGCCAGAAGGCCTATGAAAAGGAAGGCATTTTCTTCAACGACAAGCGCCAGGACTTTCATTTCATGGCGCCGGACGAAAAGCCCGAGGAGCCGGCCGAACTTTTCATTTTCGCCGTCAAGGGCACGGCCCTTGACAGGGCCATCGAGGACGCCAGGAACCAGATAGGTCCTGACACGGTCATCATTTCCGTGCTCAACGGCCTGACCAGTGAGGAGCTTATCTCGAAGGCCTTCGGGGGGAACAATGTCCTCTACTGCGAGGTAGAGGGGACGGACGCCACGCGCACGGGCCATAGCGTGAGGTGCAGCCACGGAGGCAAGATCGTGGTGGGCATTCCCGCAGACGAGTTTGAGAAGCGCCCTGTGCTCGAGCGTCTCATGCTTTTCTTCCAGGAAGCCAGCCTGGCCTATGTGCATGACACGGACATCCGCCACAGGCTCTACAGTAAGTGGATGCTCAACGTGGGCGTGAATCAGACCGTCATGGTCTACGGGGGCACATACGGGACGGTGCAGAAACCCGGCGAGGCCCGCGACACCATGATCGCTGCCATGCGCGAAGCCATGATGGTGGCCAGAAAAGAGAGGGTGCCTGTTTCCGACGATGATCTCAAGGGATACGTGCGTCTCATCGACGGGCTTGACCCCGAGGGCATGCCCTCCATGCGCCAGGACGGTCTTGCGCACAGGCGTTCAGAAGTGGCTCTTTTCGCCGGCACAGTGCTGAACAAGGCTGAGAAGCTCGGCCTGGACGTGCCCGTGAACAGGGAACTCTTCCGCCGCATCACGGAAATGGAAAAAGCGTATTAGAAAGCTTCTTTCTTCAGAAGAATCGGGAGACGGGCGTACGGGATCTCCTCTTCGCCCGTCTTTTTCGTGCCGCCTGCGGTTTTTTCTGTCTTTTCCTTTGCTATTGGCCGCATTTGTTCTACATAATTACGAAACGAATGCCGTGGCAAAGCCCGTCCGGCGGCTCCCCCCGCCGCCCCGGAGGACGCCTCCCCTGCCCGGGGCCCGGGAGCATGTCCGCGGATGGAGATGAAGGAGAAGCGCATGGCAGTCCATGCCCCGACCAAACGTGTCACGGACATTCTGAATTTTCTGGCCAGGGAAGGGCGGGCCTGCACGCTGAGCGAAATTTCGAGAGGCGTAAACTCCCCGGTAAGCACCTGCTCCGTCATCCTGCGCACGCTGGTGCAGGAGAATTTTCTGGAATGCAGCGAGCCGGCCCATCTCTATTCCCTGGGGTTTGGCGTCTACGCCCTCTCGTCAGCTTTCATGGCGCCCAGGACAGTGCTGCGCAGTGTTCTGAGTGAAATGCACAGGGTGGTGGACATCTGCGGCGAGATCTGCGAGCTGGGCATTCTCGATGGACAGGATGTATTTTACATCGCCAAAGTCGAGTCCCAGGATCCCATACGCATCGTCTCACAGGTGGGCATGCGCCTGCCTGCCTGCTGCACGGCCACGGGCAAGGCGCTTCTGGCCGACTTTTCCGAAGAGGATCTGCACAGACTCTACGGGGACACGCTTCCGACGGTGACAGCGCACAGCCTCACGAGTTTCTCGGAACTCGCTTCCCAGCTTCAGGCTATACGCGAGGGGCATCTAGCAAGGGGACTCAGGGAATCGTCCCGCGAAGCCACATCCTACGCGCTTCCCCTGCGTTTCAGGGGCAGCGTCGCGGCTTCCATCAGCGTTTCTGTTCCTCTTTTCCGCATGTCTGAAGAGAAGGAAGAGGTGGTGGGACGGGAACTGCGCAAGGCCAAGTCCAAGATCGAGGCGCTCATGGAAAGCCGCGGCGAATGCATTGTGCCCCTGAACCGGTCCGGGAAGAATATCACCGGCACCTACGCGCCGCGAATCTGAACAGGACGCAGCGCTCCGGAAGGGGCTGTGTCTGCCTTCTTTCCGTCAGAAGGAACGCATACATTTTTCATGGCGGCGCGAGGCCGCGTTTACTGAAGGTTCCGGGAGGGTATCATGTCCGACAAAGACGAACTGAACAGCAGGCTTGAAGCCTCTTTTGCCAGATGGATTGAAGGAACGCCTTTTTCCTCCCGTGGTATGGCCATTCTTGGGATGCGTCCCGTGAACAGGGAAAAGCTCTACAGGGTGTATGCGGAAGAACTCCTGCGTCTCAAAAACGGCAAATTCGCCTCCTTTGAGGATGTGTATGGCGACCTGATGAAGGAATCCGGTGTGGATCCCGCATGGGCCGCGAATATTTCCCCCGAGGCGGCACGATTCATGGAAGAATGCGAGAAACGCTTTCTGGCTGCCAATTACCGCTATCTCGAGCGCGGCGTCGAGCACGCCTGGAAAGACATCCTTGAGGGAGATTATGACTGCGGCGTGCCAGAAATTCTGCGCGCCGCGCGCTCCGGACACGGCCGCGCTCTTCTTTACGCATCGCGTCTCTTCCGCAACGGGGTGGGAGTGGAAAAGGATCTCCAGAAGGCCATGGATGCCCTCGAGGCTGCCGCGGAGACGGACTGCGGCGCTGCCTGCGTGGAATACGGCATGGCTCTTGTGGACGGGCGCTACGGTGAAACGGACGATGTAACGGGAAAGAAGTTTCTGGAAAAGGCCGTGCGTCTGGCAGATCCGGATACCTACGCGGATCTGGGCCGCATCCTGACGAGCGGCGTGCTCGGAGAAGGGCGGCTGGAGGAAGGCGCTGATTTTCTGCGCCGCGGCGTGAGAAACGGGAGCGGCCAGGCTGCCTATGATCTCGGGCTTCTTCTCTCTGCCGGCAGGACGGATTCCAGGGCCATGACGCCGCTCGGTCTTCTGCAGCTGTCTGCCCGCCGCGGCTATGTGCCGGCCATGCACGACCTGGCCAAGCTTTTTCTGCGTGAGGCAAGGACCAGCGAGGAAGGCAATGATCTTTCTCCCCAGGAGTGTTTTTCCATAGGTGCCCACTGGCTTGCCCGTGCTGCCCGCCTTGGTGACGCCGAGGCGGAGAAGCTCATGAAAGCCAACCTGACCATGACCCTCTCGGACGGCACGGTGGCCAGGGTCGGCGATTACGCCGGTTAGAAATTTTTTCTTGACAGAGAACTGGACTTCATCGGTATACGTTTTATTTTATTTCCGGTTCCAGACTGAAGCCGGTCCCCCGTGTCCGTCTGCATTCAGGTGGACAGGTATGAAACAGTCAGTCCGGAAAAACAGGATGAGGGGGCGCCCGGGTTCCGGACGGAGGATTTCCATGTCTGACGAAACTGAAGAATACGTCGAATCTGTCTCCATCCCCACGCTGGTCTGGATCGGTGAACCCGGATCCGGGCGCAGGGAAATGGCTTCGGCCTTCGTGAAGGCCCGCTTTTCCACGATGGCTCTCGATGGAACTATTGCGGAGAAACCGGAATGGAATACGGTCCTTCCGGACGGAGACGGCGCCGAATCCCTGCAGAAGGGGCTCCGTAAGGATCATTATGCGCGTATCTGTCTCTTTGATGCGCCGAAAGGAGAGGAAGCGGACGCCCTGATGCGCGGCGCTTATGACAAACCCCTTTCCAAAGCTCTGAGGGGCGCCCATGTCCTCGTGTGGTTCGTGTCCTGTCCTCGTCTGCCAGATCCGGGCATGCTGGGGCTTCTGCGGACCATGCGGGCCATCTGTCCCGATGTGCCCCTGCTGATTGCGGCCGGCGGCATCGAGAATGCCGGGGAGGATTACAGGGCTGACGGTTTTGATATCGATGACGGGCAGAGCCACGCTGAGGAAACGGCCAGAAACTGGCTCGCCAGGCTCCGTGAGGAATTCACGCCCTACAGCCCAAAAGATGTCATCCCCTGCGCCGCGCCCAAAGGCGATCAGGCAGCCTGGAATCTCTCCGCGCTCTCCGACGCCATCATGAAGGCCCTGCCGCCTTCGGCCAGACTCGAATGGCAGTTCTGCACGTCGGTGACGAAAGATCGCGGAAGCATGGCCGATAACTATATCCTCGGTGCCACGGCCGCAGCCGCGGGTATAGGCGTCGTGCCCCTGCCCGTGGCCGATATGCCGTTCATCATTGGGACCCAGGTAACGCTGCTTATCGCCCTGTTCCGCCTGTACGGCCGTCAGCTCGACAGTTCTGCCGCGCGCTCCCTGACTCTCGCCGCGGCTTCCGCTGTTGTCGGCCCCCTGGCCTTCAGTTCCCTGAGCAAGCTTGTTCCCGGCCTCGGCTCCGTCTTTGCGGGCAGCGTGGCCGCCGCCTGTACCTGGGCTGTCGGACATGTGGCCAAGAACGTGCTTGAGCAGGGCGGCGAGTTCGATATCGATGATTTCAAGTCCTCAGTCAGGAAGATGTACACCCAGTACGTGAAGGACAGGGAGCATGAAAAACTCAGATAGACTTTTTTTCAGCTGACAGACGTGGCGGCGGCATTCCTCAGGATGCCGCCGCCACTTTGTTTTGAGGGATGACGCTCCGGCAGACAGAGAGGACCGTCGTGCCTGCGGGTGCATACGAACCGTGGCAGCGGGGCAGGGCGCCCTGTCTGACGGGCAGAAACTGCGTCAGGCAGCAGGATACCGGCATTGGAGGAGCCTCTGAGCGGAGATTCCGGATGGGGAGAGAGGACAGGAGAGTATTTTTTTAGTGTTATGAAAAAAAATACAACTTTTTATTCCAAAAGTATTGACTCTTTCGGCGAAGTGAATATTCTGTAGTTGTTGTTTTAAAGAGAACACCTCAACAAAAGCCATCCCCGTTTTGAAGACGGCGGGGATAGTTCCGACGGAGGCGGAAGAAGGCTTATTTCCCGGCAGGACTGCCGGGCAGAGCGCAAAGAGCGGTTCAGAGCTCATAACGTCACGCAGCCAGGGCGGTATTTCCCGGAGACGGGAAAGAAAGCCTGTCTCAGGATGCCGGATACCGGGAGCGCTTCCCCATTACCAGAGCGGTCACGGGCGGGTGCCGGAGAAGAAAAGCGGACGGCAGCGCATGAATTTTACAGACAACCATAGTGCCCTACTCCTCAGAAGGACTCCGCTCCCGGCTTTCCGGGATTATGCCGGGGGCGGAACCTTCAGAAATTTCCTGGTCTGCCCGCAGGGGGCAGCGATATTTCTCATGTGACTCCCTCCTATGTGCCTTCCTCCTTTCCCGGGAGGATCGCCGCGCCGCTTCAGAGCAATAGCCCTCTTTGGGGCGGCGCGGCGTGCCTGGATGACCATGGCGCGCAGGGAAGAAGCACGGTGTTTTCAAAAATTAACGGTTACCCTCCTCTCCAGAGAAAGCCGCGCTGTTCACGGGGTACAGGCATCCTCCGTAAATGGCGCGGCTTTCCAGGTTATTATGCTCCGGATCCGGCGCATACTGGTCATTCAGCCATTTTCCCCGGGCTGGCAGCGGTTCCGCCGGAGTTTATCCCCGCCGCAGTGTGATGGCGGCAATTTCGGCCGGCACTCCGAGGCGCACGGGGAAGCCGGACCAGAGTCCCGCCCCGGGGGAGACGTAGAGCTTCATACCGTCAACCGTGTACCAGCCGCGGACGAAGCCTCTGTTCGCGCGGGCCACGAAGGAATCCATGCCGAAGCACTGCCCGCCGTGGGTGTGACCGGAGAGCTGCAGAGCCGCACCGGCGGCAGCGTTTTCGTGGGCGCGGCCGGGGCGGTGGTCCATGACCAGCCTGAAAGCTTCATTTCCCTGATGATCTGAAAGGACGCCGGAGAGGGAAGATGCCCGCGTGCCGGCAAAGCCTGCGCCCACGGGATCGTCAAGGCCGGCCAGGAGAAAAGCTGTGTTTTTATGGGTGAGCGTCACGGCCTCATTGTGCAGGAACCGGATGCCGAGGCTCCGGTATACGCTCATCCATCCGGAGTAGTCGCTGTAGTACTCATGATTGCCCGTGCAGGCCCATACGCCGAGGGGTGCCCTGAGCGCGGCGAGCTCCCGTGAAGCCTCAAGCCGGGTGCCGCCGTTTTCGGCCCGGTAGCCTTCAAGACCGTCAGCGATGTCACCCGTGATGCAGATGAGGTCAGGCCTGACAGAGACGGCTTTCGCTGCCATGTCCCGGATTTTATCCGCTGACGTGAGCGGGCCGATATGGATGTCCGTGAGCTGGACGATTTTAAGTCCCTCGAGTTCAGGGGGCAGGGAGGGCAGGAACGCGTCAGTGAAATGAAGTCCGGGATACGCCGTTCCCGCGGAGACGCCGACAGCCCCTCCGGCGAGGCTCACGGCAGGGGTGCCCATGGAGAAGGCCGCGGCAAGTCCTCCCCGCAGAAAATTTCTTCTGGACGGGGATTCGGGCGGGGCAGCGGCTGCTTTTTTCCGGAAGAAGACACGGCCGAGGAAGGCAGCCAGGCTCAGGACGTCGCGCGCGAGCAGGAAAAGGAAAAGTATGACCAGGGCCGCAAAGAGGGCCGTCTGGGCCTTGAGGAGCCAGGCAGGCATGTCCGGCCCGGAGAGATTTTTGAAGAGGGTGATGTTGATGGGGTAGATCTGGGATATGGCGAGAAGCAGAAGCACGCCGGACACGCGCAGGAAGAGAGGGACTTTCCTGGCGGCGAGGAGGTGGGCGCCGGTGTAGAGAGCGGGGATAAAGGGCCCGGCAAAAAAGAAGAACATGCTCTTCTCCTTGATAAGATGAGGAAGCCTTCCCCTACAGGGCCGCGTCCCCTCTGTCAACGCCGGGAAAAATGGACGTGTTCAGAAAATATGACAAATAGAAACCTATTCAGATATTTTTTATAAAAACTGTCCGCGTCATCCGTTTCCCACAGGACGGGCAGGGAGCGGGAGAATGCGGCTTTTTTTTTCAGGCAGGGTGATCCTTGTCGATACCGAGTTTTCTGAGACGCGCGAGGAGCGTCGTGGGTTTCATGTCGAGGAGTGCGGCCGCTCCGTTCTCGCCGAATATCTTGCCGTTGCACTTGATCATGGCGCGGACGAAATTGCCGCGTATGTAATCCTTCATTTCATCGGAGGTGAGGATGCGTTCCGTGTGCACGACGGACGAAGGAATGGGCAGAGTGTCGGCCGGCATGCGGGGCGCCGGAGCGGGGGCGGGAGCCGGTGCCGGTTTGTCTCCGGGGCGCGTAATCCTGAGGAAATCCACGGAGACCGTATTGCCGCGGGAGAGGATGACGGCCCTCTGGATGACGTTCTGGAGCTCGCGGATATTGCCGGGCCAGGAGTGGCCCATGAGTTTGTCCATCTGGCCGGCCTTCATCCTGAGGGGGCCGCGGTTGAACATGGCCGCGTATTTCCTGAGGAAGTTCTCCACGAGGAGGGGGATGTCTTCGAGACGTTCCCTCAGCGGGGGAATCCGGATGGGGAGGACGTTGAGGCGGTAGAAGAGATCCTCCCTGAATGTGCCGGCCGCGACCATGGCCCTGAGGTCCCGGTTCGTCGCGGCGACAATACGGGTGTGGAAGCTGCGGTTTTTTTCCTCGCCGACCCGGCGGTATTCTTTTTCCTGGAGGGCGCGCAGGAGCTTGCTCTGCTGGGTGATTTCGATTTCGCCTATCTCGTCGAGGAAGAGTGTGCCGTTCTCGGCAGCCTCGAAGAAGCCGATGTGATTGGAGTTTGCCCCCGTAAAGGAGCCCTTGACGTGCCCGAAGAATTCGCTCTCGAAGAGTTCGCGGGGGATGGTCGGGCAGTTGACCTTGACGAGCGGGCCGTTCTTGTAGCGGCTGTGTTTGTGGATTTCGCTGGCGACGAGTTCCTTGCCCGTGCCGGACTCGCCAACGATGAGGACAAGGGCATCCGTTTCGGCCACGGTCATGATCTGTTCTTTGATGCCCTGAATGGCTTTGCTCTCGCCGACGAGTCCGTTGATGAAATTGGTGTGATCAACGGTGCGGTGCAGGTACTCGTTTTCGATTTCGAGCTGGCGTTTCAGGCGCATCAGTTCCTCGAAGGCGCGGGAGTGGGCTATCTTGATGGCCAGATGGTCCGCGATGATGCGCAGGCCGTCCATAATATAATCGCCGTAGTTGCCGCGCGAGAAGAGCACGATGACGCCGATGACCTCCTTCATATGGATAAGGGGCTGGCAGAGGAGGGTGTGGATGCCCTCTCTTGAGATCCAGCCCGGACTCGCCACCCAGGGCATGTCGGGAGTCACGTTGGTGACATGCAGAGGGGAGCCTGTGGCCGCGATGACGCCGACCTTGTGCACCCCGTAGGGCACGTGGGAAAAATCGCCGTCCGTGTTGTTCCAGACTTCTCCTGAGACAATGGAATGACCGCCAGAGGCCACGAGATGCAGACATTTGGCGTGGTTTGTGCAGAGTTCCCTGTTATGGCAGGCCGCGCAGGCGTCTCCGGGGACCTCGGTGAGCCAGATGCGCACGAGAGCCGTCTCGGGCATGACACCGAAGGTTGTGGAGACGAGATCGAAGAGCTGTTCGAGATTTTCGCAGCGGCCCATGCGGAGGAGGAGGTCGTCGCGGCGGTCCATGCGGTTCAGGAGCTGCAGGCCGGTGTCCGCGTCCTGATCGCAGGTGAAGAATTTGAGGCGGGTGATGAAGGCGTCTATGGTCTGACAGACAGCCGTGAACATGGCTCCGCCGCCGCCGATATGGGCGCCGTAGTGCACCTTGGCGGCCAGAAAATCGACGATTTCGCCGGGCATCCAGCTCCGGCCGCCGTCATCGACGGTGTAGGTGCCGTTGTCCTCGAGATAGTACGTCACTCTGGGAAGCTGGATGGCGTCGGGGTTGAAACGCGGCAGTCTGGTTGTGTCCCAGGCGTGGTGAGCCTCAGGCAGCATGCTCGTCTTGATGACGGCCTCGGGATTGGCAAGCTGGATGCGTTTCGTGTAGGCGAGGGCCTGCTCGGGATCGCAGAGCTCGTCCTTTGAGGCGATGATGACGAGCATGGGGGTCCTGCCCGGGCAGGGGTGGCGCAGCTGGATGTAGCAGGTGGGGGAGAGGGAGACGATGAAGTCGAAGCGCCCCGTGAAGTGGGGCACGCCTGGCACGGAGGACATGCCGAGATGCATGGCGGCGAGGCCGCCACGTCCGATGCCGATGATGCCGACGGCGTTGATGTTGCGGCGCACAATGAGCAGTGAGTAGGCCGCGCATGTCTCGGCCATCAGTTCCCTGAGGGAGAGGACGCGGGGGTTGTCAACGCACTGGTTGATGTCGAGGGGGGAGAAGGGGTCGATGATGAGGCAGGTGAGCCCCCGGGAGGCGAAATACGCGGCGTAGGCGCGCTCGCGCGCGTCGGAGATGCCGCTGTCGTCCGGAATAATCACAAGGGCAGGGGGATTCGGCCGGCCCAGGAGGCAGAACATGGGGGAATAGAGTTCTCCCGTGAGATCAGGCTGATGGATTACCGATTTTTTCCAGGGGTATGCGCCCGAAGAGGCTGATTCATTCATGTGCTACCGAACCATGAAAAAAATTACAAAATTTTGTAGTTTTCTACAGAATTATATAGTGTT
>ENA-ORCN01001914-ORCN01001914.1-human-gut-metagenome-genome-assembly--contig:-NODE-1914-length-12603-cov-18.214274_pt1 | contig 12603 bp, 8 predicted proteins | sample MGYA00242984_ERZ507984 | MGnify/ENA primary metagenome ERZ507984 (study PRJEB26167, sample SAMN06115395) | human gut metagenome | host: Homo sapiens | place: China:Hubei | collected 2016-05-19... | reverse complement strand
CCATGATGAATGTAATGGCTATGGAGAAAGGTAAGGAACGTTGGGGAATGATTGCCGATGATATTTGGGATATGATTTTGGGTAAAGCGGGACGTTTACCGGGTAAACTGGCCCCTGAAATTATTGAAAAGGCAGAACGTGAAGGCCGCAAGTTCTTTGATGGCAATCCGCAGGACAATTATCCCGACCAGTTGGAAAAATATCGCAAGATGATGCTTGAAAAACAATGGGATAAAGGACAGGATGACGAAGAACTGTTTGAGTATGCCATGCATCCGGCCCAGTATGAAGCTTATAAGAGCGGGAAGGCAAAAGAAGACTTCTTGGCAGATGTGAAGAAACGTCGTGAGGAGAAAGCGAATGCCACTACTCCTGTCGAAGCTGAAAACAAGACCAAGGTATTGACGGTGGATGTGAACGGGCAACCTTATCGCGTTACAGTGGCATATGGTGCTGTAGATCCTGCTACGCTGACAGCTGCTTCGGGTGCAGTTCCCGCACAAGCTGCTCCTGCTCCGGTAGGGGAAGGGAAAGATGTGCTTTCTCCGTTGGAAGGTAAATTCTTCCTAGTAAAGAATGCCCAGGAAACTCCGAAGAAGGTGGGTGAAAAGGTTAATAAAGGTGATGTGATTTGTTACGTCGAAGCAATGAAGACCTATAATGCGATCCGTGCGGAATATGACGGTACTATAACTGCTATTGGCGCTAATTCGGGTGACACGGTTTCAGAGGATGACGTATTAATGAAAATAGTATAATGGAAGATATATTTGAAAGACTTTATGATATGACTGCTTTCAGCAATATTATTGCTGAACCGCAATTCTTGATAATGTATGCCATTGCGTTCATCTTACTTTACTTGGGGATCAAGAAAAAGTACGAACCGCTGCTGCTGATTCCGATAGCTTTCGGAGTGTTGCTGGCTAACTTTCCCGGTGGTGAGATGGGGGTTGTCCAGGCCGATGAAAACGGCATGGTAATGGTGAATGGAGCACTGAAGAACATCTGGGAAATGCCGTTGCACGAAATTGCGCACGACTTGGGCCTGATGAACTTTATCTACTACATGTTGATTAAGACCGGTTTTCTTCCGCCTATCATTTTTATGGGGGTAGGTGCTTTGACAGACTTTGGTCCGATGTTGCGTAATTTGCGGCTTTCTATTTTCGGAGCTGCTGCACAGTTGGGTATTTTCACAGTATTGTTGGTAGCTATCTTGATGGGGTTCACTCCGAAAGAGGCGGCTTCATTGGGTATTATTGGTGGAGCAGACGGTCCTACCGCTATCTTTACCACTATTAAACTGGCTCCCCATTTGCTAGGGCCGATTGCTATTGCCGCTTATTCGTATATGGCTCTGGTACCCGTTATCATTCCGTTGGTTGTGAAAATCTGGTGTACGAAGAAAGAATTGAGTATCAATATGAAGGAACAGGAAAAGAAATATCCTTCTTCGGTAGAAATCAAGAATCTTCGTGTGCTGAAGATTGTATTTCCGATTGTAGTGACTACGGTGGTCGCTCTGTTTGTGCCAAGTGCAGTGCCTTTGATTGGTATGTTGATGTTTGGTAACTTGATTAAGGAAATAGGTAGTGATACTTCACGTTTGTTTGATGCAGCTTCAAATAGTATCATGAATGCGGCAACTATCTTCTTGGGGTTGTCAGTCGGTGCGACAATGACTACGGAGGCATTTTTGAATTGGACTACTATCGGTATTGTGATAGGTGGTTTCTTGGCGTTTGCCTTGTCTATTTCCGGTGGTATCTTGTTTGTGAAGTTGGTGAATCTTTTCACTAAGAAGAAGATCAATCCACTGATTGGGGCTACAGGTTTGAGTGCTGTGCCCATGGCCAGCCGTGTGGCTAATGAAATTGCTTTGAAGTATGACCCCAAAAATCATGTGCTTCAATATTGTATGGCAAGTAACATTTCAGGAGTTATCGGTTCTGCCGTGGCTGCCGGTGTGCTGATTTCATTCCTACAATAAAAATCATCGTATTTAAATTGTTCGGGCACGAATTATACGGAAATTACAGGTGTTTTAGACAATACTGTAAGATCTGTATAGTTCGTGTCTTTTATTCTCTTTCTGTATCGTTCTCCTGGCTAAAACAAATAGAATAGGCCCTCTCCTCACGAAGAAAGCCTATCGTTAGATTAATGTTTAATATAAGAGAGAGTTTTATAGTCCTAACAGTTCATTGAACTTCTCTGCTGTCTTGGGATCTGACGGACGGGTCATATTGGCAGAGATGATTTTGCCATCCCGATCCAGCAGGATAAAACGGGGAATGCCGTTGATGAGGTAAGCATCCATAAAGGTCCTGTCTGTTCCCATGTGTAACTGGATCCCTTTTAGTTGATCCTTTGTTACCATGTTCTCCCATGCCTTTTTGTTCTTGTCGCATGACAGGCTGACAAAATGAATATCCTTTCCTGCATATTTCTCTTCCAATTCCTTTAACGCAGGAAGTTCTCCACGGCAAGGGCCACACCAGGTAGCCCACACGTCAATATAGATATATTTCCCTTTCAAATCTGCCAAAGATACTGTTTTTCCATTGATATCCGGATAGGAGAAGCTAGCTGCTGAGGGATTGCCTGATCTTAATTTTTCCCACTTGGTACAAAGTGCGTTGAATTTTTCTATGGACTTTGCATCCTTCACATGTTTGCGGAATAGGACAATCAGCCCGTCTGCTTCATCCAGCCCGTTATTGTCTACAAAGTTATAAACAAATTGGTCAATCAGAAATTCTGCAACCTTTTCATCCTGTATGGTTGCATCTACAACAAGTCGTCCATCGAGGCGAATTTTGGGAATTTTTCGGGAAATACGAGAAGGAGAAGAAGCTCACCAGTTCCGGCAGCAGCGATGGCGGCTGCAATTCCAGCGTGACTATCAGTACACAGAAGGAAGAGATATATGAATCAAAGGACTTCGCCTCATTGTAACTGGGGGAATTTATCGGAATGGAAAACCGTTCAATATCAAAGGGCATTTCAGGAAGAAGTTTAGGCTGTTTGAACTGGAAGAGGAACTGCTGCCGGTAAGGAAATATCTGACAATTATGCCGGAATATTGAGAGATATCGAGAGGGGCCTTGGAATGGAAGAGGCAGAGGAGAATATAAACTCTTTATTCTCCGGCTGGTAGAAAAATAGGCTGTATATGTTCACATTTTCAAAAATTGCAATAAAAAATGAAAGTAGAAAATACATTCTTCTTTCTTTGTACTTGGAATTAAGTAATTAGAAAGACTTTATGGAAAAGAATAAAACTTGCGAACGTAATTGGATAAACAAAGGCTCTTTTAAACAGTATTCAGTTTGCAGTGCAATAATTCAAAGCCATATTTTCGCACGAATAAATGGCATTGCAATTGCTTAAAATATCAGCTTCTTGATATTACCGAATAATAAGCAATAGGGAAAAGGCATATACATGTAAACCTTTTTAGGGGGTGATATTATGTTGTCTCTTCTAGATAGATAAAATAAATATTTAAAGAATTATGCCGTCAGATTGTAACTTTTGCAAAGATGAACTATTTTTGCAAATAGTTTATCTTAAAAATAAATGAAATGTCGACACATGGTAGTCTTTCGGAAGTGGAACTATTTAATCTTTTGTATAAAAGTTCGTTCAATAAGGTTTGCAACTTTGCATGCTTTTATGTGCGCAATAAGCAAGTTTCTGAAGACATCACTATGGACGCCTTCCTGCAATTGCTCGAAACTATGAAGGTGGAATCAGTTGATAACCCCATGGCTCTCCTTATCACCATCGTGAAACATAAATCGCTGGATTATCTCAAAACACAAGTACGACGAGAAAATACCAAGGATGATCTTATACAATGGAAACAGCACGAACTGGCTATCCGAATCTCAAACTTGGAAGGCTGTAACCCCAGCTATATTTTCTCACAGGAAATCAAATCTATCATGATGAAAACTCTTAACCAATTACCGAAACAAACCCAAAAGGTATTCATCATGAGTCGCTTTGAAAATAAATCGGGAAAGGAAATTGCCCAAATGCTAGGTATTTCGGTCAAAGGGGTAGATTATCACATGAACAAGGCCCTTAAAGAACTTCGTATTGCTCTCAAAGACTACCTTCCTATCTTAATCTGGCTCTGTTTGACGGATCTTATCAATAAAGGATAAATTTGTTAATATAGGTTATTTTTTTTAGATCGACACTATAGAATCCCTTCTTTCAGTCGCCATTATTATAAACAATAAAAAATTATGGACGACGAATTATTAATGGCTTATTTCAAAGGAGAGGTTTCGGATGAAGAAGCTCAGCGAATTACCGAATGGATAGAAGCGAAGATAGAACACCAGCGTTACTACCAACAGCTTTGTCGTCTGTTTGAAATGAGTTATTGGATTGAAGACATACCCGAACAGACAGAGGTTGCTTTCCCAAAAAAAACTAAAATCCTCCCGTGGAAACATTATGTTATATCTTTCATGAAAGTAGCAGCTATCTTTGTGCTGGGCTTTGCCTTGCACTTTTTTTTGAACTGGCAGAAAACAACTCACCACGAACTACAACATCAAATTCATGTACCAACCGGCCAGCATGTAGAAATAATGCTGGCCGATGGATCCAAGGTATGGCTGAACTCCGGCAGCACTCTGACCTTCCCCTCGAAATTTAACGGAAAAAAACGCTTGGTAGAACTTGACGGCGAAGGATTCTTTGAAGTAAAATCAGACAAGGAACATCCCTTTATCGTTTCTACTTCTAAATATCAAGTAAAAGCAGTAGGTACTTCCTTTAACATATATGACTATCAGGATTCTCCTCAATTTGAAGCGGCTCTATTGAACGGTAAAGTGGAAGTCACTACCAATGCAAAAAAATCATCGGTTGTAATTCTTACCCCCAACCAGCGTGCAGCGCTATGCCAAGGGGTATTGGAGGTTAAACCGATTAAAAATGCTAATAATTATCTGTGGCGCAAAGGAATACTCTATTTCAACGAACCTCTATTGGAAGTGTTTGACAAACTGCAAGAATACTATGATATTGAATTCCAAATCAGAAATACTTCTTTAACTAGAGAATCACCCTACTGTACCGGTAAGTTCCGTGCCAAAGATGGACTGGAACACATCATACGAGTACTGAAAGAAACCAATCACTTTGACTATCAAATTGATTACGAAAGTAAAAAAATTATCATCTTATAAATTGTGTAACTTATAAATTATAAAATGCCTATGTAAAACAACTTATTGTAGCGTAATGTAGGGCAGTTCTGGAAATAATACCGCCCGTGGCTTGAAGTCATCTGATCTTAAATAAAATACTAATGATTAAATTAAAGTAAATTATGGATTTTAATTCCTACAAAAAAGTTATTTCAAACTGTAACCATATCGTTAAGGTTGGTATGGTTTCGGCTTATGCTCTTTTTTTAGGCGCAAACACTGCCCTAGCGAGTGTAACCGAGTACATGGATCAAAAAGTATCCCTTAAGACACAGAATTGTACCATTGAATCTGTGATTCAACAAATTGAAAAACAAACAGATTATTTGTTTGTATATGACAAAAACGATGTGGACGTAAAACGCACCGTATATGTAAATGGGAGCAATACCGATGTAATAGAACTGTTGAAAGGTATCTTTGCCAACACTGATATTGACTGCAAGGTATTAGGTAACAATATAACTCTCTCTAAAATTTCTAACGTAGCGACTAGAATTGCTCAACAAACAAGACAAGAAAAGAAAACAGCTAAAGGTAATGTTATCGATTCGACCGGTGAACCAGTAATCGGTGCTTCAGTAGTAGAGCAAGGTACTACCAACGGTACAGTGACCGACATCAACGGTAACTTTACACTGAATTTGAGCACTCCAAATGCCAAAATAGAAATTTCTTTCATCGGCTACAAAACTCAGGTACTGGCTGCCCAATCTGGCAAGCTGATGGCTGTGAAGCTGGTGGACGATACTGAATTACTGGACGAAGTTGTTGTAGTAGGTTACGGTTCGCAGAAGAAAGTGAACATGACCGGTGCTGTTGCTACTATTGATTCTAAAACATTGGCTTCTAGGCCGATTTCCAATATATCTCAGGGCTTGCAAGGTTTAGCACCGGGTGTAACTGTAACTAATGCTGGTGGTCAGCCAGGTCAGGATACCGGTAAAATTTTAATCCGTGGTTTGGGTTCATTCAATGCTTCTTCTCCAATGGTTTTGATTGATGGTGTAGAAGGTGATATGAACGTGGTTGACCCGAATGATATCGAAAGCATCTCTGTATTGAAGGATGCTTCTTCAGCTGCCATTTACGGTTCTAAAGCTGCTAATGGTGTAATCTTGATTACTACTAAGCGCGGACAGAGCGGTAAGCCCAATTTGACTTACAGTGCTTTGTTCGGATGGTCAAAACCTGCCGATTTGATGGACCGTACCACCTCTGCTGAATTAGCAGAATTGACTAATGAAGCTGAATACTGGGATGCTATCTCTCAAGGCGCTTCTCCTGAACAAGCTGAAAAGAGAAAACCCTACACTCAGGAAGACATCCGCAAATATGCTGAGGGTTCTGATCCATACGGTCACCCCAATACTGACTGGTACGACTTGTTTTATACCGGCTCTGGTTTCATGAACCGCCATAACATAGGTATGAGCGGTGGTTCTGAATGGGCGAAGTATAGAGCGTCTTTGGGTTATGTAAAACAAGAAGGTATCGTTGAAAACGCTTCTAACAGACAGTTCAATGTTCGTACCAACTTAGATCTGAAGTTAACTGAACGCTTGAAATCAAGAATCAATCTGGACTTTGCCAATACATTGATGAAAGAACCGACTGACCCGATTTCTTGGTCAAATGGTGATGCTTATCAAGTATTCAGACAAGTAAATCGCATCTCTCCGATGGTTCCTTATAAAAATGAAGATGGTACTTATGGTGCCATTGCTGATGGTAACCCCATTGCATTCCAAGACTTGGGCTCTACTGGTGATACAGACAAAGACTACTTGAATGCTTTCGCTGAATTTTCATACGATATATGGGATGGTTTGAAAATTACCGCCAACGGTTCTTACAACATAGTGAATAGGAGTTACAAGCTATATAGAAAAGATTTGCAATATAATGCAAACAAATACGATGGTCCAATCCGCCTGACTAAGAGCCACACTAAGGAAATCCGCAGACAAGGTGATATCTTGTTGAACTACGACAAGACCTTTGCCCAAAAGCACACCGTAAACGCTTTGGCTGGTTTCCACACAGAACTCTATTCTTATGAATATGATGATGCTTACAGACAAGATTTTCCATCATCAGACGTAACTGATATGAATGGTGGTTCAGTAGTAGGTATGAGAAATTCTGGTTATACTCGTGAACTAGCAATGAATTCTGTATTCAGTCGCTTAAAATACAACTATAGGGACAAATATTTGTTCGAAGCTAACGTGAGAGGTGACGGTTCTTCCCGTTTTGCAGAAGGCAACCGTTGGGGGTGGTTCCCTTCATTCTCAGGTGCTTGGCGCATAACTAACGAAGACTTTGTATTAGGTACTGCTTTCAATGAAGTAGTAACCGACATGAAAGTAAGAGGTTCTTGGGGAATGCTCGGTAACCAACAAATAGGTAACGACTACTATCCGTACATCAATACATATGCCACCAATGCGAAATATCCATTCGATAACAAGGTAAGCGGTGGCGCTGTACAAACTGAAAATAAAATCCAGGATATTTCTTGGGAAAAGACTACTACTTGGGGTGCAGCTGTAGACATGACTTTATTCAACGAACTGCAGGTTACTTTGGAATACTACAACAGAAAGACAACTGGTATCTTGATGCAGGTAAATGTACCGAATACTTATGGGTATCCTGGTTACTGGGACAATGTGGGCGCTATGAGAAACCAAGGACTTGAGGTTTCTTTGGCTTGGCATAAAACATTGGGTGAAGTTCAACTGAACTTTGCTGGTAACTTTACTTACAACAAAAATGAAATTTTGTCACTGGGTAATGTAGACGTTCAGAAAGACAGCCGTACTATTCGCATGGTAGGTAAGGAATTTAATGCTTTCTATGGTTACAAATCAGACGGTATCTTTCAAAGCAAGGAAGAAATAGCAAATGCTCCGAAATACACAATGATCAGCAACGACCGTTTAATTCCTGGTGATATCAAATTGGTTGACATAAATGAAGATGGTGAAATTAACCCTGACGATAAGGTAATCCTGAGTTCAGAAAACCCGAAATATACTTTCGCATTCAATCTGGGTGCTAGGTGGAAAATGTTTGATCTCAACTTGTTCTTTCAAGGTGCCGCTGGCGTATCACGCTACTTCACTGATGAATTCTATGGTGAATTTAACGGTGACTCTGGTCACCCTTCAAATCACTGGTTAGGCCGCTGGACCCCAGAAAAGCCAACCAACAAATGGCCTAGAGCTTCTAAATTCAGAACATATAACTTACCGGAAACTACTTGCTCAGACTTCTGGTTGGTAAATACCAATTACTTGCGTCTGAAAGATATTCAAGTTGGTTTCAATGTTCCTAAAGAATGGCTGCAAGCTGTACGTCTAGGATCTGCTAGAATTTACTATAGCGGTACTAACCTGCTGACATTCAGTAAAACTCCTCAGGGTATCGACCCTGAAGCTCCGGCTGGATGGGGTGCATATTATCCGCACGTGAAGACTCACTCTATTGGTATTAATATTACATTATAATTTAGCAATTATGAAAAATATATATTTGTCACTTATTTCAGGTTTCTTATTTACAGCTTGTTCACTGGATAGAGTGCCGTACGATGCCTTATCTACCGCTACTTTCCCAAAAACAGAAGCAGATGTAGAAATGTTAGCTGTTGGTTGTTATGATGGCTATGCCAACCAAGATTATACTATATACAATGACGTGTTTAGTGATAACGGTTATTGTGCCATCAATACTAATTGGGCTGTTTTTGCCAATGGTACAGCTACTCATGCTGTTCCAGGCATCAACTGGTATGATTACACCCTGATTACTCGTTGTAACAACTTCTTGCATCAGGTTACTACCAAAGAAATTCATTTCAATGATCCCAAACGTTTGGAAGTCTTGAAAAACGAAGTTCGCTTTCTACGTGCTTGGCGTTACTACATGATGGTAACTGCATATGGTGACATCCCTTTGATAACAGAAGTAGTTCCTTCTTTGGAAGATGCCAAACTGCCAGCTACTCCAGAAGCTGATGTAGTGAAATTCATCCTTGATGAACTGAATGATATCACTAAAGACGGAGCATTGGATGTAAGTCCGAAACAGAAAGGAAGAATTACACGCGGTGCTGCTTTGGCCTTGAAGGTAAGATTGTGTCTGTTCTACAAGAAATATGATGAAGTGATTGACGCTGCCAATGAAATCAAGAGCTTGGGTGTGTATAATCTGTACCAAGAAGGTGAAGTTCCTTATTCTGAATTGTTCAAAGAAGCCAATGAAGACAACTGCGAAATCATTCTGGCTGTAAAGAAAGTAATGAACGACTACAAAAACCAAACCATTATTGAATTTTGTAACGTGATTGACGGTGGTTGGTCGGCATTCGTACCCATTCAATCTCTAATTGATGCATATGAAATGAAAGATGGTCTGACAATCGAAGAAGCTCAGGCTATAGGTAAGTATAATCCAGAACATCCTTACAAAGATAGAGATCCCCGTTTCTATGCTACAATCCTTTACTCGGGTGCTGATTGGATGGATAACAAGGGTAGAAAGAGAATCTATAATACGCTGGACATGTTTTTAGTAACAGTTTTAGATACTTGAAATCCTGATGCGCCAATCCATTACGGGAACCCCCATTTCAGTCACCGAGCGTGAAAAAACGGAGTAATCATGCAAGCTGGCGTCCAAATCGAAAAAAGCAAGCTTATTGGCTGGATAGTCACAATAGCGACTGCTATCGGCATTATGTGCATACCATTATCCGAGGCATTCACACCACAAATACGCCTCTTTGCGATGCTCAGTATTACAGTGATATGCATAGTAGCATTCGATCTTATGGATGTTATTATCCCTTCCGTATTACTCCCCTTCGCTTATTACGTTTTTCACGTTGTCCCCATCAATATAGCCTATAGCCCGTTCACCACAGAAACATTCTGGATGATCCTGGGCGCGTTCGTACTGACCAATGCCCTAGAGGAGTGCGGCATCCTGATGCGCATCGCCTACTGGATCATCAAAACCTGCGGGGGGACATACAACAGAACGCTCTATGCCCTGTATCTGGTGGGGCTGGTGTTGGGCATCATCTGTTTCTGCGGCCATTATCTGCTGTTGATCTCCCTGACATACGGCATCTGCAAGGCCATGGGGTTCGGAAAATCCAAAGAAGGCACCCTCATGATGATGGTGGGCGGCATTGCGGCCCTGAACGTCAAGCTGTTCGCCTACCGCCCGGCCACCATGTCCATCATGGTTTCACAGGTGCAGACCGTGGATCCGGGCTTTTCGGTTTCCTTCTCCGATCAGATGCTCTACAATTTCCCTTCCGTTTTGATGGCATTGTCGTTCATATGGATTCTTACGAAAATGTATAAGAGCAGCGAATTCGTCCTGCCCGGCGGCAAACAGTATTTTGAGGAGGAATACAGAAAGCTGGGCAAGATGTCGTTTACTGAAAAGAAAGCCCTTGTGCTGCTCATTGTCCTGATGGGATGGATCATCAGCGAACCCTTCCACCACATTTCGGCTAACTATTCTTTCATGCTGCTGCCCTGGCTGTGCCTTGCGCCCGGCATCCGCATCGGCTCATCCGCCAGCATCAAAAAAATCAACCTGGGCATCATCTTCTTTGTCGCCACCTGTCTGGGCATAGGCATTGTCGGAACCAAACTGGGCTTCACCCAGCTTATCGCCGGGCATCTGGCCGAAATGCTGTCGGGTGTGGGCTCGACATCCTTCCTCTATGTCCTGCTGCTGGTTGGCACCCTGTTCAACCTCATCCTGTCTCCCGGCGCCATGATGGCTGTGCTGCCCGCGCCTTTCGCACAATTGTCCCTCAACCTCGGCATGAACCCTCTGCCTTCCTTGCTGACCATCATTTATTCCACCGACTTCGTGTTCCTTCCGCATGAAGTTCCGGCATACCTCATCATGTTCGGTTTCGGGCTGATGACCATGAAAGACTTCATCAAGCTCCATTTGATGAAAATGGTATGGTTCGCTCTCCTCTTCGGCCTAGTACAGATACCGTACTGGCATTTCTTCAATATTATGATGCGCTAGCCGTTCACAAAATGAAAACGCTGAGGCACCCCCTATCCGTTCTGTAAAACGAAGAGAACCACACTGCATATCGAGTCGCAATATCTCCATTCATTGGTTCTGGCGGAAGAAAGTAAGCCCAACATTTGTTTTTACACACGTCAACTTCAGCAATACATAAAGGAGTCAGGCAAATGATCATTGACTTTCGTATGCGCCCCCCGGCACGCGGCTTTCTGAACATCGGGGTGTATGACAACGTCGAACGCACCGCCAAGCTGACGGAATGCTTCTCCATGAAGCAGGCCCCTTCCGTGGCCCAGAAGTCCCCCGAACTCATGTTGCAGGAAATGGACACCGCGGGCGTGACCATGGGCGTCATCCCCGGCCGTAACGGGCACTTCAAAGGCACTATTTCCAACGACGACATCATCAAGCTGCTGGGCGACTTCCTCGGCCGTTTCGTAGGTACGGCGGGCCTGAACGCCTCCAAAAAGGAAGAGGCCATCGACGAAATCGAACGCACGGTACTCAACGGCCCCCTCAAGGGCGTGAGCATGGAACCCGGCGCGCTGGACAAGCCCATGTATGCCGACGATCCCCGTATCTATCCCATCTATGAAAAATGCGAAAAGCATCAGATTCCGGTCATTCTGATGCTCGGTGGACGGGCGGGCCCGGACATCACCTACAGCGATCCGAAGATCATCAACCGCATCGCCGCCGACTTCCCGAAGACCAACTTCATCATCTCCCACGGCGGCTGGCCCTGGGTGCAGCAGATCCTCGGCGTATGCTTCTTCCAGAAGAACATATACCTCTGCCCGGACATGTACCTCTTCAACTGCAGCGGAGCGGCCGACTACATCATGGCCGCCAACAACTTCATGCAGGACCGCTTCCTCTACGGCTCAGCTTATCCGCTGATGCCCATCGTGGACTGCGTGGAGCACTTCAAGACGTTGTTCAAGCCGGAAGTCCTGCCGAAGCTGATGTGGAAAAACGCTGCAAAAGTACTCGGGCTTGAAATCTCCGAAGGGGATTAAGGCGTAAGAGACGAATACATCGCTCTCCACTCGCCGTGAACAATGGTTCCCGCAATGTATGCCCCCTGTATCCTTACGAGGGGCATACCTTTTTCCATTTTGCAGACTTCAAACAACTAACCGGCAGAACTTATAGAAAAATATCAAAAAGCAGATCTCCCCGATACCCCTTGGGTGTACACATGCGCTGGATACGAAAAAAGGCAGCTACGATTTCCGTAACTGCCTTATTTCATTCTGGTACCGGGAGCGAGACTTGAACTCGCAAGAT
>ENA-ORCN01001913-ORCN01001913.1-human-gut-metagenome-genome-assembly--contig:-NODE-1913-length-12609-cov-26.652649_pt1 | contig 12609 bp, 13 predicted proteins | sample MGYA00242984_ERZ507984 | MGnify/ENA primary metagenome ERZ507984 (study PRJEB26167, sample SAMN06115395) | human gut metagenome | host: Homo sapiens | place: China:Hubei | collected 2016-05-19... | reverse complement strand
ACCGAAGCGACAGCTGCTCCTTTAATCCCCATCTCCGGCATTCCACACTTACCGAAAATCAAAAGATAATCCAGTAAGACATTCGTCATTGCCATCAAGACAGCGTTCAATGTCAACACCTTTGTACGGGTAATACCAATAAAAAGAGCCCGGAACATCACGTTCACGAAAGAGAAGAAGAAGCCAAACACACGCCAATCCAAAAATTCCTCCGTGGCATTCAAGATAGCGTCCGAAGAAATCAATACACGCATCACGTCTCCCGCGAAAAAACGAGAAAACAAGAACAATATAGCAGCCAGCGACAATAGGAAGAAAACGCCTTGTATCATGACAGGCCCTATCTGGTCATAACGTCCCTCTCCGTTTCTACGGCCAATCACGATTTGAGATCCCGTACTAAAACCGAAGGCGATCGTAAAAGCGCAGATATAATAAAGTCCTCCCATAGCGGAAGCCCCCAACTCGACTTCACCAACCCTACCTAGAAAAGCCGTATCAGTCACGTTTATCACGTTTTGCGCCAACAAGCTCAAAAAGATCGGGTAGCTAACATTCCATATATTCCTGTTCGTGTACATAACTCGCTTATTACTTAAATTTATGAAGATAAAAAAAGCCCGCCGCATCCCGACGAGCTTTTCTTATGATTAGAGATCTCTACAAAGTCTAGTGTCTACTATATCAACTTATTTGTCGCCGTATCGGGAAATACCACGGAAGGCTTGAATGTTTTCGCCTCCTCGAAATCCATCATGGCATACGACATAACGATAATAATATCTCCGGGTTGAGCCTTACGGGCAGCCGCTCCGTTCAAGCAAACCACTCCCGAGCCACGTTCGCCCTTGATAATATACGTCTCAAAACGTTCTCCGTTATTATTATTCACGATCGAGACCTTCTCGTTCGCAATCAAATTAGCGGCGTCCAACAAATCCTCGTCGATAGTGATGCTACCGATATAGTTTAAGTTAGCTTCCGTTACCGTTACCCGGTGAATTTTTGACTTTACTACCTCTATAAACATGTATGACTTATAATTAGTATTTGATATTGTCGATCAAACGTACCTCTCCGCAATATACCGTGATGCAACCTACCGGATAATCGGTATCCGACCAGTTCTTGATAGACTCTAACGTATTGCCATCTACGATCTCGTAGTACTCAACTTCCATGACTGGTGATCGCCTGTACGAGCTTTTTGTTGTCTTTTGCCATTTTAATCTTATCCTCCCAAGGCCGTGCGCCAAACGCTCATCGTTCCGCACGAACCCATATATAAAGCCCCGCCGCCTACTCTGCCGTGTGCAGAGGCGCGGATGCGGGGCTTTTTTGCTTGTTGGTCGCTCAGCCCTTGTGGCTGTCCACAAACTTCACCACATCACCCACCGTGCGCAGGTTCTCGATGGCGTCGTCCGGCACCTCGATGCCAAACTCATCCTCCAGCGTCATCACCATATCCACGATGTCGAGGCTGTCGGCCTCAAAATCGCCCATAATGTCACTGTCCATCGTGATCTTAGCGGGGTCGATGTCCAGCTGTTCTGCCAGCAGTGCGCGGATCTTCTCAAACGTATCCATGATAGCGGTCTCCTTTTGCTTTAATTTCGCATCTTCACGCTGCGCAGACCATGGCAGCCTTTCCCTCCTCCCCTTTGGCGGGCAGACTGCCTCCCTGCGCAGAACGCTCTCTTTCTTTATATCCCATGATATGCTTATTGTCAAGCCCCGTTTTGCATCCGGCATGATTTTCCGGGCAAAAATTCCGCTCAAAATTTCTCTGCCGCCCCTTTTCTGCTTGACAGACGGGGGCTATTTTCTTATCATTATAGAGTGGCAAGTTTATGGGGACTGACCAGCAGCCCCAAAGGAGTTTTCAACATGAAGCTTTCATTTACCAAAATGCAGGGCTGCGCCAACGATTATATCTATCTCGACTGCCGCGAAAGCGGTGTGCCGGAGAACATCGCAGCCCTTTCGCAGGACCTCTCCCGCCGCCACTTTTCCATCGGCGCGGACGGCATCATCTGCATCTGCGCCCCGGTGACGGCCGGCGCAGACGGACGGATGCGCATCTTCAACGCCGACGGCAGCGAGGCCCAGATGTGCGGCAACGGCGTACGCTGCGTGGCCGAGTGGCTCTACACCCACGACATCGCCAAAGAGACGCTCGTCGTGGACACGGGCAGCGGCCCTAAGACCATCACCCGCAAGGGCCGCCAGCTCTGGCAGGTGGAGATGGGCGGATACTCCGCCATGGCGGCGGCTCTGCCCGCCGTGAATATGGGCGAAGGCCCGCTGGTGGACTGCCCTCTCACCGTGGAGGACAGGACCTGGCGTGTCACCTGCATCAGCGTGGGCAACCCCCACTGCGTCACCGTCGTGGACGATGTAGACAGCCTCAAGCTCGAGGACATCGGCCCGGCGTTCGAGAAGCACCCGAACTTCCCGGAGCGGGTCAACACCGAGTTCGTGCAGGTGGTGGACTCCACCCATCTGAAAATGCGGGTGTGGGAGCGGGGCAGCGGCGAGACCTGGGCCTGCGGCACCGGCACCTGTGCCACCGTGGCGGCGCTGACCGAGCTGGGCGTCTGCCCCGCCGGGGAGGACGTCCATGTCCAGCTGCGCGGCGGTGAGCTCATCATCCGGGTGCTGCCGGGCAAAAAACTGCTGATGACCGGCAGCGCGGTCACCGTATACGAAGGCGTCACTGAAGTTTAAGCATCCTTGCCCTCTCCGTTATGTTTTTGGCTTTCCCTCTGAGGGAGCCGGACGCGGAGCGGCCTGAGAGGGCAAGCCACTTATCAAGAAAGAATTGAGGGAAAGTATCATGAAAATGAACAAACATTACAATGAGCTGAAGGCCAGCTACCTCTTTGTGGACATTGCCCACAAGGTCGCCGCCTATCAGGAGGCACACCCTGAGAAGGAGATCATCCGTCTGGGCATCGGCGATGTGACCCAGCCGCTGGCCAAGTGCGTCGTGGACGCCATGCATGACGCCGTCACCGAGATGGGTACTAAGGAAGGCTTCCACGGCTACGGCCCCGAGCAGGGCTACCCCTTCCTCAAGCAGGCCATTCAGGGCTACTACGCAGGCCGCGGCACCAAGCTGGACGAGGACGAGATCTTCATCTCCGACGGTGCAAAGAGCGACCTTGCCAATGTGCTGGGCCTGTTCGACGTGGACAACACCGTCCTCGTTCCGGACCCCGTCTACCCCACCTATGTGGACGACAATGTCACCGATGGCCGCAAGATCATCTATGGCCGCACCAGTCAGGAGAACGGTTTCCTCGGGATGCCCGACGACAGCGTGAAGGCTGACATCATCTACATCTGCAGCCCCAACAACCCCACCGGCGCTGCCTACACCCGCGACCAGCTCAAGGCATGGGTGGAGTACGCCAGAAAGAACAACGCTATCATCCTCTACGACGCCGCTTACGAGTGCTTCATCTCCGACGGCGAGCTGGCCCGCAGCATCTTCGAGATCGATGGCGCCCGCGAGTGCGCCATCGAGATCTGCTCCTTCTCCAAGATCGCAGGCTTCACCGGCACCCGCTGCGGCTACACCGTCGTTCCGAAAGATCTGGAACGTGACGGCATGAACATCAACAAGCTCTGGCTGCGCCGCCAGACCACCAAGTTCAACGGTGTGCCTTATGTCGTGCAGCGCGGCGCTGCCGCCGTCTTTACTGAGAGCGGCATGGCTGAGATCCAGCACAACCTCGACTACTACCGCAAGAACGCCAAGGTCATCGCCGACGCTCTGGACGAGTGCGGCGTGTGGTACTGCGGCGGCAAGAACAGCCCCTACATCTGGCTGCGCTGTCCCGGCAGCATGAAGAGCTGGGAGTTCTTCGACTGGCTGCTGGAGAACTGCGGCGTCGTCGGCACCCCGGGCGTGGGCTTCGGCGAGTGCGGCGAGGGCTACTTCCGCCTGACCGCTTTCGGTGACGCCGAAAAGACCAGGGTGGCTGCCGAGCGCATCAAGACCGCCATCAAGGCACTGTAAATTTTATCGCACAAAAAGAGGGAGGCACCCCGCCGGGGCGCCTCCCTCTTTGCTTGCAGTTCAGCGGTTGAAGGTCGTGCTGAGGGTCGTGCTCCACTCCCCGCCCGGGGCGAGGCAGGCCGCAGCAGCACGCTGCTCCCACTCCTGCGGATCGTTCACCGAGGCGGGCAGCGAGTTCCACGGCTCGATGCAGACAAAGCGCACCGGCTTGGACAGAGCCGACCAGATGAGGGTGTAGGGGAAGCCGGCCACATCGCAGACGATGCTGCGGCCCGTATCCTTCTCGTAGATGCCCAGCGTCCTGGTGCGCAGGCCCGCCATGCAGAAGCTGTCCTTGTCGAAGAGGTCGTTGGTCAGCTGGATGGCCTGCTGGTTCTTCCACTGGTAGTAGCATTTGCCCGTCAGCAGACCGCCCCCGCTGGCGTCGAGGATGACCGGGCTCTCGGGCTGGTCGAAGCGGAACTCGTAATCCTCGACGGTGTGGCTGTCATCGAACGGCACCTGAAAGGCCGGGTGGTAGCCGATGCCGAACCGCAGCTCTTCGGCACCGGGGTTCGAGACGGTGAGGGTGTGGTGAAGGGTCTTTCCGTCCAGCCGGAAGGTGCTGGTGAGCACGAAGTCGAAGGGGAACTTCTCCGCCTTCATGGCCTCATCCGGGCGCAGCTCGAGCTGGATGGTGTCGCCCTCCGCTTTCAGCAGGGTGTGCTCCACATCCCGGGCAAAACCGTGCTGGCCGCCCTTGTAGGTCTTGCCGCCATGGGTGAAGCTGCCGTCTTTAAGCTTGCCCGTCCACGGGAAGAGGATGGGCGCGTGGCGCTTCCAGACTGCCGGGTCGGCCTGCCAGAGCAGCTCCTCCCCCGCCGCGTTCTTCAGGCTGACGGCCTCGGCACCGTGAGTGTCCACCGTAAGGCTCAGAAATTCGTTTTGAATGGTCGCCTGCATTTTCAGTATCTCCTTTGTCCTTCTTATTTTCCGGGGCCTGCTGTTTCCAGTATACTCCCCCGTGTGCCAAAAATAAAGCCCCCTTCCCATGCTTGCACAAATCGTCACTGGGCAAAAGCCTTCACCCCTTGGGGACAGATTTCCCCCGACCGGGGGAAGCCTTTATTCGGAAGCACGATTTCCATGCTCTGCTTGCTTCAACAGGGCTGTGCCAGCGGCAGGGTGACGACAAAGGTAGTGCCGTTTTCGCTGCTGCTCTCCACAGTCACACTGCCACCGTGCAGTACGGCGATCTCCCGCACAAGGGCAAGGCCAAGCCCCACGCCGCCCATCTCCCGGCTGCGGGACTTATCCACCCGGAAAAAGGGCTGGAAGATGCTCTCCCGGCAGTCTGCGGGGATGCCCGGGCCGGTATCCGCAACGCGCAGCACGGCAGTTTGCTTTTCCCGCCGCAGAGTGACGCGCACCGCACCGTCGAGGCGGTTATACTTGATACCGTTTTCCACCAGATTGAACACCAGTCGGTAGATCAGCGCATCACTGCCCACCATGCCCAGTTCCGCGCAGTCCTGCTGCAAGGAGATATTGTTTTTCTGGGCAAGGGGGGTCAGGTCAGTCAAAATTTCCTCCACCAGCGGTGCAAGGGCGATCTGGTCAGTACGGGAGATCGATTGCAGATTGCTCATCTCTAATAAAGTGCGCACAAGGGCGGTCAGGCGATCCAGTTGCTCCCGCAGAGAGCTGACCAGCCCGGCAGTCTCGGCATCCATGGCTGGGTGCTCCTCTGCAAACAGTTCCAGCTTCGTCTGCAAAATAGCCAGCGGGGTGCGCAGCTCGTGGGCTGCGTTGCCCGCAAACTGCCGTTGTAATTCAAAGGACTGTGCCAGGCCATCCAGCATCCGGTTTACCGACCGGCTCAACTGCCCGAATTCCTGCACGGTATCTTCGTCCAGACGGACGGTAGCAATGCTGTCCTGATCGACCCGCTGCGCCTGCTGCGCAAGCTGCTGCAACGGTTTCAGAGCTCTGCCGCTGACAAAATAAGCGATGGCCGCGCTGAGGATGGTGACCACAGCAGTGATGCACCAGCCCTTGCGGCCAAAAACCACCTTTGCATCGTAGACTTCCTGTGAAAAATGCGCCAGCAGGCTGGACATTTCCTCCTGCGGGATCTCGATGGTCAAGGAATCCTCACTGCCGGGCTGATACTGCATCATAAAGCCGTTGAGGGCATCCATGCCGGTTGCACCGGTGCGGTATAAAAGCAGGTTCATGCACACGCAGGCACAGGCGATGAGCAGCGCCGTCAGCAGGGTGATGCGCCATTGCAGGGACAACCGTTTCATTGTACCTCTCCTCCGATCTCGTAGCCTTCCCCGATGCGGTTGCGGATGGGGTCGTAGCCCAGCACCGCCCGCAGCTTTTTGCGCAGGGCAGAGATATGTACCCGGATGGAGTTGCTGAAGCTGTCCACGCTTCCGTCCCAGACGTGCTCAATCAGCTCTTCCTGACTGACCGGGCGTCCCTGATGCAGCAGCAGATATTCCAGTACGCCGCTCTCCTTCCGCGTCAGGGCAAGGGTCTGACCATCCACCGTGGCAACGCGGCTGCGGGTGTTGAAGCTGAGCCGCCCGCAGCACAGGCAGACGTCCTGCTGGATGAACTTGCGCCGGGTCAGGCTGCGCACCCGGGCTTCCAATTCTGCAAGGTGGAATGGCTTGGAAAGATAATCGTTCGCCCCGGCATCCAGCCCCTCCACCTTATCTGAAATTTCACTGCGCGCTGATAAGATCAGCACACAGGTCTCAAGGTCGTGCTGCCGTAAGCTGCGCAACACCTGCATCCCGTCCACCTTGGGCAGATTGAGGTCCAGCAGTACAAGGTCGTACCGCTCTGCCGTCAGCGCTTCCAATGCGGCTTCGCCGTCTGCACAGGCGTCCACCTCGTACCCGGACAGCCGCAGCTTCCGGGCAATGTCCTCCCGCAGGGAGTGCTCGTCCTCTACCACCAAAAGGCGCATTTTGTTTTCCACCCTTCCCGTAAAAAATCCATTTCTTGCGTTTTTCTTCATTATAACAGATTATAGCAGACGGTGTTAAGATTCGTGTTAAGATTTTCTTAGCAGAAATTTTATCCCGGATAGTGTATACTGGTGCCACCAAACAACAGGAGGCTATGATGTTCATAACAAAAAAACAGGCGCAGCTGCTTTTGCTTGCTGCCGGGGTACTGATGCTGCTGTTCGGCGTATGGCGGGGCGAGGCAGACACCGTATTTTCAAAAGCCATCCGGCTGTGTATGGAGTGTGTGGGCATTGGATAAGAAAAAATTAAATCCCCTTGCCCGGTTCCGGGGCTTTATACAGGCCGGAGCGACCCTTTTAACCAACATCCACCTGCCCAACTTTGCTAAAGGAACGCTGTATCAGGGCAATGGAAAATACGTCTGCGTCCCGGGGCTGAACTGCTATTCCTGCCCGGGCGCTGCCGGTGCCTGCCCGGTGGGGGCGTTTCAGGCGGTAGTGGGCTCTTCCAAATTCCGCTTTTCCTACTACATCACCGGCATTCTCATCCTTTTCGGGGTGCTGCTGGGACGGTTCATCTGCGGTTTTCTCTGCCCGTTCGGGTGGTTTCAGGAGTTTTTGCACAAGATTCCCTCTCCCAAGCTTTCCACCAAAAAGCTAAAGCCGCTGCGCTATTTAAAGTATGCGGTGCTGCTGGTCATGGTGGTGCTGCTGCCATTGCTGGCGGTCAACGAGCTGGGCATGGGCGACCCCTTCTTCTGCAAATATCTCTGCCCACAGGGCGTGCTGGAAGGCGCCCTTCCCCTCTCCCTGACCAATGCTGGCATCCGCGCCGCGCTGGGCAAGCTGTTCACATGGAAAGCCTGCATTCTGCTGGCAGTCATTATGGGCAGCGTGGTGTTCTACCGCCCCTTCTGCAAGTGGCTGTGCCCGCTGGGCGCGTTTTATGCGCTGCTGAACAAGGTCTCGCTGTTCCAGATGCGTGTAGACACCCACAAATGCGTCTCCTGCGGCGCCTGCGCAAGGGCCTGTAAGATGGACGTAGACATTACCAAGACCCCCAACCACGCCGAATGTATCCGCTGTGGGATGTGTATGAAAGCCTGCCCCACGGACGCCATCCAGTACAAGTTCGGGCTGGGAGACCAATCAAACACCGAAACAACAAAGGAGTAAAACCATGAAATTCAACCGTGTAACCGCACTTTTGCTCAGCCTTACGCTGGCTTTCAGCCTTGCCGCCTGCGGGCAGGGCGCGTCCTCTGCATCTTCTGCATCCTCTTCTTCTGCCGCTTCCTCTGCGGCAGCGGAAACCAGGACCGAGGAGCAGCTGCTGGCCGAGGAAAACGAGATCCTTTCCGCAAACGATGCCCTGTGGGAGAAGGTGTTCGCTTCCATGGACAAAAACATGACTGAGACCACCCTCAGCACGAACTACGGCGATTTTCTGCGCAGCTCCGTGGAAAAGACAAAGGACCAATTCTCGGATGAGGAGTACAAGACCCTGACCGCCGATGCAGAAAAAATCCGTGCCATCGAGGAGCAGATTGCCACCCTTGCCCTCGCGGACGCGGCCGCTTCCGGCGCTGCCGCACAGGGCACTGCCTTCCCCCAGTTTGAGGGCAGCGATTTAGAGGGCAACCCGGTGGACAACAGTCTGTTTGCGGGCAACGCCTTTACGGTGGTGAACTTCTGGTTCAACGGCTGCAAGCCCTGCGTAGAGGAACTGGACGACCTGAACGCCCTGAACGAGAAGGTCAAGGCACAGGGCGGCGAGGTTGTCGGCATCAACACCGAGACGCTAGACGGCAACCAGCAGGGCATTGATGCCGCCAAAAAACTGCTGGCTGCAACGGGCGCAAGCTACCGCAACATCTACTTTGCCTCCGGCAGCGACGCCGGCAAGTTTGCGCTGAACATCATGGCCTTCCCCACCACCTACGTTTTTGACCGGGACGGCAACGTTGTGGGCCAGCCCCTGCTGGGCGGCATCGACAAGGAAGAAAACCTTGCCGCCCTGCAAAAAAATATTGACGCTGCCCTTGCCAAGGACAACGCCAAATAAGCTATTCTCCCCTGCCACGGAAATCAACTTTTAGAGTTCGTCCCAGAGCAGCCGGATGAGGGGCAATTTCTCGTAAGCTGCTGCTCGTTTGCGCCCTCATCAGTCACCTGCGGTGACAGCTTCCCCCCAACCGGGGGAATCCTTTAGAGAAAATTTGATTTCTGTAATTCCCTGCCGCCTACGGGCGGCTTTTTTTGTTTGCACCGGGCATTGTCATGCACGCCCGGGCGCCGGACGGAATACGCTGGGGCAGAAGCATACTTTTACCAGCAAAGGAGCGTATCTCCATGAAGAACACCGGAACTCTCCGCATCCAGGCCTTTGCGGCCCGTCAGTCCAGCCCTGTCGAGGGTGTGACCGTCACCGTCAGCGGCGACGGCTTCACCGCCACCCGCCTGACCGACGCCGAAGGCAACGCCGACGACGTCACCCTTACCACCCCAGCCTGTGCTCTCTCGCTGGACGAGAACAACACCACGCAGCCCCCCTACGCGGTCTGCAGCCTTGTGGCCTCCAAGCCCGGCTACCGCACCGTCCGCATCCTGGGCGTGCAGGTCTTCCCCGGGCAGGTGACGCTGGCCCAGCCCGAGATGATACCCGACACCGAGGAGATGCGGGACCCCCCCAACACCCCCATCGTCATCCCGCCCCACAGCCTCTTCACCGGCGACGGCGGCAGCGGCCCGACCCCCGCCCTCGCCTGTGTGCCGCGGGTGCTGGACCGGGTCATCATCCCCAAGAACATCACCGTCCACCTCGGAAAGCCCGCCGCCTCGGCCCGGAACGTCACCGTCTCGTTCCGCAGCTATATCGCCAATGTGGCGTCCAGTGAGGTGTATCCGACCTGGGCTGACGAAAATAGCCCAGCGGGACACTCGAACTGTCTGCCGACTCAGAAATTCCATTCGATCGTGATTTTTTGCTCTCCGGTAAGCGGATCTTTTGGGCTGACAATGACCCGATGGACCAACAGTACAACAAGTTCGCGGGTCAGGTACGAAACCTGTGCCAGTTCACGGACACGCTGCCTCTGCGTCTGGGCTCCACCGGTTTCTTCCTGCTGTTGTTCCAGTTCCGCTTCCAATGTATCGATCCGAGTCTCTGCCTTTTTCACTTCTTCCAGAAAGGTCTGGTTCATTTCAGAAAACTGAACGGCATCAATTAAACCTGACACCTTATCCAGATACAGTTCCTGCATGGCCTTGCGCCGCCGGTCTGCTTCGCTTTTCAACCGTTTCAGCTCGTCACGCCTGACCTGCTCTCGCTGCCGGATGGGGTCATCCTGTTCTGGAAGGGTAACTTTTTCAGGGTCAAAATAGTCTGCCGCATACGCCCGGATACGTTCCAGTACAGCATTCTCCAACGCGTCCATATCTGTACAGTTCTTGTTGCCGCACACTTCCGGTGCGCGCTGGTGCATCCGGCAGCGGACATAGCGTCTTTGTGTTCCATCCGCTCTCGGCTGGCGTCCCGTCTGCTCCATAAAGCTTCCACAACATCCGCAGACGATTTTTTTTTGCAAGTGGATGTATCTCGCCCTTTGCCCCGCTCCGGGTGCGCTCTTTCAGCATCATCTGGACAGTCTCAAAGGTTTCCATGTCAATGATTGGTTCATGGGTATTTTCTACAACGATCCACTGCGATTTCGGGAGCCACATCGTCTTTTCCGCCTTGTAGCTGATCTTCTTATGTCTCCCCTGCACCAGATTTCCTGCGTAGGTCTGATTATGGAGCATCTGGTACACCGTCGGGCTGCTCCAAAGTCCTACATTCCTGTTTTTCGCAGCAATGTGATAGTGAATGCCGTTCATCTGCTTATAGGCTGTCGGGCTTGGGACCTTCTCATCGTTGAGGATGCGCGCGATTTTATGTGCTCCTATCCCGCTGAGAGCCATTGAGAAAATCCGCTTTACAATTTCTGCCGCTTCCGGATCAACTACGAGCTTTCCCTTTGCCTCCGGATCTTTGCAATAGCCGTAAAGTGCAAAAGAGCCGATGAACAGCCCCTCTTTCCGCTTGTGGTCGAGCACGGAGCGCACATTGGTGGACAGGTCTTCCAGATACCACTCGTTGATCAGACCATTGATCTGTCTGGACTTCTTGTTCGCGGTATCATTCGTATCCACATGGTCTACCACCGCAATGAAGCGGATGCCCCACTCCATGAACTTTCCGTGCAGATATTTTTCCACGAGTTCCATGTCACGGGTAAAACGGGATTGCGTTTTGGCCAGTACCACATCAAACTGATGTTCGCTTGCGGCTTGCAGCATCGAGTTGAATGCCGGACGGTTCCGGTCGATGCCGGAATAATCCTCATCCGAATAGATCTGGTAAATATCAAATCCTTTCTCAATGGCGTACTGGATGAGCATCGACTTTTGATTCTGAATGCTCTCCGATTCGCCAATTTTATCTTCATCTTCTTTGCTCAGGCGGCAATAAATTGCTGCTTTCATGATCTGCCCCCTTCTTTTTGTACACGAGCATCCATGCGCAGCATAACGCATCTCTCCTTCAAATTCAGGGATGCTGCATCAGGTGCAGGCTCTTGAAGGAACGCCATTTAACAATCCATCGATGATATATCGCTCAAATTCCTTTTGAAACCGTTCTTTGCGCTGTTCGTTGTTGTCTGAACGAAATTTTTCGTGCAGAATAAAAGGAGTTTTTTTCATCGGATCCCCCTTTCGGTCCACTTGGTTGTGATATGCGTCACTTCAGTCTATTTCCAGTCAGCGAAATTCAGAACTTTCCAGATTTTTCATGCAAAATATCGCAAGACGTTCAAAATCAACTTGAAACACTTTTGCCGCAATGGTACAATTATATTGTCATTTTATGGAAACTCGGTGCAAAGCCCCGTGCGGACAGGCCGCAAGCGTCGGAGTTCCTGTGGGATGTGTAAGAATAGCTAAGGCAGCACTGCGCTACTGCACTTGCGTAGTATTGCTTTCCGAAAATGTGAGGAAGGTATTATTGTATGATGAAAAAAATCTCCCGCCGCTCGTTTTTGCAGGTCTGCGGCATTACTGCGGCAACGGCAGCGCTGACCGCCTGCGGCGGCGGTAAGGCCGATAGCGGCAAGGGCAGCCAGAACGGCAGGATCCAGATCACCTTTTACCTGTGGGACCGCTCCATGATGAAAGAGCTTACTCCGTGGCTGGAACAGAAGTTCCCGGAGTATGAGTTCAACTTCATTCAGGGCTTCAACACCATGGACTACTACCGCGACCTGCTGAACCGTGCGGAGCAGCTGCCGGACATCATCACCTGCCGCCGCTTCTCCCTGAACGATGCGGCTCCTCTGGCAGAGCACCTGATGGACCTGAGCACGACCGAGGTGGCAGGCACCTTCTATTCCAGCTACCTGAACAACAATCAGGAGCCGGATGGTGCGATCCGCTGGCTGCCCATGTGCGCCGAGGTGGACGGCACGGCTGCAAATGTCGATCTGTTTGCTCAGTACAACATCCCTCTGCCCACCAACTACGCTGAGTTCGTGGCGGCCATCAATGCCTTTGAGGCTGTCGGCATCAAGGGCTATCAGGCAGA
>ENA-ORCN01001909-ORCN01001909.1-human-gut-metagenome-genome-assembly--contig:-NODE-1909-length-12627-cov-42.283187_pt1 | contig 12627 bp, 8 predicted proteins | sample MGYA00242984_ERZ507984 | MGnify/ENA primary metagenome ERZ507984 (study PRJEB26167, sample SAMN06115395) | human gut metagenome | host: Homo sapiens | place: China:Hubei | collected 2016-05-19... | reverse complement strand
GCTGCTCATATTCTTGCTGCTGCGCGGAAAACCGGAGGCACGTCGCTCCCGGTTTCTGATCGGCGTGTGCCTTTTTAATCTTGCGCTGTTTACCGTCTACAAGCTCTCACTGTCCATGGACGCAGCGTATGTCCGTGCCTACTATCCCAATGGCTTCAACATTTTCAATGAGCTGCCGCTGCACCTGTGCAACATCAATCTGTTCCTGATCCCGCTGGGAGTGTGGAAGAGGAACCGCTCGATCATGGGGTTTGCCTTCTTTGTGGCGCCCCTCGGCGCACTGATGGCGCTGCTCTTCCCGGAGCCTCTGTTCTCCGGCTTTTCGTTGTTCCTGCCGCGAATCTTTGGCTACTATGTGACCCACACGCTTCTTGTTGTCTGCGGACTGAGCCTCGCAACGCTGGGCTTTTACCGCCCCGACTCAAGGGATATCCCGCGGATTCTCAAGACCTTTGGCCTGCTTGCCGTAGGTGCGCACCTTATCAATCTCCTTTTACGCCTCACGCTCTGCCCGGAGGCAAACTACTTCTTCACCTACGGCGCAGAAATCGGCGTGCTCAAGCTGTTCTGGCACATCATCCCGGCGCCGCTGCTTTACGGACTGCCGGCGCCGCTGATCCTTGCAGCCTATATGTACGCGGTCTGTGCGCTGTCCCGCCTGACTCGAGGCGCGGAAGAAGCGTCTTTTTCATAAAACAGGACACAAAAAGCGGCCTTGGGCGCGATGAACTGCCCCGCTTTTTGGTGGTTGGCAGTTGAACGCTGCCGGCCGCTTTTTCTGCATCGGACAAAGCGGAGCGCTTCTGCGCTCCGCAGCAGGATATCAGAAAAGGCGGGCTGAGGCGCGCCGGGGAAGGAACAAGGTCAACAGAACCGGAGAAGGAGCGCGATCAAAGGCTCACTGGGGCGCTTCCGGGAAGAATTCACCGTGCACCGCGTGCACGGCTTTTTCATATTCCGGCTCGCTGATGCCAACGGTGATGTTGATCTCGCGCGTACCCTGCACGATCATCCGCACGTTGATGCCGGCGCGTCCGAGCGCACAGAGCAGACGGCCGGAGACGCCCGGCTTTCCCGCCATGTCCCGTCCGACAATGGACACCATGGCAAGCCCGTCTGCAACGCAGATGCTGTCCGGGCGGACGGCGGCGGAAATGTCCGACAAAAGCGCCTCGCGGCAGGCGGAGACCGCCGCGGCCGGGGCGATGAACGAGATGCTGCCAAGCCCCGTTGCGATGTGGTCAAAGGGGATCTCGTGCGTTTCGAGCACCGAGAGAATCCTGCGGCAGTAGCCTACGGCGCTGTTCATGTTTTCCTTCTCCACCTGTATGGAGCAGTAGCCCTTGCGCCCCGCGATTCCCGTGACGGGACAGGCGGAGGGAGGGCTCTGCGAGGAGACGAGGGTGCCGGGTGCGTCCGGCTGCATCGTAGAGCGGATGTGAATGGGAATGCCCATACGCCGGGCTGGCGTCACCGCGTCCTCGTGCAGCACGTTGGCGCCCATATACGCAAGCTCCCGTACCTCGTCATAGGCCATGGCGGGAATCGCCCTTGCGCTGGGCACGATCGCAGGATCGGCACGGAAGATGCCGGGCACGTCCGTCCAGTTTTCGTAGGCATCCGACCCAGAGGCGCTTGCCAGCAGCGCTCCGGAGATATCCGAGCCGCCGCGCGGCAGCGTGTGGATGCGGCCGTCCGCGCCGCCGCCGTAGAAGCCGGGCATGACGGCACGCTCCATGTCGTGGAGCCTGTGCATTAGCGCCTGCTCCGCCAGCTTGTACTGCGGGACGCCGTCAGCGTCAAAGAAGTGCAGCTCCGCCGGGTCGAGAAACGGCCAGCCCAGCAGGGCTGCCAGCATCCGCCCGCTGAGGTATTCGCCGCGGCTGGCGCAGTATGCCGCAGACGCGCCGGAGCGCAGGTCCTTTTCGATCTGCCGGAGTTCCGCCTCCAGATCGATGCCGAGACGGAGCTCCTGCGCGATCTGCCGGAACCTCGCAGCGACAGGTGCAAAGGCAGTCTCGGGGTCTGCGCCTGTTTTTACAGCGGCATGGCAGTCATACAGCAGATCCGTCACCTTTTTGTCCTCCGCAGAGCGCTTTCCCGGGGCGGAGACCACGACAAAGCGCAGCTCCGGGTCTGCCGATACGATGCGCTTTACCTGCCGGAAGCGGGCTGCGTCTGCCAGAGACGTGCCGCCGAATTTTGCTGTTTTCATAGGGCGTCTCCCTTCAAAAGATCGTCCATATCGTAAAGACCGGGCTGCCTGCCGCAGAGGAAGACGGCAGCCCGCAGCGCACCCTCTGCGAACAGCCGCCGGTCATGCGCCTCGTGCTTCAGACTCAGCGTTTCGGCTCCGGTCGAGATCAGCACCTCATGGATGCCGGTCACACTGCCGAGGCGGATGGAGGATATGCCGATCTCGCTGTGTTTTCGCGGTGAAAAGCCGCTGCGGCCGCACACAAGCGCTGCCTCCGGCCGCTCTTTTTGAACGGCGGCAGCGAGCATACGCGCCGTGCCGCTCGGAGCGTCCGCCTTGCGGCTGTGATGCGTCTCCACGATCTCGATCTCCGCCTCCGGAAACAGGCGCGCGGCCTCGCGCACAAGGCCGCAGAGCACCGCAATGCCGAGACTCATGTTGCCGGAAAAAAAGACGGGGATCTGCTCTGAGGCGCGCTCGATGCGCGCGCGCTCCTGCTGCGTGTGTCCGGTGGTGCCGATCACGATGGGAAGGCCGTGCTCCAGCGCAAAGTCAAGCGCGCTTGCGGTCGCGGTGTGAAAGGAAAAGTCGAGCACGACGTCGGCAGATTCCCGGATCTCAGAAAAGGACGCAACCGCGCCGTTTCCGCTGCGGCTGACCATGGGCCCTGCGGTGCAGTCCGCAAATCCGGCGTCCAGCAGCGCGCGAAGCGCTCTGCCCATCGCGCCGTTTGCTCCGTGCAGAAGGATCTTTGTCATCTCAAACACCCCATGCTTCGAGCGCGTTCAGAAGGACGGCCCGGCGTCCTTCCTCCATCGGGGTGAGCGGCAGACGCAGCGTGTCGGTGCCGTAGCCCATTTTTGCCAGCGCCGCCTTGACCGGAATGGGATTGACCTCGGAAAACAGCGCGTCGATGAAGGGCAGCAGACGGCACTGGAGCGCCGCAGCACCGCGCACATCCCCGGAGAAGAACAGCTCGCACAGCTGAACCGCCTCCCTGGGCAGTACATTGGAGAGTACGGAGATGCAGCCCTCGCCGCCCATGGCGAGGATCGGCACGATCTGATCGTCGTTGCCGGAATAGACGTCCAGACGCGCCGCTGCCCTGTGAAACAGCGATACGATCTGCGAGAGGTTTCCGCTTGCCTCCTTTACGGCGGCGATGCGCGGATGCGCTGCAAGTGCGGCGCAGGTCTCTGGCAGCAGGTTGCAGCCCGTGCGGGAGGGAACGTTATAGAGGATCACGGGCCTGTCCGATGCGTCCGCGATGGCGGTATAGTGGGCGATCAGCCCGCGCTGCGTGGCCTTATTGTAGTAGGGCGTCACCACCAGACAGGCGTCCGCTCCGGCGGCGCAGGCAAACCGCGTCAGCTCGACGGCTTTTTCGGTGCAGTTTGCGCCGGTGCCTGCGATGACCGGCACGCGCCCGGCGGCCCGCTTTACGGCAAAGGCGATCGTCTGGCGGTGCTCCTCGGCGGTCATTGTGGACGCCTCGCCCGTTGTGCCGCAGGTGACAAGCCCGGCGACGCCGCTTTCGATCTGCCAGTCTATGAGTCTGCCGTAGGCGTCATAGTCGATGGCGCCGGAAGATGTCATCGGGGTGGCAAGCGCTGTGGCGATGCCGCGGAAAAGTGTTTTCTGTTTCATTTGAGCTACCTCCTGTTTCTGTAGGTCGTCAAGTTCTTCTTTCCTGTTTGAGCTTTTCCAGAAATGCCTCGAGACGATCCATGCCGCGTTCGAGCGTCTGCTCGCCGCAGCAGTAGGATATGCGGATATGCCCCTCTGTTCCGAAGCAGCTTCCGGGTACTGCTGCGACCCCGGCCTCCGCGATCAGACGAAGGCAGAACGCCTCGGAGCAAAGGCCGAAGGCACGGATATCCGGGAAGGCATAAAACGCGCCCTCCGGGACGGGGCAGCAGAGCCCCATCGCATGGAGGCGGCGCAGCACCAGCGCCCGCCTTTTTGCGTAGGTCTCGCGCATCGGCGCCGTGTCGGTTTCCAGCGCCGTCTCACAGGCGGCCTGGAGCATGCTGGGCGCGCAGGTCAGAATATGCCCGTGGAGCGCAGTGAGCTTTCGGATGACCGGCGCGCTGCCCATGAGATATCCGATGCGCCAGCCTGTCATCGCCCACGGCTTTGAAAAGCTCTGGGCGATCAAAAGCCGCTCCCGCAGGCCGGGCAGGGCCGCAGGATCCGGACAGGGCCGCGTGCACAGCCCGCGGTAAACGTCGTCGCAGAGTATAAAGATGGGCCTGTCTCCGAGCGCGCGGCAGACGGCCGCAAGAGAGGCTTCCGTATATACCGCGCCGGTTGGATTGTTCGGGCTGTTGAGCACGAGCGCCTTTGTCCGCGGCGTGATGGCGGCGCAGAGCGCTTCATATGTCAGCTGAAAGCCCGTCCGGGCGGTGTCCAGATACACGGGAACAGCGCCTGCGAGCCGTGTCACGGTCTCGTAAAGCCCGAAGGCGGGCGTCGGGATCACGACCTCGTCGCCGGGGTCGAGGACGCCGGTCAGCGCGCAGTAAATGGCCTCCGTTGCACCGGCGGTGACGAGGATCTCGTCCGGCCCGTAGTCAAGCTGGCGCGTTTTTGCCTCATAGGCGGCGAGTTTCGCACGGAGCGAAGCGCTGCCCTGGTTTGCGGTGTAGTGGGTACTGCCGCCTGTAAGTGCGCGGACGGCGGCCTCGCATATGGGTGCGGGCGTGGGAAGATCCGGCTCGCCGATGGTCAGCGCGATGCAGTCCTTACGCTCTGCGGCAAGGGCGGTATAGCGGCGAATGGCGCTCAAAGAGAGCCCCGCGAGCGATGTGCAGAGCCTGTCTACCATACTGTGCCTCCCGCGACTGCCTCAAAATAGCGCACGCCGGCCTCAAGCACGCGCTCGTCAAAATCGAACGCCGCCGTGTGCAGCGCCGATGTCTCGCCGCAGCCCAAAAACAGAAACAGGCCGGGAAGCCGCCGCTGATAGTATGAAAAATCGTCGCTTGCCATGGTTGGCGCAGTCAGCGCCTCGATGGGAAACAGCGCAGAAGCCCTGCGGAGCAGATCGGGCGGATTCACAACAGCGGGGTAGCCCTCGCTGAAATGGACGGCGGCCGCACAGCCGCTGGTTTGCGCGACATGGCGGCTGATCGTCTCCAGCGCCTCCTGGATGCTGCAAAACGCAGCATCATCGAGCGCGCGCAGACTGCCCTCCAGCCGTGCGCTTCCGGCAACTGCATTGCGGACGCTTCCGGCCTCCATGCGTCCAAAGCCGAGCAGGAGCTCCGGCCTTTGCGGGATCGACAGCGCCGCCGCCTCGTTGTAAAATGCCACGCAGGCGGCAAGCGCGTCGCGGCCGGAGCCGGCGGAGCAGAAATGTGCGCAGCGGCCCGTGGCGGTGAACGTCACCTCGGCCGAGCGCGCCATCATGGGGCCGGGCAAACCGGCGAGCGTCCCGGCGGGAAGCCCCGGCCAGAGATGCAGGGCGAAAATGGCCTTGACGCGCAGCCGCTCAAAAACCCCTGTTTCACAGATCCGTCTGGCTCCGCCGGTCGTTTCCTCGGCGGGCTGAAACACCAGCAGGACGTTGTGCGGCAGATTTTCCTTTCCGCGCAGCCTGCGGCCAAGCTCCAGAGCCATCGCCATGTGCCCGTCGTGACCGCAGGCATGCATGAGCCCGCTGTGCTGAGAAGAAAACGGCAGACCTGTCTGCTCCGCAATGGGCAGCGCGTCCATTTCAGCGCGAAATGCCAGCGTATCCGCTGCGCCGAAGTCAAAATAAGCGCACACAGCGCTGTCAAGCGGGAAAAACACCTCGCAGCCGAGCGTGCCGAGGACTTCTTGTACATAGTCCATGGTCTTGGGCAGCTCGTCGCCCAGCTCGGGGATGCGGTGCAGGGCGCGTCTGTCCACTGTCATGGGGGTGAGCGTTTGCATATTTGTAAACCTTCCTTGCTGCTTTTTGAATGTCATGCGTCTGCGGCTCAAAGCTCCCGCAGGGCGTCCACCAGCGCCGTCTTGGCGGCAGAGGTCTCATCCTTACGCTTGATGATGTGCGCGGGGCATCCGGCGACCACGGTGTCGGGCGGTACGTCCGATATGACGACCGCACCCGCCGCAACGACTGCGCCCCTGCCGATGCGGCAGCCCTCGATCACCACTGCGTTCGCCCCGATGAGCACCTCATCCTCCACAACGACGGGCAGTGCACTCGCGGGCTCGATCACCCCGGCCAGCACTGCGCCTGCGCCGATGTGGCAGCGTGCGCCGACCATCGCCCTGCCTCCGAGCACCGCGCCCATGTCGATCATGGTGCCCGCGCCCACGCTTGCGCCGATGTTGAGGATGGCGCCCATCATGATGACCGCGCCCTCTCCGATCTCGACCTGCTCGCGAATGATGGCGCCCGGCTCGATCCGGGCGTTCAGCCCCTTCGTGTCGAGCATGGGAACGGCGGAATTGCGGCAGGTGCTTTCGATCACAATATCGGCAATGGCGTCCTGCTGCGCCTCGACGGCGGGGCCGATGTCCCGCCAGTCGCCAAACACGATTTTTGCCCCGTCCCCGGCCGGAAAGACCTTGGCGTTCGGAAAGCTCGTCGGAAAACGTTCCCAAATGTAGACCTTGACCGGTGTTTTCTTTTCGGCAGTGCGGATATATTCGATCAGTTCCGCTGCGTTCATGTGTGCGCTCCTTTTCATGCTTATTTACTGTAAATTCATCATATCGGATACTTCGATGCAATACAATGCACAACAATGCGCAGATTATTGCAAAAAATGCTCATTTCTTTGCCACAATGTCAAGTGATGAATTAAGAAAATAAACATACAGCCATCTTCTCCACAAAGAAAAATAAATCACTGTCGATTCCAGTGTAGATAAATTTTCTTTTGCCTTCTTCATAAGGAACTTTTCTGTGTTTGTAGGTGGAAAAACATTTACATTCTTGCTCTTGAATACAACTCAAAAAAATGCTATACTTGCATATAAGTATCTGCCTGCACTTTCGGCAGATTGATTTTTGCGCATTAGTTAGAGGCAGCTAACCACAAGGAGGTGTTGACTTATTATTATTTCATACCCTGAGGCTCGTTTTGTCCCCACCGCGGTAAGCATTGCTGCATCAAGTCAGATTATGCAGGCGAATAAAACAGCCGATAATCAATATCTCATTCCCCTCATAGATGGTACCATTGAAAACATTGATATTGCCGATGGAATATTGTTGACAACATCAGAGTTTGTTTCACAGGAAGATATTGAAATGACAACAACACACGACGATTTGAGCCTGTTTCAGATTTCCTTTTGCATTGATGGCAATATGGAGTGGTCTTACATCAATAACGAGGTTGTTCATCAATTTCAAATTGCGGCACAGCAGAGCCAAGTACGCTACGGAACATTTAAGGAGTGCCGAAGTAAAATAAGCGGAAACAGAAAATTCAAAGGCATTAGCATTACTTTGGATGAAAAAATCTTTGAGCAGATTTTCACCTGTATCAAAATAAGGGGGGCATTATATGATACAAGAAAAACAGCGCCAGTAAGAGTATACACCTACACACCAAACATCAGTAAAATTCTCTCTGAAATCCTTGCTTGCCACTTTTGTGATGAAATGAAAAAGCTCTACCTGCAAGGAAAAATTTTTGAGTTAATTGCTGTTTACTGCGACGAGGTTATTTGCAAATCTCCTACAAATGACTTTGGCATCCGTATTAGTGTGGAAGATTACAATGCGCTGTTGAAGGCGCGGGAATTTATTGGTGAAAACTTCGCCCACCCCCTCACAATTCCAATTGTTGCAAAGGCGATTGCTATCAACGAGCAAAAATTAAAGGATGGATTTAAGCGGTGCTTTGGAGTTACAGTTAATGATTATGTTGTAGAAAAACGGCTGGAAGCAGCGATACGATTATTGAAAACTGGAAAACATACTGTGCAGGAAGTGACATGGATGGTGGGGTATTCTCATACGGGATATTTCATCGAGCTTTTTCGGAAGCATTATGGAATATCCCCCGGCGAAATGTTAAAAAACAACAGATAAGAACTTCATGTAAGTCTGAAAAGACCGCATGAAGTTCTTTCTTTTGTGATATAGGAACTTCCGATAGTGACACTATGCAGAAAATCACCGTGCTATACTAATAGCAGTTAGCGTTATCTAACCAAAAAACTCGGAGGTTATTGCTATGAGCAGAACAAATGAAAACAAATTAAAAATGAAGGACATTGCAACCATAGGCATCTTTAGCGCACTCCTTTTTGTGGTGACAATGGTAGCAGGAGCTTTGATGGGAATTAGCATGGTGTTGAATATGTATTCCGTTGCGGTTGTTGCCGTTTTATCTGCGCCGCTTTATATGCTGATTATGGCAAAAGTACATAAGAAAGGCGCAGTCTTATTGACTTTTGCTATTGTCGGTATTCTATGGGGGCTGTTTGGCGGTATTTTTGTCTTGATTTGGATGTTAGGGTTTGGCGTTGTAGGCGAAGTCCTTGCCAGCAAATCAAAGTATCAGAATTACAAAATGCTTACCGTTTCTTTTGGATTGTATTCAGTTGGATATTATTTAGGTGCCATCGCACCCCTCTATTATTATCCCGCATTTTGGTATGGATTTGACCGTCCAAAGGAAACCGTGGATGCAATGATTGCAGCAGCACATTCTACGACTGGGCTTGCTGCAATTCCGGTTACGTTGATCGCGATTGTGATAGGTGCTGTAATTGCAAAGAGAATGTTGAAGAAGCATTTTGAAAAAGCAGGAGTGATTTAATGCACCGCATAGACCCCCGGATAGTGATTATTCAGATTGCGCTTTCAGGGATATGTGCATTTTGGATTTTTAAGCCGTTAGCCATGCTTTGTGAAGTGATTTTTCTGATGAGCTTTCTGTTATATTTGCAACACCCGAAGGAGGCTTTGCGGCTGGGCGTATGGTTTGCGTTTCTTGTCGGATTGTATGCCTTACTGAATGAGAGCAACGCTCCGCAAATCATAGTCCAGCCCGTTTTCCTATTACGCAAGCTCTCTCCCTTACTGGGCGTAATGGTTCTGTCACTAAAGGCGTTGACCGTGAGTGAGCTGTTCATGGGGCTTCAAAAATTACATTGCCCTAAATCAGCTACGCTTGCGCTTGCTGTCGCATTGCGATTTATTCCCACTATTCGCCATGAGCTTGAACAGATTAGAAACGGCATGAAAACAAGGGGCGTCCCCTTAAATGTGATTACTTTTGTAAAAGCTCCTGCCATGACCACAGAATACATGATTATTCCCTTTATCATGCGCTGTATAAAGGTAGCGGATGAATTATCTGCGGCTGCGGTCACTCGTGCAATCGAAAATCCTGTGCCAAGAGGGATGAGAGTTCCTCTGAAAATCAGAATAAAGGATATTGTGTATCTGATGATGGTGATTTGCGCTAATATCGGAACACTTCTTTATTCATTGTGCGGGTAGCGCGGAGGTTCAGAATGAGTATGATCACAATAAGAAATTTACAATTTCAATATGATGCCGCTCCGGAGATAAATGCTCTTTATGGAATTGATTTGGAAATTCGTAAAGGAGAGTGCATTGTTTTAACGGGAGAAAGTGGCTGCGGGAAAACAACTTTAACACGATGCCTCAATGGTTTAATACCCAACTTTTTTGAAGGAACGCTTACAGGAGAAATATTGTACGAGGGTGTTCCAGTAAACAAATTGGAACAGTATGAGCTTAGTCGCAAAATTGGCACAGTGTTTCAAGATCCCCGTTCACAATTTTTTGCAGTAAACACAACGGACGAAGTAGCTTTCGGGTGTGAAAATCTTGCCTTTTCCACGGAGCGGATAAATCAGAACGTGGACGCCGCATTCTCCCGAATGAATATTGACGTACTGCGAGATCGGAGTTTATTTGGGTTATCCAGCGGCGAAAAACAGCGGCTGGCAGTTGCTTCTATCTATGCAATGGATACCGATGTCATTGTTTTGGACGAACCGACGGCAAACCTTGATGGAGAAACAATACAAAATCTCCGTGAGCTTTTATTTACACTAAAAGCCGAGGGGAAAACTCTCATTATTTCTGAACACCGCCTTTCCTGGCTTGTAGGAATTGCCGACCGATATGTATATATGCGCAAAGGGAGAATTGAAAAAATATGGAGTGCGGCGGAGGCTGCTTGCCTTTCGCCTGATGTGCTGCGAGAATACGGTTTACGCAGCATACAAAATGTGCTTTTTCCTACAAAGAAAACTCCTGCAAGGTCTGATGCAAACGAGCTGACGTGTCAAAACCTCTGTATTTACTACGGAAAGCAGGAAATTATCCATGATTTGAATTTTTGCTTTACATGGGGCGAAGAAGGTCGGATTATTGGAATTGTCGGTGCGAACGGTTCCGGGAAAACAACATTTTCTAAAGTGCTGTGCGGACTTATGGCACCGCGAACTGGGGAAATTCGTCTGAACGGCAAAAAAATGACCCATAGAGAGCTGCTGAAAAAAACATACTTTGTTATGCAGGACGCGGATTATCAGCTTTTTACGGAAAGCGTTACACATGAAATGGAATTGGCGGCACGAAAAAATAAGCAAAAAAACGTTCGATCTTCAAAAGAGGAAACAACAAACATTCTTGACAGGTTCGGCTTGGCCGAATATTCCGAAAGACACCCGCTATCCTTGTCCGGCGGACAAAAGCAGCGGGTCACGATTGCTGCTTCCATCGCTGCAAAATCGGATATTCTTGTTTTGGACGAGCCGACGAGTGGGCTTGACGGACGGAATATGCTCCGTCTAAAGAATATTCTGCGTGAACTGAAAAAACAGGGAATGCTGATTTTCATTGTAACCCATGACGCAGAATTTCTTGAAGGATTAACAGATGAATTACTGACCATTTCAAATAAGGAGGAAAATATGGACAAAAGAGAAAAACAGCAATCGCCTTTAAGGGGTATTTTGCAGTTTGCCAGTCAGAGGAAAGGACTTTTGAGGATTTCTGTTATCCTTTCTGTTCTGTCCTCTGCGTTTGGTATGGTTCCATACGCTGCTGTAGCTGTGTTGCTTGGGAAAGCGTTAGACAATGCTTTGACCATAGAATGGGCAGCCAGCTTGACCTTGGTGGCTTTAGCAGGATATTTTCCAAAACACTTTCTATATTCAAAATCAACCCTATGCTCCCACAAGGCAGCGTATGAAATCATACAGAATATCCGCTGCGCAATTATGCGGAAGATGTCAAAAATGTCTATGGGGACAATACAGGAAAAATCTTCCGGCGAATTTAAGCAATTAGTCATTGATGATACGGAACGACTTGAAGGACAGATTGCTCATGCCATTCCCGAAATGACAGCAAGTATTCTTATTCCGATTTTTGTGTTTGCCTATCTGCTTTTTGTGGATTGGCGTATGGCGCTTGCTTCTCTTGCTTCGGCTGTTTTGGGAAATGTTATCTATTATAGCATGATGATAGGGCGCAGCGAGAGGATGAAAGAATATATGTCCGCGAATGGAGATATGAACGCAACCATTGTTGAGTATGTAAATGGTATGGAAGTTATCCGTATGTTCAATCAGACGGCTTCTTCGATGGGACGGTTTAAGGGAGCAGTATTGAAAGTGCGGGATATTACTACCGCATGGTATAAGCACTGCTATCCTTTTATGAGTATCAGTCAGGTTGTTATGCCCTCAACGATTGCATTTGTTTTGCCCGTCGGCGTTGTACTTCTTTCGGGTGGTACTACGACATTAAACGAGGTTATTTTATGTATTCTTCTCTCTATGGGGCTTGTTGGCTCTTTACAGGCAATGATTGAGTTTTGGCATGACATTGCCGCAATTTATGAGATACAGCCCCGTATTATGGCACTTTTAGAAGCAAAGGAGTTGCCCGAGCCGATAGAAGCACAACACAGTAGCGGCAATGATGTGGAGCTGAAAGATGTTCATTTCAGCTACGGAGCAATCGAGGTTATCCATGGCGTTTCCTTTACGGCAAAGGCTGGGACAGTCACAGCATTGGTAGGTCCGTCCGGTTCGGGGAAATCAACTCTGGCAAAACTCATTGCCCGCTTTTGGGACGTGAGCGCGGGTGCGGTAACTGTGGGCGGCGCGGATATTCGCAATCTGCCGTTATCCGAGCTTTCCGAAAAAATCAGTTATGTTTCACAGGATAATTTTCTGTTCAATATGAGCCTGAGGGACAATATCCGAATCGGTAAGCCGGATGCTACGGATGCAGAAGTAGAACGGGCTGCGTCACTGGCGAGATGTGATGACTTTATTGCCCGCTTCCCTAAGGGTTATGATACCAACGCCGGGGATGCAGGTGCCCGCCTTTCGGGAGGGGAACGGCAGCGTTTGGCGATTGCGAGGGCAATTCTAAAGGACGCTCCGATTATTATTCTTGATGAAGCTACGGCGTTTACCGACCCGGA
>ENA-ORCN01001905-ORCN01001905.1-human-gut-metagenome-genome-assembly--contig:-NODE-1905-length-12638-cov-6.043149_pt1 | contig 12638 bp, 10 predicted proteins | sample MGYA00242984_ERZ507984 | MGnify/ENA primary metagenome ERZ507984 (study PRJEB26167, sample SAMN06115395) | human gut metagenome | host: Homo sapiens | place: China:Hubei | collected 2016-05-19... | reverse complement strand
AAGGAAGTATATTTTATGTGTACAAAACAACATTGCGATGAAGATGTCAAACGAACCCTCGTTGAGCTTTACCACAATGGTAAAACTCAGGCCTCTCTTATCAAAGAGTACGGCGTATCTCAAACTGCTCTTTCCAGATGGGTCAAACAGTATTCAACTGTTGAAACTGATGACGGTGAAGTTCTTACTGCAAAGCAGGTGAAAGAGCTTCAAAAACGTATGGCTCAGCTGGAAGAAGAAAACCAAATACTAAAAAAAGCGATTGCCATATTCACGCCACACTCAAGCAACGATTAGATGCCGTGCATAAGCTGCGTCATCAATACGATATCAAAACTCTTTGTCGAGTTCTTCGCATAAATCGCAGTACTTATTACAAGCACTTTTATTCAGATTTAGCACCTCGTACAAAAGAAAATCCGTTGATTCGTAAGCACCTTTTACAAATCTATACTGATTACGATAACTCTCTTGGTGCTTACAAGATCCGTCGTGTATTAGAACGTGATTATGGCATAAACATCAGTCTCGGCAGAGTGGACCGCCTGATGAACACTATGAATCTACCAAAACGTTCCACAGAAAAACCAAAATGGAAAGGTGCCTGGAAAGACAATGGTCCTTGTGAGTAACACTCCCTTTTGAAATCGAGACAGATTCACGTCCCCTCTCGCTTTTAAAATTTCTTACCGCACTTTGGGCAATACTCAAAATTTTCTGCTGTCTCATACCCACAGTAATTGCAATGTTTATAGTTATACCCATAGGTCACTTTTGAAATTCTCTGCAAATGCTCCGGGCGAATCAGTACCTGCTCTCCCCGGGCAATGGCCTTTCCCATCTCCGGATCCAGTTCATACAGCGTATTACAGCAGCTTGTCCGCACATAATAGTGCTTATTCCACTTAATACACGGTATGAAAAACATAGCCCGTCTCCTATCTCACCAGTCCCATGTTGCTTCTGTATTCCTCATTCAGCTGCCGCAGTTCCTTCTCCCCGTTAATGTACGGTTCATAAAATGTATCCACGGAACCACCGCCCAGATTATCACAACCGTTGCAGAAGTCACAGGCTCCACCGCACTGGTTCAAACCCTCCTGTATAATGCGGATCCGCTCTTCTCTCGTTATATCTTTGATCAGTATACTTTTGATCTCCATATGCCATCACCTTTCCTGATTTATCAATACTATATATCAATAATAATGAAACTGCCTGATATGCGATAACTTTATTTTACCACACATCAGGCAGTCTGTTATCATTTTATTTCTTTACCCCGGCAATATCATCCGGATCCCGGCCTTGATAATTCCGATCCCTACCGGTATTAAAATGATTGTACAGCAGAAGATCACTCCCACGCCCGACAGGATGAGGCCGATGGGCAACAGGATCAGCAGCCACACACAGGCCTTTAAAATTGCCCCGGTAATCTTATATGCGATTCCGAATAAAATGGTTAACAGCAACAGACACAATATAAATGAAATCATAATTTTTCTCCTTTCCATAATGTAGGCCACATGCTTCACAGAAAAAACTCCTGTCTTTGTAGCTATTATATCCGGTTGTCCCACCATTTTCAGTACGTAATGTTGCACGATAAGTCATCCTAATATAGGAAAAGGACAGAGGATATCCTCTGCCCTTTTCTAGGCTGTTTCTATGCTGTTTCTTCAGGAATGGTCCCGGAACATAATGCATTCCTTCACTGTTTCCAACAGCTTCTTTTCATCCATCGGCTGTTGATAATGTCTTCCGCAAAGGCATTGGCGCTCATGGCAATGATGGGGACATTTCCGGCATCCGACCGTTTCATGGACCGGATCCTGCGGGTGGCATCCCAGCCATTTAGCTTCGGCATCATAATGTCCATGAAGATCACATCGTAATATCCCAGCTCAGATTTTTGAACTTTTGTACCGCCTCTTCTCCGTCTGCAGCGCACTCTACGTGGATCCCGTAATCCTCCAGCATGAATTTTGTGATCTCCATGTTGAGTTCATTGTCCTCTGCTAACAGCGCCCGCAGACCTTCCACCGGGATTTCCTCATAGTTTACGTTCTTCTCCTTCTCCACCGGTTCCCCGATTTTGAACGGAAGTGTCATGGTCACAGTAGTTCCGACGCCTTTTTTACTCTCTATGGCAATGTCTCCATCCAGCCTGTCCACGATTTTCTTTGCAATGGCAAGTCCCAGTCCTGTGCCTTCGTACCTGGATCTGCTGGTCTCATTCTCCTGCGTGAACGGTTCAAAAGCATGTTCCAGAAAGGTTTCACTCATGCCGATACCAGTATCGGCACAGCCGAATTCATAGACTACCCGCTCCTCGTCCGCATATTTTTCTGCACACCAGACACGCACACTGCCGCCCGGTCCGGTAAATTTAACCGCATTATCAGAAATATTGGTCAGCAGTCTCTCCACATAGATTGGATTCCCTGCCAGATCCATATGGCGGATATCACTCTGTTCCCAGTCAACAATATATTCCACATTCTTTTCTGCCGCCTGCTTCTGCTTGCCGAGGTTAACCCGGTTCAGCAGTTCTGCCAGATTAAACGGAATCTCCTGTTCCACTACACCTCCCGACTCCAGTTTGTTCATATCCAGAATATCATTCACGATAGAGACCAGATACTTCGATGAAGTCATGATCTGTTCCCGGCACTTTCTCTGTACCTCCAGATCATCCGGATAACGGTTTGCCAGATTCAGCGTGCCGATAATGCCATTCATGGGTGTCCGGATATCATGACTCATATTTGACAGGAAACGGGCCTTCAAAGCTGCTGCCTTCCTGGCTTCCTCCACCTGATACATCAGTTCATGTTCCCACTTCTTGGTATCGCTGATGCTGCGGATCAGGCAGAGCACATGGGTCAGTACACCGTTTTCGTCTCTCTTTTTTTCCACAAAACGGAGTCTGTGCCAGTCGCCATCCTTCATCCGGTATTCTAGGACTAACGTCTCTTCATTCTTCATGCGTTCCGGCAGGGTCTTCAGATCCACAAATTTGAAAAATGCCTCCTGATACTCCTCCGCCACGTATTGTCTGCATACCTTTTCATTGCTTTCCGACAGCTTTCCCGATTTCGTGAACTTCAGATGCTCGGTATCCCGGTTATTGATCTCTTCGAAATAATCTGCCTGAATATCGATCCGTGAAATATACTGGTAAGTTCTGGCGATGGAGGAAATGATCTCGTTACTCAGCTTCACTTTCTCCAATGTGTCCTGTAACTGCTTCTGGATTGCTTTTTCTTTGTACAGAATGCTGTCTATATTCCGGCAATAATTTATTCAGGATGTCATTTTCGTTCTGCTCATAGTTTAAAGACATCGTTTTCCCCTTCTACGGCACAATAAAAGCCGTCTGCCAAAAATGTGCACTGACAGACGGCTCACGATAAACATACTCCCCTACACTCAGGAATCTGCTGCAACCGGCTGTCATAGTCTGATTTTTCTCTATGTTCAGACCTTAGACCCATCTGGCTTTGTGTCCCCGTTTTTCAGCGGGTTTACTAAATAGATATTATTTTTATTACATTTTCTCCGGAGCTTCGAATCCCAGCATATCAATACAGGTCTCCAGGATATCTCTGGTCAGCACTAAAAGTGCTACCAGTCCCTGCTTACGCTCCTCATTCTCTTCACCTAAGATCTTGGTCTCATGGTAGAAGTGGTTGAACGCATTGGCAAGATCGTAAATATAGGCACATACCTTATGGGGTGCCAGTTCTTCTCCAGCGGTAGCGATCATGGTATTGAACTGTGCCAGTTCCATGGCAAGCTCTTTCTCGGACGCATTACCGGGCTGCTGTAATTTTACAGCGGTCAGGTCTCCGCCCTGCTCCTTGTATTTATTCAAAATAGACTTGATTCGCACAATGGTATACAGGATGTAGGGGCCGGTATCTCCCTCGAAGGAGGTGAAACGGTCGATATCAAAAACATAATCCTTGGATGCCTGATTGGACAGATCACCGTATTTTAACGCGGAGATAGCTACCACGTCCGCTACCTTTCTCGCCTCGGCATCTTCCATATCGCGGCCTTCCTTGATCTTTTTGTACATCTCATCCTGGGTATCCTTGATCAGGTTCTCGACACGCATAACACCGCCCTGTCTGGTCTTGAAGGGTTTGCCATCCTTGCCGTTCATGGTACCGAAGCCCAAGAACTTCAGCTCGGTCTCGGGTTCTACCAATTTCGTCTTGCGGGCACAGCGGAATACCTGCTCGAAGTACAATTCCTGACGCTTGTCCACCACGTAGATCAGCTCGTCGGGATGATACAGCTTCATACGCTCCATAATAGTAGCCAGGTCTGTGGTATTGTACAGAGAGGCCGCGTCGGACTTTAAGATCATGCAGGGAGGGATCTCCTTGGTGTCGGTATCTTCCTTGACATCCACTACCAACGCACCCTCACTTAAGTGTGCATAGCCGTTGTCCTTCATATAAGCGACCATCTCCGGGATGATGTCATGGACATCGCTCTCTCCCTTCCACAGATCGAATTCTACGTTTAATTTGGAATAATTCTTCTTCAGGTCGTTCACAGACACATTGATAATGTGCTTCCACAGAGCACGATATCCTCTGACACCGCTCTGTAATTTGAAGGTTGCTTCCATGGCCTTTGCCTTGTACTCGGGATCTTCCTTGGACTTGGCGCTGGCTGCGGGATAGATTTCCTCCAGTTCACTGATGGTAAACGGAGCTTCCTCGGGATATTCCCCGGCGTAGTTCTCATCAAAATATACCAGTTCCGGCTGTCTCTCCTGTAAACCGGTGATCACCAGACCCATCTGTAATCCCCAGTCACCCAGATGCACATCACCGATAACCTCATGTCCCACATAGCGGCTGATGCGTTTTACGCTCTCACCGATCACTGCGGAACGTAAATGTCCCACATGCAGAGGTTTTGCCACGTTGGGGCCGCCGTAGTCGATAATGATCTTCTTGGGATGTTCGGGCTTCTCCAGACCGAATTTTTCATTTGCCTCCATGCCCTGTAAATAGGTGAGCAAAAATGCCTCACTGACCTTCAGGTTCAGGAATCCGGGGGCTACTGCCACCACTTCGGAAAATACCTTGCTGTCTTTTAACTGCTCTGCCACGTCGTTTGCGATCATGATGGGGGCTTTTTTATACAGCTTGGCTCCCGCCATGGCGCCGTTACACTGATATTCGCACAGGTCAGGACGGTTGGAAAGCATTACTTTTCCTAAGCTTCCGTCATAGCCTGCTGCGGTAAATGCCTGCTGCATTTCCTCTGTCAGCATTTCTAAAAATTTCTTCATGTCAGTCAATCCTCATACCTTTCAGTAATCTGCCGGTATTCCGTTACTTCCTGTAATGTACCGGAATATCTTGTGCAGTCACAAGTTCTATCTCTCACGCTGCCGCGCTGTTTTCAATATTTCTACTATATCCTAAAATCCCCTATCCCGCAAGACGCAATTACGCATTTATAATCTGTGCTTCCCGCTCCGCCTTGGAAAAGGCACAGCCGCAGTAATTCTGCCGGTACAGCTCATACTCTGCGGACAGTCCGATGGATCTCTTATACCCGTTCTTTTTCTTGAAATCCGAGGGCAGCCAGGGGATACCATATTCCCCGGACAGTGCCTGCCCGATCTCATTGATCTTCGCCGCATTTTTCAGAGGGCTGATGGTCAGGGTCGTGGCAAAATAATCATAACCGCCACCTGCTGCCAGCTCTGCGGTCCTGCGCAGCCGCAGGTCGAAGCAACGGAAGCACCGCTCTCCCCCTTCGGGACAGTTCTCGTAACCCTTCGCCATCTCATAAAAACGCTCCGGTTCATAATCTCCCTCCACGATGTCGATGGGCCAGCCCTTTTCTTCTTTATTATAAGCTGCGATCAGACGCTTCTGCTCCGCCACGCGCTTTTGGTATTCTTCCGAAAAGGAAATGTTGGGATTGTAATAAAATACCGTAATCAAAAAATAACGGCACAGATATTCCAGACAATAACTGCTGCACGGTGCACAGCAGCTATGCAGAAACAGGCGGGGCGGCCGCCAGTCCGACGTTGCCTCGCCCTTCTCCTGTAAGGTATTTAAAATTTTCTCTAATTCTTTCTGATAATTTACCTGATTCATATGGTTCTCTTTTCATTTATACTCTAGCATGCGCTCATTATAGCATATTTTTTTAGAGATGCCGCAATCATTTTTTCAAAAACTCCTCCGTTACGCCAGACTGATCATCCACTTCTTTTAAAATACATTCCACCAACTACAGCAGATAAAATCCGGCGCTGCCTCTGGGCACGGTAACCTTTCCGCCTGCAAATGCAGCTCCCCCACCGAAGGTATACAAAGCTTCCTTTACCGCATAGTCTCCTTCGAAGCTGGCCTCTCTGTCCGCCGGATTGATGATGACCAGGATCTTCTCCCTGTTATCACTGCGCAGGTAGGCTAATGGATACTTCTTTTCCTCCGCATAGACGAACTCGATCTCTCCACGGCTCTGCAATGCGCTGTGCGCCTGACGGAGGTTAATTAACTTCTGAATCTCATGATACAGGGAATCCGGATCTGCCATCTGCGCTTCCACTGTGGGACGGTCAGTGGCTTCGTCCTGTTTTACATAGAGCTTTTCCTTCGGTGCCGCACTGAAGCCGGCGTTGGTGGTATGATCCCACTGCATGGGCGAGCGGGAACCGGTACGTCCGTAACCGCCCTCTACGGAGTGCAGATTTTCCACATAGCGCATGCCGATCTCATCGCCATAATATAGGAAAGGTGCACCGGGCATGGACAGGAGGAATGCAAATGCCACCTTTAACTCCTCCCCATGAATGCTTCTCGCTAGGCGATCCATATCGTGGTTGCCGGAGGGAATACAGATCAGACCTTTGCGCTGTGCCTTTTCATAATTTTCCTTGTATTTCTCTACGAAGGCTGCCACATCACCCTTACCTCTTCCGGAGAAGAAAGGCTCCTCGCAGCGGAACAGATCGTTATAATGAGACGGTCCAAAATGAAGTAAAAAGTCCATATGGAAGCCGCCCTGCAGGGACTTGTCCGGTTCTCCCCACTCGGATACCAACACTGCCTCGGGGAACTCTGCATCCAGGAACGCTCTTACCTTTCTCCACAGAGCAATGTTTCCCTTGCCGTCCTCATCGTTTTTCACCAGAGAACCTGCCATATCCACACGGAAACCGTCACAGCCCATGCCGATCCAGAACCGCATGACATTTTCCATCTCTGCAAGCGTCGCCTTAGGACCCGGATCATCGGGATCCTGCTGCCAGTCCTGTGTCTTTTTATAAAATCCGTAATTGAGTGCCGGCTGGTGTGCGAAAAAGTTCACGATCACTGAGCCCTCTCTCTCGGAGATACCGCACAGACTTCCCATATTCTCCAACTGTCCCCAGGTGCTGTCGGTCCAGATATAACGATCAGTAAATTCATTACGATCTGCCTTACAGGACTCCTTAAACCAGGGATGTGCCACAGATGTATGTCCCGGCACCAGGTCTAACAGGATATGCATATTCCGCTTGTGTACTTCGTTAAACAGGCGCTTCAGGTCCGCATTGGTGCCGTATCTGGGAGCTGCCTGATAGTAGTCCGCCACATCATAGCCTGCGTCTCCGAAGGGGGATGCAAAACAGGGATTCATCCAGATCGCATTACATCCCAGTTCCTTAATATAATCCAGTCTTTCTATGATACCCTGAAAATCGCCGATACCGTCACCATTGGTATCCAGAAAAGACTGGGGATAAATTTCATAAAAGATTGCATTATCAAGCCATTTTGCCATAGTGTACTCCTTCCTGTGTGCTTTATTTTTATTGCAAAAAACGTTTTCCGATACTTTCTTTTAACATACCACAGAATGGCTACTTGTACAACTGCGAAAAAACATCTATAATAAAATGATGCCAGGTTCTAAAGGTCTAAGCCCATATGAGCTTGCTCATAGGTGGGTGAAAGACCTTGAGACCCGCCCCGATATGAGCATAAAAGGGAAGCGTAAGCTTCACGATATGCGAATAGCGGGCAGGGTGCTATGTGCCAGTGGCACATGTTTAGCACGGACCGAAGCGGAGCGTAGAAGTGAGAGTGCGTAGCACGAAACAATCCGCAGGCATCCAGTCAAGATAAAGAAATAAGAACGAGGTCTATCATGTTAACACAGAAAGTAAGCACCATCGATGAGCTCCTGCAGTTCGTCAGTACATTACGCCAAAAGCACGGCGTCCGCCTCTGGTTCCGCGGGGAAGAGAATGCGGATCTGACTCTGATCCCTTCCATCCAACGAAGCCAGAAAAGACTGGACTCCGAACGCTATATTGCCAATGATTTCTATATCCGGGCGAGACAGATCCTGGACAATCCTCCCGACAAACACAATTACGCCGGCTGGGTCTCCCTGATGCAGCACTACGGTCTGCCCACGAGAATGTTAGACTGGACCCAGTCTCCCCTGATCGCCGTATTTTTCGCCACGGAGACTTACCGGGAGACTCCGGACACCGATGCCTGTGTCTGGGTACTGACACCGGGGCTGTTGAACGAGAAGGAAGGATTCGGCAACTGCATCTATCCCATTGATGCGGACACCACACAGGAAATGCTGCTGCCCGCCTTCAAACACAACCACCACAATCCGGAATTGAAAAACAAGATCCTGGCTTGCAGCTCCACAGAGAATAACCTCCGCATGTACTCCCAGTACTCCAACTTCACCGTACATAACTCTCTGGAACGTCTGGAAGATATCTGCGATGAAAATATGCTGTATAAGATCATTATCCCCTCCGGGCGGAAACAATACTTTATTGAAAGCCTGCGGGTATTCGGCATCTCTGAGAGCTTCGTATACCCCGATCTGGATCATATATCCAGTGATTTGAAGGACTCATATGGGATTTAGGGTCATTTGCTACAAATCGCTGTAGGATTTTGAAAGATTCCTATGGAATTTAATAATCATGCTACCTACGGATTGTTCCGCACTACGTGCTCTCACAATCCTGCCCAATATTCGCATATCATGGGATTGACATCCCACTTTTATGCTCATATCGGGTCGGGTCCCAAGTTTTTTCGCGCACCTATGAGCAAGCTCATGCGGCTTAAACCTTTTGACCCTTGTATCATATATATAGAAAGGAAATATACACATGAAAATCGTATTACAGCATCTGACCAAGAAATTCCCCGCACGCGGTCCTGTCCGCGGCAGGAAGAACCGTGAGGATGTCATTGCCGTGAATGACTTCGACTTCGAGATCCCCGACGGCAAGCTGATCGGACTTTTAGGTCCCTCTGGCTGTGGCAAAAGTACGGCACTGAATCTGATCTGCGGTCTGCTGAAGCCCACCGAGGGCAAGATCTTTTTCGGAGAAGATGATGTCACCGGACTTCCTCCCGAGAACCGCGGTGTCGGCATGGTCTTCCAGAACTATGCCCTCTACCCCCATCTCACCGTGGAGAAAAATATCCAGTTCCCCTTAGAGAACCTGAAGGGTGCCGACAAACTTTCCAAAGAGGAAATGAGCAAGCGAGTGCTGGAAGCGGCAAAACTGGTGCAGATCGACCACCTGTTGGAGCGCAAACCCAACGAACTCTCCGGCGGTCAGCAACAGCGTGTGGCCATTGCCAGAGCCTTAGTCAAGCTGCCTCGCGTTCTTCTTTTGGACGAGCCCCTCTCCAATCTGGATGCCAGACTCCGTCTCCAGACCAGAGAAGAGATCCGCCGGATCCAGCAGGAGACGCAGATCACCACCATCTTCGTTACCCACGATCAGGACGAAGCCATGAGCATCTCCGATATGATCGTCGTGATGAAGGACGGTATCGTACAGCAGATCGGCAAACCCCAGAACGTATACGATGATCCCGTGAACCTGTTCGTTGCAAAGTTCCTCGGCACACCTCCCATCAATGTATTTTCCGGTGAGGTAAAAAATGAGCAATTATACATTGGCTCCGAGGCTGTCCTGTCCACTCCCGGAGTATCGGACCAGCCCGTGCATGTCGGCATCCGCCCGGAAGGCTTCATCTTAAAAGAGGACGGACCGCTCTCCTGCGATCTGGTGCGTCTGGAGGTCATGGGCCGGGATGTGAGCATTGTTTCCACCCATGAAAAGTCCCAGAACGCTACCATCCGTTCCATTATTGATGCCGACGAAGGGAAATCTCTTCCCACCGGAAAAGTGCATTTCGCCTTAAAACCCACAAAAGTATTCCTCTTTTGCACCGACACCGAAGAACGCATCCGTTTCTAATATTTTATCCGATTTTGCAGTCCGGCGGTATTCATGGGCTGCAGAAAGAATTGAGGTTTCTTATGGAAAAACAAAATCTGAAAGCCTGGCTCTATCTATTGCCGGCATTCCTGTTTCTGGGTGCTTTTATGATCTATCCTCTGATCGACGTATTCGTGTACTCCTTTGAAGAGGGTTACAATTCCGCATCCCAGACCTTTTACGGCGTAGGCATATACAATTACTCCTATGTGCTCCACGATCCGTACTTTTTACAGGCATTGAAAAATACCTTTATTCTGGTCATCATCACCGTTCCGGTCTCCACCGGACTGGCGCTTTTGATCTCCGCTGCTTTAAGCTCCATCAAACCGCTGCGGGATCTGTTCCAGACCATATTTTTCCTGCCCTATGTGACCAATACTCTGGCGGTCGGTCTGGTCTTCATGATTCTTTTCAAAAAAACTCCTTACTCCGACGGTCTGATCAATCTGCTGATCCAGTTTTTCGGCGGCAGCTCCGTGGATTTCATCGACGGACCCTACTGGGCGAAAATGTTCGTGCTGTGCTTTTACACCATCTGGATCGTTATGCCCTTTAAGATCCTGATCCTGACCAGTGCTCTCGCCAGTGTGAACCCCATGTATTACAATGCGGCAAGAGTGGACGGCACTTCCCGGTTCCGGATGTTCACGAAGATCACACTGCCCATGATCTCCCCCATGGTATTCTACCTGATCATCACCGGCTTTATCGGCGCATTCAAAGCCTACAGTGATGCCGTGGCGCTGTTCGGTACGAACTTAAATGCCGCAGAGATGAATACCATTGTCGGCTACGTCTACGATATGCTCTACGGTGACAGCGGCGGCTATCCTTCCTATGCTTCCGCAGCGGCGATCCTGCTGTTTGCCATCGTCCTGACCATCACCTGCATCAATCTGCTGGTCAGCAAAAAGCATGTCCACTATGTATAGGAAAGGAGGTCTTTGTGATGTCTGATGTTACATCTGATTATGAAAAAATCGAGAAACGCACCCGGATCCGCGGCAATATCCGCAATGGGATCGTCTACTTTTTTCTGTGTCTGTGGGCACTGATCGTACTGTTCCCTTTTTACTGGATGGTTCTGACTTCCGTAAAAAGCTACGGCTCCTATAATGCAGAATATATTCCGAAGTTTTTCACCCTGTCTCCCACTTTGCAGAACTACGTGGACGCTTTTACCACTGTTTCTCTGGGAAGATACCTGTGGAACACTTTGTTTTTCACCGTGGTCACCACTGCCATCATGCTGGTGGTCATCACCCTGGCAGCCTTCGCTTTTGCAAGGTTGAACTTTGCCGGAAAAGATCTGATCTTTACGTTATTTTTATCTCTGATGATGATTCCCAATGAACTGGTGGTCATTACGAATTTCACCACCATCACGAATCTGGATCTGCGCAATACCTTCACCGGTCTGATCCTGCCTTCCGTGACCAGCGTATTTTATATCTATCTGCTGCGGGAGAATTTCGCACAGATTCCGGACGAGCTGTATTATGCCGCCAAGGTAGACGGTACTTCCGATCTGCGATATCTGCGCAAGGTCATGGTGCCCATCTGCAAACCCACGCTGATCACCATCGTGATTCTGAAGGTTATTGAATGCTGGAACTCCTATGTGTGGCCCAGACTGATCACCGATGATCCGGATTACTATCTGGTATCCAACGGCATCCAGGAGATCCGTGAGAATGGTTTCGGCAGAGAGAACATCCCCGCCATGATGGCTGCGGTGGTCGTGATTTCCGTTCCTCTGGTGGTGTTGTTCCTCGTATTCCGTAAAAAAGTCATGGCAGGCGTTGCCAGAGGAGGTACCAAAGGATGAGTCGATTCAGCAAAAAACTGGCATTATTATGTGCCGTGGGCACTCTGTCTCTGTCCCTGACCGGCTGCCATGGTTCGAAAGGCCTGCCGGAATTCACTGTTCCTGAGGAATTCGATACTTCCAGGAACTATGAGATCACCTTCTGGGCGAAAAATGATACCAACAAAACCCAGACGGAAATCTACAAGAAAGCCATTGCGGATTTTGAAGCCCTGTATCCCAATATCACGGTGAACCTGAATCTATACACGGATTACGGCAAAATTTACAACGATGTCATTACCAATATTTCCACCAATACGACACCCAATGTCTGCATCACCTACCCGGATCACATTGCCACCTACCTCACCGGGCAGAATACCGTAGTTCCTCTGGATGACCTGTTTGCCGATGAAAAATACGGTCTGGGCGGCACAGATCTTGCCTATGACGGTCCTGCCAGAGAAGAAGTCATTCATCAGATTTTAAATGAATGCTCCATCGAAGGTCATT